>Ga0190359_1000267_pt1 | contig 35988 bp, 29 predicted proteins | sample 48721823_MG_FD_161269 | JGI IMG/M metagenome (GOLD analysis project Ga0190359, IMG submission 161269) | Hydrothermal vent microbial mat bacterial communities from Southern Trench, Guaymas Basin, Mexico - 4872-18-2-3_MG | ecosystem: Environmental > Aquatic > Marine > Hydrothermal vents >... | reverse complement strand
CAGACAGGGTATCATCATGGGGTTGTTAATAATATTTTCGGCGCTGGTGATGAGAAATTCAGCTCTCCCTTGTCCGTCCCCTGACGGATTGTCCGCCTTTTGGCGGATTAAAAAAATTCATGTTCGTTTCATAATGTATATATTAAATAATGTTCAGATGCCCAGCTTGTCCATAATAACATTCACACACGCTTCCACACTTTTTCCTGTTGTGTCAATGGTCAGATCCGGTTTTTCAGGCACTTCATAGGGATCGTCAATACCCGTAAAATGTCTGATCTCTCCTGCTCTTGCCCGTGCATACAGATTTTTGACATCGCGTCTTTCACATTCTTCCAGGGGTGTGGAAACATATATCTCGAAAAAGTTTTTACAATTGTTTCTTACGAAATCCCGCGCTTCCTGATAAGGCGAGATAAAAGAAGCCACCACTGATATCCCGTTTTTTTCAAGTATGCCGGCCAGGAAACCGATCCTTTTGATATGCCGGTCTCTTTCCTCGCGGGTAAATCCCGTCTGGGGAAATATATTTCTTATAATATCCCCGTCAAGAAATTCAACCGAGATATTTTTCTTTTTGAATCTTTTTACTAATTCTTTTGCAATAGTTGTTTTTCCGGCGCCTGAAAGCCCTGTAAGCCACACTACTACAGGCAGGTTTTTATCCGATCTTTTATTCATATCTTTTCCGTTAGGCAATGCCATAATAATTAATCAATCGATGATAAATTATCCAGAATTTCCCTGCAGATAAATTCTGCGGTGTGACCATCACCGTAAAATTCGGGGAAAATCAGGTCTTTTTTCATCCAATATTTTTTAAATTCTTTCAAAATTTTTTGCTTGTCTGCATCTACCAACACGGCCGTCCCATTGTTCACCAGTTCCACCCATTCAGTCTCGGGCCGGAAAACCAAACAGGCTTTTTTGAAAAAATGAGATTCTTTCTGTACTCCTCCTGAATCAGTCATAATGATTCCTGCGGTTTTTTCCAACAAGGTCATTTCCAGAAAAGAAACCGGAGAGATAATCTTAAGCAAGGAATTGTTTTTTATTTCTTCGGATAAGGATTTGTTCAGGGAAGAAAGTGACCTTTCGGCTCGTGGATGCAAAGGAAGAATAAGCGGAACTTTGCAAGTATTTCCTATTTCCATAAGGGCTTCAAATATTTTAGCCAGCCTTTCCGGGTTATCCGTATTATGGTCACGATGTATGGTTACCAGCGCGAATTCATTCTTCTTTATCCCGAGTTCTTTCAATAGCTGTTGTTTCTTCTCCGCTAGTTTTCCGAAAAAGAGGCTGTTGTCATACATAATATCCCCCGAGTGATATATTTTCGGATTATTGATATGATACGGAGGTGTATTTTCCGGAGTAAAGCCTTCCCTGATCAAGTTTTTGAAACCAGTAATAGTAGGTGAAAAGAGTAATGTGGAAACATGATCGCAAATAATCCTGTTAATCTCTTCTGGCATATTTTTGTTGAAACTTCGCATGCCTGCTTCTATATGCACGACAGGGATATGCATTTTTGCGGCTGCAACGCTTCCTGCCATTGTTGAATTGGTATCACCGTATAATATAACCACATCTGGCTTTACCTTGTTCAGCATTTTTTCAACCCGGATGATCATTGTGCCGGTTTGTACTCCGTGCGACCCCGAACCGGTATGCAGGTTAATATCCGGTTGTGGCACTTTCAGTTCTTCAAAAAATATATCTGACATCTTATGGTCGTAATGTTGTCCGGTATGGACTACTATTTCTTTGATCTTTCCGGAAAAAGGGCCAGCGATAGCTCTGCTTATCGCTGATGCTTTAATAATTTGAGGTCTAGCACCAACCAGATTGACAACTTTTAACATAACCTGTTTTTAAATGCTGGAAATTATCGGAAAAGTGCAAAACTGTTATTTCGCAAAATTGATTGCTCTTGTTTCCCTTATTACTGTTATTTTAACTTGTCCCGGATAAGTCATTTCATCCTGTATCTTGCGGGCAATGTTGTAAGAAAGTTTCTCGGCCTCCTGGTCTGATACCTGATCGGAGCCTACGATGACCCTTAGTTCTCTTCCGGCCTGGATGGCATAGGTTTTGGTCACACCCGGATATTCCAGTGCCAGTTCTTCAAGGTCTTTAAGCCGTTTGATATAAGATTCGACCACCTCCCTGCGGGCGCCGGGGCGGGCGCCGGAGATGGCGTCACATACCTGAACGACAGGTGCCAGCAAAGTAGTCATCTCCACTTCATCATGATGGGCCCCGATGGCATTGCATACTTCGGGCTTTTCCTTATATTTTTCAGCCAGTTTCATGCCCAGAATGGCATGTGGAAGTTCCGGTTCATCATCCGGCACTTTCCCTATATCATGCAATAATCCGGCACGTTTGGCCAGTTTCGGATTTAAGCCCAGTTCGGAAGCCATGATTGCACATAGGTTGGCTACTTCCCTGGAGTGTTGCAACAGATTCTGACCATAGGAAGAACGATATTTCATTTTTCCTACCAAACGGATGAGCTCAGGATGCAGCCCGTGTATTCCCAGATCAATGGTTGTTCTCTTTCCCACTTCAATAATTTCTTCTTCAACCTGTTTGGTAATTTTTTCCACCACCTCCTCAATCCTTGCCGGGTGGATCCTGCCATCGGTAACCAACTGGTGCAGAGCCAACCGGGCAACTTCACGACGGAGAGGGTCGAAACAGGAAAGCAGAATCGCCTCGGGCGTGTCATCTACGATGATCTCGACACCAGTGGCTGCTTCCAGGGCCCGGATATTCCGTCCTTCTCTTCCGATGATCCGGCCCTTGATCTCGTCCGACTCAATATTGAATACTGTCACGGCATTTTCTATGGTCGTCTCAGATGCTACTCGCTGAATCGTTTGTACCACGATACGTTTGGCCTCTTTATTTGCAGTCATCTTGGCCTCATCCACGATCTCGTTGATATAGGACATAGCTTCAGTCTTGGCTTCATCTTTCAGTGAAGTTATCAGTTGTGCTTTAGCTTCTTCAGCGGAGAGACCGGAAATGGCTTCCAGTTGCTCAATCTGGTGTTTATGCAATTTAGCCAGCTCTTCGTTCTTCTTTTCTACCAAATGCAGTTGATTGGTGATGTTCGTCCGTATTAATTCCAGTTCTTTTTCTTTCCGCTGATTTTCCTCAATTTTTTGGTTCAGTGCAGCCTCTTTTTGTTTAAAACGCTGTTCTGCCGCCGCCAGCTTGTTGTTTCTTTCATTGATATATTTTTCATGTTCCGCTTTCAGTTGTAGGAACTTTTCCCTGGCCTGAAGGATCTTGTCCTTCTTGATTACTTCGGCTTCCGTTTGAGCTTCAGAAAGAATTTCTCTTTGTTTTTGCTTCAGCGCTTTTGAAAAGAAAACATAAGCCAGTCCTATTCCTATCAGGAATGCTGCTATGGTAATAATTTCAAACAACAACAATTGTGTCAGTAAAATCATGATCAGTCAGTTTTTAATTTCTTTTTCAACAAAATAGCCCGCTAATTTCTATAATTCCGGTAAAACCCCAATTCAACATGGGTGGAGCTGCCATAAACATTCCGGCTTCCACTGTCTTCCAAAGAAGGACCCGGTTTCCCGGGTTGAGGCCTGTCGTACAGTTTACGAGCTGAGCTCCAATAACAGTAGTGTTGAGTTTTCAGGAGAGTTATAGAAAATTAAGCGGGCTAACTTGATTTTTTTGTATGTAAAAGAACGTGTATTACTTACTCAGATATTCTTCCAGCTCTTTGTTTAGTTCTTGAATATCTTCCAGGATGGGAAATATATCGGTTTTTTTTTCGCAATCAATAAATTTTACTACAAATTGCAGTGCTGCCATCGCCAAAAAATCCTGAGAATCCTTATCTGCATACCGCTGTTTATACTGCAGCACTTTTTCGTTTATCATTCTTGCAGCTCTGCGAATCTTTTCCTCATCCAACCGATCAATTTTCAGTGGATAATATCTGTCAGCAACATTTACCCTTATTGTAAACTTTTCTTCCATAACTCACACTCAACATTCTCCTCTAACGGTTTAACAGGCCAATACACCTATCAAGATCCCGTATGATCAAATTTATCTTATCTCTGGCACCTTTAGTCTCCGTATTTATACCCGAGATTGATTTTGCCAATTTCAAAGTTTCATATTTTGTTTCCAAATCTTTCAATTCCCTCTTTTTCATGTTAATTTCTTCTTCTTTCTTTTTCAGCTCTTCCCGCAAAATATTGTTCTCCGTTCTATATTGCTGCAACAAGGTAATCATTTTTTTGATATTTTCTTTTAGTTTACTCAATATTTCGTCTGCAGCCATAACGAAATTATTTTTAGTACAAAATTAATATTGCTGACGGAAAAACAAAAAAAAAGAGTATCCTATTTTATTTTCGTAGTAATAAATATATAGTTTTGCGGATTTAAAGGCTTTTCTATGGCAAGATATATTCATGAGCGGTTTATTTTATTATTTTTTCTTCTTTCAGGTGTAGCAGGAATGGGACAAAAACAAACTGTCCGTTTCATTTCACCGGTACATTCTTCTATTTATATCTCTTCCACTTTCGGGGAGATAAGGCCGGATCATTTTCATTCGGGCATTGACATAAAGACGAACGGCAGTATCGGAGAAAAAATATATGCCATAGAAAATGGCTATATCTCCAGGATAAAAGTGGCCGTATCCGGTTTTGGCAAGGCTGTTTATGTTAGGCATCCTAATGGTTACACCTCGGTTTACTGCCACCTGAGCCGCTTTACGGACGATGTGGCTGCCTTTGTTAGGGAGAAACAGTACAGGCAGAAAAGCTATGTTGTGGATTTTCCTCTTCCCGCCGGACTTTTCAGGGTCAATAAAGGCCAGTTAATTGGTTTTTCCGGGAATTCCGGGAATTCCTTTGGACCCCACCTTCATTTTGAGATTAGGGAGACTCGGAAAGAGGCACCTGTCAATCCCCTGCTTTTTTCTTTTCCCGTGGAAGATACCATTGCCCCTAAGATATACAGCTTATATCTCTATCCTGAAAGCAGGATTACGCTGATTAACAACCATCCCGGCAAGTGCATCTTAAAAACACGTCTGGCGGATGTCCGGCGTTATGTTATCCCGGATACACTGGTACACGTGACAGGCCCTTTCTCTCTGGGACTGGAAACCCGGGATTATATAAATGGGTCGTACAGCCGCTGTGGCATTTATTCTTTCAAGGTGTTGCTGGACAAAAAGGTCTTTTTTTACTTAACCATGGACGAATTTACATATAGTGAGACAAGATACGTCAATAGTTGTATCGATTATAAAGAAAAAGTAAAATACGACAGGAATGTGATCCGGACGATCATTAAGCCGAATAACAAGCTTAATATTTACAGAAAGGTGATGAACAAAGGGATTGTATCCTTTTCTGATAACAGGATACACCGGATAGATTTTATTATTTCCGATATTCACGGCAACACTTCCTGCCTTCATTTTTATGTAGTGAATACGGAAAGACCCGTAACCCTGACCTCTTCCACTTCGCAAGATAATTATCTTTCAAGGATGTACTGGGATCGGGACAATTATTATTCCTTTGATGGTTTCCGCCTTTTCATTCCCCGGCATGCCTTGTACGATACCCTGGATTTCAATATGGAGATCAAACCGGCGCTCCCCCGTTCTTTCTCATCGGTTTATTTGATCCAGGATCCCTATACCCCGCTGCAGAAATGCTATACCGTATGGATCACTCCGGATTATTTTCCGCAGGGGTACGGGAGCAAGCTGCTGATTGCAGAAGTGAGCAATCCTTCGAATCCGAAACCTTACGGAGGGGTGTGGACCGGAAAAGTGGTAAAAGGCAATCTGTCCAAATTCGGACGTTATACTTTATTGATGGATACTGTACCGCCCAGCGTATCTCCTGTTTTCAATCCATCCCTCAAAGATTTTACGAACCTACACTTTATTCGTTTTATCATCGGGGATAATCTGGCCGGCATAGATTCTTACAATGGCTATATCGACGGTAAATGGGTGCTTTTTGAATATGAACCCAAACGCAATCTGATTACTTATCGTTTTGATAAAAAACGCCTCCTCGGCAAACGTGAACATCACCTGCGCCTGGAGGTTACAGACAAGCGGGACAATTTGACGGTTTACGAGACAGATTTTTTCTGGTAAAAACATCCTGTCAGTGTACCGACTGTTGGCATCCTGACAGTGTTGTTTTTAGAGTCTTAAATCCATTGGGCCTAATGCTCTAAGAGCTCCACTTTGTATGTCGTTTTCTTTTCGACCATTTTGACTTTTTGATTTTTTATTCCCAAAGTTTTTCGGGGTACACGCCGGCATCTACCAGATCCCTGATCTTTTTCTCCACCACCGGCTTATCTTCCTTATAGGTTACGCCAAACCAAGCTTCCCTGCTGTGCAATACTTTCATTTTTATTTCCCCGCTACGGATGAGCGTGGTCACGGGCAATGGTATAAAAAATTCCGATTTGGGTTCATTTCCGTGTTCACGCAGGAAGGTTGTGAACTGGCTTTCCAACTTGGGGAAAATCCCCGGCTTGAAACACCAGAAGTTCATGGATACCGGTTCATCTCCTGTAAACTCCATTCTGGTGCCGTCGTCCAGCAGCGAAATAATCTTCCCGTCTTCCCGGTAGATCTTCGTATGTTCCGTAACTTCTTCCAGATAATCATGGTCGTTGGTTTTGCAGATGCCACGGGCCACCGATCCGTTATCCGACAAAGTGTTGTCGAGCCGGTAACCAACCATGGCATATTCGTTGGGATCGGAATTGTACATCAGAAAATCAGCGGTTTGCCTGTAGGAAGAAGGACCATAGAAATCATCCCCGTTGATCACGGCAAAAGGCTGATCGATCTTTGAGGAAGCAACCATTACAGCATGTCCTGTGCCCCAAGGCTTTTTACGATCGGGTGGGACACTGAATCCTTCAGGTATCATGTCCAACTCCTGATGTACAAAGTCAAACGGAATTCTGCCTTTCAGACGTGGTTCGAAGAAATTTCGGATATCTGTCTCAATATCTTTCCTTATGACAAAGACAATCCTGGAATAGCCGGCCCGTATGGCATCATAGATGGAGTAATCAATAATGGCCTCTCCTCCCGGACCCACTTTGTCTATTTGTTTCAAGCCTCCGTAACGACTGCCCATGCCTGCAGCCAGCACTAAAAGAACAGGTTTCATAACACTTCGGATTTTTGCAGTTATTATCAATGTGCCAAAAGTAAAAAAAACCGTTACATTTTCTTATTTTTACCTAAAATTTAACGAACTGTTTTGGAAAATAAAAAAACTTATGCGGTAGGGCTGATGTCAGGAACCTCTCTTGACGGCCTTGATCTGGTATTGGCCTCTTTTCAGGAAACCAACGGTCGTTGGCATTTTTCCATTCTTAAGGCAGAAACAAGGCCCTATTCAGCTGCTTGGAAACAGGATCTTACCGCTGCACCTAAACTGCCAGGGGAAACCCTGATCGCTTTGCATAAATCTTATGGTAAATACCTTGGAGAACAGGTCAATGATTTTTTAAAAGATACTGACTTGAGGCCCAGTCTGGTTGCATCACACGGGCATACGGTATTTCATCAGCCCGTTGCGGGTATGGTCTTTCAGCTGGGCGACGGTAATGTTTTGGCTGCCGAAACAGGGTTACCCGTGATTTTTGATTTTCGTTCGCTGGATGTGGCACTCGGTGGACAAGGGGCTCCTTTGGTACCGGTTGGTGATCGGTTGTTGTTTCCGGAATATGCCTATTGCCTAAACCTGGGCGGGTTTGCCAATATATCCTACGAAACGGATCATGGAAGGATTGCCTTTGACTTGTGTCCCGTCAATCTGGTCCAGTCATATGTGGTCCGGCCTACCGGAAAAGAATATGATAAAGACGGGGAAAACGGACGGAAAGGATCTGTTGACCCGGTGTTACTGAAATGTCTGGACAGTCTGGACTATTACCGTCTCCCCCCTCCCAAATCCCTGGGACGTGAATGGTTGGAGTCTCATTTTTATCCTTGTCTGGATAGATCTTCCGCCTCCACGGACGACAAGTTGCGTACTGTTTATGAGCATATATCCACACAGATATGTCGTACGATCCAACCGGGTCAGCCATCAAAAATGCTGGTAACAGGCGGAGGTACACATAATATTTTTTTAATGAAACTGTTAAATAATAAATGTCCGATAGAAATAGTGATTCCCGACGAAAAGATTGCAGACTATAAAGAAGCACTTATCTTTGCCTTTCTGGGTGTGCTGCGTATGGAAAACCGGATTAATTGTCTGGCTTCCGTTACCGGTGCGAGAAAGGACAGTAGCAGTGGTCTTGTTGTCTCTGCCAATTGATAATATTAAAAAACCATGAAAAATTTTGAATTTTTTAATCCGGTACATTTACATTTTGGAAAAAATGTAACCGATGAGCTTGGTTCCGTAACCACAGAATACGGGAAAAGAGTGTTGCTGATCTATGGCCGGAACTCAGCCAAAAAGTATGGATACTACCAGCGTATTAAGGACAATCTGGCGAAAGCAGATCTTGAGATTACGGAATTTTCTGGTATTCGTCCGAACCCGCTTGCCTCGGATGTAGACAAGGCTGTAGCACTAGCTCGTGAAAAAGGTATAGAGGTGATCGTAGCCCTGGGTGGTGGCAGTGTCATTGACTCGGCCAAGATCGTGTCTGTATGTATTCAGGAAAACCTGAAGGCCTGGGATGTGATGATCCGAAAGTCACAACCCACAAAGTATATTCCGTTGATTGTTATCCTTACACTTTCAGCCACGGGGACGGAAATGAACAAGACTGCCGTTCTGCAGGATGCCGATGCAGGCGCAAAAATAGGTTATAAAAATCCTATGATATTTCCGAAACATTCTTTTCTGGATCCTTCTTTTACTATGACGGTTTCCAGGGACTATACCGCCTATGGCATAACCGACCTGATCGCTCACGCAATGGAGGCATTCTTCGGAGATAGTGAGGTATCTGTTGTCGACAGGTTTGTTGCAGATATCATCAAGGATGCCATGCACTGGGCACCCCTCGTTTTAGATGCGCCTGACAACTACGAATACCGTGCTAATATTATGCTTGATGCCACCTTCGCATTGAATGGTATTACCTTATATGGCCGTACCTCAGGGGATTGGGGTGTTCATGCCATAGGACATGCACTCTCTCTGCTGTATGATATTCCGCACGGGGCTACCTTGTCGATTGTCTACCCTGCCTGGTTAAAATTCATGAAAAAAAGAATTCCGGAAAGGATCTCAAAACTTGGCAAATTGTTATTTGATACCTCCAGTCCGGACGAGACCATAGATAAACTCATCAAATTCTTCGTTTTCATAAAATCACCGGTAAATCTTACGGATGTGAATATTGACAACTCTAAAAAAGCTGAGATCCTCAATCAGCTTATAAAGAACAGGGCTTCCGGATTGGTTCATTTTCTTAAAAAAGAAGATCTGGAACAAATTGTCAATTACATGATGTAAAGAAACACCACCGGAACGACTGGATTCCTGTTTTCTTTTTTATTTTTGTAACTTTTATTGACGAAAGTGTTCTTTAGAGTGTTTTTAAATAAAATTTAACAATGATCAATATGAAGAATTACGTCAAAATCGCTTTGCTCTCCCTTCCGTCCTTTTTGTTTACTACGCATTCTGGCAATGCCTGTACAAATTTCCTTATTAGTCCCGGTGCCACGGTAGATGGTTCTGCCATAATCACTTATGCTGCCGACAGCCATGTTTTATACGGTGAGCTATATTTCTGGCCGGCCAGGGATTATCCGGAAGGTGCCATGCTGGATGTTTATGAATGGGATACCGGAAAATTTCTGGGCAAAATCAAACAGGTGCGGCATACTTATTCGGTGGTAGGTAATTTGAACGAACATCAGGTGGCCATTGCTGAAACAACCTATGGAGGACATCAGGAATTACGGGACACCACTGCCATAGTGGATTATGGAAGTTTGATGTACATTACTTTACAACGTGCCAAAACAGCCCGTGAGGCCATAAAGATTATGGCAGAGTTGGTAGCACAGTATGGTTATTACAGCACGGGGGAATCCTTTTCTATCTCAGACCCCAACGAAGTGTGGATTATGGAGATGATCGGACAAGGACCGGGGAATACAGGCGCTGTTTGGGTAGCGCGTAAGGTGCCTGACGGATATATTTGCGGTCATGCCAACCAGGCACGGATCACCACCTTCCCCCAGGAAAAAAACAGCAAGACCTCTATTTCCTCAAAACATCTGGATAAGATCTTCGACCCTGCTATTACTACGGTATATGCCGCAGATGTGATCAGTGTAGCTAAGAAACACGGTTATTTCAACGGAAGAGACAAGGACTTCAGTTTTGCCGATGCCTATGCTCCGCTTGATTTTGGTGGAGCCCGCTTTTGCGAAGCCAGGGTGTGGTCCGGTTTCAACAAGGTTACTTCCGGCATGGATAAATATCTGCCTTATGCTATGGGAGAAGATTTTACCAATCGTATGCCTCTGTGGGTAAAACCAGACAAGAAACTAACGGTGCATGATGTTATGGAGATGATGCGTGACCATTTTGAAGGAACTCTTATGGACATGTCACAAGATATGGGGGCCGGTCCTTTTGCCTGTCCTTACCGCTGGCGTCCTCTCACCTGGAAGGTGGACGGAAAAACCTATTTCAACGAACGGGCTGTTTCCACCCAACAGACCGGCTTCTCTTTTGTAGCACAAAGCCGCCGGTGGCTGCCCGATCCTCTTGGTGGAATCCTCTGGTTTGGGGTGGATGATACTTACTCGACAGTATATACGCCCATGTATTGCGGAATCAATAAAGTACCGCATGAATTTGAAGAAGACAACGGCGATATGATGGAATTCAACCCCGATGCTGCTTTCTGGGTGTTTAACCAGGTCTCCAATTTTGCTTACACGCGCTATAATGTAATCATTCCGGATATCCGGAAGGTACAGTATGAGCTTGAAATGAAATATATCAATGAAGTAAAAGGCATTGATCTGGCTGCTTCCGAATTGTATGCAACAGACCCGGCTATGGCCCGTAAATTCCTGACGGATTATTCTGTACTGCAGGGAAGCAATACGGTGAAAGTATGGAAGAAACTTTATGCCTATCTCTTTACCAAATATATGGATGGGAATATCAAAGAAAAGGTAGAGATTCCCAAAGGATACCGTTTCCATAATCCCAAACTGAGTCAGCCCGGATATGGAGAAGACTGGTACCGAAGGATCGTGGAAGATACCGGCACAAAATTTATCTATAAATCTTCCGGTGAAGAACATTAAAAACGCGGTTTCAGATATAAGCACAGGTTTTTCCCTGGTCCTGATCGTCTTTTTGATGACGACAGGGTGCCAGCATGCTCCTAAATGTCTGGAACCGTATGATGTATACCTTCATGCACGATTTGTGACCCTGGCAGGCACCCAGGAAAAGGATACGTTGCTGATGAATGCAGATATTTACGGGATAGACAGAGAGGACAGCCTCATCACCGCAGGGAAGGAATCTTTCAGCAAAATAGATTTTCCCCCGGACCCTAACCGTGATTATTGCAGTTTTGTCTTTCGTTATAACGAGCTGTCCGATACCCTTGTGTTTTCTTACCTGAGGTCTGTCAGACTCCTCTCCTATGAATGCGGTTTTATCCAGGAGTATGAGAACCTGGGCGTAGAATATACCATGCATCAGATCGATTCGATTGCCGTGGTAGATACACTGGTTTCCAACAAAGATGATGAGAATATTAAAATATATCTTTTCCGTCATTAGCCTTTTGATGGCGATACCTGCTTTCCCTCAGGAACAGGGAACGAAGATCATGCGGTACGGTGGTATCCGTTTCGGTGTGGACCTGGTTCCTTTTGTCGGCTATTTTCTCACGCCCCAACAAAAAGGCGCTGCCGTTACTGCAGATGCTGAGTTTCGGGACGGGTGGTTTGCGGTAATTAATGCAGGCTACCTGGACTTTAACAAAGAAGAAGCTGACTATACGTACCACAATAACGGACGTTACCTAAAAATAGGAATAAATCACAATTTTGTCCCCCGGGAACCTGGCGAAAATGAGATCATTTTCTGGGGATTAGGGTTTGCCACCAGTGTTTTTACCCATTCGGCTGATCCTGTGGTGATACGGAACAATTACTGGGGAGATTATGTGACATCGGTAGGACCTGTAAAAATGCGCCCTTTCTGGGTTGAAATGACCGCCGGCATCCGGGTAGAGATGTTCAGGAACTTTTTTATGGGATGGAATGTGCAGGGACGGTTTCTGCTGCAACTTCCAGATAATGAACCGGAACCTTACATTGTTCCAGGCTACGGATATACCGGGAAGAGCTTTTCCGTCGGTTTCAACTATACCCTTTCTTTCCGGATCCCTTATATGATCAAAGTGATAGAGAAGAAAAAGAAGAAGACAGAGGAAGAGGAGGAGGAAAAATAATCGGGTAAAATTGCCAACACTCCATATTTCATTCTCTGTAAGCTTCTTTTTTGAATAGCGGAGAAAATATACTCCTTTGCCATTTTCTTTTTTTACGTTCCCGGGTGATGTCTTTTATCAAACCATTCTCACGGCCTTCCACATAATTTATTTGGTAATACTTTGCAACCTTTGAGTATTGGATTTTCAACCTGTCAACATATTCATGAACGGCCGTTATCTTTTTTAACCTTCGCGGCTGGGAGAGCCCTTGCTTTAAATATACCAGGTGCTGTTCAAAACGTCGGGTAAGTTTTCATCTGTAAATGAAAGATCAACGTCTTCCCATGTTCCTGAAATCTTTTTTCCCAGCTTTGTGCGATGGCCTGAAATTGATGCTTTTTTATGAATTTTTGATCAGGAATTTTTAACTTGTGTTGGGTTAAGTTTATTATGTTATTGTGTCAATAGTTTAATTTCTGTTCTGGTTCTATTTATAAAAACAATTCAAATAATACTATTTTCATAAATTTCTATCACAAAATTCTCTTCAAATTTCTTACAGAATCTGGTCTTTTCTGCTAATTTTCACCTAAAGACTTAAATGCTCGGAAAAAAATAACATTTAATAAATAAACAAACTATTCTTCCTTAAAACCTTTGACAAACTCTTCTGCCTTGTACCAATGAATGTTTCCGTATGTTCTTGGTCCGGTCCAGGAATCACGATCAAAAGTTAGCAGGTAATACGCAGTACCTGTTTCTTTGGTAACCGGAATTATTGCAGGCCATATATTTTTCCCAACCGGATGTTCAGACAGGTTTAATTCACCTATTTTTTTCAAGCCGGGATATGTCAAAACTTCCAATGGACAAGGGGTTTTGCCCCGGCCTATAAAGACATATCGTTTTGCTCCTATTTTTTGAATGAGCGGACCAGTACAGGAAGTGGGTTCATAAACCGCAATCTTTTTCCATTCACCATTCCATTCATCTGCCTCCATTAATACGGTTTGGTAACCGCCTTTGTTGGCTTGGCAAACTGCCATGCGCCATTTACCTGCTTTCGAATCCCAAATCACCAATGGATCCTCCTCATTTCCAACAGAAGCATAATTTACTTTTGAACAGGAAATTTCTGTCAAACCAAACCTGGGATCTTTTTTGGTTGTACCGGAATAGAGCATGTGGTCGTCTCGGTGTGAAACTGTAAATATTTTCCAGGTTTTACTCTGCCGGTCGTAAAACACATCGGAAGCTGCCCATTGTCGGATTAATCCATCTCCCTTATTAAAGACCAGCGTTCCGGAAATAAGCCATTCTTTTTTCACCAGATCATAGCTATAAATTCCCTGGTAGAGTTGAGTACCGTAACCCCTGCTTGTCATTGCCACCCAGATTTTATTTCCCTCGATTATGGGGGCTCCGTCTTCGAAATGTAAAACTCTCGGATCGGCTTGTGCAGTGCCGCATGTTATGTATTGTTCTACTTTTGAAATAGTAATACTTTCACCTCTACCCAACCTGGCTCCTACCATTACAGAAAATTTCTCCAGTACCGATTTGTCCCTGAATTCGAAATGTTTACTTATATCGAACGAGCCCAAAACAGTCCATTCTTCGTCTTTCACCAATAAAACATTTAAAAATTTCCCTATTAAATGTACACGTACAGTATTTGGAGGTTTTATACCTTCCTCGGATAAGGTTTCTGTATTTACACTTTCTCCATTTTTAACTATTTGTAATGTTATATTATCAGCATCAATACCATTCTGCGATATAATTATACGATTCGCTTTATCCTTAAATAAAGACAACAGAACACTTCCAGTACCGTATTTATTGGTTTGACTTTGAATATCCAAGTCAATTGCAGCGTAATTATACAGCTTTCCTATTTTGATATAACTTTGCTGCTCGGATATTGTATTATTGGAAATCTGTAGCACCTGCCCGTTCTGTTTGAAGTCGCAACCTGGAGAAGTGAGATGCAATTTAGGATATAATGATTCGTACAATACATCTTGAGATAAATCCAGTTTATTTAATTCAACCGATGAATTGTAAAAGTTACGAACCTGGTAATCTTTTTTAAAGTGAAGGAATAGCGGATCAATTGGCTGAGGAAAACAATTTATTGTCAAACTAAACACGATATCGATAAAAACAGATAAACACAATTGCCTTGTAACGACATTAGGTTTCATAGTTTACTCTTACTTCATTTATCATTTTAATAGTTTCATTCCAAAACCAGGTTCTTCTGAAACCAGTATTTTCCCATCTTTAATTTTATAATCGCCATAATCAATATCATCCGAGATACAGGTTACCCCTTCAATGGTAACCACATTTCCGCAAGCGGCGGCTAAATGTACAATATAGTGTGTTTTAAGCCTGTTTCCCCAAGCATGAGGACTTGCCAACATATTATACTCTTTCAATTGAGGCATTAAATTCCGCCACCGTGTAAATCCAAACGAACGAATATCAGGAAGGTAGGCATTCATTATACCTTCTTTTCCCATTTTCATACATAAGTCATGATCAGGATGGGCTTCTCCATCTGCATAAAGAGTTTTTTCAAATCCATTTTTATCCATCCATTGGCGAAGTTTTTTCCCGTCTTCATAATTCTCACGGAATGGCTCTTCAACCCACAATAGAGGAATATCTCCAATTCCTTTCAGAAAATCTATTGTATCCTGAAGCGTATATTCATCGTTTGAGTCGACCAGAAGTTCAATATCCGGGAAGGTTTTATGTATCAGTTTCACGACTTCGATGTCTTTTTTCAAACCTGCATCATGAGGATACCATTTTCCACTTCTGCCAATTTTTACTTTTAGTTGCCGGTAGCCATAGTCAATATCCCATTGACAGTTCTCTAAAATCTTATCCATTCCGGCCGGCTTATCTTCCGGCTCCAGTTCATCAAAATAGATCATGCCACTATAAATGGGGGTATTTTTTGTACCCTTTGCACCAAGCAATTGATAAACGGGTTTATTGAGAATTACACCCATTAAGTCGTGTAAAACCAAATCCACAAAAGGACTTAAATCCTGTCGCAAACCTTTTTCCGGGGAAATGAATTCAGACACCAATTTACCCTGAAGTTGAAATAATTCCTCGTCATCAATTCTACTGTCGCCAAGTGCCCAGCCCATGGCCCCCTGGTCGGTATAAAGTCGAAAAACCTCGCTCCTGTGATACTGCCCATGAGTACCTTTTCTTGCATTTTTACCAACATGACGTGGCCAATGGTAATCGTACTTTAGCTTTTCAACCTTGGCAATTTTGTGTTTTTTTAGTTCAGGGTACTTTTCTCCATTTATTCCGGCAAATACATTCCAGGGAGATAAACAGGCGAAACCTGTTCCTAATGCTGTACTTTGTATGAATTTTCTTCGTTCCATCATTTCAGGTTGATTTGATTTCTAAATCAATTCTCTTGTAGCATTAATTTTCTGACTTATTCAACTTTCTAACTAGCGTTTGAATATGGTATATGCCTCATTTTAAAGCTATTCACTTTCAATCCGGAACAATTTTTTGTGATTATTCAATTGCTGATCGAAATTTACGAAAAACTTTTACAAGAAAGTATAAAACAAAAAAAGATTTTTCTTGAGTTTCTCCATGAATTTATTCAAGTTCCAACCTGTTGCAGCAAGTATTGCATTGATTTGTGGGGAATTACTGCCGTTCAGGTAGTTTTGTGCCATGCGGAATTTCTTCTTTAAGTGTTCTATAACTGGTTCTATAGCAGCCTTTCTGCGGAATTTTTTCCTTTTCTTTAATTTGGGTTACCCACTATCTCTTTTTAAAGAAAGAAGGTTTGAGAGTGAAAATATTTTACTCTAAAACGTATCCATTCGGCAAACTACATATAGGGTTGGACAGGCTAAACCGGGGTAAAAATTTATTTTCGGGGTAAAAGTTTGTCTGTGCTTTTATTGCAATTTGACACACAATAATACTCCGTTTTCAACAATTCTATGTTGATTACTAATGTTTATGTCGTTAATGAAGAGGACTATTTATAACTTCCTGCTATTCTGCGGAAAGTCCAATTTATTCTCAGGAAATAACTAAATTTTTTAGTTTTGCAACAAAGTTACTCTTATGCGAAATACCTGGTTAAATCTTAGTACAAAGTTCAAACTATTTTATCCTGCTTTGCTGGCCATGATACTGGCAATAATAATTTTTACCGTATCAATGGTGCTGGTTTTCAGGAGTTCTGCTTACGATATTGCCTTAAACGATATGCAACTGGAAGTTCAAACCATAAAATCAATGTTTGAACGTGAGCGACAACTTAAATTCGAAAATGTTAAAACAGACCTGAAGATAGCACATCATCTATTCTATCAAAAAAAATTTGAAAGACAATCGAAACAAATTACCGTAGAAGCCAAAAACCAGTTTTCACTTAATAAATTCAATGTAAATATTGAAGTCTGGAGTCTCAATGGAAAACAAATTTATGGAAGCACGGATTTCCCCGATTATTGTAACAATCTTTTCGGCGGGACAGCAACAGTCTTTCAAAAAATCGACAGTGGCTATTTACGAATATCTACCAATGTTCCGGGGAACGATGGTAAGCCAGCCATTGGCACTTTTATTCCAAACTCATCAAAGGTGGCACAAACCATTGACCAAGGAAATGTATATTACGGAAGGGCATTTGTGGTGAATGACTGGTATATTACAGCATACGAACCTATTATTGACAATGGCAATATTATTGGAGCCCTTTACGTGGGAGGCAAGGAAAAGGATATTGAAAAACTGGAATCTATTCTCAAAAGACTTAAACTGGGTAAACAAGGCTTCATTTCCGTATTCGATAATAGGGGTGAATGTTTTTTGCTCGATAATAATTCGTCAATTATATTAAAGGATACCGCCTTATTACATAAAATAATGCAAGAAAAGGCCTGGTCGGGGTTTTACCAGACTCATTATAATGGCGAAAAAACAGAATTCATTATATCTACAGCATTTCACGAAGGATTTGGATTTCATATAGTTGCAGGAATATCTAAAAATGAACTTACCCTGGATGCTATAAAAGAAATATACCACAATTCTTTTCTTATAGGAGGGATTTTACTGATAATACTTACCATAACGCTAATGTCAATTACAACCAGGAGGGTATTGCGTTTATTAAATGCAATAAAACTCTCTAATATAAAATTGAAATCCACCAAGGAAGCACTAAAGCAAAGCGAGGCAAATTTTGAAACTATTTTTCAAAGTTCAAGCGATGAGATTTTCGTATCTGATTTAGAAGGAAAAATAATAGAAATAAATGCTCAGGCCTGCAAGCTTCTCGGTTATAGCCGTGAAGAACTACTGCAAATGAGCATATTCGATTTAAAACCCCGTAAACGTGCCGAAATCTTTCTTCGTAACCGTAAAAAAATTATGCAAGAAGGTGGCCATATGTTTGATTCGGAATATGTTACAAAAGAGGGCAAGATTATTCCTGTTGAAATTAACAGCAGGTTAATAGAGATTAACGGCAAAAAAGTCATACTCTCCATTTCCCGTAATTTGCTTAAGCGAAAAGAAATGGAGCGTAAGGTATTGAGTGCAATAATACAAACCGAGGAAAAAGAACGCGAGCGTTTTGCTAAAGATATGCACGATGGAATTGGTCCTCTGCTTTCTACAGTAAAGCTTTATGTAAACGAATTGGGTACAAGTGAACTAGACGAAAACGAACGCAAAACTTTTGTGGAACAGGTTAATAAAATGCTCGACGATGCAGTAAATAGTATACGCGAAATATCAAACAACCTTATGCCCAGGGTAATACACGAATATGGACTGGTTAAAGCTTTAGAGACTTTTACCAAAAAAGTCAATCAAACCGGTAAAATACAAGTCGATTTTAATACTGTCGGTATCGACTCATCTATTGATAAAAATGTTCAACTAATTCTTTTTAGAGTTATAAGCGAACTGCTTACAAATACGATAAAACATGCTCATGCAAAAAATGCATATATACAACTTCAGAAATCCGGCGAAAAAATTTTACTCGAATTCAGCGACAATGGTATTGGTTTTAACAGTAAACAGGTAATGGAAAATAAAAACACAGGAATCGGGTTGAAAAGTATCGTAAGCCGTATTAAATCAATAAATGGCAGTTGTGAAATACATAGCGAACCCGGTAAAGGATTTAAAATTATTATCGAAATCTAAAAAACAATAAATTATTAATAAGATATTTGTGTTCTGGTTATCAGTGTATTACATTCGTAACCATTAGATTTGCTTTTAACAACTTCACTTAATAAATCGTGTTGTTATATTGTTAACAAAAGGCTGGTTTTTGATAAACCTTTTTCTAAATTTGCAAAAGAATTATGAAAGAAATTATAAAAATAATCATAGTTGACGATCACGAAATTTTCCGCACCGGGCTGAAAATGGTTTTGAACAAACTACGTTATGTAAAAGTAGTTGGAGAGGCCTCAAACGGGCAGGAATTTCTCGACCTGATTCGTCTTACACCCTGCGATATCGTTTTAATGGACATCGAAATGCCTGTTATGAACGGCATTGATGCTACTACCCAGGCTGTTAAAGAATACCCTGAGCTAAAAGTTATTGCACTTACCATGTTCACCGAAGACGACTATATCCAAAGTATGATGGATGCAGGCGTTAAAGGATTTCTTGTCAAAAATATCAACAAGGACACACTCGATAAAGCCATCAGTTGTGTTGCTGCCGGAGGAAATTATTTTTCCGAAGAATTATTTAACTTCTTTGCTCGAAAACTAAATCCTAAAGAGGATGATAAAAAGGAAGCAATACAATTTACCTCGCGCGAAAAGGAAATTCTTCAACTTCTTGCAGAAGGTCTTAGTAACAAAGATATCGCTGATGTACTCTACATTAGCGTAAGAACTGTTATAGGACACAAGTCGAATATGCTGGCTAAAACAGGTTGTAAATCAACCATAAGTTTGCTTGCATATGCACTTAAAAACAAACTTATTATCATTTAAATCTTTTTGTTAAAAATCTTACTTCCGGAGGATTTTTATTTACCGGAATGCTGTACCTTATTGCATGCTGTGTTAATTTATTAACACCTGCATTATTTATTCCTATTATCAAATACTTACAACTTGCACTGAAAAATATATGCCTCCAAATAGCGCAATTATCCTCATCAGCAATTGCACAAAAGTACTGGTTTTGCCTTTTTAAAAAAGGTAAATTAATGCAAGCAAAATGGTAACTCGTTATCTTCTCCATCTTTTCAGTTCAAAATACTTTTACATCATCAAAAAATATTAAAACACTTGAAAGATGGAAACACAAAAAAAGATTGTAATAGTTGACGACGACATCGATATTATTAACGTAGTTACGTCAATTTTAAGTGCAAAAGGTTATAATGTAATGTCGGCAAACGACAAAAAAGAAGGGCTTGCATTAATTAAGAAAGAAAAGCCTGATTTGGCAATATTAGACGTAATGATGTCTACTCACTTTGAAGGCTTCGAACTTGCAAAAGAAATTGTAAATGATGAATCATTAAAAGGCATGCCTGTAATTATTCAAACGTCCATTGATGTTTTAATTACTACTAAGCCGAGTGTTCAGGCAATGGCTCGCGAGTTCAGGCAAAAACCAGAGTATTCCGACCTCAGAGTTATTCTTATAAAGGATTTGATTACGGGGAATGCCGGCGTGGATTATTTAAACGAGAATAACGAAACAGTATGGGTCCCTGTTAGTGCTTTTGTTCGTAAACCTGTTGATGGCAAGGTTCTTATTTCTGAAATTGAAAGATTAACGAATAATAAATAAACAAAGATATCCTTATGGGAAACCTAACGGAAATATTCAATAAATACCCCGACGCCCAGCGCGATAACCTGATACCAATACTTCAGGATATACAGAAGAAAGAAGGGTATTTGTCAAAAGAATCAATTGTAGAAGTAGGTAATTACCTTAACATGCCTTCAAGTAAAATTTATGGTGTGGCAACTTTCTACAATCAGTTTAAATTTCAGCCTGACGGCAAATATCATATACAAGTTTGCAGGGGTACTGCCTGCCATGTGCTGGGTTCTGAAACTGTTTTGAAGGAACTTGAAAAACAACTTAAAATCAAGGCCGGAGAAACCACTCGCGATGGGTTGTTCAGTCTCGAAGTTGTGGCCTGTATTGGCGCTTGTGGCCTGGCTCCCGTAATTACTGTAAATGGTGAATTTCATGCGAAAGTTGATGCGGCAAAATTAGCCGCTATTATTGAAAACTGTAAAAAACAGGAGGCTGAGAAAAATGAAGAACGAAATAATTAATCAAAAACTGCAATTCTTTTTCAGTCCCGAAAAAGGTGATACCACCAATCCGGAAGATCTGAAAGTTATTAGCAGGAAAAAAATTGATAAGCCTGTTATCTATGTGGGAGCAGGTACTTGTGGTTTGGGTGCCGGAGCAGGAAAAACCCTCAAGGCTATTAAAAATTATCTTACTAACAATAACCTTGATGCTGATGTTATAGAAGTTGGATGTATAGGACTGTGTGCTGCCGAACCAATTGTTGATATACAAATACCGGGGTTCAACAGACTGGCATTTAGCAAAGTAAGCGAAGATAAAGTAAATAGCTTACTCGACAACATGTTCAAATTGGAAATCCCGGCAGACATTGATGCCATTTACCAAATGGAAATTCCCGGAGCACGTTCATGGAATAACATCCCTTTTATCACCGAGCATCCATATTTTGTAAAACAAAAACGTATTGTTCTTCAAAACTGCGGCATTATCAACCCGGTTAGTATAGAAGAATATATAGCAGCAGGTGGATATTCCTCCTATTTGAAAACCATTAAAAGCTATAGCAGCGAAGAAGTTTGCAACATGGTTGAGCAAAGCGGACTTCGTGGTCGTGGTGGTGGTGGTTTTAAAACAGGTTTAAAATGGAAGTTTGCTTTAAACACTTCAGCTGATCAGAAGTATTTAATATGTAATGCCGACGAAGGTGATCCCGGTGCTTTTATGGACCGCGCAGTTATTGAGGGCGACCCACACCGTTTACTCGAAGGCATGATGATTGCCGCCTACGGAATTGGCGCCACTAAAGCCTACGTTTACATTCGTGCCGAATATCCACTGGCTATCGAAAGGCTTAAAATTGCTATCGCTCAGGCTAAAAAATATGGCCTTATAGGAGAGAATATCTTTGGAAGCGGAATTAATTTCGAAGTAAAAGTTAAGATGGGTGCCGGTGCCTTTGTTTGCGGTGAAGAAACTGCCCTTATTAATAGTATCGAAGGAAAGAGAGGTATGCCAAAACCACGTCCTCCGTTCCCTGCCGTAAAAGGGCTTTTCGGTAAACCAACTATCATAAACAACGTTGAAACCCTTTCATGTCTTCCTGAAATAATTCCGGATGGTGTGGAAGCGTTTTCCGCCATTGGAACGGAGAAAAGTAAAGGGACCAAAGTATTTGCTCTTTCCGGAAAAGTTAAACTTACAGGTTTGGTAGAAGTACCTATGGGAACCACCATTCGTAAGGTAATCTTCGGTATAGCCGGAGGAATTCCAAACAATAAAAAGTTTAAAGCGGTACAGATTGGCGGACCTTCAGGTGGTTGTATCACCGAAGAAAACCTCGATACAGAAATTGATTACGACTCGCTTATTGGCATAGGTGCCATGATGGGTTCGGGCGGATTGGTTGTTATGGACGAAGATACCTGCATGGTTGATGTAGCCAAATTCTTCATGAATTTTATCCAGCGCGAAAGTTGTGGCAAATGTATCCCTTGTCGCGAAGGCACACGCCGTATGTTGGAAATACTCGAAAGCATTACTCACAAACCGGTTAACGAAAGCGAAAACGAAGCCCTTGAAAGATTTAAAGGTATTACACAACTGGAAAGACTTGGTCAAGTCATAAAGGAAACAAGCCTTTGCGGACTTGGTCAAACGGCTCCAAATCCTGTATTAAGTACCATAAAGTGGTTTAGAGACGAATACGAAGAACATATATTCGAACGCAAATGCTGTGCTAATGTTTGTACCGAACTCAGAACTTTTTCAATCGACGTTGATAAATGTACCGGTTGTACCGCTTGTGCCAAAAAATGTCCATCCAATGCAATTATCGGAAGCCGCAAATCACCACACTTCATCGTTGAGGATAGATGTATTGGCTGTGGTACCTGCTTCGAGGTTTGTAAATTCAATGCTATAATCATTTCTTAAAAATTTCAAAATGGATTTTACAATAAATATAAATAATAAAGACTGTGAAGCCAATCATGGTGATACCATTCTGGAAGTAATTAACAGAAATGGCCTCAAAGTACCCACACTGTGCCATCTCAAGGATTTTACTCCAACAGGTGCATGCCGAATGTGTGTTGTTGAAAATGTGGAAACTGGTAAATTAATTACCTCTTGTTCCCACCCGGCTACACCAGGGATGAAAATAAAAACTCATAGTCAAAGGGTTGTTGATGCGCGCAAAACGATTATTGAGCTCTTACTTTCTAACCATCCCGATGACTGTTTGTACTGTGTTAGAAATAATAATTGCGAACTGCAAAAACTTGCAGAAGAATACCATGTTCGTGAGCGTCGTATCAGGGGACGTAAGAATAAAGAAAAACTTGATTTATCAAGTGCCTCAATAGTTCGCGATCCTGAAAAATGTATCCTTTGCGGTCGTTGTGTTACCATCTGCGAAAGCGTTATGGGAGTTTCTTGTATCGATTTCATTAATCGTGGAAACAAAACTATTGTCGGCACACCTTTTAATGAAGGGCACAATACTTCAAGTTGCATAAACTGTGGGCAATGTATAATGGTTTGTCCTACAGGTGCTTTGACTGAGAAAAATCATTTTGCGGAAATTCAGCAGGCTATAGAAGATCCGACGAAAAGAGTTGTTGTTCAATATGCTCCTTCCATCAGCGTTTCAATGGCTGAAGAACTTGGAATGGAGCCCGGAAAAGATATAAACGGAATACTAAATGCTGCCCTGCGAAAAGTTGGTTTTGATAATATTTTCGATTCTTCATTTTCGGCAGACCTCACAATAATGGAAGAATCTGCTGAGCTTATGCAACGCATCACCAATGGTGGAACACTTCCAATGCTAACCTCATGCTGCCCTGGTTGGATTAAGTATTGCGAGGAATTTTATCCCGAACTTATTCCGAATCTGTCATCTTGTAAATCACCTCAGCAAATGATGGGGGCTATCATAAAATCATACTTCGCTCAACAGGAAGGGTTGAAACCTGAGGAAATTTATTCCGTTTCTATTATGCCTTGTACTGCAAAAAAATTCGAAGCTCAACGCGAAGAAATGACACACAATGGAATTTCTGATGTTGATGCTGTTCTTACCACCCGGGAAATGACAAAATTCCTGAAACTTTATGGTATCGATATGTTCAATATTCAGCCTGAACTTACCGATTCACCACTTGGCTTCAGAAGCACAGCCGGAAAACTTTTCGGTACCACGGGCGGTGTTATGGAAGCAGCATTACGAACAGCACATTATATAATTACAGGAAAAGAACTTGTTAATTTCCAAATACCTCAAATACGAGGCTTGGAAAGACGCAAGGAAGCTAAAATTAAAATAGGTGACCTTGAACTTAATGTAGCCGTAGTAAATGGAATGGCAAATGCCGTTGAATTACTCGATGAAATTAAAAACGGAAGATCCGATCTCCATTTCGTGGAAATTATGGCTTGCCCGGGTGGATGCATTGGCGGTGGTGGCCAGCATATCGGAACCGACGAAGAACAACTTAAGGCACGCATGAAAGCGCTTTATTCAATCGATGAAAACGAAACACTAAAGGTTTCGCATAAAAACCCGGAAATAATCGAGCTATACGAAAAATTCCTCGGGAAACCTCTCGGTCATAAAAGTCATGAGTTATTGCACACTACCTATAAGAAGCGTGATGTTATGGTTTAATTAATTCAAACGCAAAGGGAAGTGGTTCATGATATTGGTTAATGAATTACTAATTTAAAAAAATCATAACCCTTCCCTTTATTACAACACAAGAAATGAATACAGATAGCACAAATAAAATATTGGTTTACACGGTTAAAGACCGGTGCCGGGTGTGCTATACTTGTGTTCGCGAATGTCCGGTAAAAGCAATAAAAATAGTTAACGGCCAGGCAGAAGTAATGCCGGAACGATGTATAGCATGCGGTAACTGTGTGAATATATGCAGTCAGGGAGCAAAAACATTTAACCGGCAAATAAGCGAAGTAAGTGAATTGCTCAAAAGCGATGAGTTTGTTATTGCTGTTGTAGCTCCCAGTTTCCCTGCTGAATTCATGGAAATTGAAGACCCCAGGGTTTTTGTGGGTATGCTTAAAAAACTTGGTTTTAAGCGTGTTGTTGAAGTTAGCTTCGGGGCCGATCTTGTTGCCAGAGAGTACAAAAAAATTATGAATGAAAACAAAAACGCTTCATTCATTTCTTCCGATTGCCCGGCAGTGGTTTCTTGCGTAAGTAAATATCACCCCGAACTGGTAAAATTCCTTGCCCCGGTTGTTTCGCCAATGGTAGCAATAAGCAGGGCATTACATAAAAAATATCAACACCAAATAAAAATCGTTTTTCTAGGACCTTGTATAGCTAAAAAAGGCGAGTCTGACGAAGTAGACCAGGCATTAACCTTTACCGAATTGCGCGATTTATTTCTAATATATAATATAAACAGTTATAATTCTAAGCCTTCGGACTTCGACCATCCCTATGCCGGAAAAGGAGCTGTTTTTCCTGTTAGTCATGGGCTGCTTAACACCATGGGTGAAGCGTACGATATTACCGATAGCCGGGTAATTGTTGCCGATGGCAAGAAAAATTTTATCGATGCCCTAACCGAGTTTGAAAAAGGTAACCTAAAAGGAAAGCACCTCGAACTTCTATGCTGTGAAGGATGCATTATGGGGCCTGGCATGTCGAAAAATGGCAGTCGACTCAACAGAAGAAATAAAATAAGCAATTATTCACGCAAGAAACTGGAGGCACTTGATTTTGATATTTGGTACGACCAAATGGAGGAATATAAAGACCTTGATTTAAGTCGCGAGTTTACTGTTGAGGACAGACGTAATAAAATGCCGTCGGAAGAAGAAATTAATGAAGCGCTTAGGGGTATTGGCAAATACAAACCCGAAGACCATCTTAACTGCAAGGCCTGTGGTTACGACACTTGCCGTGAGCATGCCATTGCTATTGTTAATGGTTTCGCCGAAGCAGAGATGTGCTTGCCTTACAGTATCGAAAAAATGCACGAAACAATTGAAAACCTAAATGTTAGCAACGAAAAACTTGCCAATATCCGCCAGGCACTTAAGCAATCAGAAAAACTGGCAAGCATGGGACAACTTTCGGCAGGTATAGCACACGAACTTAATAATCCGCTCGGCGTTATCACCATGTACAGCAATATTCTTAAGGAAGAAGCAAATCCTGGTGATCCAATTATTGATGATTTAAACTTAATCGCTGAACAAGCCGAAAGGTGTAAAAAAATTGTTGGGGGACTTTTGAATTTCGCACGTAAAAATCAGGTTAAACTCGAACAAACCGAAATAGTGGAATTTTGCCGGCATTCGTTTTCATCTCTAATAAAACCTGAGAATATACTTTTTAAAATTAATGCAACTACAGAAAAACTCTATGCATTCATCGATAAAGACCAGATGATGCAGGCTCTTACTAATCTCGAGAAAAATGCTGTTGATGCAATGCCTGATGGTGGCACTTTAAGTCTTGAAATAAGCGAGGATGGAAGCGATTTCATTATTGTTATTGCTGATACCGGAACGGGTATTTTACAGGAAAATATGGATAAAATATTTACCCCGTTTTTTACAACCAAAGGTATAGGTAAAGGTACCGGAATGGGACTACCACTGGTTTACGGGATAGTGAAAATGCATAAAGGACAAATACATGTGGAGTCGAATTGTGATCCTGAAAAAGGGGAAACAGGAACACGATTCATTTTAAGACTCCCCAAAAAACCAATAGAATAAATAATAAAAAATCACAAAAAATGGCAGATAAAAATAAACTTATATTGATTGTTGACGATGATCCGGATTACTTATTCCAGCTGGAAAATAATGTTAAAAAATTCGGATTTGATGTAATTACCGCGACAAATGTAAAAGACGCACTTAAAACACTGGAAACCAAACCCGATTTGGCAATTCTCGACCTTATGTTGGAAACACAGGATGCAGGTTTTATTTTATCGTATAAAATTAAAAAAAGATACCCTGATGTTCCTATTATCATCGCAACCTCGGTTACCGCTGAAACCGGAATTAGTTTTCATTTGGAAACTGAGGAAGACCGTAAATGGATTAAAGCTGACAAATATCTTGAAAAAGGGATCCGCCCCGACCAGTTATATCGTGAGATTAAAAAATTACTAAAATTATAAAAACATACAACCGTTATGGATAGCCTTAAAGTTTTAGTAGTTGACGATGAGCCGGGCATCCGCTCAGGTGTTAGCAGAATACTGAAAAACTTCAGCATAGGTTTTCCATTTATGGAAGACGATTTTACCTACAAGGTGGTGGAGGCTGAAACTGGTGAAAAAGCACTCGACATAATCAATCAAAACGTGCCTGATATTATCCTGCTCGACAATAAACTGCCGGGCATACAAGGAATCGACCTTTTGGATAAAATTAGTAAAATGCATCTCGATACGGCTGTAATGATGATTACATCGTATGCATCGCTTGACATTGCTGTTAAAGCTACTAAACTTGGAGCGTATAATTTCGTTCCTAAACCTTTCACACCAAATGAGTTGAAATCGGCCATCGAAAATATCTCCAAACACCTGTACCTCAAGCGGATGACGAGTAAAATGAAAGAAGAAGGAAAACAAATCAGATTCCAGTTTCTTTCTGTGCTTTCGCACGAGTTAAAATCTCCGCTTAACGCCATCGAAGGATACCTTAAAATTATGGAAGAAAAACAGGTTGGAGACAATATTGATGATTATATGTCGATGATTGAAAGGTCGTTAATCCGCATCAAAGGAATGCGTAAGCTCATTATGGACATGCTCGATTTAACGAATCTGGAATCAGGTAAAAAGTCGAGAAATTTGCATAAAACCGACTTGAGCCTTATTGCAAAAATGGCCATTGACACTGTGAAACCAATGGCAATTCAGCATAATATTAAAATAAATGCATCGCTGGATGAGGATTCATTTCTGTTGGCCGACAAGGATGAAATAGAAATTATCCTGAACAACCTGCTTTCAAATGCTGTAAAATACAATAAAGAAAACGGTGAAGTAAATTTTGTTTTGAAAAATACAGATAAGGAGGTTAAAATTATTGTACAGGACAGCGGCATAGGAATTAAAGAAGAAGATATTCCAAAACTTTTTGAGGAGTTTTCGAGGATAAAAACCTCTGAAACCAGAAATATTGCCGGTACAGGTTTGGGATTGTCAATAACAAAAAAAATGGTTCAACTTTATAATGGAAGTATCGATGTTGAAAGCAAACCCGGACAAGGAACAAAATTCACAGTTATTTTACCATTAAATTAAACAATTAAAACAATGAAATTCACACCTGAAACATATAATATTGAAGACAAGGCAATGCAGCCTTATATCGACGCTGAAGAAATTCAGAATTATCTTAACAATGCTAATCCAACAGATGAAAGAATCTCTGAAATTATTGAGAAATCGCTGGCCAAAAACCGTCTCAACCTTGAAGAGGTAGCTTGCCTGATAAAAGCTGATAAACCTGAACAAATTGAAATGATAAAGGTTGCTGCCAGAAAACTAAAAGAAAAAGTATACGGTAAGCGAATAGTTTTATTTGCACCTCTTTATGTTGGTAATTTATGCATAAACAATTGCGAGTATTGTGGATTTAAATCAAGCAATACAAAAGCTATTCGCAAAACACTTACCAAACAGGAACTTATCGAAAATGTTGAAGCCCTGGAGGAAAACGGCCAAAAACGACTTATTCTTGTTTATGGAGAACACCCAAAATACAGCGCCGAATTTATTGCCGACACAGTAAGGACTGTATATAGTGTTAAAAAGGGAAACGGCGAAATACGTCGTGTTAACATTAATGCCGCGCCTTTAAGTATTGATGGTTTTCGTACTGTAAAAGAGGCAGGTATAGGTACTTACCAGATTTTCCAGGAAACCTATCACCCTGAAGCTTATGCCAAATATCACAAAGGAGGAAAGAAAGCCAATTATATTGAAAGACTGATTGCTCTCGACAAGGCTCAGGAAGCAGGAATCGACGATGTTGGCATTGGGGCTCTTTTCGGCTTATATGATTGGCGGTTCGAGGTAATGGGGCTGGTACGTCACACAAACCACCTCGAGAAGGTTTATAATGTTGGGCCGCATACCATCTCTTTCCCGCGTTTGCAGGATGCATCCGACTTTAAAGTTACCCCACAATATAAGGTTAGTGATGAAGAGTTTACGCGCATAATTGCAATCCTGCGCCTTGCTGTTCCATATACCGGTTTAATACTTACTGCACGTGAGCCACGACACCTACGCGACGAAGTCCTGCAATATGGTTGTTCCCAGATTGATGCAGGAACAAAAATTGAACTGGGGGCTTATGCATCTCCCGATAAAAAACCTCAAAATCTCGATGAAGAGCAGTTTTTTATCAACGATGACCGTTCACTAAACGAGGTTATTGAAGAATTACTCGATGGTGATTACCTGCCTTCATTTTGCACTGCATGCTATCGGAAAGGGCGTACCGGCGAGCATTTTATGGAGTTTTCTGTTCCCGGATTCATAAAAAGATATTGTACTCCAAATGCCATACTTACTCTGTCTGAATATTTAATGGATTATGCTAAAGAAGAAACCGCTAAAAAAGGCTGGGAAGTAATTGAAAAAAATATTAAATCACTTAACGAACCTAAACTCGAGGCATCGATTCGTGGGAAAATCGATAGAATAAAACAGGGAGAACGCGACATCTATTATTAAGATGAATAAGATGAAAGGGAAAGACAATAAGCCTCATATTGGTATCTTCGGCCGCCGGAATAATGGCAAATCATCATTTATCAATATGATTTGCGGGCAGGAAGTAGCCATAGTAAGCAACTTTGCAGGAACTACCACCGACCCGGTAAAAAAATCTGTCGAAATTTTTGGTATCGGCCCTACAATTATTATTGATACTGCCGGTATCGACGACAAAGGTGAACTGGGAAAGAAACGTATTGACAAAACTCTTAAGGTGATCAAAACCATCGACCTGGCAATTTTGCTTATAAGCGATAATAAGTTCGGCGAATTCGAAAATATGCTTATTGATGAGTTTAATAAATACGATGTACCTTTCGTGCTTTTCCATAATAAGAAAGATAAAGCAGTAGCCGATAAAGCATTAAAATCGGCTTTGGCTGAGAAATACAATAAAACCCTGCTCGATATCAGTACAATGGATAATTCCGACTTAGAAAAGGTTACTCAAATGATTCGGGAGAATATTCCTGAATCGGTTTTTAAAAAACCTTCATTGTTGGAAGGGCTGGTAAAACCAAAAGATATGGTTTTACTCATTACTCCAATAGACTCGGAAGCACCTGAAGGCCGTATGATTTTGCCTCAGGTTATGGCCATACGCGATGTGTTGGACCAGCATTGTATTTGTGTTTGTGTTCGCGAAACTGAATTGGAAGATTTTATGAAATTGGATATAAAGCCTGCACTCGCAGTTACCGACAGCCAGGCATTTGAATATGTCTCTTCAATAGTTCCCGCGGATGTTCCATTAACGGGTTTTAGCATTCTTTTTGCAAGGCTAAAGGCAAACTTCAATAAATATCTCGAAGGAACTCCTTATATTTCCAAATTAAAAGATGGTGATAAAATTTTAATGCTGGAATCATGCACCCATCACCTAAGTTGTGAAGATATCGGACGTTATAAACTTCCGAGATGGATTAAAGAGTTTACAGCAAAGGATATTGAATTTGAGGTTGTTGCAGGTCTGGACGATTTCCAAAAAGAGATATATAATTATGCCATGGTAATTCAGTGTGGTGGTTGTGTTGCGACCAAAAAGCAAATCACTAGCCGTTTAAAACCTGCAATTGATGCCGGTATTCCGGTTTCAAACTATGGTATGGCAATAGCCTGGTTAAATGGAATTTTTAAGCGTGCCGTGGAACCTTTTCATTAGATGATGAACAACAGAATAGACAAAATATTAAGTGAGAGGGTTTTTACAAAGGAAAGCCTTGTGGAATTGCTTAATGCAAATACTGATGATACCGCAAAAATATTTGCAGAAGCAAGAAAAATTAAAAAAGAATATATTGGAAACAAGGTTCATTTACGTGGTTTAATTGAACTTACAAACTATTGTACCAAAAATTGTTATTATTGCGGTATTGCATCAGGCGTAAAAAATGTTAACCGTTATATGTTAAGCATGCCTGAAGTTGAACAGGCAATACGTTTTATCCACGAAAATCACTACGGTGGCATAGTTATTCAGAGTGGCGAACTACAATCGGAGAAGTTTGTTTCGCTAATAGAGGAGATATTACATAAGGCAAACAGTATCTCGGGGAATACACTTGGCATCACACTTTCGTGCGGCGAGCAAATCCCTGAAACCTATAAACGATGGAAAGATGCAGGCGCCCATCGTTATTTGCTTCGCATAGAAGCATCCAACAGGGATTTGTATTATAAACTTCATCCAAGAAACAAAAAACATGATTTTGAAACTCGTGTTTCTGCACTTTATTCTTTGAAAGAGCTTGGATACCAAACAGGCACCGGAGTTATGATAGGGCTTCCTTTTCAAACTGTTGAAGACCTGGCCTCCGATCTTTTATTTATGCGTGATTTCGATATAGATATGTGTGGAATGGGACCCTATATCGAACATGAAGATACTCCTCTGTACAAGTTTGCTCATCTTGCTGTAAATAAAACCCAAAAAGTGCAATTGAGTTTAAAAATGATCGCCATTTTACGCATAATGATGAAAGATATAAATATTGCTGCCACAACAGCCATGCAGACATTAATTAACGGAGGTCGCGAAATGGCTTTGAAAGCAGGTGCCAATATTCTGATGCCAAATACTACACCAGGTATTTTCAGGGAGCATTACTCACTTTACAAAAATAAACCCGGTTTATACGAAGAAGCAGCCGACAGTAAAGATATGATAGAAAAGTTAATCCAACGTACAGGCTCTATAACGGGCTATGGCGAAAAGGGAAATGCTCCTCATTATTACCGTCGTTGCAGAAGTTTAAATAGTCAATCCTTACCAACTACAAACCGGAGCTAATTTTTTGTGATTATTCATTTGCTGATCGAAATTTTCGAGAAACCTTTCCAAGAATATATAAGATCCGGAATTTTTTATCATTTCCTTTATAAAAGTGAAATTTAATAAATTTCAATTTTCCCAGGTACATTTCTTAATGAATGCTAACGATTACGTGTATGAAGCGTTGGGCATTTCGAAGTACAAATATTTCAACTTTTAAAAAAATTCAATCGGGCTACATACCTTGATATTACTACTATCTCACTTATTTTTCATATACATTGTTATGCAAAGTTTTCTTCAAATATTTCCCTGACTTGGCAACAAACATCTCTTTTAGTTCTACCGGGATAATTTAATAGAACATGATATTTATTAATTCTATTTATATAGATCCCTAATATCGTTATTAAATAATCAAATATGTAAGACCGAAATGAAATTATTTCAACAATTGTTTCTTTATCTATTATGACTATTAAATCCGGTTTCCGGATTATTTTCTCCAAATTTTTCGGTTAACACAAGCATTATTTCTTTTCTATTTTTGCCTTTTTTTGTTAAATCTTTAATAATAAGATATGCCTTAAAAAGTGGCGACTGTGCTATTTCTGACGAGAAATGAGCAATTCCTTGATTCCATATAAATAATGCGAATAATTCATCAAGTTGTTCAATTGTAACTCCAAGATAATATGCTTTAATAAATTCTCTTGTAGCTTGTTTAATTCTACCCAAACCTACAGCATTTGACAATGACAGCAGGAGTTTTGTTTTTAATTCTATAGCGGGTTCAGCTTTATTCCAAATATTATCCCAAAAATTAACAGTAAGGTCTGCAATTCTATTATCAATGTCGGCATATCTTGTAATAACAATTGGTTTTAAAGGCATCTCTTTATCATCGTCCTCAATTATCTCTCTGCGATAGAAATAAGAATGATAGATTCCGTCATCTAAAGCTTCAGTATGATACTCAAACCCTAAATTTTTCATTGTTGAATACAATGGAATTGGCTCAAAATTTTGTATAATTTTTATCCCTTTGCCTTTAGGAATGCATTTAGCTTTTTTTATAATTGCTAAAAGAAAATTACCTTTCAATGACCTTACATCAAGTTCATCGAATTCTGTTTTCTTAATTAACCAGTCTTTATTCATAATTTTCACCTTTCATTATTTTAATTTTATTTAACATGTTATATTTTACTCTGCTAATTTTGCAGAAAGGACTCGGCTATTAAACGTTGGCTTGCGTTGCACATGCGGCAAGCCTATCCGACACGTGTTTTTCTTATAACCTGCTGGTAGCCATCCGAAAAAACAACGTTATGCAATGGTTATTCATTCGCTTTGCTCATGTTATGTAATGGTCATACGCTCACTGCGTTCGTTGTCATGCAATGGTTATTTGTTCGCTGCACAAACGTCATACTATGGTCATTCTTTCACTGCGCTTATTTCATACGCTCACTACGTTCACTGTCATACAATAGTCATACGCTTGCTGTCGCTCGCGTCATGCAAGGCAACTAATTTCCATCAATTTCGCAGCCGCAGGCTGCTCATTTCGCGGATTCGTCCGGACGACACAATTCGGATGAGCCTGCCCGGATGACTCCAGTCGGACGGGCGAAGTCCCCTAATTTCCATACCAACCACCCCAGAACAACTGTATAAACCTATGACCACTCTATGACCAGTGTCTGACTATCGTATGATAATTTACTTTCAACTAATCCAAATCCAACACGTCCGCCAATATCATCCTTCATCGATTTTGTTCCCGTGCTCCAGCAGATATTGTTCTGCTTCGACGGACCAAAGACCATGGTGTTCTTTTGTGATCCCAGCCAGCCGGGAAAAGAGCGGATCGTTTTTTCCTTTTTCTTCGAAGTCATCAATGGCGGTCAGCGGCATGCTGAGATGGGTGTAAATCAGTTTTTTCCCGCCGGGGATATGGGGCAGGTTGAGGGTGGTTTCGATTACGGCATCCAGTCCCCCAATATGGGTAACCAGTCCGGAAGGATCCAGTCCCCTGGCAAACAGTTCGAGTGCTTCGATCATATCCTCGTTATTGCCTCCGCTGGTACCGGTGATATGGGTAGAACCATAATGAACATTGTAAAAATTAAGGGGCGCTTTGAAGCCGGGATTAGTAGGTCCGGCAAAGAAATTCAGGCAGCCGTCGCGTGAGAGCAGGCTGTCGCCCTGTTCGATTACCGCCGCTACGGGGGCAAAGACGAAGACATCATGGTATCCTTCTCCGCCGGACAGGGTTTTGAGATAAGTTACGGGATCATCTACGGCAGCAGTGTTTACATAATGCAGTTCCACCCCATAGCGGGCTGCCGTTTCAGGAGAGTAAAGCCTGGAGGCACGTTGCAAACGGTCCTTGTCGATATCGGTCACTACCAGCAGTCGGGGTGTGCGGTCGGAGAAAATGGCATAGTTGATGGCTGCCAGACCCATCGGGCCGGCGCCGGCAAGGATGGCCAGGTTACCTCCTTTCTTTATGCCCATGAGATGATCATAACTACCCGGACGGGTGTGGTAGCTGGCGTGAAAAGCGCCAATCACACAGGACATGGGCTCTGAAAGAGACGCCGGAAAAAACCCTTTGCCGTTGTAAGGCAACAGACAGTTCATCTCCATCACCTCATTGGGGATCAGTACATAGGTGGCATCACCGCCGATGTAACGGAACGAATAACCCGGCGCATCCAGGCTGCCTTTGTAGTTCAGTGCCGGCTGGATGGAGAATTTTTGTCCGGGCCGGTAGCGATCCTGCCATTTTTTGCCTACTTCCAGGATCACCCCGCTGAATTCATGACCTATGATCGTCGGGTGTTCGTGTACGTCATCGGGAATTCTCTTATGATCGGCACCCTGTTTGACGGCTTTGTAGGTGGACATACAGATACTGTCGGAAACGATCCGGGCCAGGATCTCGTTTTCTTTCATTGGAGGAAGATCAAACTCTTCCAGCCGCAGGTCTTCTTTTCCGTAGATTCTAACCGCTTTGGTTTTCATGATTCATATTTTTTTCTTCACCATTCTTTTGTGTCAATCGTCCCGTCCGGCCATAATAGCCGTTCGGACGGGCTTTCAGGGTTAATCATTTTTATTCCTATTTTAGGGAATCTTCATTATCACATTGCCTTCCTGCAAATTCCAAACGTGCAACAGTATTATTGTTTTGCGTAAATGCTTCCTTGCTTCACTTCAGCATCACCTGTCCCCCTGTCACAGGCAAAGCCTGACCGGTTTCATATTCCTGTTCGATAAGGTATTTTACGGCTTTGTACACGTCTTCCACAAAACAACCCCTTCTCATAGGCACCATATCCTCATAATGTTTTCTCACATCTTCTATGCTTTTGGCCCCGGGAACCTTCCCTGTTTTCAGGTATTGCACAAACAGTCCACTTTCCGGATCCGACCATAACGGACCGTCAAAGAAATTACCGGGACAGACGGCATTCACCTTTATGTTTTCCGTCACCAGTTCCAGGGCAAAAGACTGGATCAGTCCGATGCTCCCGAATTTACTGCCGGCATAAGCAAAATTCCGGTTGCTGCCCTGTAATCCCGATTTGGAGTTGATTTGTACGATGTCCATAAAATACCCGGGACGATATTTATGCTGGGTCTTCATCACGCGTGAGGCGTATTTTGTTCCCAGGAAAAGACCTTTATAATTCACCTTTGTCAGGAAGTCAAAAGCATCCTCCTCCAGGGTCTCCAGTCCGCCGGCCTTCAGCACGCCGGCATTGCTGACAAAGAGATCCAATCCGCCAAAGGCAAAGACCGTCTGCAGGATCATGGCATCTACAGATCTGCTGTCGGTGACGTCCACAGGAATAAAAACGATGGCCTCACTACCTGTTTTTTCAATGATCTCGTTCACGCTTTTCTCGCCGGTTTCCCGATTGATGTCTGCCACTACCACACAGGCCCCTTCTGCGGCAAAATGTTCCGCCAGACCTTTTCCGAAGCCCTGTGCAGCACCGGTGATCACCACAATCTTATCTTTAACAATACTTTCTTTATTATCTCTCACATCCGATAAAGTATGTCTCTGCAATGCGTCGTTTACTT
>Ga0190359_1000266_pt1 | contig 36010 bp, 38 predicted proteins | sample 48721823_MG_FD_161269 | JGI IMG/M metagenome (GOLD analysis project Ga0190359, IMG submission 161269) | Hydrothermal vent microbial mat bacterial communities from Southern Trench, Guaymas Basin, Mexico - 4872-18-2-3_MG | ecosystem: Environmental > Aquatic > Marine > Hydrothermal vents >... | reverse complement strand
GAGAGCCTCCAAAATATCCTGCAGGTACATAACCATTAAGCTCGTCATGGGCAGAGGTTTGATCAGTTACAACATCGGGTTTAAAACCTTGCTTTACGAGAAGCGGATGGGTATCTGCACAGTTGCCTAGAAGACCAATAGCAAGTGCCTTACCTTCACTTTTAGCATTATCAGCTATACTCACTGCCTCAGCCATATCTTTAACCTTGAGATCACAGAATCCCGCTTTCAAACGCCTATCAATTCGTTTCTCATCACATTCAACTGCAATACATACACCACCAGCCATCTTAACTGCTAGGGGTTGAGCACCGCCCATTCCTCCAACACCGCCAGTTAAAACAATCTTCCCCCCAAGATTACTCTTAAAATGCTTCTTTGCTAAAGAGGAAAAGGCCTCATATGTTCCTTGAATAATGCCCTGAGTACCAATATAACACCATGAACCCGCAGTCATCTGACCGTACATGATAAGACCAAGACGCTCTAACTCATAGAACTTCTCCCAGTTACTCCAATGTGGTACAATATTAGAATTAGCCATTACAACTCTAGGGGAGTTAGTCCACGTCTTGAAGACAGCAACAGGCTTACCCGATTGAATAACCATTGTTTCATCGTTTTCAAGTTTTTTTAGGGTTTTAACAATCTTTTCATAACATTTCCAGTTACGAGCAGCCTTACCTGTACCGCCATATATGATAAGCTCTTCTGGAATCTCAGCATTTTCCAAGTTATTTTCAAGCATTCTAAGGATTGCTTCTTGTTTCCAACCCTTACATCTAAGCTTCATCCCTGTAGTTGCCTTTATCTTACTCCCCATAAGAATCAAGCACAATATCTAAGAAGTCTACTTAAAACTTTTTTAAGATAATTAAAAGGGAAGGACGGCTGGCCTCACTAGGAGGGGATGGGATGCACTCTAACAAAAACTACCAGCCCGATTCCTTCCACTTATACAAATGTCAAACATATATATATGTTTTTCGCCAAAAAGCCTAAATAAGTGAGATGCTGACTACGTTATTTCCTCTTAGAATGATGGTCCCAAGACGTCTTTTATTATCTTCAAAAGTTTCCTCCACATCAGATAGAACCATATTCATATACTCATCGTAACCTGCTAGTTTGCCCTCTAAAACCCTTCCATCTTTTAATAAAAGAGAAAGTTTCTGATTCAACGATTTCTCCAGAACATCTAATGGTAATGCCATAGGAGAAGGTGAAATATATCATCCTTTTTAAACTATTCCCTTAAACTTAATTTTTAAAATGATAACAGTTAAATGGGGCATGTCGATTACAAAACTGCCCATAAGGGGAGGTAAATCCATGTCAAATGGAAATGTTGTCCATGTGGTAGGCACAGGTACTATAGGAGAACCTTTGATTGGACTTTTATGTGATGCACAAAAAGATCTTGGAATTGATGAAATTACCTTTTATAAACACAGCCCCAATCTAATAGACAAACCTAAAGTAAAGGCCTTGATAAAAAGAGGAGCAAATCTGGCAGTAAGCCCAGATAAAACCAATGATTTTCGAGAACTTGGTATAGAACCAATGTACGAAACAGAAGAGGCTATTAAACGTGCATCTGTCGTAGTGGATTGTACACCAAAAGGTACAGGGTTGGCGAATAAGGAGAAATACTACAACAAGTACAAAAACAGGATTAAAGGATTTCTAGCACAGGGATCAGAGTTTGGCTTTGGAAAAATGTATGCAGTTGGAATTAACGACGAAGCTATAACTCCTAAAGATAAATTCATACATATAGTAAGTTGTAATACACACAATGTAGCTGTATTAATTAAAACCTTAGCAATGGGAGAAAACAACAAAAATAATCTTAAGGAAGGACGGTTCCTTTGCATTAGAAGAGCAAATGATATTAGCCAATCTAAGAGCTTTATACCATCACCTGAAGTAGGGACACATAAAGATCCAAAAATGGGTACGCATCATGCAGTTGATGTTTATCATCTCTATAAAACACTTGGAATTGAACTTAATGTTTTTTCGAGTGCTATGAAACTAAATACACAATACATGCACGCTATATGGTATGACCTGAAACTTAACAAAAAAACATCCATAGATGAAGTAAAACAAAAATTTATAGACAATCCTCGAGTTGCAGTAACTAACAAAAAATCAGCAAACCTAGTTTTTTCCTTTGGAAGGGATCATGGACATTATGGCAGACTACTCAATCAAACTGTTGCAGTTTTACCAACCATTCATGTAATAAATGATAACGAGGCGATAGGCTTCTGTTTCACACCACAAGATGGCAATTCACTGCTTAGTAGTGTCACAGCAACGGCCCGGTTCTTATACCCAGAATGTTACGAAGAAAAAGTGAAATGTCTGTGGCCGTTTTTACTACAAGAAGTATAAACACAAATTAGTTTAACTTAAAACCATTTCAATTTTTCTATTATTGACTAAGCAAATGATGGTCATGAACACAGAAAGTAAAACGATAAGAGATCCAATTCATGGAGACATAAAAATCAAAGGAATTTTTCTTGAGTTAATTGAAGCTCCGGAAATTCAAAGACTATATAATATTAAACAACTGGGGCTAGCACACCTTGTTTTTCCTGGTGCACACCATACAAGACTCGAGCATTCTTTAGGCGCTTATCATATGGCTGTTAGAGTCGGTGAAAATTTGAATCTTGACAAAGATGAAAAAGAACTTTTATCTTGCGCAGCTATGCTACATGATATAGGCCATGGTCCTTTTTCCCACACTCTAGAATCACTTTTAAGAGATTCCTTGAATGTTGACCATGTTGATTTAACAGAAGAGTTGATTTTCGGCAAACATGAAATATTTGAAGCTGAAGAAAAAAAGTTTGTAGCTTCACAAAATGTTTTTGATATTTTGACTAATCACGATATCGAACATGAAAAGGTATCTGACATTATAAGGGGCAAAAAAAGTGAAAAGAATTATCTAAATCAACTTTTAAACAGCTCTATAGATGTTGATCAACTTGACTATCTGATCAGGGATGCCTATTACACTGGGGTCTCTTATGGCTTAATTGACATTGAGCGTTTCTTACAGACATTGACTATCAATAATAATAGCCTAGCAGTACGTAAAAAGGGCGTAGGCGTTGTTGAAAATATTCTAATGGCAAGGACTTTGATGTACTCATCCGTATATTTCCATAAAACAGTTCGTATAGGGGAACTAATGCTTTCAAAAGCCATTGAACTTATAAAAGACGTTGAACCCTATGAATTCTTTAAAATGACAGATGGAGAGCTGTTAAATTATTTAAAAAATAAAGGGACGTATCAGAGTGAGATAGCTATTCGTTTGAAATATAGGAATTTGTTTAAACAGGCATATACAGAATCTAAATCTAGTTTGGATGCAGAATCCATAAGTATTGTTAAAAAATTAGACGATGTGCATTTTAAAAGAGAAAAAGAAATAGATTTTGAAGATAAACTTAACATTCCAAGGGGCCATATCATAATAGATGCCCCTTATACTGAATTACATTTATCTGAGCCGCGGATTGAGCAAACAGATATTATCATCGTTGATGGTGAAAAAACTAAAAATTTGATAGATTACACGCCCATAGGTGAGGCAGTAAAATCGAGAACTATCCCAGATTGGTTTGTTATGATCATAACAGACGAGAAGTACAGAGACATAGTGGCAAAAAATGCTAATAAGATATTATTTAGCTAAAAAGTAATGAGGAGAGAATGGGGAAGATGAAGGTGGTGAGGAGAGATTTTTTAATAAAAATCTAATCATCAATCCTCCCCATTCACAATAAATATATAAAAAGTTAGTATATAAATTTTATTATAGAATGGTTTTTTACAGTACAAATATAATTAAATTTTATAATCGTTAAAACTACATAATATTTTTTTAAATAATTTTAGCAAAATATATTTTTAAAAAGTTGATTTTTGTATTTGCAAAATTATTTTAAACGCTTATCAATTTACATGATTCTTGATACAATGGAGCAAAATATAGTCCAATTCATTACCGACAACATACTGTTTTTTTTACCACTGGTAACAATCGGCATAGTATCAACTATTATATTGTATTTTACAGGAAAAAAAGATGATAAAAACAGAGATAACAAAGATGCTGATTTTCATATTATTCTGCTCAACAGAAACTTTAATTATTTTTTCTTAATATATTTATTTATCTTTTTTATGATGATGCTAATAGGTTTTCTATCTAAATTCTATCTGGCAACAATTATTGGGGGGTGTATCGCAGTTATCCCTAGCATTGTACTACTGTTGGTAGAATATACAGCAATTTTAAATAAGGAGAACGCTTTATGATATACCTCAAAATCAATCAAAATTTTGGAGAGCAAACTCAATTTTTATTTTTCTTCATTATTACAATTTTAATCGTTTGGTTGGTACTCGTACTTTTTTCTTATAGAAGATATGGTTGGAAAAGAACCACCATGTATTTTTTACCAATGATAATCGCAGCACTATTTATTGAATCTGCAGGTGTTGCAAGTGGCAGATACTACTACCCAGGATATTTGTTGTATCTGTCAGTTGTTGGCGGTGGTGTTCCATTGATTATTGTTCTTGCATGGAGTGCGAATTTATTCTTATTTTTACATATTGGAAAATATGTTACTTTAAAATTTTATGACAGGCACAATTATCTTCAAATTATTTTAATATCTTTTTTAGCTGGAATCATTGGAGTTTGTCTCGATTTATTGGAAGATCCAATTGCCCACCATAATAATTGGTGGATATGGGCAGGCTCTTTAAGGGGTGTAAAATTTTTCGAAGTACCAATAATAAATTTTGTAGGATGGTTCTATTTGATATTTTTTATGTCAGTTGCAACAATATTAATCGAACGATCTAGTTTTTCAGAAAATAGAAAGGTCTTGATTTCTATTTCATCAATTTCAATTACGGGAATCGTAATATTTTTAACACATGGAGCAACGCTAAAATTGTTTCAAATGATTGGATTGGCATGAGTTAAAGTAATAAAGGGAATTATATATTCCAAAAACTAATGAATATTACTAAATTAATTATTGCTTGGGTAAAAATGATTAGGCCTCCCATTCTTTTTCTTTGTTGTTTTGGAGCTTTGGTCGGGGCTTTAAACTCAGCAGTATTTTTAGGTGAAAGTCTATCAGTTTTTCAAATGATTATGATACTTCTTGCACCTGCTTTTTTATCAACTGGAACTATGATACATAACGATGTTCCAGATCTTGATTCAGATAAAATAAATAGACCAAATAAACCAATACCCTCAGGAATAATAAAAGAAAGAACTGCTTATTTTGTAGGATTATTTTTGATGTTTTTTTCAATTATTTTAGCATTATTCGTAAATTATAAGGACCATGGCGAATTGAATTGGACATGCGCAATTTTAACGGCGTTTCTTGTCTTTGTTGGTATATATTACAACTATTGTGGGAAGCTTCATGGAATATTTGGGCATATAGCCGTAGCAATAGGTGTTGGAGCAATACCTTATTGGGGTGCAATAGCTGCATTTCCAAATGAAGTTTTTTTAATGTTGCCTTTAGGAATTGCAATTTTTTTCCAAGAAGTTGGAAGAGAGATAATGGTCTGTGTTGGAGACTATGTTGGAGATCTAAAAGCAGGATGGAAAACAACTCCTGTAAAACTTGGAAGAAAAAAGTCAATGTACGTTGCTCTAATATTTTATTTGATATTTGTTCCATTGTACCCTTTACCGGCTTTTGATTATCTTAATATTGGCGTTCCACAGATTTTTGGTAAGTTTTATTTGATTGGTGGAACTTTATTAGCTATAACTTTGTTATTAACTTGGTTTTTAAGCTATTTGGCGGTACTAACTAAAGATGAAAAAAAGATATGGAATGCATTTGAAAGATATGAAAGAATTGGAACTAGAGCAGTGATAATTGTTTTCCAGATATTCATATTTTTAGAAATATTTTATTGATTGCCATATATAATCAGAAAAACTCATATAAATATTGGAAGTAATATCATTGTATGAATAAAATCTCAGGTTATGCAAGATTGTTGAGACTCCCGGGAATTGGGGCACTTGGTATTGTACCTGTAATTGGTGCCTTAACAGTAGGAGTTGCAAATTTTATTGACCTATTGATTGTTTTTATTATTGGTGCATTCTCATGCATTTATGGATTTATTTTGAATGATTATGTAGATATAGAATTAGATACACTAGTTGATGATTTGAAAAAAAAGCCATTGGTAAGCGGGATAGTTTCGAAGAAATCTGCATTAACAACATCGATTTTCTTAATACTTCTTTCGTTTTTCTTTATCTCTATCCTATGGCATAGGCATGGTTTTGATGAATACAAATTCATGGCAGTGTTGTCAATAATTCTTGCAGGTTTTTTTGGAAGCATATATGATATTTATGGCAAAAGAATTGTTGGATCTGATTTTCTTGTTGCAATATCGGTATCCTTTGTATTTTTATTTGGAGCATTATCCTTTGGCAGACCTAACGAAATAACTTGGGTAATTTTTATTTTAACTTTTAACAACATATTATATATGAATGCCATTCAGAACGGGCTAAAGGATGCAGATCATGACTATAAAATGAAGGTCAGAAATATCGCTCTTACATCCGGCGTAAAAGTCAAAGGAAATAATCTTACAATACCGTTTTCATTTAAAACATTTGGATTAGGGATAAGATTTTTCTCAGCCTTTTTATTATTTTCACCGTTTATAATTTTTAATAAAAATTATTATCTTTGGCAAATAATCTTGCTGGCTTTTTTAATAATTATTTTCTTAATATTAAGTATTAGATTCTTGACAATGAAAACGTTTAATAGAACTAAAATACGGAAAATAATAGGGATACAATCATTCCTAAGATATTCGCTTGTTCCGATTATGTTGATTTCCATTGTTGGAGTGAAATTATCTTTGATTTTGATTATTTTTCCGATAACATGGTACATAATATTTACTCCATTAGTTGGAGAAAAATTATTCAAACCAAGAATGTAGATTATTAACAAAGGGGGAGCATATGAAATACAACGTAACAGTAGTTGGCGCTGGTCCAGCTGGCTCAACAGCTGCAAAAATACTCTCTGAAAATGGACTAAAAGTTGTTTTGATTGAAAAGGACAAACTTCCACGCGATAAACCTTGTGGTGGTGGTCTTCCACGCCGAGTTCTAGAGAGGTTTAACTATGTTGATAACGAAAGATTTATCGAATCCTATTCTTACTCTGGAGTTGCTTTTTCGCCCTCTATGAAAGATAAAATCAAAGCAGAAAAAAAGATTCCGATTATAGCAACTGCTCTCAGAAAGAAATTCGATTTTGAATTAGTTAACCTTGCAAAAGAAAATGGAACAATAGTTAAAGATGGAAAAACAGTAACAGACTTGAAAATTTTTAAAGACAAGGCAAGAATCTTAACAAAAGATGGTGACTATATTGATTCAGAAATTGTTGTTGGAGCAGATGGTGTATGGAGCACAGTTGCAAAAAAATCTGGATTAAGAAAAAGCAAATATGAAACTGGGGCATGCGTCTTACAGGAAGTTGAGGTTAATGAAAAAATCCTGGATGAATATTTTGGAAAAAGAAGAAAATGTTACATACATTCAAGATTTAAAGGAATTATGGGTTACGGGTGGATCTTTCCTAAGAAAGAACATCTTAACATAGGAATAGGTGGGGTCTGGGCAACTCATGGAGAAAAAATAAACTTATTGAAGTCTTACAGAGACTATATTGATTTTTTAAAACAAAACAACCTAATTCCAAAAAACTTAAAAAAATCGCCTATTAAGGGAGGGAGGCTCCCAATAAATCCATTGGAAAAAACCTACGGCGAGAGGATTCTTCTTGTGGGCGACGCTGCAGGATTCATTAATCCGAGTACTGGGGAAGGCATCTATTATGCAATGTCTTCGGGAGAAATTGCTGCCAAAATGATTATCAAAGCATTACAAAAAGGAGATGTTTCGTCTGCCTTTTTATCCAACTACGAAAAATTGTGGAAAAAGGATTTTGGGAAAGATATCGAAGTAATCAATAATTTATTATCAAAAGAATCATCGCAAGATTTTGAAGAACTTTTTAGAACAATTGGTTCAGATAAGCTCTTATCTGAGTTGTTTTTAGGCGTTTTGACTGGAGAATTGAGCGCTAACAAATATAAAGGTAAAATAATACGAAGATATCTTGCCTGCTCAATAAAAAACAAATTAAAAAAAAATAAAAAGAAAAAAGTGTTAGCTACTCTGGATGAGTAATAAGAACGTGTGCATAGTTGGAGCCGGGATTGGAGGATTAACTGCAGGGGCTTTATTATCAAAAAAAGGTTTCAACGTAACAATATTTGAAAAAGAATCTTTGATAGGTGGAAGAGCAATATCTCTAGATATGTCTTCTTTGACTTTCGAAGAGTACAAAAAATTACTTAAGAGATTCAATATAACTATTCCATTTTCTGAACCGCCACTAGAAACACTTTTTCAGAAAAACATACTTCATGGATATCAATTAGACTTGGGTTATCACCTGATAGGTGGAGGGATAATCTATAATTTCAGTAACGTATTATCCATACCAAAAAATCATCTGAATATATTGGAATCAAAACTGTACGAGCAGAAAAACAGTCATTTTGATTTTTTTGTTACAAATATTGAAAAGGTGAAAATGTTACCAAGAATTCTTCAACTACTCTTGTCTGGCGAAAAAACAATGAAAAAACTAGACGGAATAACAATTACTGAAACTGTAAAAAAATATGGGACTGGGAAAATGAAAGTTGTTTTAGAGGTTAACTCCCGTTTAATTACCACAGTGAATAATCTTGATAAAATATCAACAGGTGAAGTTTTTCGAACTCAAAAAGATATGAAATTAAGAGGGGTAAGATATCCAAAAAACGGTTTATCCAACATTACTCAAAAACTAGCAAATTTTATTGAAAAGAATGGTGGAAAAATTCATTTGAACTCTAAAGTTGAAAAAATAATTATTGAAAATAAGAAAGCAAAAGGTGTTATTGTTAATGGTAAGGAGAGTTTATTCGATATTGTTATAGCAAATATTATAGTTCAAAATCTCTTTAAAATTGCAGATGAAAAACAGTTTCCAAAAAATTATGTTAACAATATAAAAACTCTTTATGGAACTGGCAGTCTTTGTGCATATTATTCATTTAATAAAATCCAGCCAGAACTGTTAGGTAAAACTTTCATTTTCATTGAAAGGGATGCAGGCATTGATGGCAAAGATGCTGTAGGTATGATAGATTTTATGGTTGCCTCACCAGAGTCTGGATTGGCTCCAAAGTCACAACATCTTGTTCAATCTTATATCATATGTACGCCAGAAGAAGCAAAAAATAAAAAGATTCTGGAAAATCTCAAAAAAGTATTAGATAAAAATCTTGAGAGAATTATACCAGATTATCATTCCAATTTGAATTGGGCGATCTATCCTGCAATATGGCATCTGGATGGTGTAGCAAAAACTATTGATAATGAAAAACCTGAGATTAAATCCCCTATAAAAAATCTTTATTTAGTTGGGGATTGTGTTAGGGTGCCGGGCATAGGCATAAACTGTGCCATTAACTCTGCACAAACTTTAAAGGATATTATCAAGTCTTAAGAAAAGGAAACAATTTAATATAAACAAAAAATAGCATAAAGGTAATGAGTAAGCCGCCCATAGGTAAAAAAAATCCTCTTTCTGGAAAATGGACAATGAAGGAGCCTTACACCAAAACCAGGTTTCTTTCAGCACAAGCCAGAGGAGTAATTGACCTTTTTCGACCTTTTACTCTCTCAGCACCATTTATTGTTTCAATGTCAATAATGGTCGCAAGCCTTGTTTTCAATTACGAAAATTTTGGCACAGAAATCCCATCGAGGTGGTACTTCACAGTAGCACAAGCTGGTTTAACAATAGCAATAGTAAATGCAGCATCAAACTCTTTAAATCAGGCCACTGATGTTGAATCAGACAGAATATCTAAACCATATAGGCCAATACCAAGAGGTGTTATTAAAAGAGAGGGTGCTCAAAGCTTAGCATATATACTATATCTTTTTGCACTTCTCAGAGCTGTAACCATAAATGCTTGGTTTGGAACTTTCATATTTTTAATCATGATTTTTACAGTAACATACTCGCTTCCACCTAGAATGAAAAAATATCTTTTCGTAAATCAAATATGGATAGCTATACCAAGAGGGCTGTTTGGCATATTGGCAGCATGGTGTGTTTTTGGAGCGGAGCACTTATTTGATACGCCAACCCCTTGGATCATAGGAGGAATAGCCACCGTATTCCTAATCGGCGGAATGGCAACAAAGGATATTACAGATGCTGAAGCAGATAAAAAAACAGGCGTCCATACAATGATAAATACTTTTGGGGTTAGAAAAACAGCGTTTGTTAGTTTTCCATTCATGTTTTTTTCATTTGCATTTATTCCGATATTCATAAATAACGGATCTTTGAAACCATATCTACAGCCTTTAACGCTATTTGCAGCATTTAGCATTTTAATCTTTTATTTAATGTACAGAAAAACAGAAAGCAAAACACTTGAAAACATACAAGCATGGGCAATCATGTACGTAACATACATATTCTTTGCGTTGGCGTTTGCTGTGTTGACAATATTTAACAAAGCCCTACCATTTCCATTTAACTAAAAGTTAATATAGTGAAAATAATTTCTTATACACATGGAAAAAAAAACAATATTTTTAAAATTACCTGGCGAGCTAGTAGAAAAAATTGACAGGATGAATACTTTAGGGGACAGATCCACATTCGTATCAAATCTATTGGAAAAACAGATACAAAAACAGGAAATGAATCGCGATATTAAACCAGCTACAGAATTGACCAGGAGAATGGAAGAGCTTGATGGAAGCATGTCATTTCCTGGAGAAATAAAACTTATAAAAAACGATGGAGAGCCTATCGGCACTTTTAACATTGATACAATACAGGGTTTCGAAGATTTAGCTAAGAAAATACAAGAAGCATCTGAAGATCCGGCAGTCAGAATAAAAGCCCGCAGATGGTTATAAAAATTCATAGAACCTATGTATATACGTACATCAATTGTCCAAATCCCGTTTCATAATTGATTACATATCTATTTCTATTTCCACCTAAAAAACATTTTAGTTATACCATAATTTATGTTCTTTCATAAACTAGAACTTGGGAAATTTTGCTTAGATGCAGTTAAAATATATAGTCTTACTGGCTCCTATTGCATGCGTATTCACAAAAAAGTTTTAAAGTCCTCTTTTTACTAATGAGGGCAAAAGTACTAAAATAACTATTACTGCTGCAATTATCCCAAAGAACAGCACCTCTGGAGGGAATGCTACTATCGCTCTAACAATAAACTCAAACAGAAAAAACATGAAGCCCATTACCACAAAGAACATAAATATGGTGGCTAAAATCATTTTTTGTTGGTGACTGATTCCTCTTCCTCCAAGTTGCATAATTTTGTAGGAAAACAAAAGCACTAATATGTCAAAAGTTATTACTACAAGAGCAGCCCAAATGGAAGATATTGATACAGAGCCAAATGTTTTGTATGTTCCAGAAGGAATTAATATTAGGTAAAATATGATAACAACGATGATACCACCAGCTATTGCTAAAGGGTTAAATCTATGTGGACGGAGCATTGACAACAATGCCTCCTGTTTCTCTTCCTTGCTTGAACTCTTAAGATAAGTTATCATTGCATAGGATAATACTACTAATACTCCTACAGAGATAAAAACCAACGTTAAAACACCATCTGTTATCTTATCATAAAACTCGACTCTTTGACTGCGAAATAATATAACAGCAACGAAGCCTAGGAATATGGCCAACAGTAACGCTAGCAAGTTTTTCAATCTTTTCTCCATGTTTCTTACAAAAGTATGGTATGGGGTACATTATTTTTAATGTTTATCTAACTAATATACTAATATTGTGACAGGAAAAAACAATGTCGGGAGCGGGATTTGAGCCCGCGACCTCCTGATATCTTAGCACCAAAGGCTATTTTTCGAACCCTTTAGCTTAGCTTATGAGTCAGGCGCTCTAACCAGGCTGAGCCACCCCGACATATAATTTAGAAGCAGAATAGAGACCTTATTTATAAAAACTTTCTAATATCTAATCTAAAACTAACTTGCTTTTATTACGTAAAAAAATCGTATGTAATCCTACCTCTTTTGCTCTTTTTCTTAACTCGCGATCATTAGTGACGACAATGCCGTTTAATTCCTTAGCCAAAAACAAAACTGAATCATCGCCTCTCGTATTACCAGCCTCAGCTATTGCATATTTTTCAATTATTTCAAAAGATGCTTTTGCAAAGGTTTTTTTTCTACCTTTGCCGTTTTCTGATAAAAATTTCAGTTCCTCAATGATGGGGCTTGGAATAACCATCTTATATTTTCCCAACAGCCGAGTTAACTCGTTTTCCAGATCTATAGAAAATTCAAAAGGCATCAAAATAGCGCTACTGTCAAGTACGACTATTTTTCCAGCTTTATTTCTCCGTATCCTATAAGATGCCATCTACCGTCAATCCTTCTACTTATAGCAATTCTCTGACCAGGATTTGCACAAACTGGGAGTTTCAATTTCACACTGATTTCCTCACCATGAAACTCGGATACAATCCCAACTGTGGTTGCAGTGCCAATAGTAAGCATAAGAGGTTCATTTGTTTTAATTGGATCGACGTTTTTCTCTTCGATTGTTCCAACTACTCTTTTCAGAAGATTTATTGAAAGGCTAAATCTATCAAGTGTGGGTGGTAACTGATTGGTCTTTCCAACAACTTTACCAGCATATGAATCAGACTTCGTCCTAGCAGGATCTAGAGAAGTTTTTATCGCAATCAAACCACCAGGAGTTGCCTCATTTACCGATTTTCCACCAGTAAATAAGGATTCTATATTGGTAGTAATTTTTTCTAAGATTTTTTTGCCTTCCAATTCTATTTTTCTACCTGGACAAATCTCTATTTCCTCACCAACTTTTAATTTCCCATGGATTAGTGATCCGCCAACAATGCCTCCTTGAAGATCCTTTGGTTCGGCTCCTGGTTTGTTAATATCAAAGCTACGTGCAACATACATCAAAGGAGGCGTATCAAAGTCTCTCTCAGGTGTGGGAATTTTTTCCTGCATTGCTTTAATGAGCACATCAATATTAATATCTTGATGTGCACTTACAGGAATAATTGGTGCGCTTTCAGCACAAGTTCCTTTAACAAAGTTCAGTATTTGTTCATAATTTTTAATAGCATTTTTCTCAGAAACCAAATCAATTTTGTTCTGTACAATAACAATATTTTTAATTCCTGAAATATCTAACGCAGTTAAATGTTCACGAGTTTGAGGTTGCGGACAAGTTTCATTGGCAGCTATTACTAAAACAGCTCCATCCATTATAGCAGCGCCAGAGAGCATAATTGCCATCAGGGTTTCATGACCTGGTGCATCGACAAACGAAACAACACGTAAAAGATTACAAGTGCTACCACAATGTGGGCACTTTTTTTGAGTTGTATAACATTTTGGCTCATCACATTTAGGGCATTTGTAAAAAGCAGCGTCAGCATAGCCAAGTTTTATTGAAATGCCTCGCTTGAGCTCTTCGGAATGCTCATCAGTCCATTTGCCAGTTAATCTCTGAGTTAAAGTAGTTTTTCCATGATCAACATGACCGATCATACCAATATTAATCTCAGGCTGACTAGGCAAACTCATTGTTGCTCCTCATCTTTCTTTTCTTCAGCTTCTTTAGGAGTTTCAACTGTCTCAGTTTTTTCCTCTGTTTTCTCCTCGACTTTCTCTTCACTTTTTTCTTCAGTTTTTTCTATGGGTTTAATTAATTGATCAATTGCTCTTGAACCATGCTTGGTTACTTTCATATTAATCTGAACAATATCCTGACCTACTGTATTTCCACGAATTGATTTCTTTCGTCTCATTCCATTTTCTTTTGCATTGAAACCTGTACTTTTACTAACCAATAGCCTTCGTCTAATCATGCCAGGCAAATCAGATCTCATGGAAAAACCATCTTTATCTGTTCCACCAGTTATTTGCAATTTATAACCTGGTAAAGAAATAAAAATACCATCTACTTCATCACCAATCTTTTTACCAATTAGTGAATTAGCATGATGACCGCTTACCTGAACTTGATGGGATTTTCCGCTTTTTGTATCATTTACAACGACTTTAAATTCTACCATATCAACGTCTCCATTAATCTGAAACTTTTCTTCGGTAACAATATTATATATTAATAGCTTTTTGCAACTAAATATAAGTAATTATCTTGGAAATTCTTTAAATTTAAAAAGTTTTTTATAAGAGCAGCAAATTGTCTGATGCTACTAAACTGGTAGGACTGGGGGAGATAAATTGTCCGAATTCGTTTGGCATTGGAGCAAAGGAAATAAAAAAATCTATACTAAAAATACAGAAATTGCCGAAAAGGCAATGAGAGAAGGAATGCTTGTTATGGGTATGAGAATAAAACCAAGCATTCAAAGATTTAAATAAAATTGTAAATATTGGATTTAGAGGGGTTTAATCTTTTTTCAACGTAAGTTTTTTAGTGGGCTACCATATTAGCCCTTGACAATCATGTCAGAGTATGACTATAAAAATCTATTAAAAAAGATAATCGAGAGTACACCAAAAAAAGAGATAGTTGAAGATAGATTTAAATTACCTAAAGCCGAAATATTTTATGAGGGTAATACAACTGTAATCAAAAATTTTGATAAAATAGCTGATGCAATTAACCGAACTCCAGATTTAATTCTCAAGTTTCTTCTAGGTGGCGTAGGCACTGCTGGGGAACTTGTTGGGACTAGAGTTGTTTTTCAAGGAAAAATACCTGCCAAAAGTATTCAAGATAAAATCAAAGAGTACATTGACACCTATGTTATGTGTTCTGAATGCAATAGACCCGACACACATCTTGTTAAACAAGGTAGGACCATTCTAATAAGATGTGATGCATGTGGTGCTGTTCGTTCTGTCAAATCCCGTAAAAGAAAAACGATTCAACAACCGTCCGATACTTTAAAAGAAGGCAATGTTTATGATTTAACAATCAAAGATATCGGTAAAAAAGGAGATGGAATTGCGTATTATGACAAATACACAATCTATGTATCTGGAGCTGTAAAGGGATCTGCAGTCAAAGTAAAGATAGACAAGATTTCTGGTACTGTTGCATTCGGAAGAATTGTAGAAGTATAAACCTGCATAAGTACCTGCATATTTACCTAAGTAAATTTTATAGAAAATTATTTAAATATAACCACGGATTCATTTTTACGTTTGTCAGACAAAAGACATAATTTGTCGTTTGTTATATGTCACAAACACGACAAAAGAGTGTCAATATGACAAAACAAATGTGAGGAGAAATGGAAACCCAACGTATGACGATAAGATTGCCGAAGCGGCATATAAACTCCATTGACATGTTAATTAGAACTGGAGAATTTGCCACTCGTTCTGAGGTAATCCGCCATGCGATTAATTATTTTATTAAAAGAAAAGCCGAAAGTATAATTGAAGAGGCAGATAAAATAAAAAAAGTGCAAGACTTGAATTTTGAAATGGAATCCATTGAACCTTACACAAAGAAATGATGGTAAAAAATTAGGAGGGGATGGGATGCACCCCAAATTGAAGGGCGCCTTGGGGATGGGCGCTCTTCAAACTACCAGCATATTAAGGAGGAAATAAGGGATGAAAGAAAATCATAATATGGAAAGTTTTATTGCTGAAGCAATAGAGAATAAAGTAGAAGAGGAAAGCAGGTTTGGAAACACAGATGATTTATTTGGCATACCGCAGATCACAATAGTTGGATGTGGAGGTGCCGGTGGTAATACAATAACAAGACTAAATAAACTTGGCGTAAAAGGTGCAAAGACAATTGCCATAAATACCGATAAGCAAGCTCTAGATCTTGTTGAAGCAGATCACAAGATTCTAGTTGGGAATACCTTGACACGAGGACTTGGAGCTGGAGGTTTTCCAGAAGTTGCAGAGCGTGCCGCACGTGAATCTGCTCATGAAATAGAAGCATTGGTAAAAGATTCGGATTTAGTTTTTATAACCGCAGGTATGGGTGGAGGTACTGGAACTGGTACAGCACCCGTTGTTGCTGAAATTGCAAGAAAACACAATGCAATTGTAACCTGCATGGTATCAACCCCATTTAATGTTGAGAGAGCAAGACTCATCAAAGCAGATGAAGGTCTTGACAAACTAAGGATGAAAGCCGACAGTACTGTTGTATTAGACAACAATAGGCTTTTAGAATTCGTCCCAAATCTTCCAATTAACCAAGCGTTTTCTGTTATGGATCAAATGATAGCAGAAACCGTAAAAGGAATTTCTGAAACAATTACTCTACCCTCCCTAATAAACCTAGATTATGCTGATATGAAAGCCATAATGGGAACTGGTGGACTGTCAGTCATGCTTTGGGGAGAAGCAGAGGAAGATGCTGGAGTTGAAGAGATAGTACAAGAAGCATTAAACCATCCGTTATTAAATGTAAATTATAAGGGGGCAAATGGTGCTCTTGTACATATAACTGGTGGACCAAACATGAGTCTGAAGTATGTGCAAGACGTTGCAAAAGCATTAACTGAAGATCTTGACTGCTACTCAAATGTAATTCTAGGTGCAAGAGTAATACCTGAATTTGAGGGTAAATGCAGAGTAATGGCAATAATGACTGGTGTAGAGTCGCCAAACTTACTTGGACCGAACGCAGCATCTATGCCAAGAGAAAAACAAGTAGCACAAGCAATTACAAGCTCAAAAGTAGACATTGATTTTGTAAGATAAACAAAATCAATTTTTTAATTTTTTATTATTGTTCCATTAAATTTTTGGCCAGTGATGGCTTTCTCAAGTTCGTCTAATTTTTTTCCGTTCAAAACAAAAGTAGGAATCTTAGCTCTGCTAATGATTTCCAGAGCAGGCCCGTCGATCACCGTGTTCTTACCAGCAGATTCCCATCCAGTACCATGCTCTTTAATTAGCTGTCTAATTGAGATTTCATCCAATTTTTTTGCATCTGAATGTTTGTTAGGATCCTTGTCATAAACTCCATCTACGTTTGTTGCAATAATATATTTAGATGCCTTCGTTTTTTCTGCCAGTTCTGCACCGACCATGTCCGTACTATGTCCTGGAGTGGTGCCACCCATTATGACAATACGTTCATTCATTTTTTTAGCTTCATCTGTCGTGCAAGGTATTATCTTATTTGATGTTCCAATAATACTTGTTAAAAATTTTGCGTTGACTCGTGTAACATCTATACCAATTTTATCCAACGTTTCTTCATCAAATCCCATTGTTCTTCCTGTTTTAATGTAAGTTCTTGCTGTTTTGCCTCCACCAACAACAATGAATATTTTGTAATTTTCGCTTAACTTTTTTAATAAATCTATAAGTTTTTTAAAAAACTGAGCGTCAGCCTCTTCTGAAAGAATAACTGAACCACCTAGTGACATTACTATCGTTTTCATAATGCAAGAACTATATGCAAACGTGGTTTATCTAAATTATCGAAAAAATTACGCTATTTCTGGTCCGCTTTGTCCAACACTAGACTTTTTCCCCAACCTAACTTGAGGCAAAGGTATTGGTGGCGGCAATCCTAAATCTTTTGCCAAGCCTACTGCTTGAGGGACACTTGCATGCATAATCGCTGTATGTATTCTACTTGCAGCTTCATCTGGCATTTTGCGAGATTTATTCCATTCTTCAGCCATCTTCTTTGCATCATTTTCCTCGTAAACCAGCATCCCTTCTAGCTTAATTACGCCAATAGGACCAAAGCTTGCAGTATATTGAAATTCAATTTTTGCTTCATTTTCGTTAATACTGGACATATGAGTAATTGAACTGTTGTGATCTATACGAACTTGTTTCGGGCGCTCGTTTAGTTCCGCATATCGTCTTGCCTCAATAGATTTTAATTGAATGTTTTTAATTTTCATGATTAGTCCGATAAACAAAGAACTAGTTTTTACATGTTTCGTTAATTTAGGCTTTGCATATAAAGTCAAGGTTTATGTGCAAAGCCGTTAATTTAGAAAACTACATAAATGTGAAGAAATATGACCCCCTGGTCGGGGAGCTTATGTTAAAGAAACTAGCCATAATATTCATTGCAATCATAATGATGGTTGTAGGTTCTGCCATATTGGTATATGGACAGGAGGGCAATATAGAGATCACAACTGAATCTGAAAAAATATCTGTTGTTGAGAACTATGAGATAGGTATTATATCTAATGGAAATATTAGTTTTTGGATACAAAACGGAGCAGCGAACATAACAATCCTTATAGATGGCAACTCCATAGAATATACATCAATCGGAGACAATATATATTCATGTGACTTGTCCGGTGTAGAATACACGTATGGTTCCAATATACAAGTTATGTATTCTTTAGATAAAGAAACAAGCATTTTTGAAAAAACGTTGCTTTACAATATTACTTCACTGTCAATCACTTTTGATGGGGTAGAGATATACGCTGGGAGCAACTTAGCATCTGGAAGTTCGTTAAATGTTGCTTTACGTACAACAACACAAGTCCAAACAATAACTAAAGAAAAAACGATAGAGAAAGTACCAACCTGGTACTATGCAATCATAGTCGTTCTTATAATACTCGTAGCACTTTCATTTGTATTTCCATCCAAAGAAAAGAAAACCCAAAAGTCGACCACAAAAAAACAGGTGAGAGGCAGTGAGTCGGAAGAACTACTTACAACTAAAAAGGCATTATTGATGGAAGTTCTTAAAGATATAGAAAAACAACATCGTGCAAAAAAAATATCAGATGATACATACAACAAACTTAAAGACCAATACAAACAAGATGCAGTGGAAGCAATGAAACAACTTGAGGATATAAAATCAAAAGTCAAATAAAGTCTGCTGAATCTCTTCTTTTTCTTCTTCAAAATGTTTTTCTTTAATCTGAGTTTTTTGATCTGTAGAAATGGTAGGGGGTTTTTCTTTAGAAAGCATGATTTCTTTTAATTTGTGAGCGTGATTTTTACCAAGCAAATATTTAACTTCATTCTCAGACAAATCTAGCTTATTTTTCATTTTAATAGCAAAAGTTGTATCATTGCGGAACATGATTGCAAAATCTATTAAAACATACTCTTTAACTTTATTAGTAGAGGTATGGCTGATTTCACTGATTTTTTCAATTATTAAATCCTTGACATTCATGCTGTCCCTGTCTTTCTTTTTTTCCTTTAACCAAGTAGGAAAATTATAACTAGTGTTTGGATAACTGTGAGTTTTTGCATTTGAAACTCCTCCATTCATAAAATCATAGGCATATGACCACAATCCAAAATGTTGACGTCTGAAGGTTCTACCAAGAAAAACATCTGCTCTAGATATAGCATCATAGCCCCTATTGAGATCTTCTAAATCCAAGTATTCTCTGGGGAGATTTTCATTAATCCACAATAACATAAGTTTTGGATCAACATCAAGATGTTGTATACTCTCCTTTATTGCTTGAAGGTTACGCGTCTTAAAAATCTCTCTAAGTACTGTAAAAATATCTTTTTCTCTATCACGATATCCAAGCACACTCAATGATGATAAATCAACTTGCTTTTTATCAAGTGCGATAGATTGTAAATCGTTAATTGCAGATCTTACATCCCCTTTACACCTATCGGCAATATTTTGTAAAACTCTTTGATCGACAGATATCCCTTCAGAAACACAAATTCGTTTTAGGAGACTTGCAATATTATTTGGATAGGGATCATAAAATCGTATCAGTTGGCACATACTTTTTAAAACTTCACCACTTCCTTTGATAAGATTATAATAATTATTTACAATTAGAATTATCGGTTGATTTGTAATTTTTATAGTTTCAATAATTGCCTTTTTACCACCTTTATCACTAAGATCGTTACTATCAGGTTTTGGTTCTCGAACTCTTTCATATAGATTATCTGCTTCATCTAAAATGATTAGTTTTCTACCACCATCGTGTGAAGAAACAAAACTTCCGTCATCTGAAAAAGTCTCATGAAGTGCACCTGATGTAGCGACATTTTTTATCTTGGTAGCATTTCTAGCATCAGACGTATTTAATTCGATTGGTGTCCAACCATAATCTTTGGACAAAGCTAACGCACTGCTTGTCTTTCCAGTTCCTGCTTTACCAGACAACACGACTGCACGTTTTTTTGGAATGCCTTTCTTCCAAGAATTTGCCCATCTTTTTAAATCTAAAATAGCACGTTCGTTTCCAACTACTTCGTCAAGTGTTTTTGGTCGATATTTCTCTGTCCAATCTTCCATTCTAATAGATATAACAAGGCAGATGTATTTTAATATTTGTTTTGAAAAAATGATATCAAAATCTTTTTATCGGCTTTTCTATTTTCCATCCTTTGCTGCGGGGATGGCCCAGCCTGGCTACGGCGAAGGATTGCTAATCCTTTGGTCTTACGACCACGGGAGTTCGAATCTCCCTCCCCGCGCTTTAAAAAATTATTGGGTTTTATCTTTTTTATACATTTCTTCAAGACGTTTCCATTCAGTAATATCTCTTGAAATACCCATTGTACCAATTATATTTCCTTCGGGATCAAAACGCGGTATTTTAGTAACAGAAACCCAACGATCGGAGCCGTCTATGTTTGTTAGTTTTTCAACTTTATTGATGATGAATTTGCCTGTTTTCAAAACTTCTTCATCATCGTCAAAGGCACGTCTAGCTTCAGATTCAGAAAGAAAATCAAAATCTGTTTTACCAATCATATCCTCAGGTTTAACGTTATAGTGTGCAGCTTTTGCTTTATTTACTTTAACAAATTTATTTTCTTCATCTTTAAAATAAATTGAGTCAGGTATGCTGTCCATTAAAGTTTGCAGAAGAGTATGCTCACGAGCAAGTTCGATTTCGGTTTGTTTACGATCGCTGATATCTCTGATCAACAAAACAAAGTTATCAATTTCATTATCCTTTCTAACCAGAAAAAAAGAACTCAATTCAACATTTAAGACATCGCCATTTTTATCAATGACTTCAGTTTCCTGACTCGTTGCAATTTTTTGTGATAAAAGTTCTTGAAATTGATTTACAACAATTGACAGGGATTTTGGAGTTAAAAGTCCCATGCTAAGGAAGTTATTCCCTAGCATTTCTTCCTCTGAAACACCAAATAAATCTAACGCACGTGTATTAATATCAAGTATTTCCCCACGAGCATCAAGAACAATCATGCCATCTGTTGTACACTCAAATAAGCCAGAATATTTCTTTTCGCTTTCTTTTAGTTTCTTTTCAGCTTGTACTCGTTCGGTAATATCTTTAATAACGCCGATAGAGCCAGAAACCTCTCCATTTTCATTTTTTAAAACAGTAATTGAGATATCAACATCAATTAAGGTATTGTCCTTTTTGAACATTCTTGTTTCTAAATTGTGCTGCATTCCCTTTTCTCTTACATTTTCGCTACGTATCTTTTTCCACTCATCTTGAGGATACAGCATGGAAACAGGTTTCTCACGCAGTTCATCTTTACCATAGCCAAGCAATGTTTCAGTATACCCATTCCAAGAAACAATACGCTCACGATCATCGGTAAGCATAATTGCAACTGCAGAATTTTCAAAAATACATCGATATCTTTCTTCAGATTCCTTAAGTTTTTGCTCTGCTTCTTTTCGCTCAGTAATATCCCAGATAAGAGCAATCATTACAGGTTCTTTATCTAATGTAAAAATTGAAGCTGAAATTTCAACAGGAAAGATTGAACCATCTTTTCTTATATTTTCAGTTTCAAAATTTAAACCACCTTTGGCAGATATCTCGTCAATGAACTGATCCCAGTCATACGTTTCTGGAAAAATCTTTTTCAAGGATAATTGATTTAGTTCATCCCACTCATAACCAAGAAGATCACAAGATTTTAGATTTGCTTCAATAATTTTACCATCAAATGATGTCAAAAAAACAGCAGCGTTAACACCTTCAAACAAAGTTTTATATCTGCCTTCAAAAGCACTTTCATTAGTTTGTTCTAACATAAGTTATCACACACACAATTACATCCCATCAGATGAATTTTTAATTTTTATATTTAGTTGAATACATTAATTATTTATAAATTTACTTTAGGTGTTGTAAATTACAGTTTTGCCAATTCCTCTTTTAGTTCTGTTATGATATTTACAGGAGAGGGATCTACTTTTCTTAAAATGGCAAGATAGCAACTGAGATAATCGCCAAGATACATGGCATACATCATTTTAGCTAGCCTTTTTTTACCTTTTATCGGTATTTCTATAACATTTCCAGCTACGCCTTCAAAAAGTTTTTTCATAAAATCTAAACGCTTCGCCATATAGATAGATTCGTTTTCGTTATCTCTAAATAACAGGCAAGTGAAATTTTTTGATGCTTCAGGATCCATTGACCACCCAACTATATCATTATGGTTGCACTCTGAAACTTCATCGAATCGGCATATGACCTTACTATTTTCATTAAACTGTGTACACCATCTTCTAGCAATCGGCGTATAAAAATTCCATCCATAAACTTGTGGAGTTGTTCCAACTATCTTCTCTGCAATTTGTTTTGCATAATTGTTTTTTTCAGGTACTTCTTTTTTATTTTGATTTCTAAATTCCTCAACTAGAGAAAAAGTTTCATTAATTTCTAAATCAACATCTTGTTTTAGTACACCTGTTTTTTTAAGAGCATATATTGCAGAGAATAAAACATATCCGGTAGCTGCTCTTGGTTGGATTCCTGAAGGAATCTTTATGTGAGGGATTTCTCTTTTTTCACAATATTCTTGTAATTTCCCTCCAGAAGAAATACCAATAATTTTACAATGTTTCTGAGTTGCATACTTAAATGTACTAAGAGTTTCTTCAGTATTTCCAGAATAGCTCTGAGACAATACCAATGTGTTTTTATTTGCCCATTTTGGTAAATCATATTGACGATTTACATATATAGGTATATCAAGCCTGTCTCTAAACAATGATTGAACAATATCCCCAGATATGGAAGAAGCGCCCATTCCACTGATTACAATATCATCCACCTTGTAGAGATTTGGTAAGTTCGATGAATCAACTATGTCTTTTGAGTTTTTAATTTGATCTGGAAAACTTGCAAGATCTCCAAACATATTTGATTTGTCTATTTCTGAAATTAAATTTAAGTCGTCCAACATAATTAATACAACCCACTCTCTATTTAATTTGAATTATTTCTTGTAAATAAGAGGTTACTATTTAGAGATTTTCATTTAAGATGCAAATACTTAAATTTTGGAGTTATATGCTTCTCACGTATGATAATTACTAAACAAAAAAAATTAGAGGTTTTACTTGACTTGATAAAAAACGATTCTGTTTTTATTGCTGGTTGTTCCGAATGTGCTACTTTATGCAATACTGGTGGTGAAAAAGAAGTACTTGAAATGAAAGAAAATCTAGAAAAACGGAAAATCAATGTCACCGGTTGGGAAATCCTAGACCCCGCATGCCATCTTCAAAATGACAAACGTCTTTTAAGGGAACACAAAGATTCTATTGAAAAAGCGAAAAAAATCTTAGTTTTAGCTTGTGGGAATGGTGCTCAAACTGTCTCTGATGCATTACCTAATAAAGAGATAATATCTGGTAATGATACTCTATTTCTAGGAGAAATAAAACATACAAATGAATTCGAAAAGAAGTGCAATTTATGCGGAGAATGTATCTCCAACTTATTTGGTGGCTTCTGCCCTGTTTCACTTTGTCCAAAAAGCATGTTAAATGGACCATGTGGTGGATCAGTTAACGGCAAATGTGAGGTAAACAAAGATATTGATTGTGTTTGGGACTCCATAATAAAACGTTTTAAGGAGAAAGGTGAGCTAGATAAATTAAAAGCTATAAGTGCTCCAAAGGATTGGTCTAAGTCTAATGAAATGACTTGGAGGACACCTAGATGAGATTTAGAAGTAACTTAGAAAAAGTTCTTACTGAGAATAAATTTGCAATTACTGCAGAAGTTGGCCCTCCAAAAGGTTCTGATCCTAACAAAATAAAGGAAAAGGCTGAACTATTGAAAAATTCAGCTCATGCTTTTAACATAACAGATAATCAGACCGCTGTTGTGCGTTTATCTAGTTTTGGAGGTAGTGTTATTCTCTTAAACATGGGTTTGGAGCCGATAATGCAAATAAGTTGTCGAGATAGAAATAGAATTGCTCTACAGAGTGATGTTTTAGGAGCTGCTTCTGTTGGAATTAGGAATATACTTTTTATTACTGGAGATCATCAATCATTTGGAAATCATCCTGAGGCAAAAGGTGTTTTTGATATTGACAGCATTCAATTGATTAAGATTGTAAAGAAGATGCGAGATGATGGTGTTTTTCAAAGTGGTGATAAGATTCTTGCCACAAATCCGGATATTTTTATTGGTGGTGCAGCCAATCCCTTTGCCGATCCTTTAGAATACCGTGTCGATCGTCTTGAAAAAAAGATTAATGCAGGTGTTGATTTTATTCAAACTCAGAGTGTTTTTGATTTGGATCGCTTTAATATATGGATGGACGAAGTTAGATCACGCGGACTTGATAAAAAAGTACACATTTTGGCAGGGATTACTCCATTAAAATCATTAAAAATGACAGAGCGTATGAAATTCCATGTCCCAGGTGTTGATATCCCCGACAGGCTTTATGATAAGATGAAAAAAACAGACGATTATAAAAAAACAGGATATGAGGTGGCCCTTAACCTTATTGATGAAGTTAAAAAGATCAGAGGCGTTCATGGCATCCATATTACCGCTCTTTTTTGGGAAGATATTATACCCAACCTAGTAGAGGATACTAATTTAATGGCTCGCTAGCGGATTTTTCTCTTTATTTTTTGTTTTTTTTATCCTTGACATTTTGTCATTTTGTGATTTAACCAGAGAATCTTTTTATATAATTGCCTGAGAACAGTTTACATGACAATAAGTGTCACGTTAGTAAGCGTCACACTTCATTGAAATGGAACGAAGGTGAAAGGAAGTGAAAGTAAATAAACGCTGGATAATTCTTGCTGTTCTCTTTCTAATTATAAATATAGTAATTGCTACTCAATATGCGGTCACGAAAGTAGGCTATGAATATTACATTGTCCATCCTTCAAATGCGGATATTAGATACATTGGGTCAGATAATTCATCAGATAATATTAGAGTGTTAAGAATAGATGGGAGTAATACTAGTAATGTTAAAGTAAAGCTAGCTTTTGGAAATTTATCAACGAATCAGACTTACTACTATAGTGCTGCATTTGGTATTGTAAATGAAGAAAAATATCCATTAAGGGTCACTCATATAAATGTTTCATCAATCAATACTACTTACTTAAAAATATGGTTACATGGAAACAGAACTGCTAATGCAAATAGCACAGCAAATGACAATAGCACTGTTTTAATGTGGGATAGTGAAGCAATTGTAAATACAAGCAACACTACAGCTTGGATTTTAGCTGCTGGAAATAAAAATCCAAATAATATGTGCTATAATGTTTCTGATCGAACCAATTGTAGTGTAAATACTACTTGGGATGAAACAGCTCATATTAGATATTCATTAAACGACTCAAATGCAGTTAGTAATGTTTCAGATTTTGTTTGGGTGCAAGTAGCTGTTTCAGTCCCCGATTCAGTTGATAGGTTGGGCTATTATTCAGGAACCATATGGATACACTTTGAAGCCTATGATGATTAAATGTGAGAGGGGCTTTCATCCCCCTCATTCCTCCCTCCCATTAATATAGTAAAATTTGTATACCTCTTTTTTATAGCGTAACATCAATCTTGCTTGGGGGAGCTTAATTTCATGGTAAAAAAGATAACAAAAAAAATAATGGTAACAGGATCTGTAGGACAGATTGGATCCGAGCTTACAATGGAATTGCGTAAGAAATATGGCAATGATAATGTAGTTGCATGTGGTAGGAAAACGAAACCTAGTGAAACGCTTCTTAATTCAGGTCCTTTTGAATATATTGATATACTTCAAAGAAAAACTGTCGAAAAGATTGTAAAAAAATACGACATTGACACAATATACAATATGGCTGCAATTCTTTCAGCTGTTGGCGAAGAAAAGCCATTACTTTGCTGGGATGTAAATATAAATGGAATGTATAATATTCTTGAAATAGCCAGAGAACATGAAATGACGCGTGTCTTTGTCCCAAGTTCAATCGCTGCATTTGGTCCTGAAACCCCAAGAAAAAACACTCCTCAGGAGACCGTTCTGAAGCCGAAAACCATGTACGGTGTGACTAAAGTTGCCGGTGAGCTTCTAGGCGACTATTATTTCAAGCGTTTTAATCTAGATGTCCGTGGTGTGAGATATCCAGGAATCATTAGTAGCGAAACACTCCCAGGTGGTGGAACTACTGACTATGCCGTAGCAATTTTTTATGAAGCGATCAAAAATAAAAAATATACTTGTTTTGTAAAAGAAGAGACCACCCTTCCCATGATGTATATGCCCGACTGTATTAAGGGAACAATCAATCTAATGGAAGCGGATATTTCAAAACTTAAGCATCATTGTGATTTTAATATGGCTAGCATGAGTTTTTCTGCTGGTGAGCTTGCTGCAGAAATTAAGAAGCACATCCCTGAATTTGAGGTTGAATATAAACCTGATTTTAGACAAGCTATAGCAGATAGTTGGCCTCAAAGCATTGATGATACTGCCGCTCGTAAAGAATGGGGATGGAAACCTTCTTACAATCTATCATCTATGACTAAAGATATGCTCGAGAAACTTCAAAAACGATACGATGAAGGGAAACTCTAAAGTATACTACCAATAAGTTTTTGAGCGGGCAATTATTCCTTTTGTTTGGAGAGATGAGCCGATGCAAGAATTAGAGGAGATTCATAATATGAGTAAGATTGATAATATTAGAGATTTTTTAGGTGAGGAAGCTGATTATTTGCTTAATTTTAATGAGCCGAAAATTAGCAAGGAATCGTTACATGTTCCAGGTCCAGATTTTGTTGATCGTATTTTTATGGATTCTGATAGGCCTACCAATGTTTTAAGAAACCTTAAATCTATTTTTAATCATGGTCGGCTTGCTGGTACGGGTTATGTATCTGTACTACCAGTTGACCAGGGAATAGAGCATTCTGCTAATGCATCTTTTACTCCGAATCCTACCTATTTTGACCCGGAAAACATCATTCAATTAGCAATCAAAGGCGGTTGTAATGCCGTTGCATCAACTCTTGGTGTTCTTGGTGCGGTTTCTAGAAAATATGCCCACAAAATACCGTTCATTGTAAAAATCAATCACAATGAGTTATTAACCTATCCAAACAAATTTGATCAGATTATGTTTGCTGGTGTAGATCAAGCGTGGGATATGGGCGCGGCTGCTATTGGAGCTACAATTTACTTTGGTTCTGAAGAATCAAGTCGTCAGATACAAGAAGTTAGTCAAGCCTTCAAATATGCCCATGAGCTTGGTATGGCAACTGTTTTATGGTGCTATTTAAGGAATCCGGCATTCAAGGTAGATGATAAAGACTATCACAGTTCTGCAGATCTTACAGGACAAGCAAATCATCTTGGCGTAACAATTGAAGCAGATATCGTAAAACAAAAACTTCCAACACTTAATGGCGGATATGTTGCTCTTAATCACGATGGTGTTAAATTTGGTAAATGGAGTGATAAGGCTTATACAGACATATGCTCAGATCACCCCATAGATCTAACAAGATTCCAGATAGTTAATTCCTATATGGGGCGTGTAGGACTTATCAACTCTGGGGGAGCATCTGGAGAAAATGATTTTGCACAAGCAGTAAGAACAGCTGTTGTTAACAAACGTGCTGGTGGAACTGGACTTATTTCTGGAAGAAAAGCTTTTCAGAGACCAATGGAAGAAGGAATCAAGCTTCTAAATTGGATACAAGATGTTTATCTATGCGATGATGTGACTATTGCATAGTTATTCTTAATAAATTTTTTCTTTTTTTTAAATTTTTTAGGCAGACCAAAATTTATATATAAGTGTTTGATACACAATAATATTTAGGCATACCTAAAAATGTGATTATAATGGGTACAAACACAACTTTATTGGCACATCTCCCATTGAGAAACAAAGCAAGAATAGTATCAATGAATGGGGGGCATACTTTTAACCAAAGAATGCAGGTTATGGGAATTAGAGAAGGGCAGATCATAGAAATAGTATCAAAACAGCCATTTATGGGGCCATTGACAATCGCCATAAACAACCACAAAATGACGATCGGACGAGGTATGGCCCATAAAATAGTTGTTGAGAAAATATGATTAAAAAAATAGTTTTAATGGGCAATCCCAATGTGGGTAAAAGCGTAGTTTTTTCAAGATTAACAGGAGCAAACGTTATTTCATCTAACTATCCTGGTACAACTGTTGATTTCTCCAAAGGAAAACTGAGACTCGATGGAAGGCCTGTAGAAATCATAGACGCACCTGGAACCTATTCATTAAAGCCATCAAACAAAGCTGAAGAAGCAGCAGCAAAAATGTTGCAAGATGCTGATGTTGTAATTGATGTTATTGATGCAACAAACCTTGAAAGAAACTTGTATCTTGCTCTTGAACTGCTCGAAAGAAAAATACCAATTGTCATAGCCCTCAATATGTGGGATGAAGCAAGACACCTTGGCATTCATATTGATGAAAAAAAATTAGAAAAAATGCTAAAAGTGCCTGTAGTTCCAACTGTAGCACTTACAGGTGAAGGGATAAAGGAGCTCGTATCAAATATCAAAAATGCTAAATCTCCTAAAAGAGAACTATTAAAAAATGATGAACAAAGATGGGTAGAGATCGGTAGAATTGTTAAACAAGTTGAAAAATTTGAGCATAAACATCACGATTTAAGAGATAAAATTGAGGATTTAACAATAAAGCCAATAACGGGCATCCCAATAGCATTAGGCATTATTTTTGCTGCTTTTTGGCTAGTGCGTCTTATTGGAGAGAATCTTATATATTATGTTTTAGATCGATTTTTTTATAATATCTATCTCCCTTTAATCGAGCAATTAAGTAAAATTATTGGGCCTGGTTTTATTCATACTATTTTAATTGGCGAGTTTGGAACTAAGATTGATTTTGTTGAATCACTTGGTATGCTCACAACAGGGTTGTATGTTCCAATTGCTATGGTGCTCCCATATATTATAGCATTTTATTTTGTATTATCACTTCTTGAGGATACCGGTTATCTCCCAAGATTAGCCACACTTGTTGACAACGTGTTCCATAAACTTGGGATGCATGGACATGGAATTGTGCCAATGTTCCTTGGTCTTGGCTGTAATGTCCCAGGCGCACTAGCCACCAGAACACTTGAGACACGAAAACAACGTTTTATCTCTGCTACATTACTAGCAATTGCCATCCCATGTATGGCCCAGACTGCAATGGTATTTGGTATGCTTGGCAAGTTTGGTTTGTTGTATATAGGTATTGTTTTTTTGACATTAGGTGTTCTTTATATTATCCTTGGACTTATTATGAATAAGTTTGTTAAGGGGGACAGTCCTGAGATTTTCCTTGAGATCCCGCCATACCGTCGACCTAATCTCAAAGCTACTGTCAAAAAAACCTGGATGAGGGTCAGGTGGTTTTTACGTGAAGCAATACCTTTCTTATTTTTTGGCGTTGCAATTATAAATGTTTTGTATGCCATTGGTTTTTTACAATGGTTAGGTGAACTATTTCAACCCGTCATGCATGGTTTATTTGGTTTACCCGGTGAAGCAAGTACTGCACTCATGATTGGTTTCCTCAGAAAAGATCTTGCTGTAGGCATGCTTCTTACCATCAAGAATATGAGTGCTATGCAACTCGTAATAACGTCTGTGATGTTAACTATATATTTTCCTTGCGTAGCAACCTTTGCAGTGCTTATAAAAGAACTTGGTCTTAAAGACATGTTTAAATCATTTCTAATCATGGTTGGCACTGCAGTAACAGTAGGTGTTATCCTAAGGATTATCTTGTTAGGTGTGTGATGTTAATATGAAAAAGAAAACCATTGAAGATTATGTTGAGCTGGTTTATGATTTAGAAAAAAACAAAAAACCTGTTCGTACAAACGATGTTGCCGCCGCTTTAGATATCAATCCGGCAAGTGTTACTGAGTTTTTTCAAAAATTAAACAAAGAAGGATATATTCATTATGAAAAATATGGTGGGGCTTCTTTAACTAAGAAGGGAAGAGAAGTTGCTATTAAAACTAAGAAAAAACACGATGCATTAACAGAATTCTTAACAATTCTAGGAGTTGATAAAAAAATTGCTGATGAAGATGCTTGTGAAATGGAGCACATCCTTCACCCAAATACAATCGATATTGTCACTAAATTTGTGGAAATTGTTAACCAATGCGGAGTTACTCCTTTTTGGCTTGGGAGACTTAAAAAGTATGTCAAAACAGGAAAATTACAAGATTGCCCCTCTGAATTATCTGAAATCTGTCGCAAATATGACAAAAATTGAGAAAATATCCTCCTTTTGAGGAGGAATATTTAAGTAATTTTATAGCGAGATTGCTTCTACAGGGCACTCATCGACACAGGCTCCGCATTCTATGCATGTCTCTGCGTCAATAGTGGCCTTATCCTCTAGTTTTATTGCTTCTACGGGACACACCTCTACGCATGCGCCGCATGCTGTACACTTTTCTTTATCTACTACCGCTGCCATGGTTTGGGGCATATAATTAACATATTTTAATAGTTTTCTAAAAACAATTATTAATGGAAATTATGGAAAGAATTGTCAAACAATATTTATAAACTAACAAATATAAAATTATCTTCAATAAAAACCGTGAAGGTTGTGAGAGAAAATGAAAAAAAATATAATAATGTCAGCAGCTTTGTTTATGATGCTATTGATTTCGGCAGCTCATGTTTTAGCCATAGCAGTACCACCTGCCTCTGATGACGATAATGATGATGGACCTTTTTGTGCAGAATGTCAACCATATGTTCCACCTGATGATCCAATAGATCCAGATGGACCTGTAGAGCCAGATGATCCAATAGATCCAGATGGTCCAGATGATGAAGATGATGATTCAGGAGATGATGACACTAGAGATGATGACACTGGAGACGACACGGGAGATGATGACACTGGAGATGATGACACTGGAGATGATGACACTGGAGACGACACGGGAGATGATGACACTGGAGATGATGACACTGGAGACGACACGGGAGATGATGATTCAGGAGATGATTCAGGAGATGATTCAGGAGATGACGACACGGGAGATGATGATTCAGGAGATGATGGTGTGAACACCAGAAGAAATAGGGACAATACAAATAATAACAATAACAGAGAGGATGCAAATATAGATGATAACAATGAAGACAATGATACAACTACTAAAGACAATGATAATGAAAGTGGTTTAGGTTTGACATTAACTAGTGATCCAGATAATGACGATTCCACCGTTGGCTCAGATACTGCTTCTGGAGCAACAGGTTCACCACAACAACTCAATTTAAATAAAAATACAGATAAACAAGATTTCAGTTATTACTTTATAATTGCAGGAGTTGGATCATTTATTATCCTAATCGCATGGTTTCTGTTAAAAAGCGATGAAGACGAAGGGAAGGACAAAGAGAACACATATATCAAAGGAAACACAATATGTTATCCATATACACCTAAAGCAATTAGTGATGTTTTAAATCCAAAAGAACTAAAACATCAATAAACTTATTTTTTCATTTATTTTTTAAACAGATCATTGTTCTATTTTTTGTGATGAAGACTATGCCATGGATAAATGTTGTTGATACGAATAAAGCAACTGGTAGATTAAAAGAAATCTACGATGAAATTATAGAAAAACGTGGTAAACTTTCAAATATTATGAAAATCCATAGCTTAAATTCAGATGCAATGGAAAAACATATGGACTTGTATATTGTCCTCATGTTTGGTAAGTCGGGGCTACCTCGCGAAGAGCGGGAGTTTATTGCAGTTGCAGTTTCTAAAGTTAATCGTTGTGAATATTGCATTAACCATCATGCAGAAGCATTAAGTTTCTATTGGAAAGATAATGAAAAACTTCAGAAATTTTTAGATGATTTTGAATCTATAGAACTAAACAATCGGCAAAATGCAATGTTAGAATATGCAATTAAGTTAACAAAAATGCCAGATAAAATTGAAAAATCTGATATTGATAAGTTGCGAAATTCTGGCTTTTCAGATGAAGACATATTAAATATTAATTTAATCTGTTGTTATTTTAACTTTGTAAATCGCATTGCTTTGGGTCTCGGTGTTGAACTCTCTGAAGAAGAGATTAAAGGATATAAATACTAATTTAAACTCTGAATGTTGCCCATTCCCCACAATCACTTAACCGTGCTGCATTTCTTGAACAAGCTCTAAAATAGTGAATCCCTGATGGTATTTCAGGAGAGCCCGGGCTTTCTACAATAGGAATAGCATACATAAATGTTCTAGGTAAGCCATCTCCTCTGCACATCAGAGGCTCTGTTTCATAAATTACTCCATTAATTTTATATTCAAACCATGTCCAAGAAAAATCTGGAGTTGCTATGCCTGTTCCAGCTGTACCTGTTTTTTCCAAAATACCATGAAATCTTAACATTTGATCTCCATAGGAATTAGTAAAAATATCATAACTTTTAGTATAAACTTGAGGTGATGTAGCTTCAGTATCCCCACCACCATCATCACCGTTATTACCTCCATCATCAGGATCGTCGTCGGGAGTATTAAATCCCAATATAGTTAAAATCCATAACATTAACCTGAGGAAAAATCCATCGGTTGGCTTATAATTAATTTGATTAACATCATCTTTTTTCTCTTTTACATAATTGGTTTTTATTATTGAGGAAATAGAAATTGAAGAAGCATTAAAAACACCAACACAACTGACTGTTATTAGAAGTATTGAAACAATTACTGAGAAAAAGATTGATTTCATTCTTACGTTATAGACCATCTTTTCAACTCCACCTTATAATTCTAAAACCACATTTATATATAAATGTATTTAAAAATAATGTTAAACTTTACGGATCTGCCGGGATTTGAACCCAGGTTTGAGGCTCCGGAAGCCTCTGTGATATCCAAGCTACACTACAGATCCACATCTAATTACTATTAGAATTGCCATTCATTCTTTAAATATTTCATCATCTTCAAATCTGACTTTGTCTCCAATCTTAAACATATGTTTTTCTGTCAGCTCTAAAACATACTTTGCCTTATTTTTTGCTTTATAATATGGCCAAAAAGGTTTCATATGCTTTATTTCTATTATCTCCCAATTTTCATTCAAATATAAAGCATCTACTGGAAAAAATACGAAAAGCATATGTAAATCAACATATGTTGACCTGTTAAATATGAATAACAAGTTTTTCTTTTTTGAAAACATCAGCCCACGGATTTTAGAGAGAATACTTTTACAAAATTTTACTTTCATTTTTTTGAGTTATGAAAAAATGAAACTTATACTTTACTTAAATAAAAATTAAAAAAGAGAATTTTAGATTGTTTTATTTTGTTTTAGGTTTGAAACCATCGCTAAAAGTTCCATCAGTATTTTGAACCAGAACCGTTGCTTTTCTCTTACGTGCAACTTTTCTTGCTGCTTTGATTGCGTTTTCTTTTGTTTTATGGTGACTGAAGATCTTGCCATGACTGCGTACTGCCCAATCGCCTCTTACCTCTCCAGGTTGTGGTTTACTGACAACATAGATTACATTTGATGGTTTTTTCTTAATTTCTTTTTCTTTTGACTTCTCTGCAACCGTTGTTTTTTTGGAAGATTTTTTCCTTAGATATGGCATATTTGATCTCTTGTTGACTCCAACTTCATAACCTTCTGGCATTGTACATGTTGTACCGCTTTTTGGTTTATGACTGCTAAAAAAGTATATATCTACTTCTCTTCCACGGACTAATTTAACCTTTCGTGTGTAAAGTGTGTACTCTCCATATTTGTATACTTTTGGTTTACCGATTTTCTGAAGATATGGCATACTTGAACGGTCACTTATACCGACCTCATAACCTTCAGGCATTGCTGTCGGCGTACCGCTCTTTGGTACTTTTTTACTGAAGAAATAGATCGGTCTTTCTCCTTTTTCATCATTTTTTAATCGCACCATTCTTACATAAAGTGTCCATTCACCGTATCTGAAAATTTCTATTTCTTCAAAGTATTGTTTAACATACGAAGTCATCAAGTAAATTTCCATTATAACATAAATAACGAAGAACGCTAGATGTTCCATTACGATGTTGCCTATGAGCATGCCCCATATTGGCCACAATGCTGCCCACAATATGAATACCATTGTAAATTTCCTAGCCCACTTTTCACGCCTTATAAAACCTATAAAAACAAAGTATAAACATAGCGCTAGGAGAACTACCAGAAATACTGTGATAAATATATGTGGTACTTCTATTATTTTGTTAAATGTATATCCATGATATGCGAATATTCCTGAAGTAAAGTTGATTATGATAAAGTAAATAAATTCTATTGCAACCAAAAGTATTAGGAATAATGATATTCCTATTGGCATACTCTTATCTTTATTCATACATCTTCCCCCCCATGTATAAAAGTCCGAGTATTACAAGAAGAATTATTGCAAGTCCTGCAACAATATACCAAAATAGATCAATTCCTTCTTCTTTGACATTACCTGTTTTTGGTTCAGATTTTTCAGTCTCATCTTCAGGTGGGACGTCATTTACAACATTATCACCATCATTTGGTCCACCATTGTCATCGCCCCCGTTATCATCTGTATCTTCTTCACTGGGCTTGAATCTGTTTTTCAATAATAACAAAAGTCCTGCAACTGCACCTATTGTTATTAAAGGATGATCTCTAATTGGTTTGTATCTGTCACGATTCACTTCTATCTCAGCGCTTTTGTTGTTTCCTTCTTTGTCATATGCAACGACTTTAATTGTATAGTTATCAGTATCAGTTACCCGCTTTAGCCATAACCATCTATAGACGTTTAACAACCCTATTTTGGCTGTTTTTTGGAGTTCATCATTAAGATAGAACTCAACCCTATCAATGCCAACATCGCTTTTAGCTCTAACTTTAACTGTAATTGGTCCTGTAATCTCTGTACCAGTTCTAAATATCTTTTTCCTAATTGGAAGATTGTCTTTATATACCCAATTTTCTCTTGGTTTTATAATTTCAACAGTTAGATTATTATCATTTTTACTTGTTTTGAAATGTGCTGTAATTGTTTTATCTTCGTCCATTGTGATTGTTAGAGGAGTGTCATTTTCTTTATCCTCTGAAACGTCACCACTCCAGTGATCAAATTCATATCCTTCATCAGGAACAGCTGTAAGTTCGACTTCATGAAGTTTCCATGTTAAAAAGAGTGCTCCATTTGGATCTTTTTCTACTGACCCATGACCATCATTATTAACAGTTAGAGTGAAAACTTCATAAGGATATATTTTGCTATCATCTGGGTCATAGAATCTATCTTTCATATCATCACCATCTGAGTCATATACCCATTCATCAGTACCATCATAGTCGACATCAATTATTGAAATATTACTTAAGATTCCATCATCTGGATCCCAATATTTATCCGGGGCTAGAGGAATAAAACCTAGATTGGTATTAATAAAATGATCTATCTTGCTATCATTGTCCCCGTCAACTGATAAAATACTTTCAGAAGAATCATCAGGATCAACATATGATTCAAAACCATCAGA
>Ga0190359_1000265_pt1 | contig 36014 bp, 24 predicted proteins | sample 48721823_MG_FD_161269 | JGI IMG/M metagenome (GOLD analysis project Ga0190359, IMG submission 161269) | Hydrothermal vent microbial mat bacterial communities from Southern Trench, Guaymas Basin, Mexico - 4872-18-2-3_MG | ecosystem: Environmental > Aquatic > Marine > Hydrothermal vents >... | reverse complement strand
AGCCGTGCCGGCGGGTAGCAGGCAGCTGTCAGTGGTCTCGTTGCAGCTGTCGGCGCACTCGGGCCCGCCGGCACAGGGGTCTCCGTCGTGCAGCGAGCAGCTGCCGCCGGAGCAGGTATCGGCCCCGTTGCAGAACAGCCCGTCGTCGCAGGGGGCTGCGTTGGCCGGATGCTGGCAGCTGCCCGAGCCGTCGCAGAGGTCGTCGGTGCAGATGTTGCCGTCGTCTGTGCAAGCCGTGCCCGTCAACACCGGGTTTTCGCAAACGCCGGCGTTGCAGATATCATCGGTGCACTCGTTTCCGTCTGCACACTCCGAAGCCTCGGTGCAGCCGCGGAAGATGATGGTTCCCTGCGCACCCACGGCAAAGGCACGGTTGGAATCGATTGCCGATACCGCCTCGAGATCGTAGGACACCGGGGCCGCTTGCGTGCTCCAGGACCCACCGCCGCTGCGGTTAATTATCGCAGCTCCCGCCCCCACCGCCCAGCCGTCGCTGGAATCCGTACCGGCGAAGTCGATGTCGCGCAGATCGGCCAGCGGGTGCGTCTGGGAAGACCAGTTCGTTCCATCCCAGACCAGCATGGCGGAGCTGCCATCCCAGTCGCCCACCGCCCACAGCTCCGTGGAGCCTACTAGCCGTAAACGGTAGAAAAAGCTGGTGGATATCGGTTGGGAGGACCAGTTACCGTCGCCCGTGGAAAAGTAAAAGCAGCCATTCGTGCAGTTGCCGTTGGCAACCGCCCAGCCATTGCTGCCGTCGGCAAAGACGATGTCGTTGAACGAGGAACCAGCACCAGTTAATTCAGCCTGCCAACTGCTGGCGGCATCCGGTTTGTAAAAGATGCTTCCATTGAATGCGGTTGTTGACGCCACCCAGCCCGTATCGCTGTCCGTGAAGAATACTCCCCGGAGTTGGCTGTCGGTGATTCCCGTGGTTTCGAAGGAATTCCAGCTCTGTCCCCCATCGGTGGTGTATAGAACCGTGGTGCCGTCGCCCACGATCCAGCCGTAGTTCGGGTCGGCCGGCAGGAAGAAGATCCGGTGGAGTGGTGACGGATAGGTGGTGCCAGACCAGTCGGCCAGGGTGCGCCCGCCGTTGGTGGTGTACATGTACAGCCCCTGGCCGTTCAGTTCGCCGACGATGAATCCCCGGTTCTCATCCAGGAAGACGACATCGTGGTAGGTGCGCGTGGCATCGCCGCTGGCAACCTCCACCCAGCCCCATGCCAGCCCGCTTGCCGGCAGGAGGATCGATAGTGCCCAGACCAGGCTGGCCAGCTTTTTCGATCTTTCTTTCATCGTCTCCATGTACGCCTAACCATTCTATAGCATTTCCGGTGTATTCGCACCCGAACCTAGAGTCCTCCTTCAATTCTCACGTATACCCCCTCCCGGCCGGTATTGAGCGCGGGGCCGGCCAGCAGGGGATCGGGCAGGTCGGAAAACGAGTAGCCCACCGCCAGCCTGAGCAACCCTACCCGGGGCTGCTCGACGAGGTAGTAGATCTCGGCGGCGTAACCGATCTCCAGCCCGTGTTCCAGGGTCGGGAAGGTCTCGGGGCCCGGACCGCTGTAGCCCAGGCGCACTTCTCCCGAGGCTCCCAGCCCCCAGGCGATCTGGCAGCCCAGCCGCATCATTCCCAGCAATCCCCACTGGCCTGTGAGCGGAGCATCGGCCTGTGGGGCGGTGAGCAGGCGCCGATACCATGGCGCCAGCACCAGGGTGGGCTGCAGGTACCTCGACGGCGTCAGGCTGGCCACCAGGGAGCCGGAGAGCCAGTCGGCGGGAAACAGCACCGGGCTTTCACCCCGGTATTCTCCGGGGCGCCGATCCTGCCCGGCACTTATGCGGCTCATCAGCAGCACCCAGCCCGGCCGTTCCGGCCGCCAGGCACCTGCCAGGGAAAGCTCGAACAGGCGGCCTTCCGGACGTCCCGGGTCAGGATTCTCGCCGACTCCTCCGAAGGTCTCGGCCCAGGTGATGCGGCCACCGAGTTCCAGATCGGCCCGTGGCCGCCAGCGGCCGGCCAGGGTGCCCACCACCTGGCGGTGGTGGGTGGCCGGGTCATCGGTGGCTACGTTTACCAGGGGCAGGTGCTCGTCAAGGCGGTACTCGCCGCTGGCCGCAAGCGCCAGGGTAGCACCCAGATAGGCCAGGCGGCCGAAGACGGCGTTGCGCCTGCCGGGCCCGGCCAGGTTCCAGCCGCCCCGGTCCAGGAAGGGAAGCTCCAGCCACTCGGCCCGCCGTTCGTTATCCGCCGGGTGCAGCAACTCGCTGCGCTGGTAGGCCAGCTTCAGGCGCCAGCGCTTGCTCACCGGCACTTCCACTCCGGCCTGCTGGCCCCGGGCCAGGCTGCCGCCCCGCTGCTCGAACAAGTTGGCCGTGGAGACGGTGACTCCGCCTCCGGCCGGTGCCTGCTGCCCGGCAACGACCCGGCTGCCGTGCCAGGGGCTGGCATCCAGCGAGAAGGTGGTGCTGGCGAACGAAACCCGGCCGTCTTGGCTGTGCCCCAGCGACAGTGCGGCGGTATTTCCCAGCTCCGGCCCCCAGCCTCCCTCCAGGCCCAGGCGCCATTCGCCCAGCGACAGCTGACCGCCGGCAGAGCTGAAGGTATTGTCGCGGGCGGCAAAGCCCTCCGTCCCCCGGGTGAGCAACTGCTGGTGGGCGGCAAACAGTGCCAGCCACTTGTTGAGCCGCCAGCCCAGGCGCGCTCCCGCCAGCGAACGCATCCCCTGCCCCCAGAAACCGGCGGCTTCCTCCAGGGAACCCGCCAGGCCCAGGGAGAACCCGTGACCCAGCTGGAGCCTGGCCTGCAGGTTGCCGGCCAGCAGGCGCCCGTACACGTTACCGCCGGCCAGCGGATCCGTGCGCCACTGTCCGCTGCCAGAAAACCGGGCCGCCAGCTCCAGCCAGCTGGCCGCCCGCAACTGCAGCTGGGCCAGACCCTGAGTGCTGTCTCCAGCGGCCCACAGGCTGCTGTCGGCGAAACCGGCCAGCCAGCGGCGGAACTCCAGCCGGGCCCGCAGGGGTCCCAGTGCCAGGCGCCCGCCGGCGTGGTAGGCCTCTCCGGAGGTCCTCTCTGCCGGGGCGGCCGGAGCCAGGAAGCTCAGGCCGCCGTCCACCGACAGCTCGGGCTGCAGCAGCCGGCCACGGCTGCGTGCATAACCACCCCAGAGACTGGCGGTCTTTTCCAGGGTAAAGAACATCTCTCCGCTGAGCAGCCGGTAGTCGTCGCTGCCGCCATCGTGCTGCACCATGGCGAAACTCCCCCCCAGCTCGAGATGGCGTGCCGGGCGAGCCGCCAGGCGCACCGCCCCACCACCCAGCTGTCGCTCACCGCCGGTGGAGAAGTCCAGGCGCTCGTAGTCGACGACCAGAACCGTCCAGCTTCCCGATCCCGGGCGGGGCTGGATTATCAGTTCGCTGTCGAGCGTTACCGCGCAAGGTTGGGCCAGCAGGAGTCGTCCGCTCGACCAGTCGATCTGGAAGTCTCGTTCGGGCTCGAGCAGACGCCAGGACAGTACCAGGCCGGTGCGGGCATCGCGCCGTTCCACCCGTACCTGGGCGCTGCCCTCTACCAGCCAGGGATGGGACAGGTAGTACAGTGTGCCGCCGGTGTCCAACAGTTCGTCGTGGGCGGCAACAGCCCGGCCGGTTTCCAGGCCGATCTCGACCCCGGGCAGGCTGGAGGCTCGGTGATCACCCGGGCGGGTGTAGAAACCTTCAAGGCGCAGCGACCAGGGACCATCTCCGCGTGTATTCACCTGTTCGGCTACGTCAACCGAGGCGTAGGCTCCCACCAGGGAACGGCGGTAATGACCCACCTGGCGCTGCTGGCCGCTGGCGGTGCGAAACGATCCCCAGCCCAGCCGGGAAGATTTCCTCTCCAGGCGCAGGGTGTAGCGGCTGGCCGAGGGGTTGGCCTCGAGCAGTGTCGAGTCATCCGCCGTAACCACGAAACCCAGTTCCGGATCCGGTCGGCGTTCGGCGAGCCAGGGCTTCCAGGCCGGCAACAGCACGTCGGCGACACCCGGCCCTTCAGTGGCCGGGGCGACATCGCCACCCAGGTACAGGCGCAGCTGCCAGGGCAGCCAGGCCCTCAGGTATCCGAGCAGTCGCCCCCCCACCTGTTGCGAACCGTCCCGGCCATGGCTGTAGAGCACGTTGCCATAAAGCAGTCCCGATAGTGCCACCTCCGCTACCTCGAAGGTCACCTCGCCGGTCAGGGGCTGGTTGCGGTCACGGTAACGCACGGCCAGGCGCAAGGGGTTGCTGCCCGGTCGCAGGGCCACCAGCAGGCGCTGCTCTTTGCCTCCACCGGGTGCCAGGAGCCGCGTACCGGCCGGGGGTACTAACCGGCCGGCGGCATCGCGGCACACCAGCAGGGCACTGCCGGTGCGTTCCAGCCTGCCCGGCCCCGGGGCCCGGCAACTGGCCAGCAGCCGGGCTCGGGCCGGTACCACGATATCTCCTCCCCGGTCGCGCCTGACCCAGTGCAGCTCACGCAACCATAGCTGCAGGCTGCTCCCCGGGCAATGCCTGGCCAGCATCAGGTAATTGACTCCCCTGGTGATGTCCACGGCCAGCCGGTATCGCCCCTTGTCGTCGACTTCCAGGGACTGCTCGCCGAACCACACCCGGCAGCCTGGCTGTACCCGGCCGGTGACGGTGACACCGAGGTGCCCTGCGGCGGGCCGTAGCCGGTAGTCCGTCCACTTGTCTGCCACCACGGCCGTCTGCTCGCCGACGGCGACCGGACGCAGGGGAAAGTCCACCTTCTTGACGACCAGAGGTGTGAGTTCCACCAGGCGCCGTCCCGAATCCCTGGCCGAGAGCCCGGCTGGTAGACTGGTGGGATCGAGCTCCAGCAAGTAGCCGCCCAACCAGTCATGGCCGCTGCCGAGCAGAAGAAGGTGGTAGCGCCCGGCGGAGTCGGTCGACACCTGCAGGCCGCTGCCGGCCAGCAGGCGCACCCCCGGCAATCCCACGTCTCCGGGAGTAAAGTTGCCGTCGCCGTCGAAATCGATGTATACCCGGCCGGCCACTCCGGTCTGGGCGGCAACACTGCCCGGACGCCCAGCGGGACCACCGCTGGCCTGGGCCCAGGCACTACCGGCAGCCAGGCACAGCAGCAACAGAGACAGTGTACCGCGACTGGCCACTTACCTGTCCCCTTCCCTGATCTCGATCACCGCACCCGTGCCCAGTTCTCTTTCGGTGGCGGTGAGTACGATGCTCGACCAGCCGGGCGGTCCTGGCTCCAGTCGCCAGGCAAGAGTAGCCTGGCCTGGTGAGGGCAGAGCAACCAGTTTGCCCGAGGAGGCCTCCAGGGTAATCCTGGCACCCGGCCGTGGCTGGCCGGCAGGGCCCACGACCCGGGCCCGCACCAGCCAGTTACTTCCCTGTCGTCGCGCCTGCAGGAGTACTTCCAGTGGTGCGGCGGGCCGGAAGACCAGGGTGGCCCGGCCGGAAAGCGGCCTGGTGTCCGGCAGGCGGGCATCCAGCCGCACCGGCAGCAGGCGGGTATTGTCACCACTGCCGATGGTGTATACCTGTCGAAAGACACGGCAACCGGCGCAGCCGAAACGATGTACCAGCGGCCGTTCCTCCTCCTCGCCTTCCGCTTTCGCAACAATATCGAACTCAACGCAGCCGAAGTCGTCGGTGATCTTTTCGCCCGCCGGCTCGGGAAGCAGGCGGATAATGGTGGTACCGGGTACGGGGCGAAACTGCTCGTCCACCAGGCATACCACCAGCTTGGTTCCCTCCGGACCGTTGCGGATGCTTTCTGCCGAAACCAGTATGCGGGAGGGGTGCTTGCCTACGTGCTCCTTGACCTGCACAGTGAGCTCGTCTTGCCAGCGCGGGGGATCGGCCGGAGGCAGCAGCGACAGCTGGTACCGTCCCGGGCCCGCGGGTTCGATGCCGGTGACCCGGGAAATAGCCGCCGTGGCTTCGACCAGTTTGCCCGATAGGGGATTGCCACGCTCGTCTGCGAGTGCCACCTCCACGGTTGCCTGGTGCCTGCCGTCGGCGATTGTGCTGGCCGGAGCGGTGATGGACATGTGGCGGGCTTGCCCGGGCAGCAGTTCAATGTCCAGGTGGGCCCGGCTCTTCGAACCACCCCGGGGAAAGCGCACCGTGATGCTGTCCCGCCCCGGGCCCACTCGATCCGGGGCGGTGTAATAGGCCTCCAGCAGCCCCCTGGCGATACGGCGCAGGCTGGACAACCGCCCCCGCTGGGCCTTGACCTGGACCGGACCCAGGTCTGCGGGTCTGCCAGTAGGTGCCACGGTGGTGACCAGCAGGCGTGCCCGGGAATGGCCGTCGGCCGGCAGTTGCAACGGATGTGCCCAGATGCCCAGTTGATTGGTTTCCGGCAGGAACAGGTTGACCAGCCGGCTGGTACGATTTCCAGCGCGGTCGATACTGGTAGCCCACCCGGCATTGGTTCCCGGGGGAACGAGAATGGGGATCTTGAAGGTGCCATCGCGGGCTGCTGTCACCGGTCCGAAGCGCCGGCCGGCCACCTTCATGCGGATACGGGTACCGGCACGAGTCTTTCCCGGCAGTTCCACCCTGGCGGTGATGGGAATGACCGCTCGCCCCACCGCCACCCGATCCAGGCGTGCCGTGTCGGGACTGGCCACCATGATGATGGCGACCTGGGGAAAGGGGTCGTCGGGAGGCAGGAAGGCAGCCTGGTAGCGGCCCGGAGCCACCCGCCTGAGAAAGCGTACCTGCCCCACGTTGCTGGTGACCCGCAAGTTGGCTTCTTCGAGAGGCTGCCCGCGACTGTCGAAAACATCGATGTGCAGAGCCGCCTGTTGACCGCGGCCGGCCAGCAAATGATCGGGCTCGGCCCTGATTTTCACCACCCCGGCAGGCCAAGGGCAGAGTTCTACTCGTCGGGATATGCCCTGTCGCGATTTCCCCCTGCTCCAGACGACCTCGATAGTCTCCTGGCGGGCACGGTCCAGGCGGGCCGGACGGTACTTCAGCACGAAAAGTGCGGGAGCCAGGCAACGGGAGGAGGAAAAGCTGCCACCAGTGCTCCGGGCCGTGACCTGGCCCCGGCAGGCGCTGTCCTGGGGTACGAAGACATGCAGCGCCACTGCCGGGCCGCCGTCGGCAGGCAAACAGCCGGGAGGGGTGAGCAACTCCATGGCGGTTGCCGATTGCCGGCCACCCCAGGCCAGCAACAGCAACAGCGGCACGACTAGCCCTGGCCCACGAACAGCCCGCACTCCGGGCACTCCTCGGCGTCCTCGGGAATGGTAGTGCCGCAGGCCGGGCACTTGCCATATTCCAGTTCGCTCGGGGGGGGTTGTCCCTCGGCCTCCAGCATCTGCTGGAACTTCTCCCCCAGTACCGACTGTGCCTGCTCGAGGTCGTCCTTGCTAACCAGCAACACCACCCGGGGTGCCATGCCCGCCGGAAGCTGTGCCTGTTCATCCTCGATTATCACCGAGGCGATGCGCGCCCGCGAAAGCAGGGCCCGGGTCTCCTTGACGACTTCCAACTCTCCCCGGGCTACGCCCAGTAGTTCCTTGCCCTCCAGGGCCCGGCGAATGTTCTCCTCGGTGAGAACCATCTCCTCTCCTAGTTGTTCCACCAGATCCACGTCGCAGGTGGCACAGCGGGTAAATCCATCGCGGTACTCGGCAAGACACTGGGGACAGTAGGGCACGGTTGCAGGTCTCCTTTTCTCGGCAGGGGTATTTGCGTTCAGTCGCTGGATGATTCTCCAGCGGTTCTTGCTGGTTCCACTCGCAGCTCGTTGCGCTGGCCGTCGAAATACAGGTACCAGCGACGGCCGTCTCTGCCCCGGAACTCGGCCCGGCGCGCGAAGCTGGTCTTGGCCTCGGTGATCAGGAAACGCAGAAAGTCCTTGCGTTCCTCCTTGATCTTCTTCAGCTCGACAAGACCGACTGCATCACCTGTCAGATTCATGTCATACCCCAAGACACCTGATCTTCAGGTGCCCATGGTAGCCGGCAGGCCGTCGGGGGTCAAGGTCCAGTGACTGTCGGTGGGTGAAACGGGGTTCAACCTCGTGGGCGTCTCCAGGTGGCCAGGCCCAACAGCAGCAACAGCGCCAGTTGGATGAGCCCTGGCTTGCCAGCAGGCAAGGAGGAACAGGTGACGATAACGGCGTCTTCCGGGGCGGGTATTTCTACCACCCGCAGTGTGAAATGCGAGCCGGGCCGCCCGCGCAGTTGTACGCCCAGCAGGTTGGCGTTGCAAATCTCCACCGGCAGCTCCAGCGATTCGACGTCCTGTCCGAAATCACCGGGGTGAGCGATGACGTCGCCGTTGAAGGCTACCAGGGCGCTGGTGACCCGCAGCGAACCATCGGCATCTCCGTTGGAGATGCAGACGAAGCCCGTGCCCGACAGGCCCAATCCGGCAAAGCCGTTGATCTCGATTTCCGGCTTGCCGTGGCCCCGGGTGTACACCCGGGGTCCGAATACCACCTGGGCGTTGGGATCGTCGCAGCCCTGTCCCGAGGGAGGCGGTTCGTCGAAGATGAAATCGGTGAGAAATATGTCCAGGTTGCCGTTGCGGTTGTCGGTGTAGACCAGGCGGTTGCCGTCCAGGGCTTGCAGGTACTGGTCGGCGGGGTTCGAGGTGGCCAGCACTTCTTCCCCCAGTGACAGGCTGTAGAGCCAGATGTCGGCGTCGCCATCGACGGGGTCGATCCGCTCGAAGGCGATGTAGTCGCCAGACACCACCGGAATACGCTCCCAGGCATCGCCCGTGGTGATGGCGAAGGTGTCGCCGGTGGAGATGCGATAAGCCAGAATATCGCCGCGGTTGGCCGGATAGCCGGCATTGGTGTTGTAGACCACGATATCGCCGTCGACGTGGGGGAACTGTTCCGTGGCCGTATCGCTGCTCACCTGCACCTCGCCGCCGCCGGCCAGGTCTCGCAGGTAGATGTTGAAATCGCTGCCGTTGCGGTAGTCTTCCCAGACCACCACCGTGCCGCTTATCTCCGGGTCGCGTTGCGTGCCGGGGACGTCGCAGACCACCTGCTCCTGGTTGCTATCGATGTCGATAGCGTAGATGTCCCAGTCACCGTTGCGATCATCCTCGAACACCACCAGGCTGCCGGAGATGACCGGGTTGCGTTGCTGGGCCGGGTGGCTGGTGAGGTTGCGGCTCTGGCCGGTGCTGATGTCGTAGAGGAAGATATCACCACCACCGACGCTGTAGTCGGTGTAGACGATGTAGTTGCCGGAGATGTCGTTATAGTACTGGTCTCCGGGATCGTCGGTAACACGGGTCTCGACTCCGGCCTCGATGTCGTACATGTAGATGTCGGTACCCTGGTTGCGGAAATCGGTCCAGGCCACGACGGCACCCGAAATGGAGGGATCGGTTTGGTCGGAGGTGTCGGTGGTGATCTGACTCTCCGTGCTTTCGAAGCGGTAGGCCGAAGCCGATCCGGCCAGCAGCAGCACCAATCCCCCGATCACCACAATGCTCCGACTGTTCATGCTTTCCTCCCTTCGGGCGTAAAATAAAACCGGTACGCCGCCTCGCGCGCCGTACCGGTTCTGGCTCTCTGACCAATCGCCATCTTCGGCAACCCTTCCGCCCCTGGTGCCCGGGGCTCGGGCTTTGCGCTCCGATCTTACGACCGGATTGCCTTTCTCGGATGGCCTACACAATCCCTTTATCTTCGTCGATTATACCCTATGGTGGGTAAATGTCAACCCCCCTCCCAAAGCTGCTGCGGTTACCGGTTACTTCACGGCTTTCGCTTCTCCCACATTCCCGGAGAGGTCTTTATCTGGAAGGCATCGGGACGGGTGTCGACGATTATGGGAGGCGAGGTCTTGTCGGTCTTGCGCCAGCCGGCATCGTAGGCCTCAATGTGCACCTGATTGCGTCCTTCCTTGAGAATTATCACCTGGCGAAAGCGCCCTCGGGAATCGACCATCACCGCGGCATTGTTTATTCGTACCCGGCTTCCGAATTCGGTACGGCCGGCTACCAGCAGTCGCCGCCGGGAACGTTCCCGTCGCGCCGGCCATTTCACTCGCAGAAACAGCTTGGGTGGCACCTTTATGGGATCGCGCGGTTTTGCTCCCTGGACCACCCGGGTGAAGTAGCCGGGTTGCACCTCGACTATCTTGCCGCCCGCCTCTACCTCGATCTTGCCCCGTTGTGAACCCACGGTAACCAGTCCCTGCTGGTTGACGCTCATACGAAAGGTGCCGGCGCTGGTGCGAGCACTGACCTGCTCGGCATCAACTTCAAAGCTACGGGCGGGATTGGACAAGACCCGGGCCTCCATCATGCCTTGCTGCAGCAAGAAACGTGACGCTTCCTCGGTGAGTTCCTTGACCCGGAATTCCGAAGTGGCGTCCAGTTCCACACTGAAGGATCCGGGCCTGATCAGCAGAGCCCTGCCCCTATTCCCGGTACGAATGCGATCCCGTTCCTCAAGGATGGCACCCACCTCGGCGGCCGACCATTTCCCCCCCGGACCGGCAATCTCCACCCGGCCCCGCAACTCGGCAATGGACAGCGCCGTCGGCACCATTTCCACCGGCGGCTGGCTCTGCCTTACCTTGAGGTTGGCAGGAGCTTGGGGGCGGTTGTCGGTAATGACGCCAACCGCCAGTTCACGCTCGAAAAGCAGCCAGTAGGCCAGCGGTACCGCTACCACCATAGCCAGCAACAGGGCAATGAAGAACAGCCTTTCCCTCACGCTTGCTCCTTCTGCAACACGGGCAGCTTCACCGTGAATCTTGTCCCCTTTCCGGGCTGGCTGTCCACCTCAATCTGTCCCCCGTGGTCGGTGATGACCCGGTAGGTTACCGACAGGCCCAGACCGGTATTGGTCCATACGTCCTTGGTGGTGAAGAAAGGCTCGAAGATGCGGTCGACCTGCTCGGGGTCAATGCCTTTGCCGCTATCGGCGAATTCCACCACGGCGGATTCCTCGCTATGGCTAACCGTTATCTTGAGCAGGCCACCGGTCTCGCGCATGGCCGTGCGGGCATTTACGAGGATATTCAGGAAAGCCCGCATGAGTTGCCGGTGATCACCCAGGATCTTTATGCCAGGTTCCACCTGCCAGCGAACGGCGATTCCCAGTTCTTCCATCTGCTGAGCGGTCAGCGAGTAGGCATCCTCGAGCACGCGGCCCAGTTCCACATCGACGTGATCGGCCTCCTGGTCCTGCTCGGAAAAGCGCAACAGGTTCTGCACAACCTCGCGACAACGCTTGGCTGCCGCCTCGATCTTCCGCAGTGTGTCCCGACTCTGGTCATCGTCTCTGGCGTACTTGACCAGCATAAGTTGCACGTTGCCGAGTATTCCCACCAGGGGATTGTTGATCTCATGGGCCACGCCTGCCCCCAATTGACCGATGGCCGCCAGTTTACTGGTCTCCAACAGGCGCCGGTGTGCGATTTCCAGTTCTCGCGTACGTTCTTCCACCCGGTCCGCCAGTTCCCGGTTCCATCTCTCGATTTCCCGGCGGGATTTCTCCAGCTGTTCGGCCATGCGGTTGAAGGTGTTGGCCAGCAGGGCGATCTCGTCGGCACCCCGGACCTGTACCCGAGTGTCGAGTTGACCCTGGCCGAAGGTCTCGGCCCCGCGAACCAGTTTGCCCACGCGGGCGGTTATTCGCCTGGTGAAGAAGGCCCCGGCCACCAGCAAGGCCAGCACCGACAGTCCGGTCCAGCCCAGGGTAACCCGCCGGGCCCGCCGTACCCCGGCCAGGGCCTCGCTGGCCTGCTGGCTGAGCACCACTGTCCAGCCCAGGTAGGGAACCGGAGCCACCGCGTGCAGTGCCTCGCCAACCAGGAACGCTCGGGCCCCGGATGCGTCTTTGCGGACCCAGGCGGGATCTGTCGTCATGTCGGCCCTTGCCAGCAGTGCCTGCTCGTCGGGATGTGCCAGTAGGCGCCCGTTGCCATCAGCCAGCCAGGCTTGCCAGCCCCTTCCCTCTCCCCACTCCACCACCCGCCGTCCCAGTCGCTGCAGCGACAATTCCACGGCCACGTACCAGAGACGGCCCGAGGCCACCTCCACCGGAGCCAGCAGTCCCAGCACCAACAGCTTTCCGGGGGCATAGCGGTAGGCCTGACCTACCACGATACTGCCGGCACGGGCCCGGTGGGCCAGCTTCCAGGGCAGGTGCTGCAGGAAGCGCTGGTGTGCCTTTTCGTCCACCGCCAGTCGGCCGGAGTACTCGGGGTAACGCTCGGGATGATCGAGCAGGATGGCCGGCACCTGCTCCCGCCGGCCATCGTCCAGGAGGGCGACCTGGATGATATCCTCGCTCTGCTTGTAGACGATGCCCAGCCAGCCGGACAGTTCCTCCGGGCTGAGTTCTCCCGGCGGGGCCAGGCCAACGGCCCGGCTCAGTCGTTCGAAGATTTCCTTCCTGGTGTCGGCCACAGACTGGGCCAGTCTCTGAACGGACTCCCGCCGGGATTCCAGCAGACGCCGGCGCAGTTGTTTCTCGTTGTGATAGAGGATGACAAAACCAACCACCAGGGGTATGACCGTGGCCCCGAGAACGAACAGCACCAGCTGCTGGTAAAGCTTCATTAGCGAGCTTCTTCGCTTTCCTGAGCCTCGTCCTTGACCAGCACACTACGCTCTATCTGCTTGGCCCGCATCTTGACTGCTGCAGCCACCTCGCTGATCTCGGCATGGGAGCGGAAGCGTCCTGGTTCCACCAGCACGGCTGCCAGCGAGATGGTCATGATGCCGAACTGGCGTTGCTTGCCGAAGCGGTCGGCGGCCTCGATGTAACCTCGTTGCTGGTCCTCCGGTTCGTAAAAGAGCGGAATCAGGCGGTCGAAGGTGGTGATTATCTCGTTGGCAATGGCGTCCAGTTTCTCCGGAGTGGTTATCAGCACGAAATCGTCACCGGCCACGTGGGCCAGGAAATCGTCTTCGTTACCGAAGCGCTCCACTGCCTTTTCGATAAGCGAGGCGGTCTGCTGGATGACACCGTCGGCCCTGGCGTAGCCGTAATAATCATTGAAGGCCTTGAGATTGTCCAGATCCAGGTAGCACAACTGGAAGCGCCCCCCCTGGCCGATCCGCCGGTTTAGCTCCTTATCCAGGGCGACGCTGCCGGGCAGCTTGGTGGTGGGACTGGAATCGATCTCGCGTTCCTTGCGTTGGATCACGGACTCCACCCGGGCACCAAGTTCCATGGCGTCGAAGGGTTTCACCATGTAATCATCGGCTCCCAGCTTCAGGGCCCTTACCTTGTCTGTCGTTTGTCCACGGGCGCTTATGAAGATGATGGGAACGTCGGCGGTCTGACGCAGGGAGCGGACTCGCTCGGTTACCTGGAAACCATCCAGGTCCGGTAGCATCAGGTCGAGCAATATGGCATCAATGGACTGACGCTCGGCAATCTGCAGGGCCTGGCGTCCATTTTCAGCCTCCAGGGTGGAATATCCCTGGGCCTGGAGTACTTCCCGGCACACATCACGAATGGCCGGGTCATCGTCGACGATGAGGATGACGAAGCGCCTAACCGCGTTGGCCTTTTCGCTGAGCAGTCTTTCTACCGTATCTTGCAACTGCTGGAGAACCAACGGCTTGGGCAGGTAGGCCGTGGCACCGGCCTTCAGGGCCTCCGTCTCCGATTCCAGCACGCTCAGAACCAGCACCGGAATATCGCGGGTGTCCGGATCATGGCGCAGGACGTCGGTGGCAGACAGCCCGTCCAGTTCGGGCATGCGGATATCCATGATGATTAGATCCGGCTTGCGCTCGCGGGCCAGCCGCAGGGCGATGCGGGCATCGTGTACCACCCAGACGTGATAGCCCAGGGAGCGGAAGAACCCCTTGATCACGTAGCGGATAGCCTCGTCGTCGTCGACAACCAGCAGGCGCGGGGGATCCCGGAAGCGGGGCCGTTCACCGGGCTGTCGTCCCACGGAGAACTCGGTTGAAACCGGTTGCACCTCCTCGGAGGCCTCGGGCAGGGTAAAGATGAATTGCGTACCCTCGCCGCGGCCGCTTTCCACCCAGATGCTGCCACCGTGGGCCTCGATGATGTTCCTGGATATGCTCAGGCCCAGCCCGGATCCGCTCACTGCGCCCCCGCGCGCCCGGCGTGCCTGTTCGAACTTGTCAAAAATGCGATCGTGATCTTCCTCGGCTATTTCCTCACCATCGTTGAAAACGCTGACACCCAGCAGGCCCGGCAGTGACGGGCTGCGAAATACCTCTACCTTGATGTGTCCCCCCTGGCCGGTGAACTTCAGCGCATTGGAGAGCAGGTTGTTGAGCACCTGGTGCAAGCGGTTACGATCGGCATTGACGTAGGTCTCGTCGCAGGTGGACACCTCCAAGTGAATGCCGCGTTCCTGGGCAGCGGCCTGGTAGTTGTCTACAGCCTCTCCTACCAGGTGCGACAGGTTCATGCGGCGCAGGTCCATGCGCATGCGTCCCTGCTCCAGACGGCGCAGGTCGAGCAGCTCGTCTATGATGAGGTTGAGTTTCTCACAGCCTGACTTGGCGAGATTGAGGTAGCGCTCCTGCTTGGGATTGAGATCGCCGGCAAATCGGTTGAGCATGAGATCCAGTGCACCACCTATGCTGGTCAGCGGGGTTCGCAGCTCGTGGCTGACAATAGAGACGAACTCCTCCTTGCGCTCGGCCAGGCGCTTTTCCTCGGTGATGTCGCGCAGGACCACGGCCACACCCACCAGGCGACTTTCCTGGATGACCGGAGAGACCATGGAATGCAGGATGCGTTCCCCCACCTGTATCTCTTCGCGAACGATGGCTCCTTCCTTGGCCTGCCAGCCTCGAACCAGGTCGAAGGGATAAAAACCGAGGGTGTCTTGCAGGTAGCGAGTGCTTACCGGGGTGTCAGGAGGCAAGTGCAACAGCTGCCGGGCAGCCGGATTTATCACGAAGACCTGGTCGTGTTCATCGACCATGATGACGCCATCGGGGAGGCTCTTGACCATCAGCTCCAGTCTTTGCCTCTCGGCGCTCATCTGCCCGCGCAGGCTCTTGATCAGCTCCGCCGTCTGGTTGGCCAGCATGTCCAGCAGCTGGTCGGTGTCCTCGCGGAAAGCTTCCGGACGGGTAGAGACCAGCATGAGCATGCCGGCCGGCTCGCCTTCCAAGTACAACGGTTGCTGAACCCGGGAGAGAATCTCCTCCTGCTGTTCGGGCGCGGGAAGTTGTTCGCCGCCAAGGTGGACGCGAACTTCCTTGTCGGCCAGCTGCCTTCCGGAGAATTCCCGGTGCGCCTGCACTACTTCCTGGCGCAGCTGCAACAACAACTGCTGGTGCAGGGGACGCTGGCAATACAGGGAAAGCAATGCTCCCGCTCCTTCGTATTCCACCAGCGCGGCGCAGGCATCGAAATCCACCAACTCGGGCAGTCCGGCCACCACGGCCTGGACGATCTCCTCGTAGCTGCGAGCCCGGGATGCCCTCTTGCTGATGGAGAGAAATGTCCCGGTGGCACGCAGGCGCATTTCCAGTTCGCCTACCAGGCGTTCGTTATCCCGCCGCAACTGGTAGCTTTCCAGCCCCTGGCGAATGGTGAGCAGCAAGTCGTTCAGTTCCCAGGGCTTGGTGATGTAGCGATAGACTTCACCGCGGTTGATGGCATCGATGAGATCGGCCGGGTCGGTGTAACCGGTGAGAATAATCCTCACCATGTCGGGGTTAATTTGCTTGGCCTGTTCCAGCAGGTGTACACCGGACATCTCCGGCATGCGCTGATCGGTGATCAATAGGTCGACGGGACCCTGGCGCAGCAATTCCAGGGCCTCCTCGCCGCTGGTGGCTACCAGTACCTCGTATTCGTCTTCCAGCGCCCTCTGCAACACGTCCAGGACGTCGGTATCATCGTCCACGGCCAATACTCGGTAGCTGCGTCCACTCATGGTAGACTCCGATTGTCTGCTGGTCCGGCTTCATCTGGTGTTGCACCGGAATCTTGCTCAGGGTACCTTAAGTCCATGATCGTCGAAGTGAAATATCACACCTTTACGGCTTTCTCAAATGATTGCACCGGGCAACTGGCCCGGGGAGGCTTGTTTCTGCGCCTGGATCAGGCCCTGGAGCAGTACCAGCATCTGCAGGTAAGGCTACAGGCACCAGACGGCGAGAGCTTCGAACTGTCCGGACGGGTACTGCAGGTGATTGCCGGGCAGGGGCTGGCAGTGGAGTTTCCCGGACTGGACGAGAAGTTACTGGAACGCCTGTTGCAACACGCACGCCGGGGCGGTGCCGAAACCGCGGCCGGGCCTCAGGGAAACGACCCCGAGGTGCGGCTGCTGCGGGAGTCGCCGGCTCCCGATAAGGGCGCCGCTGCGGCTGCTTCCCGGCAGTCACTTCCGGCGCAACTCGAGCAGATGACTGTCGCCCAGAAGCGCCAGTCGGCCCTGCACGGAAACAAGGACATGCGCTGGGCGCTGATCCGCGATCGTAACAAGACCCTGCACCCGTTCGTGCTCAAGAACCCAGCGCTGACCCTGGACGAGGTGGAGCAGATCGCCAAGCTACCCTCGGTAAATCCCGATGCCCTGCGTACCATCGCCCGCAACCGCGAATGGACCCGCTCGCTGGCTGTCTGCCGCAACCTGGTACGCAATCCCAAGACCCCGCTCAAGGAAGCTTTGCAACTGTTGCAGAAGCTGCCGTTGAACGAGCTACGGGCACTGGCCCGCAGTGGCAACGTTCGCACCCCTATCCAGCAGGCGGCACGCAAGAAGGTGGTTGGCTGACAGAGACGATTACCGCCGACGTGTTTCAGCCGGCAGTGGTGAACAGGAACGGGTAAGTGACGATCACTTCTCCTCCACCCCGGGGTGCCGGGAAGTGGATCTGGCGTATCGCCCGCAGCAGACACTGTTCCATGCTGGTGCTGGTCATCGAGGAGGAGAGAACCGAGGCCTCTCCCACCCTGCCGTTGCCGTTGATTACGAAGCTGACGACGATCTTGCCGTAGAGATTGGGGTCCCGGCCCAATTCCTTCTCGTAACAGTACTTGAACCTGGACCAGTATCTGGCGATGGTCCGCCCGACCAGCTTCTTGTCCAGCCCCCCCACCACCCGCGTCTGCAGGCGGTTGATGCTGACGTTATGCCTGCCGCGCCGGCCGATATCGATACCGGTTCCCGGCCACCGGACCGCACCGGCGAGTGAGCGATTCCCTCTTATCCCGCCGATACCCAGGTCGCCTCCTCCGGGGCCGCTACCCCGGGTGGCCGGGCCGGGAAATCCCCGCGAATCGGGCAGGCCCTCGGCGGGAAGATCGTCCAGGCTACGGTCCAGGTTGTCCAAGGTGTTGCCCCCGAAGGCGTCGCCGTTGCCCTGACCGTGTTCCTTGAGCAATTCCAAAACGCCGGAATGCGTGGCGATCGTTTTGTCGTCCTGCCGCCGCCGGCCGGAGCGACGGGCGCCGGGCCGGGAATGGCCGCTGCTCCGCCGCCACCTGCCCTGTTCCACCGCTGCGTTCTGTTTCCGGGGAGCGAGGATCTTGCGGAACACCTGGTCTCGACGCGGTCGAGGTGAAATTGCCGCCAAGCGGGCGAAGCGGCTCGGGTCGTGCAGGTACTCTGCTGCCGCCACCCGGTTTTCGGGAGTCAACCAAATGAGTATCAGTAGTCCCAGGAAGACCACCAGCACGCCCAGCAGCCAGCCCAGCAAACGACGGCCGGCGGAACCCTGGTGTCCGGAGCGAATCGGCAGTGCCTGTTCGGTATAGCGCAGTTCGAACAGCAATTGCCCGCTGCGTACCAGGCAGTTTTCGTCCCGGCCCATGTAGTAGACGCGGGTGTCTTCCTGGGCTGGCAAGGCATCGGGAGTTACCGGGGTGCCGGCCCGCCATACCTCGAGTTGCATGCCTGGTGCCAGCCTGATGGTGCAGCCGTCGTGCTGGCCTGGTTCTACCAGCTTGAAATCGCTGCTGGCCGGCAGGCCGGGGATGATGGCTGGCAGGGCCCCCGGGCAGGTCGACAGGTTGTAGCTCGGTTGCTGACCGAGCAGCCGGTTGTCGAGAACCACGTCGCCCCAGCGCAGCCATAGCTGCAGCTGCCGGCTGCTGCCCGATTCCCGGCGACCGTCGGAGGACGCGAGAGCACTATTGCTTTCGTTCTGTTTCCCGCTTTCCGGCATGACACTACCTCCCCGGCCTGGATCCAGGCCGCCTGTACTTTCCGGTCACGGGAAGTAAGACAGCGGCAGGGAGAAATGGTTCCCTGCCGCTGGCTTTCCGACTGCTTGGTGTACGCCGTCGAGCGCTCGGGCTAGAAGTTGTAGAGTAGGCTCAACGAGCCGGCCATGGCTGGGATGCCGGTGGGAACGGTGTAGAAGAAGTCGTACTCCAAGGCCACCGTGAAGTGACGCAGCAGGGTATAGTACTCGAAGCGCAAGCCACCGAAGACGTCGCCGTCCACCGGGCTCTGGCCCGGCTTGGCCGAGGGATCGATTATCACCACCCCACCGCCCAGGCGGCCCTCAAAGGCCCAGCGCCGTCCGTGCAGGATGTCGTAGTCGGCCGAGACGTTGAAAAAGGTCAGGCCGAAGTCCAGGTGGTAGGCCGAGCAATCACTGCCGGTGCAATCTTCCGGGTACATCAGGGGATTGGCCGCCTGGTAGCCTGAGGCATAGCCAAGCTGTATCGACAGCCGTTCGCTGACATCGTAGCCAAACTCGAAGCCGTAGAAGGGCTGGGCATTGGAGTAGCCGCGGGCCCCTCCCACGGTGAACAGCATTCCCCCCCGGCCTTCCACGTACCAGCCGGTGAGCCGCTCGAAGATAACCTCTTCGCTCTCGTCGATGGCTGCCGGCTGGGCCTGCTGTTGCCCGGCCGGGGTGGCTTTCTTCTCCTCCTGGGCCCAGGCGCCCAGGGCCAGTCCCAGCACCAGGCCACCGCTGATCAGTTTTGCCAGTCTGCGCGTCATCTCAGGCTCCGTGAGCTAAGGTGGTAACGGTTCCGGATCTCAACCGGCCGTGGTGAACATGAACGGATAAGTGACGATGACCTCACCGCCGCCCTTGGGAGCCGGGAAGCGAATGCGCCGCACTACCCGCAACACGCACTCTTCCACGTTGGCGTTGTGCATGGTGGTCTGGATGACGGTGGAATCGCTCACCCGCCCGTTGCCGGCAATGGTGAAGGTGATTGTCACCTTGCCGTAGAGGTTGGGATCCTTGGTGAGCTCGCGCTCATAGCAATACTTGAACTGCGCCCAGTAACGCTTGATGTAACGGCCGACCACCTCTTGGGACAGACCGCCAACAACCTTGGAGCGGCCTCGTACCACCCTGACGGCGTGCTTGCCCCGCCGGCCGATCTTGACGCTGCCGTAACCGGATCCGCTTCCTCGACCGTAACCGGAGGTGCCCAGGCCACCAAGACCCAGGCCACCACCACCACCGCCCAGTCCACCGCCGCGCACTCCCAGTCCACCGAAGCCGCTGGAGTCGCCCATGCCGGAGGAACGTAGCCCGGCCAGGTTCTGATCCAGGCTGGCCATGGCCGAACCGCCGAATACCGAGGAGGCGTTGTCACCGGTACCGCCACCCCGACCCTTGAGTAGACCCAGGATGCCGGCGGAAGTGGCAATCTTGCGATCCTGTTTCTCCTTCACTTCCCGGGGTACGTTGGAGGCATTCTTGGTACGTGACTTGGTCTTGACCCGCTTCCACTTGCCGGTGTCCTCTACCTTGACCTTTTCCTCCTTCTTTTTCTTGATCTCCTCGAAAGTCTTCTTCTTCTCCGCCTTCTGCGAGGGCATGATTAGCTGTGCGAAGCGGGCTGGGTTCTTGAGGTATTCCGATGCCTCTACCTTGGATTCAGGGGTAATTTGGATAATCACCCATATTCCCAGGGCTAGCACCAGGAAACTCAGGAACCAGCGGGCCATGCGGTAGTCGCTGCGCTGGTTGCTGGTACTGAAGACAGCGCTGGCCGGTGAGACATACTGGATCACGAAGGCCAACTGGCCCATCTGCACCAGGCAGCGGTCATGCAGGCCCATGTTGTAGGTACGCGTGGCGCCACTGGAAGGCAGGCTGCCCAGGTCCAGGGGTTGTCCCTCGCGGCGGGCTTCTATTTCCATGCCCGAGTCCACGTTGATGATACAGCCGTCACGCTGGCTGGGACTGACCAGGGTTATTCTCTCTCCGCCCAGGCGATCGGTGGTGATGCGAATGCTGGCATCGGGAGTGTCTCCCACGGTAATTTCCCGGTCATCGGGAAACAGGTAAGTCTCCAGGGCCACCGGGCCCCACATTACTTTCACCTCCAGCAATTTCTGATCGGCATCCGGCATTTCCTCGGGCCGGGGCTCGCGCTGGAAGAAGTTCAACCCCGAAACGATACCGCCGATCTCCGCTCGTCGGGGTATTTCCCGGCGCCTGACGATCTCGGTGTGACTGGACGGTGCCGGGCGTGGTGGCCGGGCCGGAGGCTTGCGTGGTGGGCGTCGGGGAGGGCGCTGCACCGGGGTTGGTTCCTTGTCCTGCCCAGACTCCGCGGTTGCTTTCTTTTCCTGTTCGACCTTCTTGCCGGCAGGAGCCTTCTCGGTCTTGGTCTCCACTTCGTCGTCGCCTATGGCCACGACGAAGATATCGACTTCGCCAAGGGTGATGGTGTCACCACGGGCCACACTGGCCTCACGGCGGATCTCCTCTCCGTTTACCCGGGTGCCCTCCTCGCTGCCCAGGTCGCTGATCAGAGCGCTGCCCTCTTCCTCGCCGGGTTTCAGAATGGCATGGATGCTGGACACACCGGGGATGTCCAGGCGCAGGTTGGCGGCGGGTCCGCTGCCGATGATGATGCTCTTCTGCTCGAGTTCCTGGCGCCCTCCGCCCTCGCCTTCGGCATCTACCTCCAGCACTATTTTCAGTATCGAGTTCTTGTCAGCCATGATTGCGACCTGCCTTTCCTCGACTGGCCTAGAGATTGTCTACCGTCTTGATTATCTCGGGCAGGAAGTTGTCCCGCACCCGGATCAAGAGGTTGAAGCTGGCCTTTTTCTTGTTCATCAGGTAAGACCCCTCCGGCTTGGTCAGTTCGCCGGTGATGGTCACGTCGGAAAAATCGATGATGGTGGTTTTCTTGTAGACCACCTGCTCGCCGCCTTCAGCGCCGCCTTCCGTGCCAGTCGCCTCCTGGGCCAATGCCGCCAGGGCGATAAACATCACTGCCACCAGGACCAACAGGAAAAGGACTCGTCTCATGGCTACCTCCCGGGCCGGAGCCCGCAGCCGCTCGCTGCTTCGGTTCGTCTCCAACTGGACAATTTCCAGTCTGGCCGGTTCCATGATAGCACTATTTCCCCTTTTCTTTCTTGTCATCTTTGGGCTTGTCGGTTGTCGGCTCGGAAGCAGGGGGCTTTTTCACCGGCTGTGCCTTGTCGTCCTTGCTCCCAGCCTGGTCTGGCGTCGCCGGTTTCCTGGAACCAGCCTCTTCGCCCTTCTTTTCTTTTTTCGACGATACCGGCTGGGGTTCTTTCTGGGAATCAGCCTGCCCGGACTTCTGCTTGTCGTCAGCGGGTGCACCTTGCTCGTCGCTGCTTCCTGACTGCCCGGTTTTCTCCTGCTCCTCCTGGCCTTCCTTCCCCTCCTGGCCCTTGAGCATCTCCCTCAACTTCTCCTGGCCCTCTTTCTTCTGGGCTGGCGATTCGGCCTGTGACTTCTTCAGCGCCTTACGACGCTTCTGCTCCTCCCTCCGCCTGGCCTCCTCCTCTTCCTTCTTCAACTGGGTCGCCATCTGCAACTTGGCTTGGGCCGCCTGCAGCCGGTTGTGGACCGGATCGTCCTTGGCCAGGGCCCGGCCCATGGCTGCTCGGTAACGATTGAAATACTGAATGGCCTTCTGGTAGTCGTGTAGAAATGTGTAGTAGATGTCTCCCAGGATATACACGGCCCGTTTATCCTCCGGAGCCTTCTTGACCACTTTTTCGAACAGGGCGATGGCTTCCTTGGCCTTGCCGGAACCGTAAACCGCGTAGGCCAGTCCGCGCAGGGCGGTGATGTCGTCCGGGTGCCGGTCCAGGACCTTCTGGTAGACCTTCTGGCAGGTGGCGTAGTCCCGGAATCGATGAGCGATGGCGCCAATGTTCAGCAGTGCATCACGGTGACTGGGATCCACCTCCAGGGCCTTGTGAAACTGGGCCAGGGCTTTCTTGGTCTTGCCCAGCTTCAGGTAGATCATACCCAGGTTGGCGTAGATGCCCGGATCGTCCTTGACCTTGGGATCCTGCTGGCGTTTCTTTTCCAGCATCTTACCGGCGTTGATGCACAGCAGCTCGGCCATCTTGTACTTGCCCTGATCGTAGTAGATCAGGGTCATGTTCTTGTAGGCCTCGACGTTGTTTGGTGCCCGGGCCAGCAGCAAATGCCCGGTTTTTTCCGCCTGCTTGTACTGCTTGCTGAGCCGGTAAAGCATGATCAGGTTGTTCATGACCAGGGCATCACGGGGGACCTTCTTGAGCGCTTGCTGGTAGTGTTTGATGGCTGCCTGGTAATCGTGCTTCTCCTTCAACACCACTCCCAGGTTGAGCAGGGCGTCACGGTGAGTGGGCTGCAATTCCACGACCTTGGCCAGGTGCCGGCGGGCCGTGTCCCAATCCCGGCGTTTCATGGCAATGACACCCAGGTTGTAGTAGGCGTCGGCCAGGCGCCGTGGTTCCTTGTTCCACTTGCCGATGGCCTGCTGCAGCTTGGCGGTGGCTTCTTCCAGCTTACCGGCCTGGAGCGCCGCCACGGCCTGATTGTAGATCTCCTCCGGTTGTACCGCGTGGGTCGTCACCTGGGGGGCGACCTTGACCACCTCCTTCTTCTCGGCACAACCCACCCACATCCAGCACAGGCCGATGACCGACCAGGTTATCTTGCGCATGATTCGGGCTCCTTGCTCTCGCATCCTCGGGTCGCTTGCCGCGGAAATCATCTCAGCTCTCTCCCGCGCCCGCTGCCGCCGGGCTCACCGGTTGCGGTGCCGGCGGAACATCCATGGTGTCCAGGTGAAAACCATGACTATAGATATACTCGGTGGATATCAATGGGGCCTCGAATGGCGGAGGATAGCTGCTGGGCTGGTAACTCTTGAGCAACTCCTGGGCCTTGAGCGTCCACTGGTTGTAGACCCCCTTGGAACAGGAGACCTCGATGGCCCGGCGGAAAAGGGCCATGGCCTTTTCTTCCAACGGCAAGGCCTGGTTCTGCAATTCCTGCACGTAAATGTCCTGCTGGTCGGGCGTCAGCCCGGCAGGAATGGGAGCGTCGTACATCGACTGGCTGAGATTCTTGGAAAGTTGACCGATGCGCACCAGGGCGGCAATGGCGAAATCCGGGTCCTTGAAAGCCACCACCTCCTCGTATTTCTTCTCCAGCTTGGGCCGAATGTCGATCTTCTTGAAGAGGTTGCGTTTCAGGGTACGCGGCGGCAGGACCAGCTTGATGTTCATGTAGTCCCGGAACTCGCCTTCCAACTGCAGGAAGCGGGCATTGGCGGCGGCGTGCCGGGCCTCGGGGCTGCGGGCTTCCTCGGGCAACTGGTTGTAGGCATCGAGGATCTTGTCGAGCAGCGAGTCGGATTCCTTGGTCTTGCCCAGCTTGCGCAGGGCCATGGCGTGCTTGTAGAGCACTTCCAGCAGGCGACCCGGGCTGGCACGGTCACGGTACTTGTCTGGATACCCCTCCCAAACCCGGTCGGCCTTGCGCAGATCACCAATGGTCTCGTATACCATGCCTACCTTGTAGAAGATCTCGTGAACATCCGGGGCATCGGGGAAGGTGTTGATATACTTGACGTAGTTCTTGATGGCCCGGCTGTATTGTCCCATGCTCTCACGCAGCAGCGCGGCGTTGTACAGCGCATCCATGGCCTGCTTGTCGGTAATCAGGCTGGCGCTCTTGGAAGCGACGGCCTTCTTGCGCCGGGAGCGACGGCGGCGACGGGACCTCTTCTTCTTTTTCTTGCCCTGCCCCTTTTGCTCCTGCCATTTTGAGAAGAACATCTCGTTGTATCGGGCGGCGCGGGCGAAGTCAGCCACTCGGTTGTGGTAGTCGGCCAGGGCCAGGATGGTCTGGTTGTAGCGGTCCGAGGTGGGATACTTCTTCAATAACCGCTTGCCGGCACGGATGGCCAGGTCGAGCTGGCTGGCCTCGTCGAAGATGATCATGGCGGCATACAGGGCGCGGTGGGCGAACTTGCTCCTGGGGTAGTCGTTGACGAACTTCTCGAATCCCTGGGCAGCCTTGAGCGGGTCCTGCTTGCGCAGGGCCAGCACCACGTTGTAGCCGGACTCCTCGATGAGACTCTGGATTTCCTTGGCGAATTTCTCCTTGCGGGCCGCCGGTGAACTCATCAGCACCTTGTTGTTCTTGAATTCCTTGGCCCAGCGGTTGATCTCCTTCCAGTGCTCGGTGCGGACTTTCTCCGGCAAATCCATGTTGTTGGCCTTGATGTACATGGTGTTGAGCGAGAGCCTTACCGCCTTCAAGGCGAACTGGTTGCGTGGGTAGCGTTCGATGATCTCGCCGAAACGACGTGCCATCTCCTTGTAATGGCGATACTTGTAGAAGATGAAGGCGCTCTTGAAGCGTATGGGAATGTACATGTCGTGCTTGGGAGCCACCCGGGCGTAGACATCGGCGGCGGCCAGGAACTTCTTTTCGAAGAAGGGAATGGGCTGTGATTCCATCTGCTGCTTGGTGCCCCGCCGCGCGCCCTTGAGCCCGGCGTCGAAATCAATGCGTTCTTCCTTGATGGTGCGTTCTTCTTCCTTGCCAATGCGCCGGCCCGTCTTGGTGGGCTGCCACTTGCGGCAATCGACATGCTTGCGGTCGCGCAGCTCCATGCACTTGTCCCAGCTGAGCACGGCATCATAGGCGGCTTCGGCGCTGAAGGGGCCCCGGGGGTCTTTCTCGACCACCTTGGCATACTGCTGGGCGGCACCGTAGAAGTCACCCATCTTGTAAAGTACGTCAGCATAGTACCAGCGCAGCTTGTAGGCGTACTCGGAGTCGGGAAAGGCTTCCATGTACTTGGCGTACAGCTTGCGGGCCAGGTTGTAGGTGTCCCAGCGCTTGGTTTCCTGGGCTTCCTGGTGATAACTGGTGACCAGGTCACGCAACGAGGCTTCCACCAGAGCGTAGGCCCTCTTGGTGGCCATCTTGTTGCCCTTGTTGACTTCCCACCAGTGCGAACCGGGCCGGTACTGTTCTATGATGCGATTTATCTCACGGGTGACCTTGTCGCGCTGGTTCATCTTGCGGTAAGCCAGCACGATGGAATTGTGATAGGACGGGCAGTCGGGCTCGGTGGGGTACTCGTCCAGCAGGCGGCGAAAGGCCTTTACCGTCATTTCCGCCTTGCCCTGTTTCTTGTAGGTGCGTGCCAGCTTGCGCATGTAATCCAGCGTGCCCCGCTTGCCCACCTGCGACATCCAGTACTGTTCGGCCTCGTCCAGGGCGTCGAGCTGGCTGAAAGTCAGCACCATGTCCTGCAGGGCCTCGCGCTTGAGCTGGATCTTATTGCGATCGCCCCCGGCACCCTTGGCGGCTTCCTGACCTGCCAGGTTGACCACCTTCTTGAACTTCTCCAGTGCCGCCTCGTAGTCTCCCAGGTTGTAATCGCACCAGGCCAGCTTGTACAGGGCATAGGTGTAGACCTTGGAGCCTTTCACCGCCATGGCCCGTTCGTAGGCCTTCTTGGCCTTGAAGACGTCGTTGGAGTTGAAGAAATGCTCTCCCATGGCCAGGTAGGCGTCGGCCACGAAGCGGCTCTGGGGGTAGCTCTTGATGAGATCCCAGTACATCTTGACGCCTTCAGACTTGTTGCCGCTCTCGTAGAGGTTGTAGCCCATGGTGAACAACACCTCGTCGCGCCGGTGGTAGTTCTTGTAGCGCTTGAGGATGATGCGATAAACGTCCATGGCCTGCTTGGTGTAGACTTGGCTCTTGCGGTTGTCGATCTTGGGCTCGGGAATATTGGGATTGGTCTCCCGCTTCTTCATCCAGGCTTCGATTGCCTTGTCGTAGTCCTGCATTTCCCGGTAATAGATGGAGCGGGCCTTCTCGTAGTAGCGTTCGGCCAGTCGAAAGAGCAAGTCGGCCTTGGCCGGGCCCTCGGGAGTGGTGCGGATGATGTCTCGCAGCTGCTTGATCTCCTCGTCCAGCAGCTTCTCCTCCAGGCTGGCTCCGGCGGCCTTCTTCTCCTCCACCATGGGCAGCTTGATCTTGGCCGGCCCGGTGGGCAGTTCCTCTTCCTTGCTCTCGGGCACCTTGGCCGGGGCTTCCTTTTCGATCTTGATCTTGCCACCGCGCTTCTTCTTGCCCCGGCGCCGGCGGGAGCGCCTGGACTTCTTGCGTCGCTTGGCAACCAGCATGCCGTCCTCGGCAGCCGCAGTCGTCATGGCCAGTGCTTCGACGGGCACGCACAACAGCAGCGCCGCCAGGATTCCCATCCAGAAGTTATTTGCCAGAATTCGTCGCATGAATGTCCTCCGGAGGACCGCAACCAGGGTTGCTGCCGTCACTTTTTATTTCCCGGGCAGGCCCGGCGCACCGTGTAGACGTAAAAGCCCAGCTCGTCCTGCCAGTACTCCTGGCGGAACGGCCAGTAGTTGTAAGTTTCATCGGGCACCCGCGGCCGGGGCGCCAACTTGCCGCGATGCTCGGCCTTGATGTCCAGGCCGGCCTTGATCAGCTCTCTCTCGCGGGTGGTTATCTCCAGCTTTACCATCTTGGCGTGAGAAAGGAACCCGAGGATGGTCTGGTAGCGGTTCTGCAGGTTGGCCTTCACATAACCGCCGGCCGTCTTCATCAACAGGTTGCGCTGCACGTTGACCACGCCGGCCAGTTCTTCGCGCAGGCGGCTGCCCTTCCATTCGTCCACCTGGCCGATGGCCAGGGCCTCGGCCTCCAGCGAACGCAGAAAGTGGCGGAACTTGCCTACGCGCGGGCTCTCCAGCAGGGAATTGCGTACCAGCACCGGTACCTTGGCCATGGGATCGGAGGTGTCCAACTTGTCGCGCAACAACAACGAGGCGAACTTCTCATTGGGCAGGTTGGCCTTGAGCAATCCTTCCAGCATCGGCAGCATCTTGGCGTAATGCTGGTCGAAGAAATCCAGCACCTGCCGGGCTTCCTGGTACAGGCATACATGGAAGTAGATGGTGGCCTTGAGGATCAAGGATTCGGGTACGAACATGTTGGCAAAGCGCGGTGAATGCAAGGTGTGCAGCGCTCCCAGGGCCTTGCCGTATTCCTCGCGCATGAAGAAAGTCCAGCCCAGCTCGAACAGGGCATCTGCCCAGTCCTGGCTGAAACGGGGAATACGCGAGTAATACGTGGCCGCCTTGGCATAGTCGCCCTTGCCGTAATAGGCCCGGGCCAGGTTCAAGGTGCTCAGCTGCCACAACCTGACGATATTTTCATAGGTGGCCACGGCCTTTTCCGCCTTGGCCTTCTCGTGGCCGCTGAGATCCAGAATCTGGGTGAACAGCTTGATGGCCTGGTTGTACTCGGACTGGGTGCGGGCTTCGTCCCTCGCCAGGTTGTAGCGGGCGCCCAGGCGCACGTGGATGATGGCCTGCAGGAACAATCCCTTGGGGTAGACCGAGGATTTGGGATCGATGGCGGTCAGGAAGGCCATCGACTCCGAGTATTTTTCCTGGCGGTAGAGCAGCAGGCCCACGTAGAAGTTGATCTTGCTCAGTACCAGCGGATCCAGGCGAGCGAACTCCTGGCTGTTGTAGTACTTGTTTATCTGCGAGGGGATGAGGGTGTCATCGTGCAGCGCCTCGGCAACCCTCACCAGTCCGGCCGCTCCCTTCAGGTAATAAGGATGGGCCGGGCCGGCTATGAAGACCGCGTTGTAGAAGGCCAGCGCGCTCTGGTACATGCCCAGCTTGAACAACGACTGCGCCAGGTAGTACTCGGCCTGGGCTCGCTCGGCGGGCTGGGGGGAGGTCATTTTCACTTCGTAGAAGGTTTTGGCAGCCTGGGCGAAATCGCTCGAGTTGTAGTCCTGCACCGCCTGGTTCAACCGCTCTGAAGTCGACTGGGCGCTGGCGTGCGACACCAGCCCCAACCCCAGTGCCAGCACGCATATTGCCGTGAGCTTGTTCAACATATGTGTTCCCTCCGCAGAAGCCGTATCAGTACGGGCTCCAGATCTCCACCGGCGTCTCGCCACCAAACAGGAAGCTGACCCCCAGCATCACGAAAAGGGTGGAGCGGATCTTGGTCTCGGTAGTGGTGCCGGATGGCCCGGCCTCGCCTTCGACCTTGGCGGCGAAGGTGAAGTCCCGCATGTCCAGCCGGATGGCGAACCAGCGCTTGAGAAAAACGCGCAGGCCCAACCCGAAGTTGCCCATGAAGTAGGAACCGGTGTCCACCCAGGTGTTGTCCGGTCGCATGTATTCGGTGGTCACCAGGCCGCCGCCCACGGTGACGTAGAAGTCGGCCCGTACCAGGCCCCAGTTGAAGAAGGAAAACTTGCCGTAGATGGGGCTGAACTCCACGTTCAGGCCCCAGTAATTGCTAATCATGGCCAGGTCGGCGTTGGAGGGGCTGAGCTGGGCATCTTTTAGGTTGTCGTAAGCGTCGGTGTAGGAATGACCCTTGCGAAACCAGGAACCGGTGTAGGCAGATGGGTTGTCCGCCACCTTGCTGCCCATGTAGAAAGGCAGCTTGCACGACAACCAGGTGAACTCCAGAGCGAAGGCCTCGTCCAGGTGGTAGTCGATGGCCAGTACGCCCGAGTAGTGCTGGGTGAATATGTCGTCCACCGACAGGCCGAAGAACCCGCTCACCTCGATCTTGTTCTTGACCGAGTAGTCACGCTTCTGCAGGGCGTGGACTCTTTCGTTGGGGCTCTGCGCCAGCACGACCGGCGCCGCCAGCAGCAGTACTGCCATGGTGATGCTCTTCATCACGCCTCCCGGTTGCCGGTAGTTGTCCACGTTGCGCCTAGAAGGCATAACCCACCCCCAGTCTCAAGAAGGTGGTGTGGTTGAAATCGGTGATCTTCTTGTCCTGGACGCCGCTTATCTGGTCATTAACCTGGGCGTCGTAGTCATCGTAGAAGAAGATATCGCGCAACTCTACTCGCAGGCGCCAATGCTGGTTGATGTGGAACAGCAAGCCGCCGCCGAAGTGGAAGGTAGGCTGGATGCTGGCGTCCAGCAGCCCGCCCGAGTAAGTGACGTTGTTCTTGGTATACTGGCCTCCGCTCCACTGCAGCTCGGAGTACTTGTACTGGGCTACTCCCGCCCCCAGCACGAAGTAAAGGTGGATACTGACCGCCAGCTCGGCCGAGAAGTTGAGCTTGCCGTAGAGCGGGCTGATTACCAGCCCCAGGTTGCCGAACCAGGTCATGCGTTTGAGATCGGTGAGCGGCAACCGCTGTACGTCCTGCAGGGTTGTCGAGGTTCGCAGGATCTCGTTCAGCAGCTTGCGATCCGAGCTGATGAAGTTGTAGCCGAAATCGAGCTCGAGCCCCAGATAATCCGTGAAGAAGTAGTCCAGGGAGGCCGAGATACCCACGTGGCGGGTGTACTTGTCCACCACCGACATCGACGGGCTGAGAACGACCTCGAAACGACCGCCGTTGTCGTAGAGTTGGTTGGCCACCACGGGCTCGTCGGCCCACCCGCTGGACGGTCCCAGGGTGACCAGCAGGATCGCCAGGACTGACAGGACTGTTCCCTTACGCATCACGTGCCTCGCTCCGGTGCGTTGTGGTTTACCTTTTGATACTTGCCATTTGTGCAGCGTTTATATCAGCGAGGTGTAGGATGGCAAGGTTTTTTTTAGCGAATTATCCTATGATCCCCTACAGTTCACACCTAGTCCTACACGCTGCCGCCGCTCGTGAGATCGGTGTTCTTTCTTTCCGGGGGGGGGAGAGAGCTTCGATGACGAGTTCAGGAATGAACCTTGATGGCCTTGCGAATCATCACCAGGCCGTTGCTGCCGCCCGGGACGGCGCCGCGGATGAGCAACAAGTTGCGTTCCGCGTCTACCTTGACGAGGCGCAGGTTCTGTACCGTGACGCGCTTATTGCCAAGCTGGCCAGGTAGCTTGGTGCCCTTGAGCACCCGACCGGGAGCCTCGCACATGCCGATGGAGCCCGGGTGGCGCCGCACCTCATGGGTGCCGCGGGTCTTGGTGTTGCCCTTGAACCCGAAGCGCTTGACCACGCCCTGGTATCCCTTACCCTTGGAGGTGCCGATGACGTCGATCTTCTCTCCCGCCGAGAAGATGCTGACATCGATGGTGTCTCCGACCTTGTACTTGTCGACCTGCTCGGCGGGTAGACGGATCTCACGCAGGTTGCGCAAGGGGGCCATGTCGAGCTTCTCGAAGACTCCGCGGCGCGGCTTGTTCAAGCGCCTGCCATCGACCTGTTCGAAGCCGATCTGGATGCCACTGTACTTGTTGCGAGGCTCTGTCAGCTTGTTTACCACCACGCAGGGACCAGCCTCGACCACGGTAACGGGAATGCAGTTGCCATCGTCATCGAAGATCTGCGTCATACCCTTTTTTCTTCCCAGTATCGCTGTTGACATGACCATGTACTCCCGGCCCCACGCGCGGGCCCGTTTCGGTTCAGGGCAGCGGATTATATGCATATGGTTGTAAAGTGCAAGCTTTTTTTGACTCCCTCTGCGAATTCCGATCGACGCCTCGTGGAACTATCACTCTTCCAGGAGTTCCAGCCGCTCGACGAGTTGCTCCACCTGGGGGTCCAGCTCGCCGCCCTGGGGAGCTGCCAGCCAGACAATCTGTGCACCTTTCCGGAAGTAAAGCAGTTGTTGACGCCCCCGGGCGCCTCCGCGGAAGTGCCAGGCCCGGGCCTGTCCCAGTTCCACCAAGCGCAGGCCCATGTCGTAGTGTACGGTACGCGAACGCTCGAGAAGTCTCTGGAGCCTGTCCTTGCGGGGCTTCACGAACCCCAGCTCGAAAGCCTGCCGGGCCTGCCGGTCGTCGCTGCATTCCACCCGATTCACTTCCCAGGGAAACTCCCCGCCGGCGAAGGCGAGGCGATTGGCCGGCAGGTCAAGTAACGGACGCGCCCAGCGGGCACGACGCGGCAACAGCGGCCAAGCCAGTCGAAAGGGCCCCCTCTCCAGCAGGACTGGTTGTTCATTTTCTGGCAACACCTCCGGCAGCTGGGCCAGCAGAAGTTCCAGCTCTTCGCTGGCCGCCAGGCTCCTGGCTTGATCCCCGCCCCAGCGCCCCAGCAGTTCGCGCAAAGACGCTTCCGCCCTGAACAGAACCAACCAGATGCCGGCCTTTTCGGGAAGTGCGGCTGCTCGCGCACGCCACAGAAGATCACGGGCCACCCGCCGCCGTCCGGGTTGCTTGCGCCTGCCCAACCACAGACGCTCCATGCGAGGAGCGTCTTTTCCGGCCCAGGCCAGCAGTTGCATGACATCGCTGTCGGGCTGTTCGACCTCCCCGGCGTCATCATCCCGGTTTGTCGCGCGTTTCCTGCGCAACCTGCGTGGGGGTACCTGTCGCTCCCGCAGCGCTTCCAGAACCTCTGCCAGCCCGGGTTCGGCCGAAGTGCCGGAGGCCAACACCACCAGCAGCCAATCTCCCGGCTTGCTCCCGTAGCGATAGGAAGCCTGGGCCAGGGAGGTAAAGCCAAGTCGTAGCAACAGCAGTCTCAACCATGTCTGGTTGCCGGGTACCAGTCTGCCTGCTCGCCGACAGTCGGCGGGTTCCAGGCAGATGCTCAACCCCTCGAGGCGGGCGGAGCCGGCAGCCGGCAGCCAGCGGGCCAGCGACTGGAATGGTCCCGGCTGCTGGACCGAGGCCCCATCGTCACCCTGCTGGTCCTGCCTTTCGGCGGAGCCGCTGTCGTGGCAGCCGGCCAGGAACGTCAGGCCCACCGACAGTAACAGCCAGAGCAGCCTGCCCGCCTTCACTTCTTGTCCTCCGCCATGAGTTCGTCGATCACCCGGGCGATGGTGTCGATGTCGGGATAGTACTTCTCCAGCACCGGGTGCCTGACCCGGCGTTCGAACAGGTCCTCGCCCACATCGGCCAGCCGGTCCTGGACCAGCAGCTCGGCCCGCTGCAGTTCCCCCTGCTTGTGCTTGCGTTGTTGTTGCAGGCCCTCCAGCAGCTGTTGCCGTTGCTCGTCGTCGCTGTCGTCCAGCCGGGCCTGGAGGGTGTCCAGTTCCTGCTGGTATTCCTCCAACTCCTGCTGGTACTCCTTGATGGGTTTTTCCAGCTTGGCGATCTGTCGTTTCAGGTCATCCATCTGCCGACGCCGCTTCATGATGTCGATCTTCATGCGTTTGAGGTTCTCCTGGTGGCGCCGGAGCGCGTCGTGATCGTCAGTTCTCTTGGCCTTGTCGTACTTCTGTCTTTCCAGGGTCATGCCCTTGTCGGCAAACTTGAAATCGTACTCGGCCCCGGCCAGGGCCTTGGTGAGCGGGGCCATCTTGCTCTTCTTGACGTCGATGGCTCCGCTCCTCTCCTCTATGAGCTGTTCCAGTTCCTGTTTCCGCTGTTCCAGTTCCTCCCGGTTCTGCTGGGATGATTCCTCCTGGCGGGCGATCTCGGCCTCTATGAACTCCAGCTCCAGACGCCGATCGGCCACCGACTCGCGTGCCTGCTCGAGCGCCTGGCGCACTCCGTCCGATACCAGTTGCAACTGCTCCAGCATGATGGCCTTCTCGGCCAGGTCGCGCAGCAGCTGTTCGTACTTGTCCTGGGCCTTTTCAAGCTTCGTTGCCATGAGCAGACGCCCTCCCGGCGAACCTACCCTGCCTACCTGAACCTGTCGGCGTTCCAGTCCTTGAAGACCACGATCTCCATCTTCTTGCCCTGCTTCCAGTCGGCCGGCAGGATTTTCTGCGACCAGGGATTGTAGCCCTCCATGGTGAGCACCAGTTCGTACTCGCGGTCAGGATCGATGTTGCGGATGCGCATGTTGGTGGTGCCCACCTTGCGATTGTCGAAATAGACCGCCGCTCCGCTGGGCCGAGAGCGGATCACCAGGGTACCCAGCTTCTTGCGAGCCAGACGGTCGGCGGATTGCTCGACCACGTCGGAGACGATGCCAATGGTCCTGGCGATGGTGCCACGGAAGACGATACCCAGGGTTACCAGCACCACCAGTAGCCCCGCTCCCAGGATGAACTTCAGGCGCCGGCCGGTACTGCTGTAGCTGAAGCTGAGATCGAGATCCTCGTCGCCGGTACCCGGTACATCGTCCACCGACAGCACCGGGGGGGGAGCCGTTCCGGCGGACGGTGCCGCTGCCAGCAGGTCCGCGCCGACGGCCGCGGGCGTGGGCCGAGTGCCAGATCCAGCTACCTTGGCCGGGCTGTTGCGGCTGGCCTGCTCGACCAGATCCCGCTTGACTTCAGCCGGTGGTTCGGGCGCCGGCTTCTCCTGTCGGCGGGCCAGTTCTCCGGCAAACAGTCGTTTCAGGTACTCGGACAGTGTCTGTGCCGAGGCTTCCTCGGGTAGATTGTAGAGAATGCGGGAAAGCTCGAGCCGCATCTGTCCGGCAGTCTGGTAGCGGTCTTGCGGGGCCCGGGCCAGTGCCTTGAAGACAATGGCGTCCAGTTCGGCGGGCAGGCGGGGATTGGTGCGCGAGGGGACGGGTACGTCGGCCCGCTTGACCCGCTCCAGGGTGACGACGTCGGTGCCCCCGTGAAACAGGCGTTCCAGGGTGAGCATTTCGTAGAGAAGGATGCCGGCGGCGAAGATGTCGGAACGGGCGTCGACATCGCGACCCATGGCCTGCTCGGGCGACATGTAGCCGAACTTGCCCTTGATCACGCCGGCCTGTGTGGAGTGAACCTTGTTGGCCGCCCGGGCAATGCCGAAATCGACGATCTTGACCTCACCCTCGTAGGAAATGAGTATGTTCTGGGGCGAGACGTCGCGATGGACGATGTTCAGCGGGGTGCCCTGTTCATCGGTCTTACGGTGAGCGTAGTCTAGCCCGGCCAGTATCTCGCAGGCGATGTACAGGGCATGGGGCACCGAAAGCGGCATCTGCTCGTCCAGGCCGGCATCCAGCAGCTCCCCCAGGTTCTTGCCGTCGACCTCGTCCATGGAGATGAAGTACACACCGTCGATCTGCCCCAGTTCGTACACGGGAACGATATTGCCGTGCTGGAGGTTGGAACAGATCTTGGCCTCGTCGACGAACATCTGGATGAACTGGTGGTGTTGGGCATACTGGGGCAGGATCTGCTTGACCACCATGTTCTTGACGAAGCCATCCACACCGTAGAGCCGGGCCTTGTAGATCTCGGCCATACCGCCCACGGCGATCCTCTCCAACAGGTAGTACTTGCCGAAGCGGCAAGGCTTGAACATAGACAAGTCCTCGAAATTACATAAAACTACCCGGTTCGGGAAGTTACCAGCCAGCAACGCGGGTGTCAAGGAGGCGACAGCAGGATTCTGCCGCAACACCTGAGGCGAATCTCACCTCAATCGCTTTCTTGTGAACCCGACAAAAAGCGGTTATCATTTTACCAGGTAATCCATGAAGGGCCGCAACGACAGGAAAAGCGGGCCGGGACAGCCGCGCCCCAGTGAGCAGCGTGCCGCCAGGCACCAGGCCGCCTCGGGTCAGGAGTCGTTGCCGCCGGATATCCTGGAATTGCTCGATGACATCGATGAAGACGAAAAGACCCGGCAGCTGGACATGAGCCAGCCTCCCGGGGCCGAGAGCATCGATCCGGTGGATCTCTCACTGCCCGCTTCCTCGGATGAAGAGCAATTGCCCTTCTTCGTGCCCGCGAAACCACCGGCGGCCGGAAGCCGCAGAAAGCCTGGAGTCGCCGCTGAACCTCCCCCGGCCGCAAAGGGGCCGGCGCGGGGACCCGACCTAGCCACTTTGTTTGATGGTGTCGATCTCGACGAGGAAGTATCGGTGGAGATGGCCGTTCATGAGATTTTTTCGAACGGCCAGCCGGCAGCCTCTACGCCGCCGCCGTCGCCCCAGCCATCGCCAACACCTGCATCCGGCGCCGGCTCGGACCCAGGTTCCGAGCCCCCGGGAACATCGCGTTTTGCCAGGGGTTTTACCCAGGGGCGCAGGCCGCTGGACGTCAGGGAATTCGGCACCTCGACGGAGCGCAACGGTGGCAAGAGACGTACTCCCGACATTCTCCTGACAGGTCACCGTGGTCCCGTTCCCATGGCCATGCCTCACAAGGTTCGTCGACGGCGTTTCGTGTTCACCATCACCTTCCGTGACATAATCCTGCTGTTGCTGGTGGTAGTGCTCGCGGCCGGGATATACACCGGCTGGCGCCTTTACCAGGACTATATTCGCAGGCAGGAAGTGGAGCAGTTGGAGAGGAAGCGCGCTCTCATAGAGCGGGGCAAGAGCAAGACCATAGAGAAGCAAAGAAAGAAGCACCGCAGGACGCGGGACATCCCTTGAAGTGCTGCTGTGGTATTGACTTTTCTCTTCCCTGCTTGCAGGGGCAGGGAAAAAGTCGAATCAGGTCGAATCAGGTTACGTGGTCCCACTCCTTGGCCATCTGCCTGATCATCGACTTGGTAGGCATCTTCTTGGCCTCAGCCTGGGCCTTGGAAGACTTCTTGGAGGTTTTTGCCGTGGTACCGCCCTTGCCGCTCGACTTGCGCGACCTGCCCTGAGCCATCGCCTCACCTCCTGCCAGTGGCCACAAGTTAATCGACCTGATCCCACCGCAACAAAAGCGGACCGCCGCTTTATCGACAGTCCGCACGATGGGAAGCATTGTAAACCGTCATGACAGACATGTCAAGGGTATGTTTATGCTCGGTAATACAAGGTATTACCTGATATATCTTAGCAATTGCTTCATATATCACGGTTAGCCGGAGTGAAGTCTCACGGTCGTGATGTTCGGTGGATTTCTGGTTGTCGCGGGGTTTTTCCGTTTGCCGGGAATTTTCCATCCGGCCGGCAGGTTTTTCGGGAAAGCACGCGGAACACGCCGGTCCCGCCTGCGAGTACCGGGAATCGAGAATGGGCTCGATTCCTTTTTTTTTTTCAC
>Ga0190359_1000264_pt1 | contig 36032 bp, 33 predicted proteins | sample 48721823_MG_FD_161269 | JGI IMG/M metagenome (GOLD analysis project Ga0190359, IMG submission 161269) | Hydrothermal vent microbial mat bacterial communities from Southern Trench, Guaymas Basin, Mexico - 4872-18-2-3_MG | ecosystem: Environmental > Aquatic > Marine > Hydrothermal vents >... | reverse complement strand
GGTTAATCGCAAATTCATGTAACTCCCCACACACCACCTCTGGATGCCCATTTTCATGGGCATGACAAACATACACCACGTCATTTCGAAGGAGCGTGAGCGACTGAGAAATCTTATTAGTGAATAGTGAACCCTTCGGCTCCGCTCAGGGTGCGACAAAAAGATAACCGTAAGGGCACAGCGCACTGTGCCCCTACAATTCGTGTTAATTAGTGTAACCGTGTCCGGCTACTGCCTGATTCGTGGACAAATTCGTGATAATTTGTGTAATTAGTGGATCGTAAATCTTTCAATTATCTTCAAGCAGAGTAAACACCAGATCTGAACATTTTTTATATCCCATGTGAAAGGCATCTGTTCTTTTAAAAAAATCCACTGTATCCCCGTCATTTATCCTGATGCTCAGACCTGTGTCTCTCGTTGCCGAGACTGTTGCTTTTCCCCCTCCCATATCTTCAAGAAACTCCGATACATTTCTTTTTGAAAGATTTGAAATACTATTAAAACTGAAAGATTTATGCAAAGTACGTTTAACAACAATGGTAATTGTATGGCTTGTCCGTGTCTGAGAAAAAATAACTTTACATGGAACAATCAGAGATAAAAATAATAAGATAATGAAAATCCTTCTTTTCATTTTCCCTCCCTCTGACATGTTATGTCTGATTGTAAAACAAACACAACTACAATTTATTTTAAATCCCCTTGAGAAAATCTGCGGTGTTCATAACAGGAAATATGACAGAATTGTCACAGATTTATTTAAGTATTAACATTTTTTACATAAATGTCAAGTTAAATCTGGTCAGGCCGGAAGTTACATAAAGTGCTTAAAATAAACTGCTGCTGATTTTGCCTTCGGCAGAAGACAAATTTAAGCAAGCTTACGGACAGAATTAAGGCTTCTGCAAAACCTCTGAAACAGGAATTTTTCAATCTGTCTTACATCCTCCCTGCAATAAAATCTTGCTTTTAATTTTCCTGTGTCTTAAATTCTTTTCTCTTTGAACATAGCCGGGAAATTACGGATCGCAATAAACACTGAAATTGAGGAGGAGTTTTGAGTAATATTTTCTCTGTCATTGCAAAGGAATTTAATCTTACTGAAAAAAGCATTAAAAACACAATGGATCTTATTGATCAGGGTAATACCGTGCCATTTATCGCAAGGTATAGAAAAGAAGTAACAGGTAGTTTAAATGAAGAAATTATCAGGGAAATTGAAAGCCGTACACTCTACCTGAGAAATCTTAATTACAGAAAAGAGACTGTTTTAAAATCCATTGAAGAACAGGGAAAATTAACAGACGAGCTGAGAGAAAAAATATTAAGTGCAGATAAACTTCAGCAGGTTGAGGACCTGTATCTGCCCTTTAAGCCGAAAAAGCGGACAAGAGCAACTGTTGCAAAAGAAAAGGGGCTTGAGCCTCTTGCTGATCTCATCTTTCTTCAGGAAATTACCTCCGGAGATGTATTCGAAATTGCTGCGGATTTCATCAATCCGGAAAAAGGCGTAAAAACAGACACTGAAGCTCTGGCCGGCGCGTGTGACATTATATCTGAAAGGATAAACGAAACCGCTGAAATCAGGCAAAGCCTGAGAAATCTGTTGTATGATAAAGGTCTTATCTGTACTAAATTTAAAGACGACAAAGCAGTTGAAAACTACGAAATGTACAAAGAATTTTCTGAACCTGTAAAAACAATTCCCCCTCACAGAATTCTTGCTGTAAACCGCGGTGAGAATGAAAACATGTTAAAAGTGTGGATTGAAATTGATGAGGACATGATGATTGGCCTCATCAAAAAAAAAATTATAAAAAATCCCGCTTCAATATTCAATAAATTTCTTGAAGATGCAACTGCTGATTCTTATAAAAGATTGATTTTCCCCTCTATTGAAAGAGATGTAAGAAAAGAATTAAAACAAAAAGCTGATAAGCACGCTATAAATGTCTTTGCAAAAAATCTCAAGGCGCTTCTTCTTACACCTCCTGTAAAAGGTAAAATCATAATGGGGATTGATCCGGGATTCAGAACCGGCTGCAAAGTGGCAGTAATTGATAAAACAGGCAAGTATCTTGAAGGTGCTACAATTTATCCTCACGCCCCGCAGAAAAAATGGGACGAGGCTGCTGCTAAACTTGAAGAAATGATTGTTAAACACAATGTTGATATAATTGCAATCGGAAACGGCACTGCAAGCAGAGAAACAGAACAGCTTGCCTCAGAGGTAATATCCAAATTGGACAGAAAAATATATTACACCATTGTAAATGAAGCGGGGGCGTCTGTTTATTCCGCATCAAAAACAGCAAAAAAGGAATTCCCCGATCTGGAAGCTTCCATGCGGGGAAACATCTCAATAGCAAGAAGACTTTTAGATCCTCTCGCAGAGCTTGTCAAGATTCCTCCCCGCTCAATTGGTGTGGGCTTATACCAGCATGATGTAAATCAGAACGAACTTGAAAAAACATTGGATGATGTAGTGGAATCCTGCGTAAACATGGTGGGAGTTGACCTGAATACAGCTTCAGCATCCCTTCTTAAGTACACTGCAGGAATCACAAGCAGAGTCGCTGAGAAGATTGTCGAATACAGAGATGAAAACGGCTCTTTTAAATCAAGAGAAGAGCTGAAAAATATTTCCGGTCTCGGAACACACGCTTTTCAGCAAGCTGCCGGTTTTTTAAGGATCCCTGATGCCGGATATTTTCTGGATTCAACAGCAGTTCACCCTGAATCATACCAAGCAGCCGAAAAAATGCTGGACTTTCTCGGATTATCAATTGAAGAAGTGAAAAATGACGGTACATCCGTATCAAAAAAAATCAAGGAGAAAAAAACAGATCTTACGGAGCTTGCTGAAATCTGTTCCTGCGGGCAGGAAACCCTTACGGATATAATTTCAAGTCTTGAAAAACCTAACAGGGACCCAAGAGACAGTATGGACAAACCTATGCTTAGAAAAGATGTGCTTTCAATGGATGATCTTCAGGAAGGTATGGTGCTGAAAGGCACTGTAAGAAATGTTGTTGATTTCGGAGCATTTGTTGATATCGGAGTAAAGCAGGACGGACTTGTACACACAAGCAATCTGTCTCAACGTTTTGTAAAGAACCCGATTGATGTTGTTTCTGTGGGAGATATAATTGATGTGGAAGTGATTTCCATTGATAAGGAAAGAGGCCGGATCGGACTAAAAAGACTGGAAACCAATTAATTTAAGATACAGGAAACTGTAAAATAACAAATATTATTCTTCGATCATCACATTGGGATTACAGGAATCGGATAATATTTATTTATTAAAGTGTAAAATTTTAATCCGATATCCTGAATAACATATCTCCCATTTGAATTTTATATCCGTGCAGTCTGTCAATCAGCTTAACAGCTGCAAGATTTTTTTCTACTCTGATAACTTCCACTGTTCCTATCTTTTTAAAAATCTGCTCCTTTGAATTGTTATCTGTTTCATGTCTGAACAACTGGAACCTTGTGCCCTTTTTAATTCCATCATCAGAGCCGAGATTAATCAAACCAAGCTCAGGGTAATTATCAACTATCTTCATGATCCTGCAGTCAGGTACATCAAGATTGGTAAGTCTATACCCTTTTTGAGATTTAGGTTTGTAGAAAAAATAATCAAACGGGGCAAAAGTAACGGTAAATGATACTCTGTGCATGCTGGCGCTGTACAAAGGATCCCTGCCAAACGAATAACTTGTTTCAAGATTAAAAGTTCTGGTAGGTACTGTAAAATACCCCCCTGCTCTTAATCCTTTGTTATCACCCCCGGCTCTTATTCCAAAACCTCCTGCAATTTCCCATTCACAGCCAGTATGAAATGTCCTTTCCAGTTTTGGGCCCTGCTCCACATCAAAAGTTACTGTTAACGGAAAGGTAAAAGGTTTTACGGCAACTCCGCCTCTCAGAATCAAAGGGAAAGATTCCAAAAGCCTGCTCTTTGTATCCCACTTTACATTTGTTGATATATTCTGAGCTATAAGCCCCACTGAAACATTTTTTATTACTTTGATTAACAGGCCTGCATCAAATCCGTATCCGGTTGACTGATACTCTCCCATATTGTGAACAAGATACTTTGCTGTAACACCTGCATAAAACCACGGCAGAAATTCGGCTCCCCATGAAACCATGTAAGCACTCTCTGAATTTGAAAATCCTCCGGTTATCCTGCCGGAAATGTCTCTTGTTTCAATTTCTCCTGTACCAAAGCGGATCCAGCTTACTGCAAATGTTCCCTTTAAACTGGACGGAATAGCAGCTGCAGAATAAGAATATGTTCTGTCCATTGAGAGCTTTTGATATGACAAAATAAACTGCGTTAAATTTACCTGCCCCAGCCCTGCAGGATTCCAGTAGCAGCTTGTAACATCATCTGCAAGACCTGTAAATGCGCTGCCCATAGACACCGCTCTTGCACCTACTCCTATACGAAGATATGCCCCCGGAAGGCCTGCTCCTCTGTCCTGGGCATAAACTAAAGCCTGCTTAATAAAAATAAAGAAAAATAACAGCAGCACTGTTTTCCCCAGACTAAAAATAAATTTATCTTTCCTGATCAGAGCCATTACATTCTTCTTTTTTAATAAAATCTGAAAATACTGTTTAAAAATATCCGGAATATCGCCGCTATCTTAAAACTGCAATTTTTCTGATAACTGCATTAATATTCGAACCTGTAATAATACAGTAATATATATTATTTGCAACGACATTACCCTGGTTGTCTTTCCCGTTCCAATGGCATGTATAGACAAGATCTTTTATGCAGTTTTTATCTCTTTCGATTATTTTAACAACATTGCCTGCAACATCTGTTATTCTGATGTCAACCTGCGAATCTGAAGATAATTTATATCTGATTATTGTTGATGATTCTTCCGGGTTAAAAGGATTCGGATAATTATAAATTACATTCTTTTCGTCAGGCAGGTTTTCAACTGCAGGTCTGTATGCAGTTATTATCAGATATGACAGAGTATCTATTTGAAATACAACTGTTGAATCAACAAAATTATTCTGTCTGTTTTTAAGTATGCTCCACTTACCTGTTTTTGGCAAAAAATTTAACAAAAAAACCTGATCCGGGTTGTGCACGGCATAAGAGCTTAATAAACTGTCACTGTAATGAAAAACAATATTCATGTCACTTTGGGAAGAATATCCGAAGGGACTGAAACAGACAGGATTTGTTACACTTTTAAGCGTATCCGGTAATTGCGGAATATCTTCAGCATGCCAGATTTTTATTGAATCAACCGGATTCTCATCATCTTTAAAAATAATTCCCAGCGGATAATAAGCAGGGCGTATTTCCGAATTCGGCATTACAGCATATGAACTACTGTTATCAAGGGTAGCGCTGCCTGAAAGAAATTTATACGATTCATTGATAACCCTGGGATTAACCGGTCTGCTGCTTTTAGCGTATACTGTAATTATATTTTCAGTATTGGGGGTAAAAACATGCTCAGGAAACAATTTAATCCTGTAGCCATCTTCAATCCTGATGAAACATGCATTCCCTGGTTTTAATACCAGGCCTGAACTTACAACTGTTTCCCCATTTAGAGTCATACCGACTGAACTTGAATCAACACCGTACATTTCATCAATTATATCAAGACTGACCGGCACATTAACAGGAACATGTTTAAAGCCGCTCCCGGGGTATTGATTTGTTACATGCAGGGGTAAAGCAGACATCTCTGCAAAAACAGCTGTAATCAATGTATCATGCTGTATAACAAAACTCTGGTGTATTGCAGTATCTAATTCTGCATTTCCCCAGTTTAGAAATTTATATCCGAAGCTGGGTACAGCTTCCAGTTCAACTTTAACTCCGAAAGGTATGGCCTCATTGTCCGGCGTAACTTTAATGCTGCCATAGGACGGATCCGGCAAAACTGCGGTTTTTAATGTCAGAATTCCGGGATAATTGAGCTCTATTCTCCTGGAATCCATATTATGCCACACAGGATTACCCTTCCGGATAACTGCATCCTGTTTATTTATCTGAAAATATATTGTGTCCCCGTCAACAGCGCCTTCGTCCACTCCCTCTCGGCCTGCAAAATCTCCAAAAACAGTAATATTAAATCCGTTTGCATTCTCTGATTCCCAGTATTGAACATTCACTACTCCGCACAAAACACCGTCAGGGTCAAATACGCTTATAACATCTCCGACCTGAACAGGATAACCGAGAAAAAAACTCTCTTGACTCCAGAACTCCATATACTGCATGGAATTTACCAACACCGGCGTTTTCTCAAGGAAAATTGTATCGGGAATTTGGGAATTATGGATTACAACAGGATAATGCCAGTCAGCATATACCCGCAAATCAAAATCATATGAAACATCAGGCAGATTAAACACGCCGTTCTTGTCTGACTTGATTTTTTGAAGGATTCTGCCGTCAGGATAGGAATCCCACAATTCCACACCGGCTTTTTTAATACCACCGTCAGTATCCGCTACGACCTTTACAATCTGGGCTTCAAGTACAGTCAAATGTAATAAAAAAAATATTATAAAAACTGATAAATATTCAAATCTTTGTCTCAGAATTTTCAAAAGGGCTCAGCTCCGGTATATTTGTAATTTTCAGAACATTCTAAGTTGTACTTCCTGCAAACATCTGTAATTTTTAATTAACAAGCATCGAAGATAAAGCCTCCCTTATCATTAAAGGAGGCTTTATCTCATTTAAACATCTTTTTAAATTTACTGAACAAAAAGTACTTTTCTGGCGCTTACAAATCCTGCTGCCTTCATTTTTACTATGTACATACCTGAGCCTACTTTTGATCCGTCTTCTCTTGTTCCGTCCCATTTCACTTCAAAAGTACCTGCTTTTTGTCTGGCATTTATCAAAGTCTTGATTTTCTGGCCCATGGTATTGTAAACAGTAATTGATACAAGACCCGGTTCAGGCAGTTTGTATCGAATTGTAGTTTCCGGATTAAACGGATTAGGATAATTCTGTTCAAGCTCGTATATCTCCGGTATTACTGCATTTTCTTTCTCTGAAAATACAACATTGATATTTCCTCTGAACTGCCATACAGGTATCTTGTAAGGTTTCAGTTTTTCCCCTGAAACAGTATATAGAGTCAATTCATCGCCCTGTCCGGCTCCCTCATCAACTTTTGTATCAGGTACATCGCCGTAAACATGAATGAGAAAAGCTCCTTCACTGTTAACAATACCTGCACCGCAAATTACTCCGTCTGCATCCTTAACAATAATTTCTGTTCCCGAAGTAAGTTTTTGCTTGTCTATACCCCAGATATCACACCACAACGGGGTAGCTTCAACCTTGGTTTTACATTTTACATTGTTTTTTTCAAGATGTACTGTCTGAGCTGCTGTATACCCGTTTTCAGGATATATGAGCACATCATCAACACCTATATGTACCCAGTAACCGTGATGATTGTCCAGTACAAAGAGGTCATTAACAGGACGTCCCCGTGACCATGTTCTTAGTTCACTGCCGGAACTTGATGACTCCATTGTTGTAACATAATCATAATTTGTTCCGAGAGTAGTAAACGCATGATCCATTGAATCTGCGGTTGTAGGCAGGTAGCCTATTAAATTCCAGCCTGTATATACATTAATAGGAGTTGTTACATCCAATCTCTGGCCTGCTACTCTTAAAGTTTCAACAACACTTGTATCAGATCTCATCCAGTATCCGTGCAATGCATTCATGTAATCAAGATCATTGGATGAAGCAGGCCTGTATCTGTCCCAACTCTTTACAGGATCAGGATCATTACCATAATATGTGCTTATATAATTTAAACTGTCAATCCCGGAAATTATACTTGTTACACTGCTGTCATCCGGTGCTGAATGGAAACTTATTAAGTTCCAGTTGGGATAAATAGGCATTTTACATGTAATCCACGGTTCAACATTTAATTCTAAATGCCTGCTCTCCTGGTTTGCCCATTCCGGATCCCCTGTGTATGAAGCTTTGTATCCGTTTATATAAAATGTAATTGTATCTCCGTTTTCAGCTCCCTGGTCGTCAGGAAGAAGAGCATCCTCTCCGTAAACATGCATCAGATAAAGACCAGCGCCGTCATCTGCAGTATCTGTTACAGTAGTAACACCACAGGTAATTCCATCAGGATCTTCCGCTGTTATTACATCACCTATCTGCAGTACAACTCCGAAATACAGACTTGTATCTCCCCAGAAATCGCAGTAATTTCTTGAAGGTGTTACAACAGGTATGGAAGTTAAAACAACATCATTCCCTGTAGATGGCGCCAGAACATCCGTATCTACATGAGGATAGTAACCGGATGCAAAAGATCTTATGTCATATCTCGCGCTGTCAAGACCTGGTATGTCATAATTGCCCGATGCATCTGTTGTTGTTTCTCCTACAAGACTGTCAGGATACGGATACCATGCCTGTACTGTTGCACCTGCAACAGCAGAGCCTCCAAATGTGATACTGCCTCTCAGATAAGGCAGGATATCCAAAGCGATAGTATTGCCCGAACTGCTCGCTCCTACATCCTCGGTAAATTTTGAATAATAACCGCTTTTTGAAACATATAAATCATAGTTGCTTCCTTCGGTAAGAGAGTCAACTTTAAATGTTCCGTCAGCAGCAGTGTATGCACTGTCAATTCTTGTTCCAGTGTCGTATGTATCCCAAACAACCACTTTGGCATTTTCAATCGGAGAAGATCCGTCTGTAACAGTTCCGGAAATATAAGGAATTAATCTCATGTCAAAATGATAACCGCTTCCCGGAGCTGACACGTCAACATAAACAGAATCAAAATATCCGTTAACAGTAAATGCAACATCATAATCGCCGTCGCTGTTTACTGCAATTGAGAACTGTCCCGAAGCATTAGTGTTTGTACTGTCAATTCTTGTACCTGTACCGTATGTATCCCATACAACAACTTTGACATTGTTAAGCGCTGCACTGCTTGCCAGATCTTCAACTGTTCCTGAGATATGGGGTAAAGGCGATAAGCTTATATTATTGTCTGCACTGGGAGAAGTAATGTCTTCCACCTCTCTTATCTGATAATCAGGATATTCGACCCGAAGATCATATGTTCCTGCATCAAGTCGTATTGCAAATCTTCCCTCAGCATCAGTTAATGCCGTATCAACCATTGTACCTGTGGGGTAATCTGTCCATGCCCTTACAACTGCATTCTCTAAAGGATTTGAACTTTCATCTGTAACAGTTCCGACAATATAGTCCTCATCTGCCTCAAGTTTTACTACATACATATCGTAAAGATTGCCTGATACATAATGAGTACCGCCTGCGACATAGCCATTATCAGATGTCTCGGCAATTGTCTGGAAATCATCATTATCCGCTTCTTCTGTTAATTTTGACCAGTAAAGATTTCCTGTATCATCAACTTTGACAATATAACCGTCCTTGTCATCACCAGGGCCTTCAGGTTTTGAGTATCCTGCTGCTACATACCAGCCGTCGCTGGACTGTATTACAGAATAGCCCTCATCGTCCCCTGTACCTCCGAATGTGCTTGTCCATTCTTCAGTGCCGTCAGAAGCTACTTTCACAAGATAAAGGTCTTTTGCACCGTTTCCGAAAGACATAGTATATCCTGTGAGAATATATCCACCGTCACTGGTCTGAACAATAGACCTTCCTTCATCATCAAAAGGCCCTCCGTAGGTCTGAGACCAGGATGAATCTCCTGTTGCATTTGTTTTAATTAAATAAAAATCCTTGGCTCCGGCACCGTATGATTCGGTAAAACCGAGAATTGCATAACCCCCATCTGAGGTCTGTATCAAATCATATCCTTTTTCGTCATGAAGCCCTGTATAAGTCTTCTGCCACTGCACAGTCCCTGAAGCATCTGTCTTTACTAAAATTACATCATAATCGCCGTCACGCTGAGGCTGTACAAAACCAACAATAGCATACCCTCCGTCCGAGGTCTGAATACCTGTACGGCCTTCATCCCAGAATGATCCGCCGTATGTCTGCAGCCAGCCTGCGCCACCGGTTGTATCTCCGTTTGCATCGGTTTTTAATAAAAACAGGTCAGTCTGGCCTGCACCCCACGAACTTGTATTACCGCCTATTATGTATCCGTTGTCCGAAGTTATCATAATGGATCTTCCGCTTTCGCCGCTTGTTCCTCCGTACTCTTTTCTCCATAAAAAAGTACCGTCAGCATCAGCTTTTACAATCCAGATATCATAACTTCCGGCTCCATAAGAACGGGTATAACCTGTCAGTACAAATCCGCCGTCTGCGACCTGTACAACTCCGCGGGCCTCTTCACTGCTTACATCACCGTAATGCTGTGTCCACACAGTATCAGGCGCCTGAGCAAGCAGGGCTGTGTTTGCTGCAAGCAGCAGCAGGATAAGAAATCCTTTTTTACAAATTGAACTGCATTTTAACCGAGGGATCATGACTATTCCTCCTGTAAAACAAAAATGGTCTGTATTTGTCCAGAGACAAAATAATTACGGACAGTATCCAATCAATACTAATAAAAATCTTGTTTTTTGAAACTTCTCAAAATATCTCACAAAAATCATACCATAATTTATAAGATCAACTGTATTAAAAAGAGGCCAAGGGATAATGGCTCGGAACTGTTTATAATTGTCTGAAAAAAAATATAACAGTATCAAGATAAATATGCAAGGATAATTTAGTCAATAAAAAAAGAGATTGTTTTTAACAATCTCTTTTTTGCGTCCCCAAGGGGAGTCGAACCCCTGTTGCAGGAATGAAAATCCTGAGTCCTAGGCCTCTAGACGATGGGGACAATCTATTTATTTTGACCCTTGGGGTGAGTAACGGGATTTGAACCCGTGACCTCCAGGGCCACAACCTGGCGCTCTAACCAGCTGAGCTATACCCACCATATCAATGAGACAAGAATATATAAAATGATTTATTTTAAATCAAGATTTTTTTTGTTTTTTTTAAAATTCTTTTTTGATCCAGCCCTGAAAATTATTTTTTCTCCGTACTTCTCTTTTATCTTATCAACAACCACTGCTGCTTTTTCCGTTTTCTCTTTTTTTTCAGATAATAAATTCTGCTGCAAATAGCTGTTATAAACAAGCATTGAAACACCTACACCAATTAATCTTACTTTTCTGTTATCAGTATAAAATGTCTCAAAAAGCGTACATATTTCATTGTAGATTTCTTCAAAAACGGACAATGGCCGGGTAAATGTTTTATTTCGTACAGAAGTTGAGAAATCATCATATCTTATCTTTAAAAAAACTGTGCGTGCAGACAATTTCTGCTTTCGCATACGGAACGCCACTTTTTCACAAAGAGCAAGAATAGTATCAAGTAAGAAGTCTCTGTCACAAGTATCATTGTCAAAAGTTATTTCATTGCTTATTGATTTGGCTTCAGCGGTTCTTTCAACAGCACGGTTGTCAATTCCCCTGCATGTGTTATATAAAAATACCCCTTTTGATTTCCCAAACACGGAAGTAAGACTTTTTTCCGGGATATTTACAAGGTCTTTGACAATATTAATTCCCATATTTTTCAGTTTTTTCTCAGTTACCTTACCAACACCCCATAACCGGCTTATTGGCAGGGGATTTAAAAACTCCTGAACCTTATCTTTATCTACAAAAACAAGACCGTCCGGCTTATTGCTGTCAGACGCTATTTTTGCAACAAGTTTACTCGGAGCAATACCTACTGAAGCAGTAAGACCTGTTATCTCCTTAATCTTTTGTTTTATTTCCATACCTGTTTTAACCGGATCGCCAAGAAGCCGCTCAGTTCCTGTCATATCCAGAAATGCTTCGTCAACACTTATCTGTTCAACAAGAGGGGTAAAATCATAAAACAGGGACATTATTATTTTTGATACTTCTTTGTATCTTTTCATTCTTACAGGTAAGAAAACAGCTTTGGGGCACAGTTTAAATGCTCTTGATATAGGCATAGCAGAATGTATCCCGAATTTTCTTGCCTCATATGAAGCAGCAGAAACAACTCCCCTGCCTGAGCCTTTAACCGGATCAGCGCCAACTACAACCGGTTTGCCTTTTAATTCAGGATTATCATGCTGTTCAACTGCCGCAAAAAAAGCGTCCATATCTATGTGAAAAATAATCCGCTGCACTCTTCTGCCTCTTTTGACATAGATCTCCATTTAAAATAATCGGAAAGAATTTTCTTGTGATCAAACACAACAGGTTCCGGTAGCTGTTCCATTGAAAAAAATATGTCTGCATCCTTTGCATCATCTGCAGCAACAGGATTTCCTTCGGCTTTTGCAACAAATACAGTGGAAATTGTATGCTGGCGGGGATCTCTCGACGGGTCAGAATAAACTCCAAGCAGAGAAACTATCTTTACATCCAGACTTGTCTCCTCTTTTGCTTCCCTTATTGCAGCAGACACAACAGACTCACCTGCATCAACAAACCCTCCGGGTATTGCCCATCCCAGGGGTCTGTTTTTTCTGTTAATCAGGACAAATCCTCCCATTGTTTCAATTATTATATCTACAGTAGGTACAGGATTGTCATAAACAGATATTTTATACGAACACGCAGGGCAGATAATATTCTTTCTTTTTGACATGATTTTCCTACTTATGATAGTTTTTCCCTTTGATTATTGAAAATGCTCTGTATAACTGCTCAATCAGTATAAGGGGGACCATATCGTGCGGGAACGTCATTTTAGAAAAAGAAAGCAGAAAGTCTGCTTTTTTCAAAACATTGGTCCCCAGACCGGAAGCTCCTCCAATTACAAATACAATCTGTTTTAAATTTCTCATCTGCAACTTTTCCAGAAATGCAGCAAACTCCTCAGAAGACATTTGCTTTCCTCCGGGATCCAAAGCACATAAAAAAGCTTCAGGTGAAACTCTTTTTAAAATATCATCTCCCTCTTTCTCTTTTTGTTTTAAAACCGTACTTTTTGAAGAAGAACCGGATGATTTAATCAGAGTGAAATCTATTTTTATATACGGAGAGAGTCTTTTTAGATATTCGTTTTCAAGTGTAATATATTCTTCAGGTCTTTTTTTTCCCACGGAAACAATATGGATTTTCATAAATCTCTGCTGTCCAGTATTCTGATTATCTCTTTTAATTCATCAATAATATCGCGAACAGGAACTTGTCTCTCAGTTCTTTCTATTATTTTCTCTCTGTCAGATGTAGTCCGATACTTATTGTTCATTATTGTCCGGGAAATAATATCATCTTCCAACCCGCTGTTCTTTAGCCTTTGTATCTCCTTTACAATTTCAACATCAGCAGGCTTATACTGTCTTCTGCCGGATTTGCTTTTTGTAGGTCTTAAGAAACTGAACCTTTTTTCCCAACTCCTCAATATTTGCGGAGATATTCCCAGAAGAGAGCTTATCTCCTTTGTGGAATAATAAAGGCGCTTGATTTTCGGACCTTCCATCTGGCATCTCCATAATTAATCCATGACGGAAAAACACGATTTCTCAAGGGAAATCAATTTTTAACAGCAGGTTTTAACAACGCTGTTCCGTGCGAAAAAAAGTTTATAGATCTTAGTTTAATCTCCTCAATCTTGCCTGCAAAGCCATTACCCAGTTTTGAATCAATCATAAACCACGGGTCAAAAAGGTACCAGGCTCTTCTTGGTATAACAAAATTTTTACCTTCATCTTCTTTATGAACCCAGTACGAACATGCCACCTTATACCCTGCTTCTCTGCACAGATCAATCACACAATCATTATACCTTCCGAAAGGGAAAGATATGTATTTAATCTCTGTCCCAAGATTCTGTTGCAGTTTATCTTTTGATTCAAAGATTTCACGCTTCACTCTTCTTTTATCCAGCCTTGTAAGATCTGCATGGCTGACAGTATGTGAGCCTATTTCAAAACCGCTCTTCTGAACTTCCCTGATCTGAGACCAGGTCATATGCTTAAAATGAAGACCTCCGAGATTAACATCCCACAAATTTTCTTTTCCTACAAAATCTGTAATCACAAAAAATACAGCTGAAAATCCAGACTCTTTCAAAACAGGAACAGCATACTCGTAAACACTCTCATAAGCATCATCAAAAGTAAAAACAACAGGTTTATCCGGAATATTTTCCCGATTCTGAAAAACTTCAGATAAATTTATCGATTCGTAACCGTGGTCTTTAATATTTTTTACAATTTTTCTGAACTGGCGGGGAGTTACTCTTGTAACTCCCCACTCAAATGACGGATCAACTTTATGGAAGGTAATAACCGGAATTGATTTTTTTATTTTATCATTCACCAAATTTCCTACGATTGTAAACTTCAAGTCCTTTTTCCAGAATATCAACCGCTGTTCTCATATCTTCGGTATTAAGCACATATGCTATTCTTGCTTCCTGCATGCCCCTGCCTGATGACGCATAAAATCCGGGACCAGGAGCAATCATTGTTGTCATGTTGTTTACCCTGAAATCAGTAAGAAGCCATTTTGCAAATTCTTCTATACTATCAACAGGGAATCTCACCATCATATAAAATGCACCTGACGGTTTTTTTACTTCCACACCAGGTATTGACGTTAAGGCTTCATAAATAAAATCACGCCTTTTTTTATACTCATCAAGCATGTCTTTAAAATATTTATCTCCTGTGGCAATAAGAGAGGCTGCTCCTATCTGCTCAAGAGTAGGCGGACACAGTCTTGCCTGTCCGAATTTCAGAACAGTTTCCATAACCGATTTATTCTTGCTGATGATGCACCCTATTCTTGCACCGCATGCACTGTACCTTTTTGAAATACTGTCCATCATCACTGCGTTCTGTTCAAGTTCAGGAAACGAAAGGATACTTGCATGCTCACCTTCAAACACAAACTCTCTGTAAACTTCATCTGACAAAACAAAAAGATTATGTTTTAAAGCAATTTCTTTTATTACATCCATCTCGTCTCTGTTCAAAACAGTCCCGGTTGGATTGTTAGGTGTACAAACAAGTATTGCTCTTGTTTTATCTGTAATCTTAGCTTCTATTTTTTCTCTGTCAGGAAGTCTGTATCCAGTTTCCGGATCTGTGCTTACAGGCACAAGTTTAATACCTGCCATTGCAGCAAATCCGTTATAATTGGGATAGAACGGTTCAAAAACAATGATCTCTTCTCCGGGAGAAGCAACAGCCATCATAGAAAACAGTACAGCTTCGGATCCTGCTGTTGTAACCATTAATTCTTCTTCTTTTATATTACTATATCCACATTTATGGTAATAATTCAGAAGATTGTTGCGAAGTTCCGGCAGACCGTTAGAGGGGCCGTAAGCAAGTACTTTTTCAGAGTGATCTTTGACAGCATTAAAAAATTCTTCCGGTGTGAAAATATCCGGCTGCCCTATATTGAGATGAAAAACCTTAACTCCTTCTTTTTTAGCCTGATCCGCAAAAACAGCCAGTTTTCGAATAGGTGATGCCGGAGTATTGTTCCCCCTTTGAGAAATCTGAAGTTCTTTCATCCTTTTCCCTCTATATTATTATCAGTTAATTGTTAATTTTCTTCTGCTTTTGCTGCTTTCATGCTGAGATCAAGTTTTCCATCAGGTGTTACATTTAACAATTTTACTTTGACCTCCTGCCCCACTTTCAGATGATCTTCTACCCTTTTAATACGATGTTCGCTTATCTCCGAAATATGAAGCAGCCCTTCTTTACCAGGTAGTATCTCAACAAAAGCGCCGAAATTGGTAATCTTTTTTACTTTTCCCGTATAGATCATTCCTCTTTCGGGTTTCTGTACTATACCCTTTACCATATCCATAGCTATCTTGCATGCTTCTTCATCTTCAGAAACAATCTGTACATTTCCATCATCATCAATATTAAGCTCTGCGCCTGATTTTTCAACTATTGATTTAATCATTTTACCGCCGGGGCCTATAACAGCACCAATATCATCAACATCTATATGCATACTCATTATTCTCGGTGCATAGGGAGATGTATTCTCTCTTCCCTTACTAAGAGTTTGATTCATAATATCAAGTATTTTTAACCTTGCTGTTTTAGCTCTTTCAAGAGCAGTTTCCATAATATCTTTGGAAATGCCGGATACTTTTATATCCATCTGAAAAGCATTTATCCCGTTTTTAGTACCAGCCACTTTAAAATCCATGTCACCGATATGATCCTCATCTCCGAGGATATCCGTAAGTACAACCGTGGAATCTTCCTCTTTTATCAATCCCATTGCAATACCTGCAACAGGTTCTTTAATGGGCACACCTGCATCCATTAAAGAGAGTGAGCCTGCACAAACCGTTGCCATTGAAGAAGAACCGTTAGACTCAAGGATGTCTGATACTACCCTGATTGTATAAGGGAAAACATCTTCTGTGGGTATTACTGGTTTTAAGGCTCTTTCTGCAAGATTCCCGTGGCCTATTTCTCTTCTTGAAGGTCCTCTGAAAGGTTTCACTTCACCTACGCTGAATGAAGGGAAATTATAATGCAGAGTATAGCTTTTCCAGGACGCCCCTTCAAGGCGTTCGATTTTCTGCTCGTCTGCCTTGGTGCCGAGAGTTGTAACTGTAAGGCTCTGGGTCTCCCCTCTTGTAAAGAGCGCAGATCCGTGTGTCCTTGGAAGAACAGACACTTCACATGTTATCGGCCGTATATCATCAAATTTCCTGCCGTCAATTCTCACTTTTTTATTGACAATCATATCCCTGACAATTTCTTTCTGAAGGTCATGGATCACTTCCGAAATAAACATTTCCATATCAGGGTATTCTTCGGCAAGAGATTCTTTTACGCTGTTTCCGATTTCCCTGAGTGCAGCGTATCTCTCCAGTTTGGGCTTGATTGTTAATGCTTTTTTTAAATCGGATTCGGACAATTTTCTGATTTTATCAACAAGCTCTTCGTCAATCTGCGGAGGCTCTGTTTCAATTTTTGCTTTTCCTGCCTCTTTAATCAATTCTTTCTGCAGTTCAATTACGCCTTTTACAGCATTATGACCGAACTCAAGAGCATCAAGCATTTCCTTTTCCGAGATCTCTACAGCTTCTCCCTCAACCATTAAAATGGATTCTTCAGAAGCAGCCATAACAACATCCATGTCGCTGTTTTCCAGTTCCTCAAATGTGGGATTAATGACAAATTCCCCGTCAATTCTCCCGATTCTGACCCCTGCGACAGGTCCTTCAAACGGAATATCGGATATGCTCAGAGCAGCAGAAGCCCCTATTATTCCCAGTACATCTGCATCATTCTGCTTGTCAGATGAAAGTACTGAAATAACTACCTGTACTTCATTATAAAAATTCTCAGGGAAAAGAGGTCTTATGGGACGGTCAATTAACCGTGCACTCAGAATCTCTTTTTCATGAGGTCTGCCTTCTCTTTTGAAAAAACCGCCGGGTATTTTACCTGCAGCATATGCTTTTTCTCTATATTCAACTGAAAGAGGGAAAAATCCGCGATACTCAGCTTTGTTTTTTGACGCCACTGCAGTAGCCAGTATTACTGTACCCCCATACTGAATCACAACTGCACCGTCTGCTTGTTTGGCCATACGGCCGGTTTCAAAGGAAATCTCCCTTCCTCCCAGTTCAATACTTTTTCTTACTATCATTCTTTTCTCCTAACATCTGCAGAAGTAATTATACACCTGCAGCTTTAAACTTACACTTAAACTGTTGATCAAATCAATTGGCCGAATCAATCAGCGTCTTAATCCCAGTTCTTTGATAACGGTTCTGTATCTTTCAACATCCCGTGCCTTAATATAATCGAGAAGTCTTCTTCTCTGTCCTACAAGCTTTAAAAGTCCGCGTCTTGAGTGATTATCCTTTTTATGAACTTTAAAATGCTCTGTCAAATGAACAATGCGTTCGGTTAAAAGAGCAATCTGTACTTCGGCTTTTCCTGTATCGTGTTCATTATCACCGAACTTTTTGATAATCTCACTCTTTTTCTCTTTACTCAGACCCATTAATACCTCCTACTAATCTTCGATAAAAATGCTAATGTTTCTTTTTTGTCTCGTTCAATCTGTTTCTTTAAATCTTCCGCTGAATCAAACTTTTTTTCATTGCGGAATTTTTTAATAAAATGCACTGTTACTTCTGTTTTGTATATATCTTCATTAAAATCAAAAAGATGTACTTCCAGCCTCTTTTCATAGCTGTTGAATGTAGGGTTCATGCCAATATATGCCATTCCGTTAAAAGCGCCTGCTGCTGTTTCCGTATATACCGCATACACACCGTTCTGCGGCAGCAGTTTTTCTTTGGCTCCGGACAGGACATTTGCAGTGGGGAACCCCAGAGTTCTTCCGAATTTTCTGCCTTCTGTTACTTCTCCTGTTGCAAAATACAAATGCCCCAGCAATTTCTCAGCAGTATGTACATCTCCCGAGCTTAAAAGATTCCTTATTCTTGTGCTGCTTATATGATCACCTCTGTAATCCACAGGATCAACTATATAAACATCAAATCCAAGCTGCCTGCTTAATTGATTTAACAGATCGGAATTACCACTGCCCTCTCTGCCGAATGTGTGGTTATGACCTGTAACAAGGCACTTAACACCGATTTTAGATACTATGACTTCTTTAATAAAATCTTTTGCAGGCATTTGCGCGGTTCTTTTATCAAAAGGGATCACTAAAACCGAATCAACGCCCATTCTGTCCAGTAAGAAAAGCTTCTCTTTAATTGTAGTTAATAAAAGCGGACCGTTTTTGCCTCTTATCAGACGTTTTGGGATAGGGTCAAACGTAACCACAACGCTTCTTGAACCGGATTTTTTTGCCAGACTTACGACTTTGTCAATGATCTTTTTATGTCCAAGATGAATTCCGTCAAACGAGCCTATAGTAATACAGCTTTCTTTTGCATACGGGATATCATCAATACTCTTGTAAACATTCATTTTTTTACTGCTAATTCTTCCCTTATATCATCCAGAGATAAGGCATCCTCTACTTTGTAACCGCCTATTCTGGTTCTGACCAAAGATTTTAAATGACCTCCAACACCCAGTTTCTCACCAATATCCCTTGCAAGAGCTCTGATATACGTTCCTTTGGAACACCGCACTGTCACATTAATACAGGGCAGATCAATACTGTCAACTGAAATAGAATGTATTATAACCTTTCTTGGTTTTCTCTCTACTACTTTACCTTTTCTGGCAAGTTTGTAAAGAGGCTGTCCATTAATTTTAAGGGCAGAATACATAGGAGGAATCTGTTCTATTTCTCCTGTAAAACCTTTCAGTACCTTATTAATCTTATCTTCGGAAAAAGGCGAGACCTCTTTTTCTTCAATAATTCTGCCTTCTGCATCGTCAGTATCTGTTGTTATACCCAGTAATATTGTGCCCTTGTACTCTTTTTCCAGGCCCATAAGCTGATCAACTTTTTTGGTTGCCTTACCTGTAACAACAAGAAGAACACCTGTTGCTCCGGGATCAAGGGTTCCTGCATGTCCCACTTTTTTACATCTGGTCCAGCCCCGGATTTTCCTGACAACACCAAAGGATGTCAATCCTGAAGGTTTATTGACATTTAATATCACTCCTTCATTAAAATCCAAAGAACTTAAATCAAGCTTACTTATATTCTCAAACATACGATTTTAAAATATTCAAAATTTCTTCTTTTACATCATCAACGTTTCCGGAGATTCTGCATCCTGCTGCTCTGGGATGACCTCCGCCTCCAAGAGCACCTGCAACTTTATTAACATCAACATACTCTTTTGATCTTAAACTCACTCTGAAATATCCGGGATTCTCCTCTATCATGAAAAATTCCACTTCAGTGCCTTCAACCGATAAAAGATAATCAACAAAACCTTCCGTATCAACATTATTCCCTTTTGATACGAATCCGTTTGCCAAATACATACAGCCTACTTTCCCGTTAAAATAAAATTCCAGAGTGGAGAGCGAAGCTGCCAGAGCTCTCAAAGTATCAGGTGAAGATCTCTGATAAAGATTTTTTGCTACAAATCCGGGCTCTACACCAAAATGTACCATATCTGCACAAATTGCAAGAGATGCTTCCGTTGTATTTGGAAAACTGAAACTTCCGGTATCACACACAATTCCGTTATACACATAAAGAGCCATCTCTTTTGTAATATTTATTCCCAGGATATTGATCAGTCTGTAAACAATTTCAACAGTACTGCTTGCGTTTGAATCCACAAAATTAATTGTTCCGAATCCGTCATTACTCCCGTGATGGTCAATGCTCAATACTGTTTCCGACCTGGAAATAATTGACTGTACTCTGCCTGTTCGATGAAGATTTGAAGCATCCAGCACAACTGTAACATCCGGAGTAAAGGGTTTTAACTCATCAAAGGTAACAATATCACCCGTCCCCGGCAAAAAGTCAAATTTCTCAGGCACCTTATCATCAATACAAATAACAGCTCTTTTACCAAACTGCTTTACAATATCATTTAAAAGAAGAATTGATGAAATAGAGTCACCATCGGAATTGACATGAGCGGTAATAAGAAAATTATCCTTTTCTTTAATAATATCCGCTATTTTATACAGTTTTTTATTTTCTTCTTTATTTATTTGGTTATTATAATACAACTCTTTTCATTCCAAATTTGTGTTACTGTTTTCGTTTTCGTGAAGTTCTGTAAATATATGATTAATCTTATCCATATATTCAAGACTTGTATCAAGGTAAAATTTTAAGACCGGTATATATCTAAGCTGAACTCTTGAACTCAGTTCGGTCTGAATAAATGCCGCAGCGCCGTGGAGTATATCCATTGACTTATCTTTTTCAGCTTTATTACCAAGAATACTTACATACACACGGGCATTTCTGAGATCTGCTGATACCGCCACCTCTGTTACAGTAACAAATCCCAATCTCGGGTCCCGCATTCTTGTCCGGATAATATCACTTATTTCAAATTGAATTAATCCGGATACTCTTTTTTGTCTTTGACTTGGCATGCTTTTTATAAAACCTCAATTATTTTATCAATCAACTGCACACGCATGTCTTTCTCAATTATTCCGATCACCTCATTAAACACAGAATCTATTAATCTTTTGCTGTTAGATACTATTGCAACACCAATGCATGTTCTCTGCCATTTATCCAGAAAATCAACCTCAGCAACAGAAACATTAAATTTGTTTCTGATTTTAGATATTAAGCTTTTTACTACAAACCTCTTTTCCTTTAATGACTGAGAAGAGTGCAAATGCAGTTCCATTTGTAATGAACCGATCAACATATCTCTACAGTTGCTGTGCTTTCTCTACTATGATATAGACCTCAAGTGTATCGCCTTCTTTAAAATCACTGAAACCTTCCAGAGTTATTCCGCATTCATATCCCGCATTAACTTCCTTTACATCATCCTTAAATCGTTTCAGTGATGATAATTTCCCGTCATAAACGACTTTTCCGTCTCTTAATAAACGTGCAAGGCTGTTTCTTGTAACTTTACCGGAAGTAACATAACAACCTGCAATTGATCCGATCTTTGACGCTTTGAAAACAGTTCTTATTTCAACCTCGCCAATAGGCTCTTCGATTTTTTCCGGCTCCAGAAGACCTGAAAGTGCAAGTTTTATATCATTCACAACATCATAAATAACTTCATAAAGACGGATATCTATTTTTTCAGCTTTGGCCAGGTCAAGCGCCTTTGTATTCGGTTGTACATGAAAACCAATAATAACAGCCTCGGATGCCTGAGCAAGAAGAACATCAGACTCATTAATTGCTCCCACGGCTTTATGTACAATACGTACGCTCACTTTATCAGTAGCAAGATTCATAAGAGAATCGCTTAATGCTTCAACAGAACCGTCAACATCACCCTTGATTATTATGGAAAGCTCTTTAACTGTTCCTTCTGCTATATTTTTTGAAATCTGATCAAGAGTAAGACGTTTGATCTGACGGAAATCCTGCTCTCTTTTGAGCTGCTGTCTCTTCATACTGACCTCTCTTGCTTCCTGCTCAGTATCAACAACCGTAAAAATATCTCCGGCCTGAGGCATACCTGAAAATCCCATTACCTGAACAGGAGTTGAAGGGCCTGCTTCCTTAATTTTTTGTCCCTTATCATTTAACATGGCTCTTACACGCCCGTGATAAGCTCCTGCAACAAAAATATTTCCTACGTAAAGTGTGCCCCTCTGCACCAATAAGTTACCTATAATGCCCTTGCCTTTATCTTTTCTTGATTCGAGAATTGCAGCCCGTGCTTTTCCTTCGGGATTTGCCTTAAGTTCAAGTATTTCAGCCTCAAGAAGTATTGCTTCCAGAAGAGAATCAACACCTGTACCTGTTTTTGCCGATACTTCAATGCACTGGTATTTTCCGCCCCAGTCCTCAACCAGAATATTATTTTCCGAAAGCTGCTGTTTAATTCTGTCGGGATTTGCATCCGGTTTGTCAATCTTGTTAATTGCAATAATTATCGGCACATTAGCAACTCTGGAATGATTTATTGCTTCAAGAGTCTGAGGCATAATACCGTCATCAGCAGCAACAACAAGAACAACCATATCTGTTACCTGAGCTCCTCTTGCGCGCATTGCAGTAAATGCCTGATGTCCGGGAGTATCAAGAAAAGTTATTTTGTTCCCCTTAACTTCTACTTCATATGCTCCTATGTGCTGTGTTATGCCTCCTGATTCCTTTGAAATTATATTACTTCGTCTTATGTAATCAAGAAGAGATGTTTTTCCGTGATCAACATGCCCCATTATAGTTACAACCGGAGCTCTCGGTTTAAGTTTGGTTTCATCCTCATCCTCTTCCTGAATAATCTGTTCTTCCGTATCTTCACCAAACTCTGTCAGGAACACAACGTCATAACCGAATTCATGGGTAAGCATTGTTATAATTTCTCTGTCAAGACGCTGATTAATTGTAACCATAAGCCCAAGAGACAGGCACGCTTTTATAACCTCTCCTGCTTCAACATCCATTAAATTTGCAAGTTCTGCAACTGAAGCAAATTCCGTTACTTTTATAACATTTTCTTCAACGCTCTCTTCTTCTTTCTGTTTCTCTTTTTTATATTTTTTCTTCCTCGGTGTATCGCTCATCTTAGCCAGTGTTTCTTTTATGGAAGCACTGATCTCTTTTTCATCGATTTTTACTGCAGGTTCCTTCTTTTTCTTCTTCCTGCGCTTACGTTTTTTACCGCTCTTTACTTCAGATTCAACATCAAAAGCTTCGGGCTCATGTTTCTTAAGTTTTTTCTTTTTACGGAATGTTTTTTCTTCAACAGGCTCGCCTTTTTTCTTGGATTTTTTAAGATGCCTTTTTTCTTCGGAACCTTCCTCCGCCTTTTTTTCAACTTTTTTAAGCGAGCGTTTTGGTTTAACAGATTTTTCCTGTTTCTGGCTTTCTTCAACAACAGGCTCTAATTGAATAATCTCTTTCGGCTTTTCTTCTTTTTCCTTTTTACCCTTTTCTTCCTCTGTTTTCGTTACTGCTACCGGTTTAGTGGCTTTCAGTGCTTTCTTAGCAGCCTGTTTTGCTCTTTGTTCCGCCTTTTCCTTTCCTGTAACAGAAACAGGTTCCAACTCCCCTTCTTTTGCCCGCTCAAGGATTTCGTTTATCTCTTCGCGTATTAATTCTCTGCGTTTTTCCTCTTCAACCTTTTTAATCTCCAGCCTTTTTCTGAAATCCGATTCCTTGGTTGCAGATTCTTCAGCTTTCTGAAAATTTTCGGCCACAAGAGCATACATTTCATCCGATACAGGAGCCATATGGTTCCTTATTTTAAAACCATTACCGTGCAAAAACTCTATCAGAGTTTCATTAGAAATGCTGAACTCTTTCGCTACGCTGTACACTCGTTTTTTCTTAGCCAATGTTGCCCTTTTTCCTGTTAAATTAAAAATACACCTTAAATATTATTCCTCTAAATCCTCTTCCTCTTCTTCATAATAAGAAGAGAGAATTTCAAACAACTTTTCAACTGTTTTACCGCCAAAGCCTTTAATCTCCGATATTACTTCCTGACCAGCATCCAGAACTTCATCAGCGGTTTCGTATCCTGCAGATGTAAGCTTGTCATACATAGTTTTTGTAAGCTCCGGAATATCCTCAAGAAGGAGTTTTTCCTCCTGTCCCTGGTCTGCTTCCCAGTCGGATTTTTTAACTGTTTTAATTTCATATCCGGTCAGTCTGGATGCCAGTTGTCTGTTCTGTCCACCCCTGCCTATTGCAAGAGAAATTTCATCATCAGAAAGAATTGCTACAGCGGTTTTTTCTTCCTCATTAACAATAATCTGCAATGGTTTTGCAGGACTCAGTGCTCTTGCAATAAAAATTTCCGGTTCTGAGTTCCAGTTTATAACATCTATTTTTTCATTATTCAGTTCTTTTACAACTGCCTGAATTCTTACGCCTTTTAAGCCAACACACGCACCTACAGCATCAATCCTGTTATCATTAGATGACACAGCGACTTTTGCTCTCTCTCCCGGAAATCTTGCAACTCCTTTGACTTCAATTATTCCGTCATATATTTCCGGCACCTCTATTTCAAAGAGTCCTATTAACAATTTGGGATCAACCCGTGATACAATTACCTCCGGACCTTTGTTTGTTCTTGTAACCTGTTTAATTACTGCTTTTAATGTATCGCCTCTGTAATATCTTTCGTTTGGAATCTGTTCTGACTTGGGAAGGCTTACTTCCATATTTTCTACTGAGATTAACACCTCTTCTCTGCTTATCTGCCTTATATCTCCGACAATAATTTCGCCAACCCTGTCTTTGAACTCTTCAAACAATATCTCTTTTTCCGCTTCACGGATTTTTTGAGTAAGAGTTTGTTTTGCCGACGTAATTAATCTTCTTCCGAAAATAGACGGATCTATAATTTCAACAAATTCATCACCCAGTTCCAGATCAGGTTCTGTTTTCGTTGCAGCCTCAAGTGATATTTCAGACACAGGATCTTCAACATGCTCCACAATTGTTTTTATCTGGTATATTTCCACTTCACCTTTGTCCATATTGACAAAAATATCAAAATTATCAGCGCTGCCGTATTTACGCTTGATCATAGAGATAAACATAGCTTCAATTATGCCGCTTACAGCGTCTTTTGAGATATTTCTCTCTTTTACAATCTGCGATACTGCTTCAACAATATTTACATTCATCTAAATTAATCCCTAATGTTTACCATTTTATTGCTTGTTTTGCCTTAATAATCTTATCAAAGGGAATCTCTATGCTGCTCTTTTTAACAACAATTCTGATTCCCGATTCATTTACTTCTTCAAGGCCGCCCTTAACCCTTTGTTTTGATTCGTCAACACCATAATAGGTAACCTCAATTGTACGTCCTCTGTTTCTGAGATAATCCTTCATGCTTGTAAAGGGTCTGTCTAACCCTGGCGATGAAACTTCGATTCTGTACGGGCCTTTTACATCGGAATCAAGATTCTCAAAAGCGCGTGAAATTTTTTTGTTAATTGCAGCGCACTCACCAATTGTAATACCGCCGGCTTTATCCACATAAAACCTGAATACCTTTGTTGAGCCTCCCTTTAATTCAAGATCCACCAGATCTGCGCCTGATTCTTCAATCAAAGGCACCGCAGTTTTCTTTACCTTTTCAAGCACTTTTTCCAACTTAATCCCCATAAAAAAAGTGGGTGTACCACCCACTTAGATAGCTTAATATATAAAATATTTTCCTTTTATGCAAGGAAAATATACAGAAACAATAATCCTTGTGCAGGATCAGCTATGACCTAAACTCTTCAGCTGAAACAGAACTTCGTTTTTAAATTCAAATGAAGGATAATTATCAATAACCTTTTGTAAAATCTGCTTTGCTTTTACAGAATCACCGGAAGCAGCAAAGCATCTTGCAGCACTTTTAAAATAAAAAGGCGCTGAAAAAAGCTTATCAAATTCCGATGCAGCTTTCTCAAACATAGCAGCTGCTTCACTATACTTTTCCTGCATTTCCAGACTTTGAGCTATTCCCGCATAACTTGAAGGTGCATAAATCGGGTCTTTAGTGAGTGTTTTATAACAAATTGTAAAATATTTAATACTGTTATCATAATCCTTTAAATTATAATACGAATTTGCAACAAAAAATGCTGCCTCTCCTGCAGCTCTTGTACCTCTGTATTTGTCTATAATTTCCGGCATTTGCTGAACAACCTTATTATAATCCATCTGATAATAAAACTGTTCAACAACAGAAAGCTGGCTTTCTGCTTTTATTTCCGCCTGCCTTTTACTGCGTACTGCAATAAGAACAATAAGAAGCACTACAATTATACCGCCGATTGCAATATTAATCTGTTTTGAATGTTTTTTTAACCAATTCTGAACTTTCAGATAATTGGTTACCAAAGGATCTTCTTTTATCTCCTTTTTTGTTATTCTTTTTCTTGGTCGAAGCATAAAATCTCCAAATGTAAGTAATTTTTTCCGTTAATCCTGATTTAAAACATCTTTTACAATCTTTGCAACTGTTGTCTGAAGATCAGCCGGCTTTGTAAAAAACGGAAAACCATGATCATGCTGCTGCTGTAATACTTCGGCTTCATCAGCATAGCCTGTCATAAGTATAACCTTCTGCTGAGGATTTCTTCTCCTGAGCTCGTTTGCAAGTTCAAAACCGGACATAGTGGGCATACGAATATCTGTAATTACAAGATCAGGATGGAATCTCTCCCACTCGGACAGAGCATCTTCCCCGTTAAAAGCCATCCTTACATCATAGCCCTGGCGTTCCAGAAAACGGGCATAGACTCTGGCGATTGTATCCACATCATCAACAACTAGAATTTTTTCTTTCATCCTGAACCCCCTGTATTAATATTTTATAAATGATTATTGGGGTATCTCTCTTTTTACTAGAAAAAGATTTTCCGTTTTTCAATTAACTTATGACCGCATCTACCTGAGATAATTTTACGGACTGATTAATCCTGCCTTTCAGTACCCCAGGTAGGAATCGAACCTACGACACCCGGTTTAGGAAACCGGTGCTCTATCCCCTGAGCTACTGGGGCAAAATCGTGTGCCAAATAATTTATTAAACTAAACTTAAAAAGGCAAGATTTTTTTCAACTATAACAAACTAAATCGCCTTGATTTACTGGATATTGTTTCGTATAATTGAAAACAGAGTACAAATTCACTTGGATCAGGAGGATATTATGGATAATACAGCTCTTCAGAAAATTTTAGAAAGAATAGATTCTTACAAAAATGAAACAATTGAGATCCAGAAAGGTCTTACTGCAATACCTGCATTAAGCCCTGAAAACGGCGGCACAGGAGAAAAAGAAAAATCGGATTACATAAAATCTCTTCTTGAGAAGCTCTCGTTTGATTCAATTGAAGAAATTGATGCACCGGATCCAAGAGTACCTGCAGGGATCAGGCCAAATCTGATTGCAGTGAAAAAGGGTAAAAACAGTGACCGCACAATCTGGATAATGAGCCACATGGATGTTGTTCCTCCCGGAGACAGGGAAAAATGGAACACAGAACCTTATGAGGCAGTTGTTGACCGCGATAAAATTTACGGAAGAGGCACTGAAGACGACCAGCAGGGATTTGTATCATCATATCTTGCTGTAAAAGCTTTTGAAGAAGAAGGAATTACTCCGGAACTCAACATAGGCCTTGTTATTGTAGCTGACGAGGAATCAGGTTCAAAGTTCGGAATTCAGCATGTAATCAAAGAAAGAAAAGAGCTGTTTAAATCCGATGATATAATTATCATACCTGATGCGGGAGATCCAGAGGGTGTAACAATTGAAGTGGCTGAAAAATCAATCTTATGGATAAAATGCGAAACCCAGGGAAAGCAGACCCACGGCTCAACACCGGAAAAAGGGAAGAACGCTCACAAGGCTGCTGCTCATTTTATAGTAAAAATGAACGAGCTTTATAAAGCTTACGACAAAAACGACCCGCTGTATGATCCTCCGATTTCCACATTTGAGCCAACAAAAAAAGAAAATAATGTGGATAATATAAACACTATTCCCGGATCAGACACAGTATATTTTGACTGCAGAATTCTTCCGGATTACTCAATAGAGGAGATTAAGGGAACAGTTAGAAAATGGGCCCATGAAATTGAGAATGAATTCGGCGTAACAATTAATTTAACATTCCCTCAGTCAGAATCAGCGCCGCCTCCCACTTCTGTTGATGCTCCTGCTGTCGGAGCCTTAAAGAACGCAATAAAAGATTTAAGAAATGTCGATGCAAAAACTATCGGAATCGGCGGAGGAACTGTTGCAGCATACTTCAGAAGAGCAAATCTGCCTGCTGTGTGCTGGTGTACTCTTGAAGATACTCTTCACGCTCCCAATGAATTCTGTCTGATTAAAAATGTTCTGGACGATGCAAAAATCTTTGCTCACATAGGGCTGCAGACCCTGTAAAAAGCCGGTGCGGCTGCATTACGGATCAGAAATAAAAAAGTTGATGCTAAAATAAATTTGTTTTGTCTGAACCGGGAACACAGAAGTACATATGAAAGAGAAATCCATTAACAGAGATATTCTTGTAAAAAGGGCCGGACTGCTTTCCGCTGTCCGGTCATTTTTTAATGAAAAGGGGTACACGGAAATTGATGCGCCCTGTATTACTCCCTGGCCTACAATGGATTCAAATATTGATTCAATTCCTGTTACAATTAAGAATTTAAACAAACAGACAAAAAAATTCTTTCTTCATACTTCGCCCGAACACTCTATGAAAAAACTCCTTGCTTCAGGATCAGGAGACATATATTTTCTGGGGAAGGTTTACAGAGACGGGGAAATTACAGATCTGCACAATCCTGAATTTACTATGGCAGAGTGGTACAAAACCAATGCAGATTATTTTGATATTATGGATGAAACAGAAGATCTTGTAAATTTCTGTTTAAACAGTCTTAATCTCCCGTTAAAAATCCATTACGGGCATTATGAAATTGACTTTGAAAAACCGTGGGAAAGAATAAGTGTTAAGAAAATCTTTTGGAACAAGGGACAAATTGATCTTGACAAATGTATGGACATTTCAGGAATCAGAGAGGCTGCATTAAAACTTTCTGTGCATTTTAACAAGCATGATGACTGGGATACAATTTTTTCCAGAATATTTATTGATAACATTGAACATGAACTCGGGTTCTCAAGACCGTGTTTTGTTTATGACTACCCCTCAAAAAAGCCTCTTATGGCTGCGTATAAGGAATCTGATAAAAATTATGTACAGAGAGCCGAGCTCTTTATTGCAGGTATGGAACTGGCCAACGGTTATACAGAACTAACCGATTATAAGGAACTTTTAAAAAGATTTGAGCATGAAAAAAAATTAAAACCAGAGGATTTTCCCATAGATTATGATCTTATTGAAGCCTTAAAATCAGGAATGCCCCAATGCAGCGGCATAGCTCTTGGTATTGACAGACTGCTTATGACTCTGCTGGATAAAAAAAATATAAAAGAAGTGATTCCGTTCCCTCTGGAAAACTATTTCTGATCCACGAATCAGGCAGTAGCCGGACATGGTACAAACATCATCAATACAGAATAATTCCGTAGGGAATGCATATATGCATTCCCTACATTACAGAGAAAGAATATATGTTCTCTGCCGGAGGCAGAAGAGAAATCTTTTATCTTGCAGTATTTTTAAGATTTCTCAGTCGCAGGCTCCTTCGAAATGACACCCTAAAGCCCCGTAGGGGTGGTATATTTGTAGAATATGGATAGTAAAATTAGATTCATTACCGTCTTTTGTTTTATCCTTTATCCCTTATCCTTTATCCTTATTTTATCAATATCTCAAAATATTTTAAAACTTTTTCCCGTATTTTGCGTCATAATACTGTAATCAACAGGAGAATTTATGACAGACGCAGAACTTATTAACAGCTTTAAAAACGGCAATACTTCTTCGTTTATCGGTCTTGTAAAAAAATGGGAAAAACCAATTTATAACTTTGCACTCAGAAATCTGGGGTCAAAGCACAGTGCAGAAGATGTGTGCCAGACAGTTTTTTTAAAAGCTTTTGAGAACCTTCACAAACTTAAAGATCCGGAAAAATTTAAACAGTGGATATTTACAATAGCAGCCAACCTCTGCAGGGACGAATTTAAACGAAGAAAAAAATTCCGGCAGAAAACAGTCTCAATCTCCTTTAATGAGACAAATATGTTTGAGGAAATTACTGACACGGATTCCGAACTCCCTGACGACAGATTTAACAACATGATTTTAAAAGACATTCTTAAAGATGCGCTTATGCAGATTCCGGAACAGCAGCGCACAGTAATAATTATGAAACAGTATCATAATCTGAAATTTCATGAAATTGCAAAAATCACCAAAACATCGGAAAACACTGTAAAATCCCGTTTGTACTACGGGCTGAAAACATTGAGAAAAATTCTTGAAAATAATAAAATTGACCGGGAGGTGTTAACAAATGGAATGTAAAGATTTTAAAAATGATCTTGTCTCCCTGGTTTTCGGAGAGATAGATAATGAAAGAAAACAAAAGCTTGAGCAGCACCTTAAAAAATGCAGCTCATGCAGAAAAGAACTGGAAGAATTAAAATCAACTTCCGGAGTACTATCCGAATGGAAAGATGAAGAGCCGGAAATCAAATACGTTTTTACAAAACGGGAATCTTTTTTTAGCCGTGTATGGAGTGCATTTTACGATCTTGCGTGGCCTAAAAAATCAGCAATAACGGTATTTTCCGCTGCTGTTATTTTGTTTGTATTTCTCTCTGCAGCACACACAACAATATCAGTGCACAACGGAACATGGCAGATCTCTGTGGGAGCCAAAACCCCAGAGAACCCGGATAAGTCCGAAGAGCTTGCCCGGTTTATGAATTCCTATCACAAAGAATTTCTGACACTTGTGGCACAAATGATTCAGGAAAGCGAATCAAAACAGCAAAAGATTACAAATTACAAACTTATCCAGCTTGCAGATCACTTTAACAAGGCAAGACAGACAGATCTTCTTGTACTGGGAAACGAACTTATTGATATTCAGAAAACCACACAGGGCCAGATAGAAAAGACAAATCAGGTCTTAAACAATTTGATTCAACTGACATCTTATCAATATAAAAAATAATTCCTTACGGAGGCAATAATGAAAAAATTAATAAAAATATTTTTAACAGTAGTTATTTTAACCTGCTCAGGCCTTGTTTTAAGCCAGGATATTGAGAGCCGGAATACTGATATTGAAATCCTGACTGATGTTCTTGAAAAGCTGCTTACAAGCGGATCTGTGTCAGGTTCATTTGGTTCCCACTGGAACTCGGATGTAAACGGTTTTTATCTGAATGATTTCGGATATTTATTTAAAACTTCCACAGGCAGTCTCTATTTTTCCGACGTACCGTTTATTTTAAGAGCAGAAAAATTAAAACTGGAAAAGATAAGAGAAAAACTTGCCAAAAGAAGAGTTACTGCAGACAGTCTGAGTTTTGTAGTCGAATCAATGCAGAATAATGATAATTTGTATGAAAACAGTGATTCCTTATATCAAAAAGCCATGACAGGCTTAAAAAAACAGATTACCGAATTTATGGCAAAATACGCATCTACATTAACTCCATCTTTCAACAATGAAAAGATTTCAGTAATTGTGGATCTGGGGACATATTCTTCCGGATCAGACAGACCAAAAACTCTTACTGCCTGGGCTTTAATTTCTGACCTGAATAAATTAAGAGCACAAAGGGGATCATGGAAGAAATTTATTCACTTTACAACGTCTGATAATAAAATTTCCGAAACAGACAGACAGATTGAAATTTTTGAAGATATTTTGCACAGATACGTACCTTCTGCCAGATCAGGCTCCTCAGGAACATATTACAGAGGAATTGGCGCCATATTCTTTTTAAATACATCTTCTCTTTTTTCAACTACGGAACACTCAAAATCTTTGTCTGTGATTTATAATAAAAAAACAGATAAAAATTCCGGTATCTATATTCCAATGGAGATAACTTCCCGCAATACAGACAAAAACACACAGGATAAAAGTGAGCAGGAATTCAGAAAAGAACTTATTAACCAGATTAAAAACGCAATAGTCAGATACGGACACACAATTGATATTAAGGATCAGGAAAAAATTGTTATTCTTTTAAACACAGATTCTGCATTTAATTTTATGCATAAAACATCAATCCCTCCTACAATAATTCAGGTACAGAAAAAGTACATTAATGATTTTATTGAAGGAAGAATAACAAAAAATCAGCTTAAGAAAAAAATAAGTGTTACTGATTATCAGTAACAAGGTGTTATATCTTAAAATTAAACTCTCCTGATTACCACTAAGGAGGCAGTTATTCCCTGTCTCCTTGGTTGTTTTGGGGGGATAGTATCAAAAACCTTTCAGGGGATAGGTGAATGGGGGTCTTGGTTGTGGATAGTTTGTGGACTTGCAACAAAAAAATGGACAAAAAGTTATGTTTAAGCAACATTTTTCATTTCCATAAATTGTACTGGTGATCTATTTCTTAGATATGAATGTTTCCTTATCCTGTTATAGAAAGTTTCGATGTACCAGGGCTTCAGATTCTGGTCTATAACTGCCATGTTCCCCTTCATCGATGATTTGTCTGGATATTTGATAAAGTTTTCTGGTTCACCCAAATCCCCTCTACTCATGCATCAGTCCCTCCGCAGGATTTGTCCTTTCCGGGCGGAAATATGGTTTGAAAACTGTTAAAAGATGCAACTTTAATAAAACCAATCACTATAACAGTAAATAGATAATAAGTAGATAAAAATTAATTAAAAAGTACTTGACAAATTGTTTTTAATTTTTTATATTCTAAAAGTTGGTGATAAATTTTAAGCAGTACAGCACTTGCATCTTTAGAAAAAACAACATATCAAAATTTCATCATGTATTAGTGTGTCTTCATCTAAGGGAATAATTGTATCCTGAATCAATAAGGATCCTCCTTATGCAAGACAGATACGCCGAATAATATAGAAAATCAAATTCCGAAATTCAGGGGGAATTTGTGAAGAGCGTGAGAATGGTTAAGATTATGCTGGGATTAGTATTAATTTTTTCCGGTATTACAAAGATTGCAGATCCTTCTAAGGCAGTGAATCTTATGCCTGAATTTAAGGTTATTCCTGAATCTTTAATTCTCATTATTGCTTCAATTCCTCCTGTCTTAGAGATTTTAATTGGTGTTCTTCTTGTTTCCGGAATGTATCAAAAGTTTGCAGCAATTTCTTCATTGGTTCTGTTTTCCGGATTTTTTGTAATAAGTGTTTACGGAACAATCACAGGTTTGAATTCAGACTGCGGGTGTTTTGGGTCTGTGATAAAAAGCAGTTTTGGGCGGTGTATGGATGGTGGAAATGGAGAATATTCGAAAAAATAATAAAATTTAAATCATCTGCAGATGAGTATAAATGAAAGTTCGAACTGTATGGCAAAATAACTAATAAAAATGAAAGGGATAGAAAATGATTAAGAAATCAAAAATAAGTCTTATTAGTATTATTGTGGTTTTTGCTTTAGTTTTAAATATTTATATTTCTCTGGGGACAAAATCATTATATGCACAAAAGACGCCAAAACAACAGGCATGTGAGTTCCTTGGATGTCCAGGTGGCCATCAAAAGTGTGCGGAGGCTAGTGGAGAAATTAGTTATCCCGGTATAGGGAAATTGAGTGTTAAATATTTCTGTTATGAACCCTAATATGTAGCACTATTATTAGTTGATTTAAATATTGTGGAGAGGCAATTATGCCATAATATAAGAGCAGCTTATATTGCTTCTCCACGATATGTTTAAGGGAATATTTAGTGAGGTGTAACATGAAAAGAATGCTTTTTATAAGTATAGTATGCATATTAATACTATTATCTTTTTTTAACATAAGGAATTATATCATTAATTATAAAAATAATATTGGCATTAGTATAGATAAATATATAAGAGATAATACTGGCAGATCTATTGCTAATGATTCAGAATTAAATTTATATTTTGTAGTAACACCAATTGATTGTAAATGTTTAAGATATTTCTTAACCGATGATTTTGTTGACAAAATAAAAAACATAAATAATAATAAAACAATAAAAGTTAATTATATAGTCTCTGGTGATTACACAAAAACGGAACTTGAGAATTATATCTCTTCATTGGAGAATATAGATGATTTTTTTATTGATAAAAATAATAGTGCAAAGATGTTCTTGTTTAGTAAATTTAAGACAGTAAGAACACCATTTTTATTTATTTTAGATAGAAATGGTGTTGTAAAATACTGGCAAGATATTAGAAGTAACATTAGAACTGAAGATATTTGTACAAAATTATTTAAAATATTGGAGGCTATATCATGAAACTCAAAATCAAAATGCTAACATTAATGATAAGTTGCATATCCATTGCTTCCTGGGGGGGAGAGCAAAGGGGAAAAAAGATAAATAATATAATTGTTAAAAATCAGAAAGACAAAAAACGTATTTATTTTAGAGGTGCTCCAAAACTTATTAATAAAATTATATTTGAAACGAGTTTAGATAGTACAATTTATAGACCTGATTTTTGCAAGTGGGATAAATCAGGAAATGTTTACGTTATGGATTATAGCACTTTTTACATACACAAATTTTCCTTGGTTAACGGAACAAATAACTATACCCATACATATTTTGGTAATGGAAAAGGGAAGGGCCCTGGAGAATTTGTAAATCCTACAGACTTTGATATTTATAATGATAATATATATATTACCGATCCATCAAATGGTTGTATTGAAAAATATTCCATTAAAGGTGAATATTTAGAAAGAATTACTCTTAATAATAATATAATTCCTCAAAAAATTGAAATGTTAGACGGGAAAATACTTGTGACCGGCCAGAGATACAATGGTAAAGAATTGTTCTATTTTTATAGTTATGATGGTGATTTTATTGAAGGCTTTGGTGATTATATTGATAGAACAAACCTTAATAATGGTGTGTATCATGACCACGATATTATAAGAATATCATATAATAGTTTTTGTTATATGCCCTATTATTTAGGATTTATGGGTTTTTATAGAGATGGTAATCTGCAATTTGTAAGAACTACAATTGACGGTTTAAAAGAAGTGAAATCAGTTCAAAAAGAAGTTGTTAAAGGATTATATGTAACAAAAATAGAAAAAGATTTTGAAACCGCAGCTGAATCAACATGTAATAGCGAATATTTGTTACTGAAAGCTGTTGATATTAAAAATGATAAAAATTACTTTGATTTATATGACATTAATTCTTTGGAATATATAAAAAGCATTAATGGTCTGCTGCCTGATATTTATTCTTTTAGTCTGAATGGAAATTTTTTAGCAGCAATTGATAATAATAATTTGTATATTTATGACCTTGGAAAAATACTTAAATAGCTATAATTAAATGCCAAAAATAACACATAGAACTAATTTAAGGGGATAAAAATGATTCTTAAAAATAATCGATTAATTAAGATGAATTTAATCATCATTATAATAGTGATTAATATGTTTGTGTTTTTAGCGCATAAAAAGGCTGGTGCAATGAGATTATCAAGGATTTTACGATATTATAAAATATGTGTTCAGATAGGCTGTCCAGGTGGAAATAAAGAATGTGCTGAATACCACCCCGAAGCTGGAACTACAGTGACTTGTTACCAGAGATAGATAAAATTAGTTTTATTGCCCATGCTAAAAAATAATATATTTACAATTGTCTGATTGAATAAATTAATTTGTTTGGACTTGGAAAAAATGGACAGAAAGTTAAGTTTAAGCAGCATTTTTCATTTCCATAAATTGTACGGGTGATCTATTTCTGTTCCGCTTCAGTTGAAATTTGAATAAAAAGGTCTTAACTTAAGTTGGTTGAAGTAACCACAGAAAGGAGACCTGATTATGGGACGCAGACGCTTTACAGCAGAAGAGAAAGTATCAA
>Ga0190359_1000263_pt1 | contig 36135 bp, 41 predicted proteins | sample 48721823_MG_FD_161269 | JGI IMG/M metagenome (GOLD analysis project Ga0190359, IMG submission 161269) | Hydrothermal vent microbial mat bacterial communities from Southern Trench, Guaymas Basin, Mexico - 4872-18-2-3_MG | ecosystem: Environmental > Aquatic > Marine > Hydrothermal vents >... | reverse complement strand
CCGCAGTCGATGGCTAACTGTATAACCTGTCACGAAGGCAAACTCGACATGATCTTAACTGAAGAATTCTTCACTGTAGAGACATGTAAGACCTGTCACCCAGTGACTGGCTCTGAAGAGTATGGAACAGCAGACCTTGCTCTGAATACTATTCTACCAGCGAGTATCCACGGTTCACTTGATCTGGATACAGCAGACTGTACAAGCTGCCATGCTGATGGAAGTGCAATGGGCGACTTTGCGGACATCCACAAAGGATACGACCCAATAGTCTATGCTTCTGAAGGTGTAAAGTACGCTGATGAGATCGTCGTCACAATCGATGAAGCCTCATTATCAGGTAACACACTGAGCGTAGAGTTCAGCGCTACCGGTAGTGCTGGTTCAGTTGATTCTGCAGATATTGTTCCAGAAGTAATGATAGGCCTCTACGGCTACGACACAAAAGACTTCATTGTCAATGGACATGACCGCTACGACAGTAGTGGAAACGGTGTTATCTCCCGCTCCGACGGCGACCTACCTAAGGGCGCTTACGAAGTGGGTACCGAGCATGAATACTTCACAACCGTTACGGATGGTGCAGGTTCATGGGCAGTCACTCATGACCTATCCGAATGGTCAAGCATGCTTAATGACGACACTATACGGAGAATAGAAATCGCCGTATTATCCATGGTAGACAATGCAGATGGTGAGGAAGTTGCTATTAACGCAGTTTCACGAACCTTTGATGTTGCAAGCAACGACTTCGATGATGATTACTATGAACCAATTACAGACGTTGAAAGCTGTAATGAGTGCCACGAAGCACTTGGTACAACTTTCCATGCGCCTGACTACGGTGGCAGTATCGTAGTTTGTCGGATGTGTCACGTTGGACTCGCCGGTGGTTATCACCTAGAGATGCAGTCGAGACAAATCGATTCTTATGTCCATGCGATCCACGCATTCCAGGCATTTGATGTCGGTAGTATCGATTTCACAGACGAAGTTGCTGCTACTGAGTACGAGATGCACATAGAGCATACGATACCCGCCTTCACATTGAAAGACTGTGAAGCGTGTCACTACGAGGGTACATATGAAGTGCCAGATCAAACAAAGTCTCTACCAGGTCTACTATCTTCATCTGCCTCAATCGAGGACAGAGCGATTGGAGACGTTCCAGAGGTTGTTACTGGTCCTGCCGCAAGAGCTTGTGGTGGATGCCATAGAGCTGAGCTAATAAACGAGGATGACGCTAGCGGACTAGCTGCATTCTATCAGCATATGAAGAATGGCGGATTCGTTATCGATGCAGGAGATGACGACACAGCCACCCTCATGACAGCTATAAACGGAATAATGTCATACTTCGACTAACCGATAACGCGCAGAGGGAAACCTCTCGCAATCCCTTTTTTTATTATACTTTCTAAGAATCAGTGTAATTTACGATTAGCGGAATCACAACTATCAATGCAATCCAGACCACGAGGTCTAATGCTAAGCTGATTAGACTTACCATCCAATAGTCAACTGGTCCTGCGATTGTGACTAGTTGATGAGTACCCCAAACCAATGGGAATCCATGCTGATTATTTACATTATCAGGGTAGTTGACGGGTCTGCCATAGAGTAATGCGACAAGAATCAGTATTGACGCCGCTATTTGGAGGATGTCTGCCTTTTTCATATAAGCTGCAAAGGTGAGGCGGTTATTAAACAATCATACCCAGTTAAAAGCGGGATAGCCGGATAAATGGTATGAAGCCATTTCCCAAGCTCACTACCCAGCGGCTCGTTCTCCGGGGCCCAATGGAGAAAGATATGCAACCTATGTTTGATATTCACACAGACCCAGATGTAATGCGATACTATGGTGTCAAACCCTATGACACAATGGAAAAAAGCAAGAAACATCTTGACTGGCTAACCAAGCTCCACAGGGAAGAGATTGGACTCAGATGGATAATCACTCTCAAAGACGAGGACACTTGCATCGGTGACGTAGGCTTCTATGACTGGGAGAAGAAGCACAGTAGAGCCGAGATTGGTTACATTCTTGGTAAACAATACTGGGGCAAGGGTATAATGACTGAAGCCATCAAGGCAGCACTGGATTATGGGTTCAACGAGATGAACCTAAACAGAATACAAGCTCTAATCGACCCTAGAAACGATGCCTCCAAGAGAGTAGCAGAGAAACACGGCTTCCAGTATGAAGGTACATTCAGGGACTATGAGTATGAGTACGGCGGCTTCATAGATCTTAACATGTACAGCGTCCTAAAACGCGAATACAAGGCTTAACCATTTAACACCCCACTCCCCTTATCTATTGATCATTTTGCTAGAACCAGAGACACTAATCAACAGGATAGCACGAATCATCGCCTCAACACGTTTTCCCTTCGTAGACCAAGATACTTGGCCAGAGGGACAACAAACCATAGTAAACGATGAAGTGAAACGATACGCCATCAGCACAGAAGGGGGGACCCTCTACCCAAACATCGTGATTACAAACCCTGATGGAAGCATCAGAGAAATAGGCATAGTCGAACAAGAATCAGCTATCTCAGAGAAAAGCCTACCCCGATGGAAGGCACTAAGCAACGTAGCCCCCTATGGACGGGAATACAAGAAACTCTTCCTTTACGTACCTGCTGGTAAAGAGGAACAGACAAAGAAACTACTAGAGGAAAACCAGATCGACTATGATGGAATCAGAGGCTACCGCGTAGAGAAACAAAACCTCAAGATTATTCCCCACACAACACGCAACGACGAATACGACCACACAATAACCTAAGAATAGCCGCTAACCGGGAGGGTGTAACGCGGCGCAGCCGCAAACACCAATAATTTATTGAAACCAGCCCCAGAACAGCTTCTTTTCGATCTTGATCTATACAAAAAAGTGTATGAGTAACGGAGAATAAGTGACGTATAACCCGGGGAATAACTGGATTTCACTGCCATAGTATATACCAAAACAGGGTCTAGTCGTAAGTCTTTTAAAAGAAACTCAACCTCAACCCCATTGAAATGAGCATAGCTGTCATAGGTCCCTCATCATTCGTGACATGCTTCCAGCTAATTGGTGCACGAGGCTACGAAGCAAACGATGAAGAGACCGTGGTTGCCACTCTAGACCGCGCAATGGCTGATAACCCAAAGCTTATCATCGTGCCTGAACGGTACACTGAGGCTACGCGACCAATTAGAGATGAAGTGATGAGAAGAGGCGAAATTACACCTCTTTTCGCGCTTATACCCGGACTCACCATGAAGACAGGGATGAGGATGGAGGAGCTACAGGCAGTGGTCTCACTAGCAATAGGGACTAAACTGGAGTTATAATTAAAATGGAAATGAAAAACATCCTAGGCCTAAGCGAACGGCTTACCGCATTAATCGAGAAAGCCCAAGCTGAGGCGAACGAGATCGTTTCCAAGGCCCAGAAAGAGGCTGAGGAGTCTCTTGCAGAGGTCAGGGCTGAGACTGAGAAGAAGCGTCTCAGGGCTCAGCGTAGGACTGGGTTGGATGAGTTCTTGGTGGACGCAGAAGCAGATGCCAAGAAGAAAGCCAAGAAGGTAGCTAAGGACTACGAGAAACGGGTCAAGAAAATCATGGGAACCTCTGATGAGAAGATCAAGGAGGCAGTGGATCACGTGCTGAAGGAGGTCGTACCACAATGAGTGAAGAACAGATGGAGAATACGCTAATAGACAAGACCGTCCAACAGCATAACGAGATCATCGAGAAAGCCAAAGAAAGAGCAGCCAAGATAACTGCAAACGCTGAAGCTGAGAAGAAAAGAATCGAGGCACAGACCAATAACGCTATCGAGAACATCATCGGTGGAGAACTACGTGCAGTTCACGACAGAATCGTCGGAGGCGCACAGCTTCAAGGCAGAAAACAAGTGATGGAAGCTAGAAGCGAGATAGTCAATAAGGTCTTCAAACAGGTCGAGGAAGAGATCAAAAAGATCGTTGAAGGGCCTGAATACAAAGATATACTGGTCAAACTAGCGAAAGAGTCAATTGAGACCCTCTCAGAGGACTGTATTGTTTACGCTAACAAGGAAGACGCTGTTACTCTTAAGTCAATGATGGAGAAGCTTCCAACAGGCTACAAGGTAAAGATCGAAACTAGCCCCGTTGACATAGTCGGTGGGGTTACTGTCGTGAACCTTGAAGGTACCAAGACCATCTATAACACACTTGACTCAAGACTAGCTGAAGCAAAAGGAAAACTAACGGCTAGTGTAGCCGAGAAACTGGGGGTAATCTAGATGTCAGAGAGACTTACAGGAGTAATCGAGCGAATCAACGGCTCACTAATCCTAGGAAAATTCAAAGAAGAACCAAAGATGGGAGACCTCATCGAGGTAGGAAACCTAAAACTGATGGGCGAGATCGTCCGACTCAGTCAAGACACAGCCTACATCCAATGCTACGAGTCCACATCCGGAATCAAACCCGGTGAACCAGTCGTAGACATCGGCACACCACTAGTAGCCGAACTAGGACCCGGACTAATGGCACAGATCGTAGACGGTATCTCGCGATCAGAGACCAAGCTTTGGGAACTAACGGGGCCATTCATTACCAGAGGAACAAACATCGCACCACTGGACCGTGAAAAGAAATGGAACTTCGAGCCACTGGTTAAACCAGGTGACGAGGTAAGTGGAGGAGACTTTATTGGTCAGGTTCAGGAAACTGAATCCTTCGTCCACAAGATCATGGTCCCGCCAAACCAGACTGGCGTCATCAAGAGCATCGATGAAGGAGAGTTCACCGTCACAGACACAATTGGCGTCTTGACCACCGAGAACGGTGACGTTGACCTCAAGATGATGCAGACATGGCCAGTCAGGGTTGGAAGACCAATCAAGGAGAGGCTTGCACTAAGCCAGCCACTCATCACAGGACAAAGGGTCATTGACACCTTCTTCCCCTGCGCCAAAGGCGGCGCATCAGCCGTACCCGGCGGATTCGGAACAGGTAAAACAGTCACACTACAACAGATCGCAAAGTGGAGCGACGCTGACATCATCGTCTACATTGGATGCGGTGAGCGTGGAAACGAGATGGCTGACGTAGTCGACCAGTTCCCAGAAATCGAAGACCCACGAAGCGGCAAGAAACTCATTGAGCGTACTATTATCGTAGCAAACGTATCAAACATGGCGGTATCCGCGCGTGAGGCCAGCATCTACATGGGTATCACTATTGGCGAGTACTTCAGAGACATGGGATACGACGTATCACTGATGGCCGACTCCACCAGCAGGTGGGCAGAAGCCCTCAGAGACATCAGCGGCAGGCTCGAAGAAATCCCAGCAGAAGCAGGATTCCCAGCCTACCTTGCTGACCGTATCGCAAGCATCTACGAGCGAAGCGGCAGAGTAAAAGTACCCGCCACAGAGGACAGGTATGGAAGCCTAACATTGCTCGGAGCCGTCTCACCACCCGGTGGAGACTACTCAGAGCCAGTTACAACTACCACACTCAGATTCATCGGAACCTTCTGGGCACTGGACAGCCAGCTAGCTTATAGAAGACACTTCCCAGCCATCAACTGGCTGCGTAGCTTCAGTAGATACCTTGATGTTGCAGCCAGATGGTGGAGTGAGCTAGATCCCACATGGGAAGAGACAAGAAGCCAAGCACTTAGAATACTGGAAGAGGCAGCCGAGATCGAGGAGACAGCCCGCATCATCGGTGAAAAGGCGCTCCCAGACGACCAGAGGCTTGTTCTATTGCTCGCAGAGATGCTCAGGGAAGGCTTCCTAGTTCAGAGTGCTTTCCACGAGGTTGACCGCTATTGTCCACCAGAGAAACAGGTCAAGCTACTACGACTCTTCACGGACTTCTACAATACAGTCCGACCATTGATCGAGCAGGGAGTACCCATCGACCAAGTACGTGAGCTAGACGTAATCAGGGATATTATGAGGCTCAAGGAGTATGCTGGAGAAGAACCCATCGACAAGGCGAGAACCCAGATGATGTCCGAGATAGATGCATTAGCAGATCAATACGAGGTGGAATCAGCATGAGCATAGTATACAAGACCACATCAGAGATCAGAGGACCAATCCTAATGGTCCAGAAGATCAAGGACGTAGCATACGACGAGATCGTATACATCGAGCGACCAGACGGAACAATCGTACAGGGAAGCGTACTGGACGTAAGCAAAGATTACGCAATGATCCAGTGCTTCGGAGTCACCTCTGGTTTAAACCTGAACACCACAGTAAAGTTCAGCGGAGACGTACAACGAATCCCAGTATCAGAAGACCTCATCGGCAGAGTCTTCAACGGAAGCTTCGAGCCCATCGACGATATGCCACAGATCATCAGCAGCGACCTCAGAGACGTAAACGGCGGAGTCATCAACCCAGCCGCCCGTGAGGTACCAAAGGAGTTCATCCAGACGGGAATGAGCGGCATCGACGGCATGACAAGCCTCGTCAGAGGACAGAAACTACCTATCTTCAGCGAGTCCGGCCTAGCACACAACGAGCTAGCCGCACAGATCGCAAGACAGGCAACTATCCCCGGATCAGAGAGCGATTTCGCCATCGTATTCGGCGCAATGGGAATTAAAAACGAAGAAGCAGCATACTTCCGTAGTGAGTTCGAGAAAACAGGCGCACTGAACAAGAGCGTAATGATCCTTAACCTAGCTGACGACCCACCGATTGAGCGTATCGTCACACCACGTATCGCCCAGACCGTAGCAGAGTACCTAGCATTCGACTTAGGAATGCACATACTAGTCGTACTAACAGACATGACAAACTACGCAGAAGCACTACGTGCCATCAGCATCGCAAGAGAAGAGATTCCAACACGAAAAGGCTACCCCGGCTACCTTTACAGCGACCTCGCTACTATCTACGAGAGAGCTGGACGTATCAAGGGAGTACCCGGATCAGTTACACTGATGCCAATCCTCTCGATGCCAGCAGGAGACATCACTCACCCAATCCCAGACCTAACAGGATACATTACAGAGGGTCAGATACTGCTCCAGCGTGAGCTTTCACTCCGTGGTATCTATCCACCAATGAACGTGCTACCCAGCCTATCACGGTTGATGAAGGACGGTATCGGTGAGGAGACCACACGAGAAGACCACCAAGACGTATCAAACCAGCTTTACATGGCGTACGCTGAGGGACAGCGAGCCAGAGGCTTGGTCAGGATCGTCGGTGCTGTAGGTCTCTCTGAGCGTGAGCGCCAGTGGCTCAGGTTCGCGGACCGTTTCGAGCAGGAGTTCATCAATCAAGGTATCTACGAGAACCGTACCATCGAGCAGACACTTGACCTCGCATGGGATCTACTGAGTGACCTACCAGAGGACGATCTAATCAGGGTACGTGAAGCATACATCGAAAAGTATCACCCAGCACACAAGAGTGAAGCATAACCATGTCTGCGACATCCGGTATTAGGCCCACAAAGGGCTACCTCATGGAGACCAAGAGGCGAATCCAGACCATAGAGAGAGGAACCGAGTTCCTCAAACTTAAACGGGATCAGCTCGCAAAGGATCTGACTGAGAGCCTCGACGTCTTGAAGGGTAGAAGGGGAATGATGATGAATAATCTTCAGGAAGCCTACAGCGCCCTAACTGCGGCCTATTTGAGTCTAGGACCAGCGGAAGTACAGAGTCAGGCACGAAGCATCAAAAACACTCTTGACCTTGAGATACTGCCCAGAAGCGTAATGGGTGTCGTATATCCATCCGTACGGGTCAAGGAGACCCCTGAGATTTCAGCTGAGCTGGACATTACATTGTCTCATGCCGCTGAGAAGGTCTATGAGATCATTGAGGAGCTAATCAGGCTAGCCGAGTTCGAGGAACGGGTCAGCAGGATCGCCGAGGAGCTGGGTACAACCAGCAGGAAGGTAAACGCCCTTGAGAACATGGTTATACCCGACATGCAGCACACCATCAAGTTCATCGAGGATAAACTCGACGCAGAATCAATGGAGGAGCTTGTCAGGATGAAGCTAATCGGAGGCACACGACAATGACACGAGCAAACCTAGGAACCAACTATGTGGTTCTTCGGACCCATGCTAGGATCGCTGACCTGTTGAACAAGCAGCAGATGCAGCGACTCGCAGAGGCAAACGACATCAATGAGTTCATAGAGCGCCTCAAGGAGACCCCCTACGGGGAGATCGAGGTAGAACACGACGACAAGATCGCGTTAAACCTTGAGAAGGTTTTCATCAAAAAATTCACTGACAGGATCGAGGAAATAGTGAAGATCACCCCAGCTAAGATGGGGGAGTTCCTTCACGCATACTTCGACTTCAGGTTTGAGGTTCTGAACCTCAAACGTATTCTCCGAGGTAAGTTCACTGAGAGCTCAACAGAGGAGATCGCTGAGTCCTTGATACCCATTGATCCTTACATTGTGAAGGATTATGATGAACTTATCAACGCCAAGAACCTCGATGAGGTGGTCATGAAGCTTAACGGCACATCTTATCAGACCTTGATCGATAAGCTGCCACTCTATCAGGAGCATGATGCACTTTGGCCACTTGAGCTTGAGCTTAACTATATCTATGCAAGAAACATCCTCAGATTGACTGAGAAACTTGCAGCTAGTGATAGGCGTATCGTGAATAGTCTCGTAAAGTATGAGACTGATGTCGAGAACGTCTTGATAGCCATCAAGCGAAGAGGTAAGGAGGATGTTGACATGGAGTCCATCTTCCCAGTAACTTATGGAATTGACAGAGATGACTTGAAGGCCTTCATCGAGGAGGAGAACCTGAACAAGGCTATCGATGGATTAGAAGAGCCATACAGGTCTGTACTGGAGCCCATCAAGACAGGTGATATAGCACTTGTGCGTGCAATGCTTCGTAAGGGAAAATATGATGCAGCCACGAAGGCTCGTGCTGGTAACCAGTTCGGGTTCAACGTGATACTAGCGTTTCTCGTCTACAGTGAGATCGAGAAGGATAATCTTGTGGGTCTTGCGTGGGGTGAGGTTCAGGGTTTGAGCCCTGAGCAGTTGCTGAAGTACATCGTTATTCCTTGGGACTAACCCTTTTACATTATTCTTTCCACTATTACTCTATGAGTCAACGAGTAGAAACTGTATATTTTGAAGGCAAGGGCAAAGAGTACACAGAGGAAACCTTGCTTTTAGCCAAGAAACGAGCAGACGAACTAGGAATAAAGAACATTGTCATCGCATCATACACAGGTTACGCAGGTGTATTAGCCTCAGAGATGTTTAAAGACTATAACTTGGTGGTCTCGGCTGGTATGGTTGGATTCACAGAGCCAAATGTTCACAGGATGCAAGACGAGAACAAGAAAAAGATAGAGGCAAACGGAGGTAAGATATTCTATCACTTGCACAGCTTCGGTGGACTAGGACGAGCAGTCAAGCAGAAGTTTGGACCAATACAGATAGACGAGATCATAGCATATACGCTACGTACCTTCAGTCAGGGAGTCAAGGTAACCCTTGAGATCAGCTGTATGGCGTGTGACGCTGGTTTGATCCGCTCTGAGGTACCATGTATTGCCATAGCTGGTAGTGGTGGTGGCGCTGATACGGCTGTGGTTTTGATTCCCCAGAACACTCACCGGTTCTTTGATACAAAGGTACTAGAGATTTTATGTAAACCGAGGATAGGGTAAATCCCTAGTCCTCTCCTTTCGGTGAAAAAAGGCGTTTATTTTTCTAGGAATATTGTTTTCGCCCACCACTTGATGAGTGGTGCCATGAGGATTACCCAGTTCAGGGCGAAGGTTATGGTCTGTTGATCCATATTATCAATCTATAGATATTGTCTAGTGATATGTGGTTATCCTGCATACGACTAATATCGATCAGTGCTACATATCGTAAATCTTTGTTATCGCTCTGTTAACAAGCCTTTTTTCAGTACCTATTTAACTAAAAAATACCCAATTAAGTCTCTTATTTTTGACATAGAAGTATCAATTTACAGTCATCAATATGTAACAAAAAACAAGCATCATTTATAAAAAAGGAGACATTTTCAACCGTTACATGGACACTAAAGACCCTACTATCAACAAAATACTGGAAACACAGTTAAAGGAAATATACCAAAAAAAATACATCAAATCAGAGATACAGACCATAATGCAGTATCCCTTCAGAGAAAACCAGTACATCGTCACCTACAACCTCGAACTCAAAGACTCCTACCCCATAGTCAGAGCAAAAATAGTAGTAGACACCGAGACAGAAGAACTCAAACTCTACGACCCCGGACTCCTATAGTGACCCCGATGATACTCATCGACAAAAAAGTCTTCAAAGCAATGCAAGAGTTCGCAAAAAACAACCACCCCCGAGAGATCATCGTATTACTAAGAGGCAAACGAGAAAAAGACAATATAGTCATAACAGACTGGCTTCTACCTCCATTCGGAACTGGAGGAAATGGTTTTGCCTCATTCCCCACACACATGCTACCAATCGATTTCACAATAATGGGGACCGCTCACAGTCACCCAAGTGGACGTCTTACTCCTTCAGCAACGGACATGAACAATTTCTATGGACGAGTGATGATGATTATCGGTCCACCATACGATGAGCCACGCGGAGCCGCCTATTACAAGAGCGGTGAACAGATTCCTATCCGGTTCAGCCCCCAACAATAATGGGAAATATAGTGACCTTGTCCCCGGGCTTGAGTTTCGCAGAGTCCCAGAGCTTCTTATCATTTACTATGACGCCCACTACCCTTCTATCATAAGCATACAATGTGTGCTCCCCGAGTGTGGCAATAAACTCACGTAACGTGATCGCCTGTTCTACGGTTTTTGTCATGGGCTTCGGGTACATCGATAATCTGTGAATCTGGCTTCAATTATAGTTTATCTAGTCCTAGTTCCTTGCGCCGCTGCACATACCGTCTGTACCATGTTTCCACGTTTTCATGGGTTACGTGGTCTTTGTGATGTCTGAAGCCTCCTTTGGCTGTCTGGGGTATGTGCATTAATTCGTGGATGAGTGTTCTGTCCTGTGATTTTGGTGGATAGTAATCAAATTGTTCGTGGATGACTTCGATGATGTAAGTGGGCTTCATGTCCAGTGCTGTTTGCCATATTCTGCCCAAACCATGTATTCGTGCTATTGTTCGTTTACTTGTGCTTCCTCGGCTTCTGATGCAGTGGAGGTTCTCTTGGTCTATGTGGTCGAACTTGAGTATGTCGATGATCTCTGTGATTCGTTTTTGTATGTCTGGGGCATCGTAGTACTGGATCATTGCTTGTAGTCAGGGTGTCTGGTTTTTTTCTCTTTGGATAAGAAACCTTATATTGGTTGGATGATCCATCCAACACAGTGCTTTGCTAACTACAGACCCCAAAAAACTATCCCTAATAGCCATACTCACAGCCACAGCCATAGCCACAAATTACCTAATGATCGGGGCTGTCAACATCAAGTTCATGGACCTAATAGTATTCACAGCAGGATACCTACTCGGCTCAAGACTAGGAGCCACAACTGGAATACTTGTCTGGCTAGTATATGGCATCGTCAACCCATTTGGGTTCAGTCTACCTGTATGGGTAGCCACGATCCTCGGTGAGACCTTGTTTGGAATAGCTGGGGGCTACTTTTCACGGCAACAGATCGAGGGAATTGGTTTTGATCCTTGGATTGCTGCTGCCGGTTTCTTGGTGACCTTTGTCTATGACCTTTTCACTAACATCGTGTCTGGGGTTACTGTGGGGATACCCATTGCATTGGCTTTGGTAACTGGTATCCCGTTCATGCTAGCGCATACTGTTAGCAACACGGTCTTCTTCGGCTTCGGTTTCAAGCCCCTCGTAGCCGCGATAAAAAAGGTGAATATGAATGAATGAGAACACGTACAAGCTCGCAGCCATCATGCTACTTTGCACAACAATAGCAGCAGGTGCAATGGCATTAAACTATCAATACAAGTACACTCAGCTAGAAGCTGATTACCAACTATTAACAGATGAGATAGGAGATTACGCGATACCGGTTGACCTGATGATCGATTACGGTGATGGTACGGTTGAGTGGTATAACGATACATGGATACAAATCGGCGCGAATCTCTTGGACTTGACTTTGGAGAACTGTGATGTGGAGTATGAAATGTGTGATTTTGGAGCCTTTATCACCTCAATTAATGGTGTAGAGGCTGATGACAGTCACTACTGGGGATGGTCATACATAGAGGAAGGCGCATGGGCTATGGGGATGGTGGGCGCGGACCAGTATAACCTCCACGATGGCTATATCGTGGGTTGGATTTATACGGGCTTTTAGAGTAGAACTATTATGGAACAGCTTAGGCTCCTCGATGGTCTCGTTGAGAAGACAGCACCCGGTAGGACTCCTGATTATACAAAGGCGCATCTTCTCTACGCATTGATCCTTCTTGGGAGGCAGCGAATTGGACGAAAACAATTAGCACAGGAGCTTCGTCTGGGTGAAGGAACCATCAGGACACTACTAAGCAGACTTCAGGACGAGAAACTGATTGAGATCACAAGACCCGGCGCAACCCTAAGCAGCCAAGGTGAAGCCTATCTGGAGAGAATCAACAAAGTGATGAGATGGATCACTATTCCTCGTACAGAAGCTACTGTTGATGCTGTTAATTGGGGTGTTCTGGTCCGTGGTGTCGCTGATCGTGTCCGTTATGGTGTGGAGCAACGTGATCAAGCCTTGATTCATGGGGCAACTGGGGCGTCTACTCTTGTTTTTGTTGATGGTTGCTGGGCTTTTCCCGGTCTCGGTGACGAGGTAGATGACGTTATCATCGATAGATTAGAAAGCCTTGAGCCTGTTGATGGTGACGCAGCGATAATTGGAACAAGTGGTGATAGTTTTACTGCTACTCTGGGTGCTCTTGCTGCGGCTATCGATTTGATTGGTTAGCCTTCTGGCTCTGTGTCTTTTACGAATACTATCATCATTATGCCTAGTAGTACTAGGGTTCCTGATAATATGAGCCAAGGTAGTTGGTTGTTAATTCTATAGACGTAGCCGCTGAGAAGTGTCCCAACTGTGATGCTCATCATGGCGAATATTCCAGTAGCCCATGCTCCGCCTGTGACCCAGATTCCCGCTCCTCCTAGCGCTGCTATCATTCTTCCACGTTTGTCTGGTGGCGTCATGTCTATGAACATGGTTTGAAAGACTGGGTTGATGAATGTGTTCGGTATCGTTGAGGCGGCAAGAAGTATAGCTACATGTATGAAGGTGGTAGCTCGTAGATACAGGAAACAGGGTATGCCACAAGCTATGAGACAGATCCCCGCTACCCAGCGTTTATTGAACCTATCAACAATCTTACCCGCAGGGAAGCTCAACAAGACATTGATGCTCCCATTAATCAGACTCAGAGTGCCCCATTGCCATGTATTCAAACCGATAATCTCTGTTGCCCTGATTATCCAGAACGGACTTACCATGCTAACAACAAACGTCGTAGCCATAACCAGCAAACTATACCTAATGAGAGAACTAGATGCACCTCTAACAGTCCGAATCATGTCCTTGTAAGACTCCCAAACGAGACCCGGAACACGAGCAACAGTGATATTCAAACCGGGACCAGAGACTTCACGCACCTCCTTCAAGTACTTGAGGCGAAGCGTAGCAACTAAGAGAGCTGCGAAGAACCCTGCACCGTATAATCCTTTGATGGCTGTTTTAATGCCGATCTGGTCTATGAGCCATCCTCCTATCAACGGTGATGCTACTCCAAAGGCTCCCGGGATGGCCATCGTCGCTGCGAAGCCAATGCCTCGTTTATCTGCGGGTATACTGTCTGCCATGAGTGCTTGCATGGCTGGAATATAGAAGGTGACAAGGCTCTGCATGAACATACCAACCGCGACCCATAACCAGCTCTCTGTGAAGACGAAAATGAGGAACGTAAAAGCATAAACATATGTCATGTACGCCATCACTTTGATTCTCCCCTGATAGTCCGCGATGTAGCCGCCAAGAGGATACAAGAGCATTGATGCCAGATTTCCTACAGCCATAACTTGTCCTATGGTCTCGTATTCTCCGCCGAGCGCCATTACGTAGAGGCTGAGATATGGCCAAATAATGTCGATACTAATACGCCACAAGCTACTACATACTGTGAGTACCAGTACATTGCCTCGCATTATCTCCCTTATCTCGGAAATCACGTTTTGTCACGTTTAGGAAAGGCTCGATGTCTTTAAACCCGCCGGACTGAAATAGAGTACATGTATCACTTTGGCTATGGTTCAAACTTGAATCAAGAGTTTCTACAACAGTATCTACCCAGTGCACGTTTCGTAATGAAGGCATATCTCCCAAACTATGAGGTACAGTTCAGGTTCTGGAGCAAGAAACGACAGGGCGGTATCAGTAGTATAATCGAGAAACCCGGTGGATTGGTACATGGGGTCATCTACGATTGTGATGAAGCCGAGATTAAGGAACTTGATATCCTTGAGAGTGTTCCACAGGGACTTTACAAACGCGAAGTGTTTAAGGTGTTAGGTGAGGACAAGAATTGGCATGATGCTGACCTTTACAGGGTGGCTAATCCGAAGGGGCCCTTCACGCCTGCAAAAGGGTATGTGGAACTTATGTTGACTGGGGCAAAGAAACATGGGCTTGATCCTGAGTATATCAAGGTGATTGAGGCTATCTATGCACGATCACTATAGTGAATAGACTACCTCTCCATCAATAATTGTCTTCAAGACCTTTGCTTCTAGTATTTCCTCATGTGGTAACGTAGTGATGTCTCGGTCCAGTACCACGAAGTCAGCGAATTTCCCAACCTCAATAGAGCCCTTAGTGTCCTCTGTTCCTTCTAGGTATGCAGCGTTCCACGTGTATGCCCTGATAGCGTCAATTATTGGGATGGCCTCGTCTTTACATAGATATTTACCGCTTCTACTTTTCCTCGCGACACAGCCATAGATACCAGTTAAAGCGTAGCTTGAGCCAAATCCATCACTGTTTCCAGCAGCAATTATGCCGTGGTCTCGGAAACTCTTCATCGGGTAATAGCCGCATAGTCTGTCTGGTCCAAGTGCCGCGATGTGGCTGTCTCCGATGGGGTAACAGAAACCGATACTGGCGCTGATGTTGACTCCAAGCTCTTTGAATCGTTTTAGTTGACGGGGAAGAACATAACCTGCATGTTCTATTCTGTGTCTGTGGTCTTTCCATGGCTTGACCTTGAGAGCTTCCTCGATGGCGTCTAATGAGAGATCGATGGCTCTGTCTCCTATCGCGTGAATACATACCTGTATCCCAGCCACATGGCACCGTGTTACCTCATCTACAAGTTCCTCACGTGTACACCTGATGATACCATTATTACCCGGATCATTGGCGTAATCCTCATACAAGGCAGCTGTGAGACTACCCATAGCACCATCAGTGCCCACCTTGACACTAACCACCCTCAGCCTGTCACTCCACTTGAAGGGTGTACGTAAGCCTTGTCTTGCTAGATCGCTTGTGGCGTATCCTTTGTAGGGTGTCATGCCATCCAGCATCAGGCCGATTCTGATATTGAGTTTCTTCTCGTGGTCTAGTTTCTGGTAGGCTAATGCCTGTGGGGCTTTGATGTGAGCCTCATGGATACTTGTTAATCCCCAGCTAAGATACATTTCTTCTAGTGTAGGCCAGTTTTTGGCAAGTTCCTCCACTTCCTCTTCTGGTGTAAGTTTGGGAAAGAGTCCTCTAACCATGTCCATGGCTGCGAGTTCATCTAGTCTACCTGTTGGCACACCATTATCGTCTCTTTCAATGTTGCCACCCGGAGGCTGTGGGGTGTCCTTGTTTATCCCTGCGAGTTCAAGCGCCATGGTGTTGGCTACGGCGTTGTGTCCTCCTGCTCTTCCAAGATAGATAGGGTGCTTCGTTGATGCCTTGTCCAAGTCGTGGCGGTTGGGGAATCGTTTGTCGCTCCACTGGGACTCGTCAAACCATGATCCTATTACCCATTCGCCGGGTTTCTTTGAGGCTGCTTTTGCGTTTAGTCCTTTGATTACTTCTTCTAGGCTTTTTATTGATGCGCAGTTGACCCAGTCTAGCTGGAGTCCTTTCCTGATGCAGTGCTCATGTGTGTCTATGAACCCGGGGAGCAGAAGGTTTCCCTTTAAATCAATTTTCTCTGTATCCTCATGGGAGAGTTTAAGCACCTCTTTGCTTGTTCCCACCTTGATTATTTTTCCATCTCGGATGGCTACGGCTTCCGCCTCTGTGCCATCCTTGTCTACTGTGTATACTTTCCCGTTGTAGAAAATCATGTCAGCGCCAAACCGTTTTTCCAAAACAAGACACCAAAGAATCGAGTGTTCTCAAACTATATAATACTCGCCTCCATAGAATCTTGATCAAATGAGCGACTGGATCGTTACAGTATTCCTTGGAGATAGTCTTACCACAGGGTTCCAGCAGGGACCGGGGTATTATCCGCCACGGTATTATCCCTTCACTAACATGCTAGAGTCTGCTCTGAGACGTCAATTGACTGCACTGGGTTCTGGTAAGGACTTGGTGGTTGTTAATCAGGGAATGGACGGTGATAGTACCTTTGAGATGCTTAATCGGTTCACAAGTAGCGTTGAAACAGAGAATCCGGACTTGGTGCTTATCTGGGGTGGAATTAATGACCTTTCTTCGAGGCATCCTCCAGAGGATGTTTTCCCGAATCTTGTTGATCTCATAGAGCGTACTAAAGCCATAAACGCGGTACCTATTTTATTGAATGTGGCTCCTGTGGTGGGGACGCATTTTAATGAGACCGTATTGGGGCTTAACAAGCTCACTGAAAAGTACTGTAACGAGCATGATGTCAATTATGTTGATGTTTTCTCGTTGCTTGTGGATGATGAGGGTAAGCTTGCTGAGGAGTTTTCTAATGATGGGGTTCATCTGAGCGTCAAGGCGTATCAGAAGCTGATACCTGTTTTGTTCCACGCGATAATGGCTTTAATATCAGACCTCATCTGATTCGCGTAGCATTTATAACGAACCTCAGTATATCGGTGGTGAGGCTTGGAATTGACCAAGAAAAGACGCAGCGGAGGACGTAGCAAGGGAGGGAAAGGGCGATCCGGCATGGTCCAATGCAGCTATTGCGGCGCCCAAGTCCCAAGAGACAAGGCGAAACGCCAGACAAAATACACGAGTCTTGTTGACTCAAGAATATTAAAAGAACTTCGTGATCAGGGTGCGAGTATAAACCGCACCAAGACCACAAAGTACATGTGTATCAGCTGTGCTGTGCACCGCGGAAACGTGAAAATCCGGAGCAAGGAAGACAGAAAATATGTCCCTAGGCGCCGGAGACCAAAAAGAAGATAATTTTATCTTTTTTCAATTTCTTTTTTAAAATAAGTTGTTCTCTGAACTACAGTGACTAGTGCTAATACAGCTAGAATGATTACTCCATAGTTTAGCAGATTTGGATACCAGAAGGAAACAATGCTGCATATGCTCAGGAATGTCATGCGCTCAGCGCGTTCAGCAAATCCAACTCCAGCCATATTAACGCCCTCCATCTCCGCGCGTGCACGCGTGTAACTAACAAGCATAGACGCGAACAAGGTGACCAATCCAATTAATTGATTACATAAACCAGCTGCAATAATCCCAGTATAGATCACTGCATCACTGTAACGGTCTACAACGCTATCAAAGAAACCCCCGAACCGCGTCACCTTTCCAGTACTACGTGCGAGAACCCCATCAATAGCGTCTACCAGACCAGAGACGATTATGAGAACCCCCGCATAGATCAAGAAAACCCTATTTCTAGGCGCCAAGAAAAACAAGTAACCTGTTAAAGTTGCTAGTACTCCTCCTAGGATGGTTAGCATATTGGGCGTTATGCCTAGTTTTCCTAGGGGGGCTACCGCTGACTTGACTGTTACCTCGAACTGTTTTTTGAGCTTGCTTGAGACCAATTTCTGGGGAAAAGAAGTGAAGCTTCGGTAAAAGCTTATCCCAGATGTTCAGCGATCCCCTCTGCCGCCACGAGTCCAGTGGCGGCTGCTCCTACTATCCCCCTGCTCACTCCTGCGCCGTCCCCTGCTACGTATAGGTTTGGTATTCGTGTTCGGAGGTGTTTGTCGGTGGCTATTCGCATTGCGTAGAACTTGATTTCTGGTCCATAGATTAGCGTGCTATCGCTGTTGATTCCGGGCATTACCTTGTCCAGCATCTCCAAGCCTTCTGTGAGGTCTGTGATTATCCTTTGAGGGAAAGCCATGGTGAGGTCTCCCGGTGTTACGTCTCTGAGAGTAGGTGTTACGTGGCTTCTGTCTATGCGCTCCCATGTGCTTCTCTGATGTTTGCGCAGGTCTCCGAGGCGTTGTAGTATTGGTTTGTGTCCTCCTAGCGTGTTTGCGAGCTGAGCTATCCTGTGTCCGTATACTGTTGTGTTTTCCAGTGGCTGTGTTAATCTCATGCGTGTGAGTAGTGCGAAGTTGGTGTTTCTGCTCTTGGTGTCCCTCATGCTGTGTCCGTTTGCTCCGAATAGTCCATCTCCATAGGGTTCTCTGACTACGAAGCCTGCGGGGCATACGCAGAATGTTCGTACAAAGTCGTCGTAGCTTGGGGTGTACATGTGGAATTTGGGGTCCCAGCATCCGTAGCCGTGGATTACCTCATCCATTACCTCGTTAGGTACCTCTACTCTTACTCCGACGTCTATGGGATTGTACTTCATGGGTACGTTGTTCTTGTTCATCTGGTCTATGAGCCACTGGCTTCCTATCCTACCGGGGGCTAGGAGTACTGCATCCGCGGGGAATGTCTCATCATCATTAACAATACCCGATACTTTTCCATCTTTTACTATGATGTCATTGGCACTTGTCATGAGCCTGATATCGACGCCGTTGTCCTCTAATTGTTTCTGCATCCGCGCCATAACGTCTGGCAGATAATCGGAGCCAATGTGGTTCTGCTCTATCTTAACAAACTTGATACCGGCTTTACTTGCCTCTGTCTCCAGTTTCTTCAAACCTTCTTCGTCGCTGTGCGCCATTTCGACGCCTAGTTGTGTGAAGCTGTCTCTGATTTGGTATGTGAGTCTCCATGCTTCCTCTGGGGTCATGAACTCTGTGAGGTCTCCTCCGATTCGTGGATGGAAATTGAGTTTTCCGTCGCTATGGAGTCCACTGCCTCCTACAAAGTTTCTTTTTTCGAGAATTGTGATGTTGTATTTCTGGCTGAGTCTATGTGCTGCCCATAATCCGGCTGGGCCGGCTCCGACGATAACGATCTTGCTCAAGGGTTACCGTTGTTATTGCTCCTCGTCTTTCCTTTTAGGAGTATCGATTCATTGGTCGGTATCTTTGGTACTGATTAACCGGGATTCTGGTATAGATCATGATCAGAAAGAAGCGTTTCTGGGGCGTCATCTGTGATTAGAGCTTGTTTTGGGGCTGGGATCGGTTGCCCCCCTCCCCCTATGGTGGAGGTTTAAGCAATCGCCTGTATCCCTGCATGTCCCAGTAGATGAGCAGCATCACAGGAAACATGATCACCAAGACATACATCATCACAGCGTCAAGCGTGACACTCAAGAGAAACCAGATCACCGCTAACGAGAAAATAAAGTATAATCCAAGTTGTCTAATCCTGCGTGATATTGTCTGTCTGAGCGTATCAGGTGGGAATAGATCAATCCAGATATTATCAGTAACCTCTACTCCAAGTTCTTCATAGAGTTCCAGTAGCTTGGTACCCCAGTAAATATATCCCCCTGTCTTTTTCCCATGCAGCGCCTGAGTAATTGTGAAGTTTACATGGACGTTTTCATCAAAGCCAGAAAACCCTACGTGTATATTCTTGGGTAGGCTATCCGTTGGTCCCGTATGATATTGTAAGACTTCAGCGCTATAGTATGCTTCAAGTTCTGTGGGTGGGTTTTCTTTTGTTACATTGCAGCCGTTGAAACGGAGCCATATATTGATGGTCTCATAAACCTCTTCAACGGTGCCTTGGCGTACTATTATACTCTGTGTGTATGGGGATGTTCTTGTGAACACGTGTCTCAGTATTTGTTATTGTAAGGTGAAATAAATTCATCTTTTGGATAGGTCTCTGGGTTGCGTCGCTCCATAAATTTTGCGTCTTTTTGTTAAAAACTTCTTAAATATTCGTATGTAATGTGCTATGCGTGTAACACTTCCTTTGGTGTATTAATTTGAAAGATAGTATGATGGTTGATAGCCCCCTAGGATTGGGGAAAATCGAGGTACTCAAATCCTCAGATATGTTCAACGGAAACCCGGAACCCAGAAGGGGAAAAGTAAGAGATGTCTATGATATGGGCGATCACATGTTTATCGTCACAACAGACAGAATCAGCGCATTTGACGTGGTCTACCCTACACTGATACCCCACAAAGGTCCAAGCCTCCACGCCCTTAGCCTATTCTGGTTCAAAGAGACAGAGGATATAATCAAAAATCACCTGCTTGAGGTCGTTGATGAACGCACAGTCAAGGTTGTCAAAGCGAAACGAGTTGACGTCGAATGGGTATGCAGAGCTTATCTCTATGGTTCAGCTTGGAGAGCCTACAACAAGGGTGCAAGAACAATCAGCGGTGTTGATCTGCCTGATGGTTTAGTGATGGCTGAGGAGCTGCCTGAAGTTATTCTGACTCCAACCACCAAGGAAGACTCAGGACACGACATGGAGATCAGTAAAGCCGAGGCAATCGAGCGAGGGCTCAGCACCAAGGACGAGTGGGAGTTACTAGAAGAAGCCACGTTCAAGCTATTCGAGCGATACCAAAAAGTCTCCAAGAAACATGGCTTGATCATACCTGACTTCAAACTAGAGTTCGGTACTGTAGGCGACGAGTACATCCAGATCGATGAACCTCCAACCCACGACAGTGCAAGATACTGGGCAGAACAGTTCTATGAACTCGGTAAACCACAGGAAGCCACATGTCTGGACAAGGAGTTCCTAAGAAGCTACCTACGAAACATCGGATACATGGGTGACGGGCCACCGCCAACCATCCCAGCTCCTGTTGTACGTGAGGTAAGCAAACGCTGTATAGCATCATACAAGGTGCTCAGCGGACAAGCAAAGCTAGAAGACTTCAACCTCAAGACAGTAGATCAGGTAATGGAGGAGCTATAGTGGAGCTTCGGGAAAAATGCGGCGTATTCGGCATCTATAGCCCGGATGAGCAGATTTTCCCGTACCTATACTGGGGCATGCTCGCCCAGAACCACCGTGGACACCAGAGCCACGGCTTCGCAACATACAATAATGGCTTAGAGTTCTACACTGAACTCGGGCTCATTCCACCAATCAAGGAACCCGGAAAAGAGAGCCGAGTCAAACAACTCCCCGGAAACATCGGGATCGCGAACGTCAGGTACACTACCAGCGGTAGCAACGAGTACGCTGCATTATGCTATGACGCCATGCCTATACTGAGTGTCGGTGAGTCACGTAGCCTCGTACTTAGCTTCAACGGCAACATCGTCAACGTCAGAGAACTCCAAGAAAAAGTAGGAGTAAACAAGGACACATCAGACAGCCACGCCCTAGCAGCCTTCATAGTCAAAAAACTAGAAGAAACAGGAAGCCTACCAAAGGCGGTCACCGAGCTAATGCAGGTTGTTGATGGAGCCTACAGCATCACAAGCATCCTAGACGACGGCACATTATTCGCATTCAAAGACCCTTGGGGCATCAAACCCCTCTGTTATGGGTTTAGTGACGGAAAATATGCGTTTAGCAGCGAGAGCACAGGCTTAGCCATCAATGGCATCGAGTGGCAGCGTGAACTTAGACCTGGTGAGTTGTTGGTTGTTAAGGATGGGATGATGTCTCAGGTTCAAGCATTTCCTAGTAAGGAGCAGGCTTTCTGTGCCTTTGAGTATGCTTACTTTAGCAGACCAGATAGCAGATTCAATGGAAAATACGTCTATGAGGTACGCCGAGACCTTGGAGCAGCATTAGCCCGAATATACAAGGATAAGGTTGATCGCTGTGATGTGGTTGTCTGTCTGCCTGAGAGTGCTAACGATGCTGCTTATGGGTTCCATGAGGCGTCTGGGCTTAGATGGGAGATGGCGTTAAGACGTCACAGATATGTTTCTCAGCGTGCTTTCATCACTGATGGCGTAGACCGTCAAAGCGTCATATATCGTAAACTCAACATTTTGGCGCCTAAGATTGTGGGTAAGCGTATCGCTGTGGTTGATGACAGCATCGTCAGAGGCGACACGATGCGTGGAAACATCAAACGCCTCAGAGACGCAGGTGCCCGAGAAGTCCACCTATTCATCAGTTATCCCAAGATCATTGGACCTTGCTTCTACGGAATCGACATGAGTACATACAGCGAACTAATAGGTGCAAGGATGAACTCAGAGGAGATGGCGGAAGAGCTTGGCGCAGACAGTGTCAACTATATGCCAATTGATGAGTACATCAAAGAGACTGGCATGAGACGAGATCAGCTGTGTATCGGCTGTATATCCAACAAGTACCCGACTCCTACAGCTGACAACATTGCATCCGATATACGTGAAGAACTCGCCAAGGGCGGCGAAGAGAAAGGCAGAGCCTACGAGTAGTCCCTATTTTTCAGCTTCTATTTTGAATATTGATAATGTTAGCAGTATCAGTGCTGAGAATCCAGCGATCTCTGGGCTTACTCTATATGGTCTTACTTGTGTATCTGATTTCTCGCTGTAGATTATCTCGTAACCTGTTTCAGTCTCCTCTAAGAACATGAGGTGTGTCTTTGTTGGGTCTAGGTTGCTTGCTGGTACCAGTATCTCTAGTTCCGCTACTGATCCCTTAGAGTAGAGTGGGGTCATCTCTATGGTCTCTGTCTTGAGTATTCTGTCAACCTTTACAGTTGATACTTGTCTGTTCTCGTAGGGGTGAGTTTCTATTATTCTGCCTTCTATTATGAGGTCGGCTGTTTCCCATCTTTTCTCGTTCGGTGTGATGGCTGTACATGTGGCTGGTGTTACCAGTATCAAAAACATTAAGACCTGTATCCAACGCGTCTTGTCACTGGGTCTCATATTATTGTTTGACACCACAGTGGGCAATTTAATAAGACCGTCACCCGATAAACTCAACATGGCAAACGTATCAATTATAATCGGCAGCACATCAGACCAAGAACTAGGCGACAAAGCAAAACAGATACTAGACGATTTCGGCGTCACATACGACCTACAAGTAATCAGCGCCCACAGAAACCCAGAAAAACTCGCAAAATACGTCAAGGAAAGCCCAGCAAAGGTATTCATCACAATCGCAGGACTCGCAGCAGCACTACCCGGAGCAGTAGCAGCACATACCATCAAACCAGTAATCGGTGTACCCAAGGAAGTCAAACTCGGAGGGCTCGACAGCCTTCTCAGCATAGTCCAGATGCCAACCGGTGTACCAGTAGCCACTGTAGGCATAGATGGATCAAAAAACGCGTCACTTCTAGCTATTGAGATTCTAGCTTTACAAGACAAGAAACTAGCTGAGAAACTTAACGAGTACAGGGAGAAACGGGCCCGATCATAGAAAAATATTGCCTATAATTCCTTCTTATTCGTAAAAAACCACTTAAAACGGTTATTGTATTTTACGTGTTCCCTATGTAACTATTAATCATTTTTAAACCTATTATATAGACCTGAGAGCGTTACAATGTCCTATATGTTGCCTTTATTCTGTTTTAAAACCATATTAAGGTTATATATCCAAAACAGGGTGAAATAAAGCCTCTTTATCCGAAATCAATAAATAATAGGGGCGCATGTGTGTGTTCTGACCCCAGGTTTAGCGTAAAATGACGCCAAATTTGAGGCCAGACAGAAGATGACACAAGTGATACGCAAAGGGGTTTCGGCTTGGCTCAAAATCAATGCACTAGCTATCCTAGTTGGGATAGTAGGCGGTCTAGGTTCAGTAATATTCAGACAAATGATCGGATTCTTCCAGCACATATTCTTCGATATGCTGCTACCCAGGATTACATACATGGTGGGAGACTACAATATTGGAATTATTCTGCTCCCTACTATCGGGGCACTCATCGTAGGACCAATAGTTAACAAGATAGCACCCGAGACAAAAGGACACGGCGTACCCGAGGTCATCGAGGCAGTAGCCATCAATGAAGGCGTCATACGCACGAGGGTAGCCGCGGTCAAGATACTTGTCTCAAGCCTTACTATTGGTTCAGGTGGTAGCGTAGGACGAGAAGGACCAATAGCTCAGATAGGCAGCAGCTTTGGTTCGGCTCTTGGACAGTGGTTCCATCTTGATGAGTCGTATCAGAAGCTTCTGGTTGTCTGTGGTCTTAGCTCTGGTATCTCTGGGACCTTTATGGCGCCACTGGGTGGAGCCATCTTTGGAATCGAGGTTATCTATGGGGGAATAGCGCCCTATGATGTGATCCCAATCTTCCTATCTTCGGTTGTTGGTTTCTTTGTTACGGCTGAGGTGTTTGGATTAGCCCCTGCGTTCATCTTACCCACTTATCGTTTCACGAACCCATTGGAGCTAGGTTACTTTGTGCCCATCGGCTTACTATTTGGGTTAATCAGTATTGTCTGGACTCGTGGACTCTACCGTTTCGAGGATTTCTTTGATGAGTTACCCATCCCAGAATGGGTGAAGCCCAGTATCGGTGGATTCTTGACAGGCATACTTGGAATGTTCTTCCTTTCCTACGGTATACTTGGAACTGGATACGAGGGATTAGAGATGGCTATAGCCGGAGATCTATCCTTTAAGCTTCTAATAATTCTTGGAATAGTAAAACTCGTAGCCACAAGTCTAACAGTTGGTAGTGGCAGTAGCGGTGGTATCTACGCTCCAACCCTGTATATTGGTGGTATGTTTGGTGGAGCCCTTGGATTACTGATGGTTGGGTTACCATTTGCAGCAACAGAGCCTTTCGTATATAGCCTCATAGGTATGGCCGCATTATTCGCTGGAGCAGCTAGAGCACCACTCACCTGTATAGTGATGCTTCCTGAGATGAGTGAGAACTATTACCTGTTCCCACCGTTGATGCTGGCTTGTGCATCAAGCTACTTCATCAGCATGCTATTGATGAGAGACAGCATCTACACAATCAAGCTCAAACGCAGAGGCATAAACGTAGATAAGCCACTCAGCCCACTGCATCTGGTTCACGTTGCAGACGTAATGACCCCAATCGAGGATGTTGTATCTGTGAAACCTGATACGCCTCTATCTGTTGTAAACTTTATCATGTGGGAGACAGAGCACACAGCCTTCCCTGTAATAGACGAGAACAAGTACTATGGTATGCTGACATTCGAGATAATGACTCACACTCCAGAGGAAATGCGTGAAATCCTTACAGCAAAAGAGGCAGCAGACAAAGACCTGCCGATTGTACGCTTGGATGATAATATCTACTCGGTTATGGAGGCCATCAGTGAAAATGACTATGAGATACTGCCTGTTCTAGATGAGAACGGAGCCATACTCGGCTTGATCAGTGACAGTGATGTTCTTCAAGCCTTCAGTATAGGCGAGGATAAGATGAACATGTTCAGCTAACCAAATCTTTCCTGTTGAGGCTCTTTCCACAATGATGACAGGTCTTCTCATACCATGAATATGGTTCATTGCATGATGGGCATCGCCAGTGTTTCTCCTGCTCAGCAAGATACTTTTCGGCATCTGCCATCATGCGTACCATGTTTTGTCTGATGCTCTCGCCCCTCTCCAAGCAGAACTCCTCCATGCTTCGATACCTTTCGCAGCTATAATCCCAGAAAGAATCACACTTGTAACAAAAATCCAACCCCTTTTCTTCTAGGCACTTCCAAGGCCAGCACTTGCGGCAATTGGGCCACTTTTCCTCTTCAGGGGCGAAACAGCCATTGCATTTAACCTGATCAAGTTCTACTTTCTGCCACTTGGCTATCTCTCGTATAAATTCTCCACAGTCACGCTCTGCCCTGTAGACGTAGCAGGCTCCGCAGTAGATACCGCAACGTGAGAGTAGGTTTTTGTTCACGAAGAATAAGCGTGACTGTTTAGCTATAATGTTTTGTAAAAAATGGGTATGGAAAGATAGTATTGAACCCTAGTAGCTCTTTGGCTCGGGGTCACGCATCAGGCTACCTGCGGTACAGTGGATACTTCCGCTGTTCTTGGGGCGAACTAGTGTGGCTACATCAACCTCAATTACCTCGATGCCTATGCTCTCAAACCATTTGGTGGCCTTGGGGTTGCCCTCGTTCACCATGATCTTCCGTGGCTCAAGCACTACCCCTGTGTTGGGGGCTCGCTTCACGTATGGGTTCCGTGGGTCACGTGTATGCACCTTTACGCAGACTTCTTCCGGTGGGTCGATGAACTCCCAGTTCATCTCGGTTTCCATCCACTTCTTCAAGTAGGGATCCAGCATCCGTGGGTCCTGAACCGTGGTGTGTCTGTCCACCAAGCTGTAGTGGCTTGCTGCTATTCTTGAGCCATATCCGGGTTGGATTCTTACATCTACTTCTGGGTCTTGGAGTTTGACGATGTTGGCGAACTGGATGTGTCCTGACTCGTTTGCCCTCATGACCGCTGGTTCCTGTGTGTTGCTTCTTGGGAAGTGTACTCCGATTATGAGGTGTTTTTCATCCATCCACCCGATGCTGCCGCCTTCTGCCATACCATAGTCTTGTATCATGCCTACTACTGGGCATCCGAGTTCAGCAAGTGTCTGGTAGGTGTATTTTTCCTCGCCTTTTCTCATCCAGTCATACATTCTGAGGATGATCTGCCCATAGACCCCAGCGTGACATACATCATCAGTGTATATCGCCTTCACCTGATACGGAGGATCATTATCCTCTGGTTTACGGATAACCACCTCGACGCCTTCCGCTTTATACGCGTCAACGAGGTTCAGGTGATCCTCCACAAGATCATCCAGTGGAATCTTGGACGCCATCCTCCAAGCAGGAAGATGACTCTCATAGGGTGGGAAAGGTGTTTTCTCGCCAATGGTCTCGAACTCTGGTCCGGGTCTATGGAGCATTACCACGCGTAGCTTGCCTACGTTGGTGTTTGCTTTCCATTTTCTGCCCCAGACCTTCTCCATTTCGTCCCCGAAGTTGCTTAAGACTTGGGGGTGATACTCTATGTACTGTTCTCTTAGGCTGTAGCCGGTGTTTTTCTTGAACTCGTCATCATCTACCGCCATCTCAGCCTGGAACTCGCCTTCACTAAGTGCCATAAAATCATGAATTGATACACGTTTCTCGTATTAATCATCTTGGAGAGACTACTCGTGTCTGAGTGCCTCAACAGGGTTCAGGCTTGATGCCCTCCAAGCGGGCTGTAGTCCGCTGAGTACACAGGTTATCATGGCGAATCCTACGATGAGTATTCCTAGGCTGGGGGATGATGCGCTGGGTATATCGCTAAAGTGGCTGATAATATAGCTGAGTGTAAACCCGAATAGGGCTCCTATGATACCTCCTACTACGCCTGTGAGTAAGGCTTCGCTCATCACCATCTTCATTATATCCATGCTTTTGGCTCCGAGGGCTTTCATGGTGCCTATCTCCTTGGTGCGTTCCATGATGCTCACTGTCATGGTGTTGATTATTCCTACTCCTGCGACTATGAGGCTCAGTCCGGCTATTCCACCGAGGACAGCTTTCATTGTGTTCAGTACGTTGTTGAGATTTGCCATGCTCATTTCCATTGTCCAGACATCCACATAGCCTAGCTTCTCCCTGATTTTATCGGCCACTATTGGTACTTGGTTGATCTCTTTTGTACAGAGTTTAATCAGGTGAATAACTCCATCTGTCTCGTACATCTGCTCAAATGCCGACATGGGGATATACATGCTAGCGGAGCTTTGGCTTCCCATTCCTGATGCAGAGTTTGTCATGATGCCTATGATCCTGAACGTATACTGATACTCTTGTCCACCACGAATATAGGTCACTTTCACTCTGTCACCTATCTCGTAGAGGGGCTCATCGACGCCGAAGGGCTGAACCAGTGATTCGGTGACAACAGCTACTCCCTTATCGTTTCTAGTGATATATCGTCCTTCAAGCAGCTTCCATGCACCGGAAATCTGGAAATAATTTTCTGATACTCCCGTCACACTCGAATAATAGTACTGACCATGTGCCTTGTAGGCGCATGTTCCACCAAAATTCATGGGTGAGGCATTCTCCACGCCGTCGATTGATTCTATTATCCGCATATCCCTCCAATCAAGTTGAACCGGTGTTCTGTAGCCTTCATTTGACGGATAGACGTTGATCACGTTTGGACCAAACCCCATTATCTGGTCTGAAATATCATGCCTCATGCCATCTGTGACGCTGATGAGTCCACCTACCGCGGCGCAGCCGATAAGAATCCCCACGAGGTTCAGGAAGAACCTGATCTTCTTATCCGTGGCAGTGGTGAAGCTAATCCTAATAACATCATCCAGTCTCACAGAGTCAGTCTCCTATTCATCCCGTAAAGCCTCCACAGGATTCAGGTTTGAAGCTCTCCAAGCAGGGTAAACACCGGATAACACACATGTAATGACTGCGAAACCAGTCACAGTAACCGCCAGATCAGGTGTAATCTGGGGTGGAAGACCGATATACCCTCCTATGGCTGCGCTGAGTCCATACCCTATTACAGCTCCAAGTCCTCCACCGATTAATCCAGTTACAACTGCTTCACTAATAAACAGGAATAATACGTCATGGTTGGTGGCTCCAATTGCCTTCAGTACACCGATCTCTCGGGTACGTTCCATGACGCTGATAGTCATTGTGTTTACGATGGTTACCCCTGCAACAAGTAGGCTGATGGCGGCGATTCCTCCGAGAACCGCGTTTATTGTGCCTATCAACTGGTCTACCTCCTCCATTATCATATCCATAGAGTAGTAGCCTAGATCATCAAACTCCTCATCGATATACTGCTTTATCTCCTCCACCGCTTCAAGAGTCTCGGCCTTCAAGTCAACAGCAGCGTATTTTCCCCGCACATCATAGGTTTGCTCATAGTAGCTAAGAGGGATTATTATCAGGTCATCTATTCCCGTTGAGGCTACCCCTGAAGTCAGCTTAATTATCCCCACTACTCGTACCGAGTATTCAATGGTTTCACCGTTAACAACCGAGGTGAGCCTGATTTTATCTCCCACACTATATCTTTGTTCATCATCAACATTCCATACATTACTTCCAAGTAATGCTACGCTACGATCGCTATTCTCAAATAATCGTCCATCCTCAAGCTTGTTCTCGCCGCCGTGAACAATGAAATAATTGAGGTCAACCCCGGCAACTTGATTACGCTGAATCTCACCCCTATAATCATATGTAGCATAACTCCCAGCCATAACAGGCGCAGCAGCTTCGACGCCGGGAATATTCTTTAGTCTATTCAAGTCTCGCCAGTCTAGGACATTAAACGCCTCATCGCCCCCCGCCACGGGGAAGACTTGGATAGTGTTTGTGCCAAATATGGCTATGTCATCTACTATACTGGTCTTCATCCCACCTGTCATCGAGATGATGCCTGTGACAGCTGCGCAGCCAATCAATATACCAATAAAGTTGAGAGTGAATCTGAGCTTCCTCTCAGATATACCCTCCACAGACATGACCACGAAATCCAGTATATTCATTAGATTTCCTCAAATTGTCTAATCATTAATTTAACGGGTTCTACCTGAACTGGCACCAACGTATTGGCTTTTTCATGACTATTCATTTCATTAATGCATGAGAGTCATGTTTTAGTTATAAACGGTTTTCAAGATTATTACAGAATTGCGTCATAATCACTGCAGGTCAAAGAACATTTATTGGGGTCTGGTGCCCCGATGGGAGCCCAAAAAGGGGGTTGCTGGTCGGAAGGAAGAGAGAGGGGTTTACGCTTTAATTCTCTTCAATGGCGGGCTCCGGATCGGGGCAGTCAGCATGCTAGTAGCCTATCCCTGCCTCGTTGGCTACTTGGTTTGGCTTTAACGGGTACTCTAGTACCTTCAATAATGCCTTGAGGGATTGTGTGAGGGCTGATTCCTTCTTTTCCGGTTTTTCTTCGGTTGTCATCTTGACGGTTGAGAGACCCGTGTTTTGGTTATAAACAGTTTTTCAAGATTATTACCTAATTTGATCCAAATCCATACCTACTCTCACAGTATCCAGAAGGAGTAGGTTTTAAACATCCATCTGCAAGAATATGCGTAAGCTGGTTAGAATGGCCCACCGAAACCGTCACACTAAGCATGTTATCCAGTGGCTTATCGCTGGATCACGTGGCGGTGTAAACAGGGGCAAGATTCTTGAGACACTCCGTGAGGAGCCTATGAACGCGAACCAGCTTGGCGAGGCCATTGGCGTCGATTACCGTACCATCAGACATCATCTGGAGATCTTGGAGAAGAACGGGATGATCACCAGTATGGGTCCACGGTATGGTACCATGTACTTCATTTCCGCAAATCTTGAGGATTCTTGGGTGGATTTTGAAGAGATTTGGAACAGAATTGGAACAAACAATAATAGTGATGGTGATTAGCAAGGTGCAGATGAACAGGAAACAACAGATCGCTCTCCTCATAATCGGGGCTTACTTCGTGGTCAGCGTAGCCGCGAACCTAGACCAGATGTACATTAGTGAGGATGAGATTCTCTTCCAGTTGCTTAACGATGAGCGTATACTGATTGACCCTGACCTTGATCAGCTTGATCAGGAGAACCTGAGTATTCTCAGTCGCCAGATCACGAACTATGTACAGGGCAAGATACTCATCTCGGCTGTCAACACCATACTGTTGGTTTACCTGTTCGCCAACTACCTAGACATGTATCGCACTACTAAAAGCAGCTTCACACTGGGCTTGGTATTCCTCAGCGCGGCTCTTCTCAGCTATAGTTTATTCACGAACCCTATGTTGCTGAGTATCACCAGTGGGGACGGTGGCCTTCAGATAGTACAGTACTTCAACTTCCTACCAGACCTGTTGACCACCATGGCGTCAACGATACTCATCTACCTGAGCCGACAATAGCTAGAGTTCAGCTATCTCCATCATCTTTACGTTTTATGATTCCCTTAATATCATATCTGCTCTAGTTTAAGCCCTGAACTTCAATGGTTTTTATATGAAATGTAATCGAGCATATCTATTAGATGACGCTAAAAATATATCATGGTACAGATATGCCCAAGCTGCAAAAGATCAATATCCGATGAAGAGACACATGTCCCCATTGTCAAGCAAAACTTGTGACCGAGAAAAGTTGTCCCTTCTGTAAAAGACCTATTAGCGGCGAGGACACTGTTTGTCCACACTGTGGAGAGTTATTGATCTACGAGTACCCGAAACAGGTTACAGCAAGGCGTAACGCTGTTTTGTTTCCTCTTGGGTTTCTGTTGTTGTTTTCGATGGCTGGTCACTGGTATCTAAACTGAAGAGGGGTAATCAGTCCAGATAACGTGTTTAGCATCGGCTTCGTTATTCTGTGGCTTATTGGATTCGTCCTGTACGGAGCATATATCGGGAAGGGTGACAAGGATTTCTGGTTTGGCAAGTAAACCATCCCGGTGTTAAATAATACCGGCACAGTATTTTCATTGAGAAAAATGCAGAAGTACTACATCGGCTTGGATAGCGGCACCCAGAGCACCAAAGCCATCATCATGAACACAGAGGGACAAGTTCTAGGAAAAGCCTCACGTAGCTACGGCTTGATCAAAGGCTTACCTGTTGGTCACATGGAGCAACATCCCGAGATATGGATACGTGAGACCCTTGCAGCCATCAGAGAAGCACTCGACGTGAGCAAGATTGACAGAAACAACGTGAAGGGTATCGGTGTCAGTGGTCAGCAGCATGGCTTTGTTCCTCTTGATGAGCTTGGACGTGTTATCCGTCCAGCCAAGCTCTGGAATGATACCAGCACAGCCGAGGAATGCCGCATAATCATGGATCGTCTCGGAGGGCTTGAGGAGACGGTCAAGCTTGTTGGTAATCCGATGCTTCCTGGTTATACTGCGCCCAAGATACTCTGGTTGAAACGGCATGAACCGGAAAACTATGCTAGGTTGGCGTATGTGCTTCTGCCTCATAATTACATCAACTATATGCTCACTGATGTTGCAGTGATGGAGTATGGTGACGCGTCAGGCACTATTTTGATGGATGTCAAGACACGAAGATGGTGCAAACCAGTCATCGATGCAATCGATCCAGAGTTAGACGAGAAACTGCCCATGTTATACCCCTCAGATTCACCTGTTGGCTACTTAAACCCGAAGGCAGCACACAGTCTGCACCTTAACAGTGACGTATTGGTCTCGGCTGGTGGTGGTGATAACATGATGGGCGCAGTAGGCACAGGGAACACCTCACCGGGAAAAGTTACTGTGAGTCTAGGCACCAGTGGCACTGTTTATGCTTACTCTAAGAAGCCTGTGGTTGACCCAGTTGGCGAGGTTGCGGCTTTCTGTGACTCGACAAACGCTTGGCTTCCAATGGTCTGCACTATGAACGTCACAGTAGCCACAGAACAAGTACGAGGACTCTTCAAACAAGACTACAAGACGCTTGAGAAAAAACTCTCAGACAGTCCAGTAGGCTCAGAGGGCGTACTCTTCTTGCCTTATCTTACGGGTGAACGCACTCCAAGCATGCCCGACTCCACGGGAGTACTCTACGGACTAAACCCAGTCAACTATACTGAGGCGAACCTTACTCGTGCCACCGTTGAGGGCGTAACCCTTGGACTCAACTATGGGCTCAACAGGATGAAGGAACTTGGTATAAACCCTTCAGAGATAAGGTTAACAGGCGGAGCAAGTAGAAACCGTGTCTGGGCACAGATATGTGCAGACATATTTGATACAGAGGTCGTGGGCTTCAAGGAGTCTGAGGGTGCTGCTCTTGGCGCCGCCATTCAGGCGTATTGGTGCGATGGGATAGAGAATGGTTCGGGTGAAGCGATCTCAGCCATCACTGATAGACTGGTCTCGGTTGATGAATCAAGCAGATTGTCACCGATGAAGACTAACTCAACGAAGTACAAGGAAATCCAGAAACACCATGATGCTTTGCGAGACCAGTTATTCAGGTAAGTTATGAGAAATCAAACACTTGACACACATAGAATCTGTGAAAGAGATGTATGTTAACTCTCTTGATTTCTCCTGAATAATGCAACCGAAAGATACACCAATAGAACGCAGAACCCTGTCAGGATAACTGTATCCGCTAATATGTTGTCTGATGTAGCGGTCATGCATGCTCTCAGGGCTTCAACCGAGTAGGTTAACGGTAGTAGCCTCGCCAAATACTGTAGTAGGGTAGGCATTTTTGCTAGAGGCAAGAAAATACCGCATAGGAATATCATGGGGAACCTGAAATAGTTACTCAGGGTCTGTGCCTCGAAAACCTCCTTAACCGAGACAGCTACAACCGCTCCCAGCGCTGAGTGAGCTACAGCAGTCAAAATCAGAACCACGATGAACATAGACAACGAGGTAACTTCAGCACCGAGGAACAAGGTAGCAAGCAGCGTCATTACAATCGAGATTACCAGTCCAAATATCGTGCCCCCGAGGATTTTGCCAACCAGAATCGAAGTGAGACTGATGGGCGCAAGCTGAAGCCTCTCAAGAGCTCCTACACGCTTTTCAAAAGTGATCACGATTGCCTCCATGCTGGTGGTGCCGAAGAGCGTAGCCATGGATATGAGTCCAGGCGCTAGGTCGGTTAAGCCCTCTGGGTTTCTCAGGCTGAAGCTTAGTGCTAGCACTATTGGGAAGAGTATGCCCCAGCTGATGTTGGGTGGCTTGAAGTAGTAGGCTTTGAGGTCTTTCTCTATGATGGCAGTGATTCCGCCTAGTTCTTCTCTGAGACTCATCTTTTTCCCTCCTTTTCACGCTCCATATGGTCAAGGGAGAGCCCGGTTAGCTGTATGAATGCATCTTCTAGCCCCGGTTTGACGGTCTGAACATCCTGTATCTTAGCTCCTTTCTCTTCAGCTATCTTGATGAATTCAGATAGGGCTCTGTCAATGTTTTCTGTGCGTATAGATAACTTGTTACGGTTTACCTTGATGTCAGTGGCTTTGATAGTCTGAAGATCGTCAGGTGTCAACTCTTCACCGTTATAACTGATCTCTATTATCGGCGTGTCCTGTACATGGCTGCGTAGAGCCTCAGGTGTATCAAGTTCAACGATATCTCCTCTGACCAATAAAGCGATCCTGTCACAAAGTTGCCCAGCTTCCTCGATATAATGCGTAGTAAGGAAAATAGTTACACCGCTATCAGCAAGCCCTGATATGAGGTCACGTAAGCGACGGGCGCTCAATACATCGAGACCTGATGTAGGCTCATCCATGAACACTATTTCTGGTTCGTGTAGTAACGCTGCAGCTAGTACTGTGCGTCGTTTCAGGCCTTTGGATAGTTTTCTGAAGCGTCTTGCTGTGTATTCTTTTAGTTTGAATGTTTCGAGGAGTTCATTGATTCTCTGGTCTATTTTTGTTGATGGTATGTGGTATAGTTTGGATACAAAACGTAGGTTCTCGTAGACCGTTAACTCGTCATATAGGTTTGACTGCTCAGGAACAACTCCTATGTGTTTCTTAACCATCCTAGGTTTCTCTACCACATCGTATCCGGCTACCTTGGCGGTTCCACCTGTTGGCTTGGCTAGCCCTACCAGCATCTTTATGGTGGTGGTTTTTCCGGCTCCGTTTGGTCCGAGGAATCCGAATACTTCGCCTTCTTCGATATTGAAGCTTATTCCGTTTACTGCTTTGGTTTGACCCCACTGTTTGGATAGTTCAGTTACTTCTATAGCATTCAAATGTCATTGCCTTCGATGATTGATTCTTATGTAGACATATTATAGGCTATGTGAAAAAAGGTGCTACTCATCGTCAACACTAGAGTTAATCATTTAACCCCATGCATCTGATCTTTTCTTATGGTTATCAAGGATTTACGTCCACAGAAAATACATAGAACCCCAGATGAGCTACTCAAGCACCTCAAGGGCACTAAACTTGAGCCCAAATACAGTGCTGGTGTCTGGTATTTCTACCCCGGGGCAAGCAGGTTCCACGAGACCTACGTGGACAAGGGTACCATCGAGGAAACCCTACATAAGGTTGCTTGGATGCATGATGAGGGATATGTTGATTCAAGCTTTGGTGTGGAGGCTCACTACCCCAATGAGGTGAACTGGGATAATCTTCACCTCTACAAAGAACTAGAGAAAGAGACAGGAATCAAGCTTCTCACAGCAATACCTTTCCTCTTCTACGAGCGCAGATACCAGCATGGTAGCCTCAGCAACCCAGACCCTGAGATCAGACGACACGCCATAGAACGCACCACAGAAGCATTGAAGCTCAACAAAGAGCTGGACACAGAGTTCGCTGTGGTCTGGCCTGGTATTGATGGTTACGAGAACCCCTTTGGACATGATTTCTATGGTATGTGGGATCGTTTCGAGGCTGGTCTCGCCGAGGCAATGGATACTGTTCCCGGTGTAAGAGTCGCCATGGAGCCCAAGCCTTACGAGCCCAGAGGAAACAATGTCTGGCGGAACACGGCAAACGGGTTACTCATGTGCCGTGACGTAGAGAAACGACTCAAGGCCAAGGAAAACCGCGAGGTGCTTGACAAGGGTCAGGTGATGGTTGGTTTGAACCCGGAAGTTGGTCATGTTTTGATGGGGCATGAGGAGCTTGCAGGTAGCTTCGCCTCGGTGCTCAGGGAGGGACGTCTCATACACAGCCACTGGAACAGTCAGCCCCTAGGCAACTATGACCAAGACTTGAACATTGGAGTTCTAGGATACGACCAGATGCTTGCTACGTTGCTGGTGTTCAAGATGCACAGCTTCAAGGGCTATTATGGTATCGACATCAACCCGGAGAGGATGCCTGTTGAAAGAGCCTTGGTGCTTAGCATGAATAGTCTTGATGCGGCAACGGATGTCATCAATGGTCTTGATTATGATACATTGGTGGCTGCGATGTTTGACCCAGCGAGTTACCCCGGTACGGTTGAGGATGTCTTAACGCGAGCCCTTGCA
>Ga0190359_1000262_pt1 | contig 36160 bp, 32 predicted proteins | sample 48721823_MG_FD_161269 | JGI IMG/M metagenome (GOLD analysis project Ga0190359, IMG submission 161269) | Hydrothermal vent microbial mat bacterial communities from Southern Trench, Guaymas Basin, Mexico - 4872-18-2-3_MG | ecosystem: Environmental > Aquatic > Marine > Hydrothermal vents >... | reverse complement strand
TATTCGATATTTGCTCACACAAAGAAGTGGGCTGCTACCCGCCTAAGGGGCGGGATGAAAGGCTCTAGGATGTAAGGAGCGGGCCTAAGCCGCTTGAGGCCGAATGCTTCTTGCCTCGAGCGAAGGGGCCCTGGTTTCCTGATGCGTCCATTCCTCATCCATGAGGGTGGTGTAAAATGAAAATAGTGGCCATCATTCCTGCAAGATATGGATCCAAAAGGTTTCCGGGTAAGCCGCTGGCTGAAATTGCCGGCAAGCCCATGATACAGCGGGTGGTGGAGCAGGCCCGCAAATCTTCCAAGCTGAGTGGAGTGTATGTGGCCACTGACGACAAGAGAATAAGAGAGTGCGTGGAGGCATTTGGTGGCAGGGCCATTATGACCTCAAGTGAGCACGCATCCGGCACAGATAGGGTACATGAGGCCGCTACTACGATAGGGCTGAGGCCAGAGGATATCGTGATCAATATCCAAGGTGACCAGCCACTTTTCCCTCCAAGTCTCGTGGATAAGTTGGTTAGACCCCTGGAGGAGGACCCAGATCTTTCAATGGCGACGTTATATTTCGCCGTTCGAGGGAAACAAGAGGGGAGCAACCCAAACCACGTTAAGGTTGTCATGGACAACAGGGGCTTTGCCCTTTACTTCTCGAGAGCGCCTATACCTTACTTCAGGGAAGCCGGGGCCAAGTCTTGCTACGCAAAACATTTGGGCATCTATGCATATAGGATGAAATTCCTCTCGCGCTTTACCCAATTACCCGTGGGCCTTCTGGAAGAGATCGAAAAGCTGGAACAACTGAGGGCGTTGGAAAATGGATTCCGCATCAAGATGGTGGAGAGCCCCGTTGATTCAGTGGAAGTGGACATTGAAGCCGATATTGCCGACGTGGAAGACCTACTCGGAACCTCCCCCCGCGGTGCCTAAATGGCTTACGGACCCATGGCAAAGAAATGGCATATCCGGCCTAAGTCACCCTTGGCGCAAAAACTTGCCAAAAATCTAGGTATCAATTCCATCTTAGCCCAGGTCTTGATCAACAGGGGCGTGAGAGATGAAGAATCCGCAAGGGCATTTATGTTTCCAAGGCTTGCTGATATGCCAGATCCCTGGCTTTTGCCGGACATGGAAAAGGCAGTTGATCTTGTGTGCACATCCATAGCCAACCAGGACCCCATTACGATTTATGGCGACTACGATGCCGATGGCTTAACAGGGGCATGTCTCCTTTACCATTTTTTCAAGGACCTGGGCGTTCCATGTGCTGTATATGTTCCCAATCGTCTAAAGGAAGGCTATGGCTTGAACCATGAGGCAGTGAGAAAGATACGCGGCGCTGGGCAAGGGCTCCTTATCACAGTGGACTGTGGGGTCTCCAATGAACAGGAAGTGGCCCTTGCAAGGGAATTGGGTATGAAGGTGATCGTCACTGACCATCACAGGATCCCAAAGGATATCCGATTCCATTGCCCTGTCATCAATCCCCAGAGGGCAGACTCGTCGTATCCCGGAATGGAGCTGGCAGGAGTGGGCGTTGCGTTTTTACTGGCTGTGGGGGTGCGGGCCAGGTTGCGGGAAAGGGGATATTTTGGGGGAAGGGCAGAGCCCGACATGAGGGATTTCTTGGACCTTGTGGCCGTAGGTACAGTTGCAGACCAAGTCCCAATGTTGGGGCAAAACAGGGCATTTGTAAAGTACGGCTTGAGCAGGCTGATGAGCACCAGATGGCCCGGGCTTGAGGCCCTGGTTGAGTCAAGTGCCGCTGACCCTAAGAATATTGATTCGACTGTGGTTGCCTTCCGAGTTGCCCCAAGACTCAACGCACCAGGAAGAATATCTTCCCCTGATATATGTCTTCGCATATTGATGGCTGAGGAAAAGGAATCGGTGGTCCAGCTTGCCAGTGAGATCAACGCTGTCAATGCCCTTCGCCAAAGACTTGAGCAGGATGTGCTGAGGGACATCGCCGGTGTCATTGAGCGGAATGAGTCAATCCTGGACAAAAAGGTACTGGTGTTTGGAAAGGAGGGCTGGCATGAGGGGGTTTTGGGAATTGTAGCATCAAGGCTGGTGGATAAGTATTATCGGCCAACCTTGGTTCTGACCTTTGAGGGACAAAAGGCAAAGGGTTCGGGCAGAAGTATTGACAAGTTCAATCTCTACGAGGCCGTTTGCAGAATAGGGGATCTGCTTGATAGATTTGGGGGCCACAGTCACGCGGCGGGCTTTTCTTTGCAAAGGGCCAAATTCAATGAGCTGAAAAAGACAATTACCGAAATTGCCGAGGAGTCCCTGGAGGGCGAGGACCTGAGACCGGTCCTCAATATTGATGCGGAGGTTCATTTCAAGGAAATCTCCAGAAAACTGGTGGACGCACTGGACACCTTGGCCCCTTATGGAAATGGGAATCCAGAGCCGATTTTTTGTACCAGGTCAGTCCAGGTCTTGGAGGCAAGGGTAGTTGGGGAAAAGCATCTTAAAATGTTATTGCGCGAAGACGGGAAACTATACGATGCCATAGGCTTTCATATGGGAACAAAGATCCCATGGGTTGGAACCCATATTGATATTGCCTACACGCCGAAGCTCAATAGCTGGCAAGGCTACGAGAGTCTTCAACTAAAACTGGCCGATTTCAGAGAACATGTCCCTTGAGCTACTATTCCTCGTCCTTGAATATCCTGGCTGCCAATTCAATATCTTCAGGACAAAAGACAAAAAGGGATTTCTTGCCCCTCGGCAGGGCAGAACCATACACGTAGTTTATATTTATTCCCTCTTCACCAAATCTTTTTGCCATCCTGGCAAGGGTGCCAGGCTTATTTTCAATCTCGAGGGCGATAACTGGCATTATATCAAATACGTACTGTTCCTTGGACAGTAAATCGAGTGCCGTGTCTGTGTTGTCCACCAGCAGCCTGATGAGGGCGTAGTCAGCAGAGTCCTTTTGCATGGAACCATAGCTTGCTGCGGGGGCAATTCGCTTCAGGGACTTGCCCCTTGCTTTGAACAGCCCCTGCACGTAGTCAGAGGCGTCTTGTATGGTGAGGGCGTCAATATTCACCCCCGCTTCCCCCAGCATTGAAGAGAGCTTGCCAAGCTCTCCCGGCACGTTCTTGAGAAATAACGAGATTTCTGTTCTTACCATGGCAACTCTCCCCCTAGGCAGTAATCTTATTGAGTGCCTCTTTTTTCATAACCCTTCAAATAACGCATGAAGTCGGACTTGGTTGACAACACCAGTGTGCTTTCCTTGTCCAGGGTGTCCCTGTAAACCTCGAGGGTTTTCATGAAACTATAAAACTCGGGATCCTTTCCAAATGCCTTTGCGTATATGCGCGTGGCCTCTGCGTCGGCCTTGCCCTTTATTATCTGGGCTTTCATGTATGCCTCCGAGGTGATCTTTTTTAGTACCTTTTCCTTTTCACCTTCTATCTTTCTGGCTTCGCCCTGGCCCTCGGAGCGGAACTTTTCAGCCATTTGTTTCCGCTCGGCGATCATTCTGCCATAGACTGACCTCCTCACCTGTTCAACATAGTTGACCCTCTTTATCTTGACATCAACGAGAGAGATACCAAAGGCCTCCACCTTGGGCTCTGCCTGCTTTTTTACTTCCTCCATAATCTTGGCCCTGCCTATATTAACGGTGCTGAGCATCTCGTATTTTTCTTGGGTGGCAAGGCCCAGCTCCAGGGTGTCAAGCGTTCGGTTGCTCCTCCTGACCGTTTCGATCAACCGATGCGAGGTAACAAGGTTGCGGACGGCAGCGTCAAGAATGTCGTCAAGCCTTGCGTGGGCACCCATTACGTTGTTCACGGTTTGGAAGAACTTCAGTGGATCCACTATCTTCCACCGAGCAAAGGTATCTACCCATATGTAAGTCTTATCAAGGGTCGGTATTTGCCCAGGGTCTCCATCCCACTCGAGAAGGTTCTTGGGAAAGTAGTTGGCCTTTTGAACCATCGGTATCTTAAAATAAAGGCCAGGCTTGACAATGGGTTTTCCCACTGCCTTACCAAATTGGGTTATAACCACCTGCTGGGTTTCATCCACAACAAAGGCAGAGGAGAACAGCCCAATCAACCCTATTATTACCAGTACAATTATTACCTTTATTTTCATTTCTCCCCTCCTTTCTGGGCTTCCAGATTGAGGAATGGGAGAAGGTTTTTCTGCTCCGCATCCACAATGTACTTCTTACCAATCTTGGGGAATATCTCTGAAATGGCCTCAAGGTACAAGCGCCTTCTGGTTACATCTTTAGCCTTGGAATATTGTTCATAAAGGGCAAGGAACCTGGCGGCATCACCCTTTGCCTTGTTAACCCTCTCCAGGGCATAGCCTTCAGCGTATCTTACGGTCTTTTCCGCATCGCCTCTGGCAGCGGGAATCACCTTGTTGTACTGTTCCCTGGCTTGATAAATCAACTTTTCCTTTTCCTGAATGGCCTGGTTTACTTCATTAAATGAGGGCTGGACCGGCTCAGGCACGTTTGTCTTTTTGAGTTCCACGTTTACAATTTTTATTCCCGTTTCAGCTTCATTGAGTTCCTTTTGTAGTAGTTGTTTTGCCTCTGCCGCAATCTCCTCCCTTTTGCTTATGACTTCGTTTATGCTTCTGTCACCCACAACGAGCCTCATGGTAGCTTCCGCTAGGTCTCTCAATGTTCCTCTTGGGTCCCGGACCTTGAAGAGGTACTTATAAGGGTCGTTGATTCTATACTGGACTATCCAGGGTACGACGGCCACGTTAAGATCGCCCGTGAGCATGAGGGCCTCGGCCAGGTAAGCAGAACCAGTGGCATACCTGGTTCTCACACCGGCCTGTATGGTCCTGAAGCCGAATTCCTCCTTGAATACATACCTGACTTTGACTTTCGTCACCTTCTCAATGCCCGCGGGAAGCTTGAAATTGAGGCCTGGCTGTGTGGTCCTGATGTATTTTCCGAATCTTTGGACAACGCCTACCTCATCTACCCCGACAGTGTAAAAGCAACTGTAACCGAGGATAAAGAGTATGATAATTATGACTATGAACCCAATACCCCGAGGGAATTTTGCCCTTGCGCCCTTGACCTTCTCGAAGATATCCTCCACATTCGGCGGGCGGCCTCCAGAAGGACCTTTTTTCTGTTGTTGCAGTTTGTCCCAATCCCAGGCCATGTAGTTACTCCTTCCTTTATGAGTCTATTTTTATCCGGTTTAGGGGCAATAAGCTAGCGGCTTTTTCTCGACACCCTGTGTTTTGAAGGACTATGTCACATTGTCATTCCGAGTCCCGCGTTGGCGGGGCGAGGAATCTGGAAGTCATAACCGCTAGGAATTAATGATTTCTCGCCTTGCCTGCCTGGCCGACCAACTAGCGGGCAAGTTCGAAATGACAAAAAAGCCGAAAACCAAAATATTGCGCACCTGAACAATCGGGATCACTCCACACCCCAATTGCATAGGATTTATACCATGAGGATATAGGGAAACCGCTATGGCGTCAAGGAGATAATGAAGCTATTATGTTGACAGCTAAGCAGCAAAATTTTACCCTGTTTGCATGGGCGAGCAGCATAACAAACCATTTCATTCTTTGGGAGAAATATTGGCATCTCTTTCGGGGCCTAAGGGATTGCCTTTTGATCTTAAGGATGCAGAGATATGGCAAGTTTGGGAAGAGGTGGTGGGCCCGGTGATAGCTTCCAATGCAAGGCCCTCTGTGATTAGAAATGGAGTGTTGACCATTGGCGTCAGGCAACCCATTTGGCTCCAGGAGCTGAAGTTTATGGCAGAAGATATCAGGGGCAAGCTCAACGAGAGGCTTGGAAGAGAAGCTGTTCGTGACATACGATTTAAGTTAATATCAGTGCAGGGGCGAGGGAAGTGATAGACTGACCCTTCCTGCCAGCCTATCCATGAGGAATAATAGAATAATCACCTTGGCCCACGAGGGGAGCCTCAATGTTCAGTCCCGGCCTTCCCCCCAGGACAGCCTCAACCAAGACGAGCTTGGCTTCTGCCTCTAACGCTGGGTACTGGATGCGGATGCGCTTGGGTTCCAACTGAAATTTCCTTAACTGCGAGATGACGTGGGCTAGGCGTTCGGCCGGATACACAATAGCAAGTCTGCCCTTTGGGCGCAGAATCGAGCGTGTCGTACGCAGCACATCTTGCAAACACGCCATTATCTCGTGCCTGGCAATCGCCTTCTGCATATCTGGGTTAAGGCGACCGCTCTTGGGCTTGCGATATGGCGGATTGCAAATGACGAGGTCTGCGCAGCGCGGCATGAGAGGGCACGAACGCAGATCCGCCATGATTACCGACATTCTATTTGAAAGCTGATTTAGCATAGCGTTCCTAATGGCTTGGCTCGCCAATTCCTCCTGTATTTCGATGCCAATGGCATGTTTGATCTCTTCCTTCGTAAGAAGTAATAGGAGTATGATCCCGCAGCCTGTTCCCAATTCGACTATCACATCATCTTTTTTAACTGTGGCAAACTCGGCCAAGAAAACCGCGTCAATGGAAAAGCGATATCCGGATTTCGACTGAATAAGACGAACCTGCCCATCCATAAAAGAATCTATTATTTCACCATCCCTGAGTTCTATGTTTCTAGAATGATTCAATGGTTTCATGGGGATCTATCTTGTTAAATACCAGGCCGGTGATTACCTTTGGGTAAAAATAGGTCGATTTCCTTGGCATTACGAGAAAGTTTCGGGCGACCTCTTTTACTTGTTCTATCTTAGTGGGATTAAGGAAGAAGGCCATTTGGTAATTGCCTTTGTGTACGGAGGCCAGTGCTTGAGTCAGGCTGCTTTGGTAATGAAAATTTTCCTCATCATCTAGTTGATCTCGCGAGAAACCAAGCCCCTTCTGAAGCAGAAAACGAGAAAGAACTAACACGTCCAGTTCTTGGAGTGCAGGATGTAGGTCATCGCCCATGATTCGTCTCTTTTCTTCCTTCAAGGTCATGACATAGCAGCAACTGCTACCATTGGGGTAAAAGCCAAGGACACTCGCTGATCTACCCCGCTCAGCCAATTGCTTCTCAACCTGTTGAGCCATTTCATAGTAGCCGTTGCCAGAGAGCGGCAGTTCGCCTATATCAAACCATGTCTTTGCTTTTTCCAGGAAATGTTGAACGTCAAATTCGGGAACCCACTTTATGAGACGGTGAGAGGGAAGTATAGTAAGGCCTTCGTCGTTCATGTTGGTTAGATACATCATTACAAATTCATAGGACCTATTTGGGTTGCGCTTACCATACCTTGCCCTCATAATGTTTCTGAAATTGCGGGATGTTTCGTAGCGGTGGTGTCCGTCTGCAATGAATATTGTTTTGTCTAACATGGCCTTAGACACCCTGCGAAATAAAGCCGGATTGTTTAGGATCCAGAATGAATGTTTGGTTCCATCTCCCAACTCAAATGAGACCACAGGCTCCTCATCAGCGTATGCCTTGCAGGCTTCAAGGACTTCGTTTCGCTCGTCTTCGTAGAGTCCAAATATTTGACTGAATTGGGTGTTGCAGGCCCTTAACAATCTGAGGCGATCATCTTTGTGGGCTGAGAAGGTCCGCTCGTGTGGAAGGATTACCCCGGAGTCTTCGTCTTCTATGCGGGTAAGGGCTATAAACCCCCACCTGGTTCTTTCCCTATCATTGTCTTGTGGGCGGTAAGTAAGAGACGAGAGATATATAGCTGGCTCACTGGCTCTTACCAGAATTCCATCGGATTCCCATCTGCGCAAGTAATCTGCGGCCCTCGTATAACGGTTGTCCCAGTCAGTATCGCCTGTTTTCTTCTTGCCAAGGATGAGCCTTATTACGTTATTTGGATGGGCCTGGTAGTATTGATCCTGTTGCTCTTCAGAGATGACGTCGTATGGGGGCGCCACCAGTTTTGAAAAGTCTTGCGCAAGGTGCGGATTATATGTAAATCCTCTAAACGGTCTAATAACTGCCATAACAGCTCACGTTAAATTCGATAGTAATGCCAAAAAACTTTATTATCTGAAAGGATGGAAAATTATGTCAAGCGAAAAGACTTCAAATTCAGTCGATCTAGTCATTAGGGCTGGAAGACTTCTTACTATGCGGCCTGGGGCGGCCCCAATCAACGATATGGAAGTACACATAAAGGACGGAAAGATAGCCGCCATTGAACCCAGTGAAGAGGGAGCCTCGCACAGCAGTGTTGAGACCATAGATGCCAGGGGGTGCCTGGTCATGCCAGGGTTAATAAATGCTCATACCCATGCAGCAATGACCTTATTCAGAGGACTTGCTGATGATATGCCTCTCAAGCAATGGTTGTTTGAGAAGATTTTTCCGGCAGAAGCAGAGTACCTCTCACCCCATAATGTTTATTGGAGTGCCATGCTGGCATTTGGGGAAATGATTTCGTCCGGAACAACATGTTTTTCAGACGGATATTTTTTTCAGGACAAGACCTTTGACGCAGCCATTAAGGTCGGTATTCGTGGCGTGATAGCGCAAGGTGTAATTGATTTTCCCGCCCCAGGCGTCCCTGATCCCGAAAAGAACCTTGATGTTGGAACGAAGTTCATTGAAAGGTGGAAAGGCTTTTCCTCCCTTCTTACCCCCTCGCTTTTCTGCCATAGCCCGGTCACATGCTCAGAAAAGACCCTGATAGGGGCAATGGAGATATGTGACTCTGGGGGTGTTCCCATGCAGATTCACCTGTCCGAGACCCTGGAAGAAGTAAACACCATTATGGGTCAAAAAGGTATTAGGCCAGCGTACTATTTGGACCGTATCGGGATTTTAAAGGAATCGTTGATTGCTGTTCATTGTGTTCATCTTGAGGATGAAGAGATTCGCCTTTTGAAGGAGCGGGGTACAAGGGTGGTGCATTGTCCGGAGAGTAACATGAAACTGGCCTCAGGAGTATGTGCTGCTGAAAAGATAATCAATGCTGGCATCCCCCTCGGCCTGGGAACTGACGGTTGCGCCTCAAATAACGATCTGGATATGTTGAGGGAAATGGATAGCGCAGCAAAGCTGAGCAAGGTCAGCTCTGGGGCTCCTACCAGTCTCAAGGCTGAGGTTATTCTAAGATGCGCCACCATAGAAGGTGCAAGGGCCCTTGGACTAGATCAGGAAATTGGCAGTATTGAGATAGGCAAAAGGGCTGACATAATAGTAGTTGATCTGGATAAGCCTCATCTTCAACCTCTCTACGACCCTATCTCGAGCATTGTGTATTCGGCTAATGGCGGAGATGTTAGAGATGTGATAGTGGAGGGGAAGGTGTTGATGCGGGAGCGGAAACTTCTTACCGTGGACATGGAGGAAGTCATGTGGAACATCAAGAAAATTGCAAAACAAATCCAGGGCTGAACATAAGAGGTCCACTCAAGGGAGCAAGTTTCACCTACGAGCGTACCAAAAACTTCTCTGCCAATGCTATGGCCTCTGCGCTTGTCTCAACATATTGGACCCCTCCAATACTAGGCCATGTCTTGAGCCCAACAACAGGCTTTCCTATTTTCAGTGCCAGTGCAATCTCTGATAGTGTACCATACCCTCCAGAAATAGCTACAAGCGCTTTGCTGGCCCTTACCACCAGCGCGTTCCTGGCTTCTCCGAGCCCGGTTGGTATGGCAAGGCGTATATACTCATTGGCATCCGAAACGTTAAGGCCTGGGAGGATGCCAACAGTCATTCCCCCGGCCTCATTGCAACCCTGAGCAGCGGCTTCCATGACTCCTCCTAGGCCACCGCATATAAGTATCCATCCCTTTTGCCCAATACGGTATCCGATATCTCTTGCAAGTGCATAAGTGGCAGCGTCGCAGGATCCTGCCCCTATTACGGCTATATGAGGGGGCCTATCCATTGTGCACCTTCTTTGATCAGAAGATCTCTTGGCTATGGAAAATATTTGAATTTATAGCGATTACCTGTTATGGTCAAAACCTTCTAAATTTGTGATGAAAATAGTCCAAGAAGCATAAAAAATCAATCCGAATAATGAGGTCATCTGAATATGGGAAAGGGAAAGAGGTTTAGCTTTGGACTCGCACTTATTATCATACTTTTGGTTCTTGGCGCCCTGGCCTGGTTCCTGGTCGTGATCTTTGAAGGCGAAAAACCCTTAGCCATACTTGAACCTTCTCCTTACTACATCAGTGGCCCAAAGGAATTTCACGTTAAAGTAGCAGATAAGAAGAGTGGACTTAAGTCCCTGAGTATAAGAGTGGTCCAGGAGGGACGGAAGGTCATCGTGCTGGACAGGAAGTTCCCTTACAAGGGGCTTCTTAACAAAGAAGGGGAGCATGAATTTGAGAAAAGCTTTGTGTTAGACCCGTCTGTGTTTGACCTCGGCCAAGGGGGAATAGAACTCATCCTGGAGGCTAGGGACTATTCCCGGCGCAACGGTGGTGACGGGAATCTTAGTGTAATTCAAAGGAAGATGGTCGTAGATACCATTCCTCCGTCCATTAGACCTGTCAGCCGAATGAATTATATTACCGTTGGTGGCGCGGGCCTTATTGTATACGAAGCTTCGTCTGATACAGTTCAAAGCGGTGTGTATGTTGATGATATGTTTTTCCCTGGGTTTCAGGCAGGAGAGGGTTACCCGGCCACGGCTCATGTGTGTTACTTTAGCGTGCCATACTATGTAAAAAAGCGCCCGCAGCTCTATTTATGGGGGAAGGATAAGGCAGGAAATGAGTCAAAGGCGGGGTTTTACTATCGTATAAGAAGGCGTAATTTTCGAAGGCAAACTATTAATATAACGGACCGCTTTTTGAGGAAGGTCTTGCCTTATTTTTCTTTTTACCAATTTCCCCCTAACTTGTCCGATGTGGAAAAGTTTCTCATAATCAATCGTAAACTCCGAAAGGAAAATGCGCAGGCCTTTTATGAATTAAGAAAAAAAACATCGAGCGAGCAACTTTGGGAAGGACCATGGCTTAGGCTGAAGAATTCCGCGACCATGGCACGTTTTGGAGATCACAGGACCTACTACTATAAGGGAAAAAAGATAGACGAGCAGACTCACCTGGGAGTGGATCTTGCTTCATTGGCCCATTCCAAGGTGCAGGCGGCAAATAGCGGGAAGGTTATTTTCGCGGACCGGATTGGTATTTACGGGCTTACGATAGTCCTTGACCATGGCCAGGGCCTTACTTCCATTTATTCGCACTTGAGTCAGATATTGGTAAACGATGGGCAAACTGTCTCCAAGGGTCAGGTAATTGGGGTTACTGGCCAGACAGGCCTTGCAGGAGGAGATCACCTGCATTTCGGCGTGATGGTGAATGGGGTGTTTGTTAATCCCGTGGAGTGGTGGGACGGTCACTGGATTCGAGACAACGTGGTTCGGAAGCTCAAGATGCTAAGAAGCGCATCAACAGGAGCTGGCTAGGTTCAATTGAGCGGCCTGAAAAAAAGATCTGCTCGTGCTTCTCCATTGTAAATCTTAGCGGAACCTACATACTGCCCGGTATCATCCTTCTTGCATCATCAACTGCGACAGTTACACCTGCTTTTTCTTTCTTAATGATCTATAAGAGATGAAGCTTAGCAATACTGAAAGGCTTTCCTCTTTACCCGCACAGAGATTTTCATTATAAGGTAACGAGTTACGGTTTCTATTGGCACGGGAAGACTTAAAGAGGTTGCCAAGGAACGCGAAAGTGGAGTTACCAATGACCCGCCTGGCTAAGGGGGTAGGAGGCAGGGGCCAAGTTTGCGGGAATGAGGGAAAGGAAACTTTTTGAGGACTTTCAAAACGAACAAAGGATAACAAGCATGGGAAATATCTTTCAATACGAAATACTGGGGAATAGCGCGTGGCGAATCCTTACTCTATTTGGCATAGTTCTGCTCTCATTGTTCCTGGGGAAGTTGGCTAAATTAATATTAGTCAAGTTTGGAAAGAAGTTTGAATCGGCCAACCGGCCCATTATGGCGACCACCCTTTTTGCTGTTAGCAAAGGAGCAGTATTTCTGCTTGGTGCTGCGGGTATTTCCCTGGGGCTTGCCATACTTCAATTAAAGGGATGGGTTGCAGAGGCATCTGACACCATAAGCGCTATCTTGCTGAGTGTGGGTATAGGGTACTTTCTATACTGGCTGGTAGACATCCCGACCACATGGTTTAGTAGGATGGCGGGGAGAACGGAAACCAAGCTGGATGACATGCTGGTTCCCATAATTCGCAAGAGCCTCAGGGTAACTGTCGTCGTTTTGGTGCTGGTGCAGGTGGCCCAAATTTTGAGCGATAAACCCATCACTTCCATTATTGCGGGCCTGGGAATTGGTGGATTGGCCCTGGCTTTGGCCGCACAGGACACGGTCAAAAACTTTTTTGGGTCCGTGGTCTTGTTCATTGACAAGCCCTTCGAGATGGGAGACCGCATTGTGGTGGACGGCCAAGACGGCTCGGTGGAAGAGGTTGGGCTGCGCTCTACAAAGATAAGAACCCTTGATGGGCATCTTGTGACCATACCAAACGGTGAACTGGCCAACAAACTGATACGCAATATTGGTAAGAGACCTTATATCAGGCGCGTTGCCAATATAACCATAACCTATGATACACCTCCGGAAAAGGTAGATAGGGCAGTAGAGATTATCAAGGAGCTCTTAGATAACCACGAGGGCATGAATCCTGAATTTCCTCCACGTGTGTTCTTCAATGAATTTAATGCAGATTCACTGAATATCCTGGTTATTTACTGGTTTCACCCACCGGATTACTGGGCATACATGGACTTTACGGAAAGGTTCAATAAGGAACTTTTCAGAAGGTTCAACGAGGAAGGAATCGAGTTTGCATTTCCTACCCAAACACTCTACTTGGCTGGGGACTCTGCAAGGCCACTAAGCATCGGCGTAGAGCTGTCGCCCCAGAGCCCTGGTCAAAATGCCAGTGAACGGCTTCAGGGGGACTAACACCGGAAAGGAGGCGTAAATGGCCAGAATAAAGGAAACCGCCCTTGTCACTTGGGCCAGTAGCGGTATAGGGAGGGAAACGGTTATTCGCCTTGCCAAGCGAGGCTACCGTGTTATAGGTGCAGCGAGAAGAATGAATCGCATAAACCAGTTGGCCTCTCATCTGGGGGACATAATCCCAAAAGGGGTGGATCTATCAAACTACGACGATGTGGAGGCGCTCTGCAGATACCTTGAGGAGAGGACAGAGCCGATCACGGTGTTGGTAAACAACGCTGGATACAGTAACCTGTTTACACGGCAGGTCCTTTGGTAGAAGAGTTTCTCGAGCCTAGATTCAAGATGGACGATGAGGCCTACGACCAATACATGTCCGAGAAGACGGGATTGCTTGGTCTGAAGGTATGAAATAGGGGCAGTAGGTCAAAGTTTGCGGAAATAAAAGCCGCCCCTTATAAATAAATACAAAGGGCGGCTTCATTCTTGATTTCGTGACGCTTATAGAACGGTTACATTGACCGCGGCAAGGCCTTTTTGGCCCTGCTCCACGTCAAAGCTTACCCGATCGCCTTCTCTAAGGGATTTAAAGCCCATACCGTTGATACCCGAATGATGAACGAACACGTCCGATCCATCTTCCTGCTCGATAAAGCCATATCCCTTTTGGTCACTAAACCACTTTACGATTCCATTAGCCATGATGACAACCTCCTTTCCCTGAAAATTTCCTGGTTCGACACTTGAGGTTGCCACTTTTGAAAATGGATCTCTCCCTCAAAACCAAACCAACTCATTGACCCTGTTGCATTGTCAATTATTAGTATTATAAAGTTATTTTTTGAAAAGTCAAGGAAATATAAAAAAATTCAGTGACCTCCGGCTTTGCCGGAGGTCACTGAATCCTATTGACAGGGCTACATCAAAGTGATCGAAGTTGTTATCAATACGATAAGATATTGCCCGGTTTGTAAAAAGAGATGCGAAGCATTTGCTGCAGGACTCTCTAAGGGCGGGACATCCGCTTATATTTAAATAAGTTTCCTGCTAGCCGGCGAATGAGGCCGTGGGGAGGTCTTCTGCGGTGGCTGAACTACGCACCGCGACATCCGTGTCCAGACCGTATTCCTCGCAAAGCCGCTCATAGGCAGCCCTCATTTCAGCCCAAAGGTCATCGGGAATGCCGGCACGCAAAATCAAATCGTGTGCTCTTTTCCCCGATTCATGAGGTCATCCAGGTTAGTCTTAACCAGACCCTCCATGGCCTCCTTGAGTTCGTCGAGAATTCTGGCTGATTCTATTACATACCAGTATGCCTCGGCAGTTACCGCAAAACCGTTCGGAATCTTGACTCCCTGGGTTGCAAGCTCACGGCACATCCCCCCTAAAGAGGCATTCTTACCGCCAACAATGGGAATATCTTCAATCTTGATCTTTTCAAACCAGCGGATATATCTCGTATCTTGTTCCATACGAGTTCTCCATTCTGTTCCATGATTTGAAAAACCAGTCTTCCCTAAACACTCGGTTTTAACATCTGATAGTCATTAATACATATCCTCCTTCAACTACTTTTCTATGATACCCAGGATATCATCCTCTCTCATGATGAGATGTTCCACTTTCCGGGACCAACCACTTCAAGAAATCCCCCTATATCCCCCTTTAGCAAAGGGGAACTTTTGGAATTTCCCCCTTTTTTAAAGGGGGCCAGGGGGATTTTATAAAATGGTTGGCATGAAAGTGGCCTTCGATAAGAATCTGGTAATACACCCCATTATTATCCTCCGATGTAAGATGGGTATGGGAAACGGAACGGAGTGTGTTGCTACTCCGCAGGGGTTTTACCCAGCATCTTTCTAAGCTCCTCCCCCTGTACGACTTCCTTCTGGGAAACGAGGTGGGCCAGGTCATCCAAAACATCCCGGTGAGCCGACAGGATTCCTCGCACCCTCTGGTGGGCTTCCTCGACTACAAGGGAGATTTCTTCATCAATTTGACCGGCTTTCTCTTCACTGTAGGTTTTAGCGGGAGCAAAACTTTCCGGCAGGAACATTGGCTGACGAGCGCGCTCATAGGCCACCAATCCCAGCCGATCGCTCATGCCGTATTCCGTGACCATGGACCGGGCCATGTCCGTGGCCTGCTGCAAATCGTTTTGAGCGCCTGTGGAGATTTCATTGAAAACCAATTCCTCCGCTACCCTGCCTCCCAAGAGAACGGCCAGCCGGTCCAGTAGCTCAGAGCGGGTCATTAAATAGCGGTCCTCGATTGGTTGTTGCTGAGTATATCCAAGAGCTGCGATCCCCCTGGGAATAATGGAGATTTTATGGACCGGGTCGGCATGCTTGACAGACTCTGCCACAATCGCATGTCCTGACTCATGAAAAGCGACAATTTCTTTCTCCTGCGCGTTCATCACCCGATTTTTTTTCTGCAGGCCCCCAACTATCCGATCGATAGCCTCGTCGAAATCCGCCGATTCTACCGCTTTTTTGTCTTTCCTGGCGGCCAATAGGGCGGCTTCGTTGATGAGGTTTGCCAGATCGGCTCCCACAAAACCCGGGGTACGTCCTGCGAGCATGCGGAGTTTGACAGCGGGAGCTAATAGGATATTCCTTGTGTGGATATTCAGGATGGCCTCGCGCCCGTTGATATCCGGCCGGTCCACCAGGACCTGCCGATCAAACCGCCCCGGGCGCAACAAGGCGGGATCCAGGATTTCCGGCCTGTTTGTGGCGGCCATGATAATGACCCCTTTATTAGTCTCGAACCCGTCCATCTCCACCAGGAGCTGATTGAGGGTTTGCTCTCGTTCATCATGTCCACCCATTATATTCATCCCCCGGGCTTTGCCCAACGCGTCCAGTTCATCGATGAAGATGATGCAAGGGGCCTGACCGGTGGCCTGCGCAAAAAGATCGCGAACGCGGGCTGCGCCCACCCCGACGAACATCTCCACAAACTCAGACCCGCTGATGCTGAAGAAAGGGACCTTTGCCTCACCGGCCACAGCCCTGGCCAGGAGGGTTTTGCCGGTACCCGGAGGGCCCACCAGAAGCACCCCTTTGGGAATTCTCCCGCCCAGTTTTTGGAATTTCCCGGGATTGCTCAAAAATCCCACGACTTCCTGGAGCTCTTCTTTGGCCTCGTCGATCCCGGCCACATCGGCGAAAGTGACCTTGATCTCACTTTCCGCAAATATCTTGGCCTTGCTCTTGGCAAAAGACATGACCCCCATCCCGGGCCCCATCTTTTTCATGGCGTATCGCCAGATCAAGAAAAAAATGCCAATGGGGATCATCCAGGAGAGAATGCTGCTCAGGAGTTTACTCTTATAGTGTCCTGAGTAGCTGACATTGTGGGCATCCAGATCCTTCACCAGGTCGGGATCATTCACCCGAACCGTGGTGAACTTCTGGTCCTGGCCCGGCTTTTGGCCTTTTCCTTTTAGCGTTCCGCGGATATTTTCCGGGCCGATGGTCAATTTGCTCAAGGTGTCTTCGGCTATGTATTGTTTAAATTGGCTGTAGGGGATCGTCTCCACCTTTGAAGAAAAATAGTATTGCTGCATGTAGGAAAACAAAAGGAAGGCTATCACGAAATACCAGATGCTGAAGCGTGCCTTAGTGGGCAAGGCGTCCTTCTTTTTCTGTGGGTTTTTGGGACTGAAGATTGAACGAAGCTTATCTTTCAAGATTTCCCCCGGTTCTTTTTTTTCATTCAGTGGCATTATCAAACCTCACTGGCAACTGGTTATCCTGGCATAGTCATTTCCGCCTATAGTCGTCCTCTAGCGGGCTACCAGGGAATCTTGTTCTGTTGTCGCCCATTTCATCCCCTTTTGCTTTCCAGAAACTCTTTATTGAAAAAGGCAACCCACGTATGATATGAGTTGCCTTTAACAGCTAACTCATTTTTTGATAAGAAGTTCAAGCCCATTGGCGCATGCTTGGCTAACAGAATAGTCAGGCTTTTCCTTTTGCCCGGGCATTTTATCCCAGCCCCCCTTTTGGATGTATTCGGCTCTCTTCCATGAGTCTAACTCCATTAATTCTTTAAGTTTTTCCTCATGGTTCGGTTGATTCATAAATTGGGCGACGCAGATCGCCGCCTGAGTCGCCAAGACCGCCTCGTCGGAAATCTTTTGGGTAGTGCTCTTGGTTGCCCAACCCCCCCACGCAAAACCGATGATCATCGTGAGGACTGCCCCAACAACAAGGCCCCAAACGCCATACTTAACTCTCACTGCAGCTTCCGGTTTCATTGATAATACCTCCTTGAATGATGTTGTGATATTTTGCCTACGATGACCTTGCGACCAATAAGTTGGACGAGATCATCGGCCCCGGCCAGTACCTGACCGTTTTTCCCATATGAAGATCATTTCCACTCGTGAATGCCCTTAGCTTCCGCAATGCCTTCGGCCTGGATGGCTTTCCGGTGATAGACCCGATCAGCCGGCCTTCCTCTCTCATTCGTTCGTAAAGTCTTGTGCCGGGAGGAGCGTTCAGCAAACCCACCATGGCCGTGACGATGCCGCTCTTTTGTGAATGAATTTAAGGGCGTATTTGAAACTCCAGAAAGTTGCCGCGTACTCCGGATAGATCAGCAAGGTTTTCATAAGCTTTCCTTTGTTACACTAAAATGGTCGCTGGCCATCTCGGGGTTCCCTTGCCCTGAGGGCATTGATGACCTCCAGCCCTTCCGAACGGGAGACCGTATGGAGTTTCATCTCGATCGGTTTGGCCAAAAGGCTCTTTGTCCCGAGCAAAACACTGAATATTTCAGACCGCATATGACGCCCCAGGTCCTGACGGGTTTCCCACTCCTCGATCAGATTGAAAACCGTTTCGTCTTCGATATCGCAAAAAACGTCATAGCAAAGACACCCCTTCTCCCTTTCCGCTGGCTCAATCATCGAGTGAAGCGTTTGCATCACCTCGGTTCGTTTTTCCATGAGTGCCTTCAATTTAATTCTTACCATAATCACGCAAAGCCTCCTCTCCGGAAAATCCCCTTAATGGTTTGTGTCACGGTATATTCCCAAATTCCTAAAAGCCTTTGCATTGCCGGCCTACCAAAAATATCAAACGTTGCCTTATGGTAAGTCCAAGTTTCATGCCGAGATGGATAAGCGGTGTGTCGAATGGCTCAACATATTGATTTGTCAACGACTGTTAAATATCGAAAGGTTGGCAGAGGAGGGCCGGGCTGATGTGAAACAGTGGTCATATATGGCAAATGGTCAAATATGGCCACGGCCCTGGCCTGGTTGAGGTCAAGGGAGTGATGACTGGAGAGGGTGTGTGATCCAACTGAGAATGACTTGAAGATTGATCATATGGAAAAGGAGAATCCCCGGGCTTTATGGCTTGAGGATACCGAGTTTTCGCATCCGAGCCCGCAACGTGCTGCGGTTGAGCCCGAGGATCTCGGCCGCCCCGTTTTTTCCGCCCACTTTCCATTGAGTTTGTTCGAGGATCCGCAAAATATGTTCGCGCTCAACCGCTTCGAGGGTTTTTTTCGCACAGGATATATCATTCTGCCGAGTCTTCAGTTCATCCACTAGGCGCAGCTTGGGCCCCGAGGAGTTAATCACCGCACGTTCGAGGACGTTTTCCAATTCCCGGACATTGCCGGGCCAGTGATAGTTCTGCAAGGCATTCATAACTCTCGTCGGGATGATCTCAATGGACTTGCCCATTCGCCTGGAGATCTTTTTGACGTAAAAGTCCACAAGAAGCGGAATGTCATCCAACCGATCGCGGAGCGGCGGCATGGTGATAGGGAAAATATTTAAACGGTACCAGAGGTCATCACGGAACCGGCCCTTACGGACCTCCTCTTCCAGATTGCGATTTGTGGCCGCAATAATCCGCACATCGACCTTGATCGTACGGGAGCTGCCCAGGCGTTCAAACTCGCCGTCCTGTACGACCCTGAGCAGCTTGGATTGCAATTCCAGCGGCAGTTCGCCAATTTCATCAAGAAAAAGGGTGGCACCGTCGGCGACCTCAAACCGTCCCAGATGTCTGGAATGGGCGCCGGTGAAAGCCCCTCTTTCATGACCAAACAGTTCGCTTTCAATAAGGTTTGAAGGCAATGCAGCGCAATCCACCTTTACGAGGGCTCGCTCTTTGCGCAAGCTTAAACCGTGAATGGCCCGGGCGACCAGCTCTTTTCCGGTTCCGGTCTCGCCGAGAACCAGCACATTGGTATCAGTAGTGGCTATTTGCTCAACCTTGAAAAATACGTATTTGATTGCGTCACTTTGGCCGATGATGTTCTCATGGTTGTATTCAAGCTTGATTTCTTCCTGTAGATACGCCCTCTCAGCTTCAAGTTGCTCCTTTAACCTCTTTATTTCGAAAAGTGCGGATTCGGCAATTTGTTTGCTCTTTTCCGCCTCTTCTTTTGCCATCCTGATTTCTGCCGTCCGCTTTTCAACAAGTTTCTCAAGATGTCTTTTGTAATATTCACGCTCGGTCACATCCTCGATGGCCAGGAGAATCATTTGGCTTTGCTTTGCCTCACCGTGTATCCGCCGGGCGTTCAGATGCATTATCTTTCGGCCAATGGTCTCAAAGTCATGTTGCACCTCAAAGTCATTGAATGTGGAATTGTGGGGAAGGATATCTTCAAGTAATTCTCTAAGCTTTGGGATATTCCATTGCCCGTTGCCAAGATCATAAATTAATACCCCTTCTGTTCCCTCCGGCGTAACCTTGAAGGTCCGGTAAAAGGAATGATTGGCCTTTACAACCTTCAAATCAGAATCAAGCATCACCAAGGGCTCATGAGCCGCTCCTAAGACGTTATCAAAGATTTCCATAAAGGCTTGTAGCTTTCGTTCACCGTATCCCAACGCCTTCACGGTTTGTTCAAATTCATTAAATGATTGATTGTTATCCATGTACTCGGTCACCATTTCGGTTCCGTAGCAGTCGATATTCGGCCTTCTGAATAGTGCGTATGATATCCGGTTTTCCATCCGATAGGTGTCGATACCCATTTCCTTTGCCATTTTCCTATGTGGGTGAAATTCATCATATACCGCTTTTTGCAATAATTCTTCAGGCCGGTGTGAAAACCAACAAACAGGTGTGTTTTTCGCAAACAAGTGCTTGGAGATAATGGGCCGAATTCCATTATAACCAACCATTCTGTTGGGTCAAGAAAAACCCGAAAATCCGCGATCGGCTTTAGGCAGACCGCGGTATCTGTCGATTTAAGGGGCTACGGAATGTTATCTTCCACCATAAAGTGGCAATTGGTGGAGTCAACAAATGTACTAAGTGACGACATGTTGCGCGTTAACAGAAATCTGCAGAAGGTCAACCTCAAGAAAGCCCAGCAGGTATTGAAGCACTGCAAATAAACTACAACAGAAATTTAGGTGAAAGGTAACTACAGTGATACCAGGGATGTCATGGGGGTGCTTGAACTCAAAAACCTGGAAAATTTCAAGTGAGATTCACACAGTTTTTCATGCACTGGAACGAAAAAAGGGGTTACAGGATGTCTGTAACCCCTTGATTTTCTAATGGCGGGGACGACGAGACTCGAACTCGCGACCTCCGGCGTGACAGGCCGGCGTTCTAACCAGAACTGAACTACGCCCCCGCGGGTTTGTTGTGGTAGGCGGAACAGGATTTGAACCTGCGACCCCCGGCTTGTAAGGCCGATGCTCTCCCACTGAGCTATCCGCCTACGCAAGAGTTATTATTCTAGCAATTGGGCCGCAAGTTGTCAACCCACCGCTGTGTCTCTTTTCAATGAGCTGTGATCTCTGCAGAGGGAGCCTTTTCTTTTCTCATCAGCTCTTCCACGCAGAAGGGAGCGTAATCCTTTTCAGTGGCAAAAAGCTCCTCCCCTTCGCCCAATATCAGCGCCTCCCGAAGCACCTCATCCATGTGCTCTGCCAGGATGAGTTCCACCTTCTTCAAAATTTTCTTGGGAATTTCCTCGATGTCTTTCTTGTTTTCCATCGGGATAATGACCTTGCCTACACCACCTCTGTGGGCGGCTAGGATCTTCTCTTTCAGTCCACCAATGGGCAATACCCGTCCCCGCAGGGTTATCTCACCAGTCATGGCAATATCCCTATTTACAGGATGTCTGGTGAGGGCCGAAACAATGGCGGTTGCCAATGTAATACCAGCAGATGGGCCGTCCTTTGGTATTGCGCCTTCAGGGACATGGACGTGTATGTCAACCTTCTCGTAAAAATTGTCAGGAAGCTTCAACAGCCTGGAACGGGAGCGGACATAGCTAAGGGCAGCCTGGGCCGATTCCTGCATCACTTCGCCCAGCTTGCCCGTAAGAACCAGGTTGCCCTTTCCAGGCATCACAGTGGCCTCGGTCTGAAGAAGTTCTCCTCCCACCTCTGTCCAAGCAAGGCCCGTTGCCATTCCGATGGTGTCCTTTTCCTCGGTGCGGCCATAACGGAACTTGGGAACACCAAGGTACTTGTGTAAAGAGCGGGCTGTAATTTGGATCTTGGTCTCCTCGCCCCTTTTCACCACTTCCTTTGCCACCTTTCGACATATGGAGGAGATTTCCCTTTCGAGATTCCTTACCCCAGCCTCTTTAGTGTAAAGCCTTATGATGTTGAGTATGGCGCTATCAGTGAAGGTGATGTTTTCTGGTTTAAGCCCATTTTGCTCAATCTGTTTTTTGATCAGAAATTGCTTGGCGATGTTGAGTTTTTCCAATTCAGTGTAGCCGGGCAGACGAATGATCTCCATTCTGTCCTGCAGGGGTAGAGGGATACTATGCAAGGTGTTGGCGGTGGTTATGAATAGAATATCTGATAAATCATAGTCAAGGTCGAGGTAATGGTCATTAAAGGCATAGTTTTGTTCAGGATCAAGCACCTCGAGCAGGGCTGCAGCAGGGTCGCCTCGAAAATCAGTACTCATCTTATCCACTTCGTCTAGACAGAAAACCGGGTTGTTTGATTTTGCCTTCTTGAGATACTGGATAATCTTGCCCGGCAGTGCTCCGATGTAAGTTCTGCGATGCCCTCGGATTTCAGCCTCGTCCCTTACACCGCCCAAGGACAGGCGCACGAAATTCCTCCCCGTAGCCCTTGCTACAGATCGGGCCAAGGAGGTCTTACCAACACCAGGAGGACCAACGAAGCAGAGTATTGGCCCCCGCACCTTTTTCGTTAGTCGTTGAACGGCCAGGTATTCGAGTATTCTCTGCTTGGGCTTCTCAAGACCGTAATGATCTTCTTCAAGTATGGCCTCTGCCTCCTCGATATTGAGTTTCTCTTTGGTCTTGTCGTACCAGGGGAGGGACAGGATCCAGTCAATATAGTTCCGGACCACTGTGGCCTCGGCAGACATGGGTGACATCATTTTAAGCTTCTTGAATTCATGTTTTACGCGGGCATGGGCCTCTTTGGGAAGGCGTTTACGCTTGATGCGTTTTTCCAGTTCCTCTAGCTCTGCCTTGAAGTCATCTTTTGCACCCATTTCCTTTTGAATGGCCCGCATCTGCTCATTGAGGTAGTAATCCTTCTGGGTCTTTTCCATTTGCTTCTTAACACGGGCCCGCAATCTTTGTTCCAGGCGGAGGATGCTTATCTCGTTGCGCAGTTTTTCAAATAGCCTTTCCAGACGCTTGTTTAGCTCCTCGGTTTCAAGGAGTTCCTGTTTGTCTCGAACCTTTAGGGCAAGGTGTCCTGCGATGGTGTCAGCGAGGCGCTCAGGATCCTCTATGGAGGTAACCGTGGCTACAATTTCCTCGCTGATCTTGTTGTTTAGCTTTGCATACTCCTCGAAGCTGGAGGTGATTGTCCGCACGAGGGCGTTTGTCTCAAGGTTAATTTCGCCCCTCGTATAAAGCCTGCGAACCTCCACCATGAAAAATTCCTGGTCGCCCAGGAAGTTTTCAATTTTCCCTCTGAACTTTCCCTCAATCAGGGCCTTCACGGTACCATCGGGCAACTTGAGGAGCTGCAGGACGCTGCCCAAGGTGCCATGGCTAAAAATATCCCGGGGACTTGGGTTGTCCACCTTTGCGTCCTTTTGCGCGGACAGGAAGATTTCCTTTTGGTGGGACATGGCATATTCCAATGCCTTGATGGATTTATCCCTTCCCACAAAAAGTGGCACCACCACGTTTGGGAATACAACTACGTCACGCAGGGGAAGCAAAGGGTAGAAAAAGGTTTCGTCCCTAATGAAGTCTTTGGGATCCTTCTTTAAGTTAAACATGGTACTACGCATACCCCACTTGATTTTCGTAAAGTAGAAGAGGGCGCTCGCCCTTGGTAATTACTTCTTCGCCAATTATGCACTCCCGTATGCCGGGGGTGGAAGGAATATCATACATGATGTCAAGCATCACGGATTCCATGATGGCCCTCAGGCCCCTGGCGCCAGACTTTCTATTTACAGCTTCTCTAGCAATGGCCAGTAGTGCCTCGTCAGTGAACTTTAATTCAACACCTTCAAGTTCGAATAGCTTCTTGTATTGTTTTACAAGGGCATTCTTAGGCTCGGTGAGAATTCTCACTAGGGCGTCAAGGCTCAGTTCGTCAAGCGTGGAGAGTATGGGTATCCTGCCTATGAATTCAGGAATAAGGCCGAACTTGATAAGGTCCTCAGGTTGAACCAGTGGCATGATTTCATTCATTTTCATTTGGTCTGAAGTGCCAATGTCAGCCTCAAAGCCCATGGCCTTTTTGCCGATGCGGCTTTGAATAATCTTGTCAAGGCCATTGAATGTTCCGCCACAAATAAACAAGATGTTTGTTGTATCAACCTTTACAAAATCTTGCTGGGGATGCTTACGACCGCCTTTGGGAGGCACATTAGCAAGGGTCCCTTCAATTATCTTCAGCAATGCCTGCTGAACACCTTCCCCCGAGACATCGCGGGTTATGGAAGGGCTGTCGGTCTTGCGGGCAATCTTGTCTATCTCATCGATATACACAATGCCCTTGCTTGCAGCCTCAACATCGTAATCGGCCATCTGGACCAGGTTCAAAATGATATTTTCCACGTCCTCCCCCACATATCCGGCTTCGGTGAGGGTAGTGGCATCAGCTATGGTAAATGGGACCTTCAATATCTTTGCAAGGGTCTGGGCGAGCAGTGTCTTGCCGCATCCTGTGGGCCCGATTAGAAGGATGTTACTCTTTTGGATCTCAACACCTTCCATGTCGACCTTTGTATTGATGCGTTTGTAATGGTTATGGACTGCAACTGAAAGGATCTTTTTGGCCCTTTCCTGCTCGATAACATACTGATCAAGAATTTCTTTGATTTCAGAGGGCCTTGGTAACTGTCCGGCCCCTTCTTGCTCGGCCTCTTGCGCATATTCCTCTGCAATTATTTCATTGCAGAGTTGGATACACTCATCGCAGATGTAAACCGACGGGCCAGCAATGAGCTTTTTTACCTCATCCTGGCTTTTACCGCAGAAGGAGCAAAGTAAATCCCCATTCGAATCGTTTTTTCTTGGCATAGCACAATCCTATTATTTCTTTGTTGTTGGAATCTCCCTGCTGGTGATCACCTTATCGATGATCCCATATTCCTTGGCTTCATGAGCGCTCATGAAAAAGTCGCGCTCTGTATCCTGTCGTATCTTCTCAATATCCTGGCCCGTGTGTTTGGCCAGAATTTGATTGAGCAGATCCCGAATCTTAAGTATCTCCCTGGCGTGGATATCTATGTCCGTGGCTTGGCCTTGGGCACCACCTAATGGCTGGTGAATCATTATCCTGGCATGGGGCAGGGCATAGCGTTTGCCTTTAGCACCGGCCGCTAAGAGTAGGGCCGCCATGCTAGTGGTCTGGCCCATGCAAATGGTGGCCACATCTGGCTTTACGTATTGCATTGTATCATAGATAGCCAGTCCAGCGGTAACCGATCCGCCAGGGGAATTAATATAGAGGTTTATGTCCTTATCGGGGTCTTCTGATTCGAGGAAGAGCATTTGGGCTATTATGGTATTTGCCATACCATCGTGAACCTGTTCCCCCATGAAGATGATTCGGTCTTTGAGTAGTCTTGAATATATGTCATAAGCTCTTTCACCGCGGGTTGATTGCTCAATTACAATTGGTATCAGCATGACCTTTAACTGTTCTCCTTATCTTTGGAATTACTTGACTCTGCCGGTTGATCAGCAGGCTTTCGAATAATAATGTTAGCATGCTCAAATAGGTAATTCAATGTTTTTTGCTCTAGCAACCTTTGCTTCATGGAATCAATGAGTCCTCTGGCTTCGTAATAGCGACGCAAGGGTTCTGCTTCCTGGCCTGTAGCGTTGGCGATGTCCTGGAAAGCCTGATCAAGGTCTTCATCGGATACCGAAATGTTTTCCTTTTTTGCAATTTCGGTGAGGATGAGGGAATTCTTAACTCTTTTCTCTGCCATTGGCTTGAAGTCCTGGCGGAGTCTCTCTTCAGATAAGCCTGCCTTTTCAAGACTCGATCCGCTTCGCAAGAGATCCTGCCTCACGCTTTCAATGCTATCGAGGATTTCATTTTCAACCATACTTTGGGGTAGCGAAATCTCCAGGCCTTCAGAGATTTTTTCCATGAGCTGCGTCTTGGCCTCTCTTTCGACCTCTCGCTCTCTTTCCTGCGTGATCAGTTCTCTAACCTTTGCCTTTAAGGCTTCAACGTCTTCGAGGCTCGGATCAAGGCGCTTTGCAAATTCTGCGTTAATTTCAGGCAATTCCATTTGTTTGATGTCTACAATCTTTACCTTGAAATCAACGGGCTTTCCAGCCAGAAGATTATGGTAATAGTCGGCCTCGAAATCCACGTGGATTTCTTTGTCCTCACCTTTTTGCGCACCGAGAAGCCCTCTTTCAAGATCAGGGTGAAAGTCGCCACTTCCCACCTTGATCATGAAATTAGTAGAACGGACACCCTCAATGGGCTCACCCTGGCTGAGTGCTTCATATTCCACAATTACATAGTCACCCTCGTGTACGGGTCTATCTGGATCAACTGGTGTGAGCTTGCCGTGGGCCTTTCTGATTTGCTCAAGGCGCTCGTCAACGTCTCGATCGGTGACTGTCACTTGCTGCTTTTCAACCTCGACGCCTAGGTATTCACCCAGTTGGATCTCGGGCCGCACTTCCATGATGGCCGTGTACTTAAAGCTCTTGCCTTTTTCCACAGAACCTTTCTCTAGCATAGGGAAGCTTAGGGGAGTGAGGTCCGATTCCTGAAGTGCCTTGGGGAATGTCTCGCTGATCAGTTCCTTTTGAACATCCTCAATCACTTGTTGACCATAGTATCTTTCGAGGAGTTTCAGTGGAGCCTTTCCTGGTCGGAACCCCTTAATTTTGGCCCGCTTTCTGATTTCCTTGTAGGCCTGGTTTATCCTCTTGTCCACCTCAGAGGCGTCAATTTCAATGGAGAGTTTCTTGCTGGTAGATGTTAATTGCTCAACGTCCGTCTTCATTTTCTGCCCTTTCTGTTTCTCTCTTTTATATTTTGCGTTGGGGCCGGTGAAATCTGCCAATGCTACAAATTAAGCTAGTACCACTAGAGTAATTGTCAATTCATACCCCATAATCTTGGTGGCAGATCAATAATAAAAGGCTCTCCTTTCCATGACTCCCGCCTTTATCTACAGGAAAGGGGGCCCTTCAGCGAACCGGCACATGCCACAAGTAGTTATGATTTATAAAAATTACTAGAGACAAACGCTCGTGTCAACGTGAAATTCCTTCTCCCCGAGTATGAGCTAAGTTGGCAATATAGTTTTCGTGGGACTTTAGAAGTTCCTGCAAATTTTCGATTGGAAGTTAGGACCTGAGAGAGAAACAGACCTGCCCCAACAATGACTTTGATTGGAAGCCCATCTTGGTGCTCCTGATACTTGCTATGGTGTTGGGCGCAAACATGGCAAGCCTATTCACGCAAACCTAGTCATCGCATTGGTGTTGGTTAATATCGGGATGGTATTAGTGAACAGGGGGTAGGGTGGGGTATATAAAAACGCCCGCTCTAGTGGGCGGGCGTCAGATGAATCATCAAGCATTACCTATAGCTTAGGTCGTGGCAGCATTCCAGCCCTTTCAGCTATTTCCGGAACCCTGTGCTCCCACTCGATAGCCATAAGATGAACTCCGGCTACTCCCTCCATTTCTTTGAATTCCTCTATTTGTTCTAACGCAAATTTTATGCCTTCTTCTGCAACTTTTCCTTTTCCTGCTCCTTGCAGCCTCTTGATGAGGGAATCAGGAACGTCCATACCAGGAACTTGTTTTGCCATATATCGAGCCATACCTATACTTTTCATGGGTGTGACACCTGCGAGAATGTAACATTTTTCGTGCAGACCCATGTCAACCACTCGTTTCATAAATTCCCTGAACTTGTCCATATTATAAATGCACTGGGTCTGGATAAAGTCGGCACCGGCATCTATCTTTTTGGCTAGGCGGTACACCCTAAACTCAAAAGGGTCAGCAAAAGGATTGCAAGCTGCTCCTATGAAGAGCCTAGGCGGGACATCTATTTTCTCTCCATTGAGAAAGACTCCCTCATCCCTCATGGTTTTCACGGCGTGTATTAGTTGCATAGAATCAATGTCGTAAACATTTTTGGCTTGAGGGTGATTGCCGAACTTTTGATGGTCACCTGATAGGCAGAGCATATTGCGTATACCGTGGGAATACACGCCCAATATATCGCTTTGAATGGCCAACCGGTTTCTATCGCGGCATACCATTTGAAAATTGGGCTCTAGCCCCTCTTGTAGTAAGATCAAAGAAGCAGCCCAGCTTGACATCCTTACTACCGCTGTTTGATTATCGGTGACGTTAACAGCATCAACCATGCCCTTTAAATGCTGGGCCTTTTCTTTTAGTTTTTCAACATTTGCACCCTGAGGAGGACCGCATTCACCTGTGAAAGCGAAGTGGCCGGCCTTAAGCACCTTCTCAAGATTACTCCCTGACTTGTATTCACTCATTTTACAAGCTCCTCCCTGATCATTGTCCTGGGGCCGCCATCCCGTGCAGTTGTCCAGTCTTTAGGAGGCCTAAATTGTCTAAGCTCATCTAGGCGCCCCTGCTCCATAAGTTTTCTTACAATGAGGTCCCAGATACAATCTACTTCCTTAGAAATTTCGCATTTGCCGCCAGATGAGCCACCGCATGGGCCGTTGAGAAGGCTTTTGGAACACCTGGCAATGGGACAAAGCCCACCAAAATAATGGACAACGCAAGTCCCGCATCCAGCACATCTTTCAGACCAAACACCATGCTCAATAGCTCCTCCCATGAACTTGGTGTTTAGGCCAGGAAAAATCCGAGACTGAGGATACCTTTCTGACAAAAATTGGGGTCCCACACCGCAAGCTATGCTGACCACTGCATCATACTCTCCAATTATGTCCCTTACCTCTTCGATATATTCCGGATCACACTGCCTCTCGAGTGTGGCCTCCCCCACCTCCATTGTCTTGCCATTTTTGTTCGCTGCAATCCTTAGTAAGGAGGCGAGTACACCTACTTCCTTGGCTCCTCCGACATTGCAGACCGTCACGCAGCCCTTGCAGCCTATGACCAGCACCTTTTCATAGTCTTTGACCATTTCCCATACTTCTTTTATTGGCTTTTGCTCGGCAACAATCATCTTGTAACCCCTTGGAATATTTTAATTATGTGTTATTGGTTCAACGTATCTTGCCTTTTGGCATCAACTAAAAAGGCCTTGTATTTTGAGCCGCTTTCTACGTTCTAGCTGGGCTTGGACCTAGGGAACGGATCCTTTCGATCATCTTAGCGCCTGTATCTGCGAATTCTTGCCCTCTAGAAGCGGACATGGAGAATACCTCTATTCGTTGAGGTTCAATCTCTAACTCCTCAAGGAGCTTTTTAACGTATTCGACACGCTTTTTTGCCTTGATTATTCCGCTTGTGTATCTACAGCTATCTTCCTGACAGCCTGCCACATATACTCCATCTGCCCCTTTTTCAAAGGCCTTAAGAAGGTGTAAGATCTCAATCCGGCCCGTACAAGGTACGTTAATTATTTTGATATTATTGGGTAGTTCCTTTTTGAGGCCTTCAGCCACGTCTGCTGCTGCTGAAGCGCAATTTGAACAGTAAAAAGCAACAATTTGAGGTACGAAATCATTCATTTTATTGCTCTCCTTTCTCAATGGCAGAGCCCTATGATATCCCGAGCAAGAATGCAGGGGCGTCATTAAGCATTTCGTCACTACATGTTACCATTGTAATCGCTTTGCCAGGGCACTCGGCTACACACAATCCACACCCTTCACATAGCCCTGGATCGATGTACGCTGCGCCTTTATCATGATCAATATAGGGTACATGGAAAGGGCAGGTCCTCACGCATGTGCAACACACAGCACATTTTTCTGGGTGGACCTCTGCAACCTGGCCTCCTATTTCAACGGTGTCCTGGCTCAATATTTCAACTGCCTTTGCCGCTGCCGCTTTCGCCTGGGTTAGGGAGTCTTCAGTGTCTTTTGGGTAATGGCCAAGACCTGCCAGGAAGACCCCAGGTCTGGTGGATTCCACGGGCTTAAGCTTTTCAGGGGATTCGGTAAAGAATCCGTCTTCATCAAGATCCACACCGAAGATTTCAGCTATCTGCGGGTTAGCCTCTGGCACAATAGCGGTTTGAAGAGAAATAAAGTCAGGTTCAATGGTGATTGGCTGATTCAATACGTGATCCCTCACCGTCACCTGCAATTTGGACAGGGGATTATCAGCGGTCACCAGAGGTTTAGCGCTAGGTTCATATCTCACGAATATTACACCTTTTTCTCTTGCCTGGCGGTACAATGACTCTCGGAATCCGAATGTACGAATATCCCTGTACAATATGTAGATTTGCATTTGGGGATTTATTTCCATCAAGTCAATAGCAGTCTTAATGGCGAATGTACAACAGAAGTTGCTGCAGTAAGGTCTATCTGGTTCCCTGGATCCCACGCATTGGATGAACACCCCCGCCTTACTATCCTTAAAGAAGGAAGGATCTTCCAATAGTTTTTGGCTAAGCTCTGACCATATAAATACATTTCTGTGTTGACCATACAGATATTCCCTTGGCTGCAAAGGATTTGCGCCTGTTGCCAACACAGTTACACCATGTAAGATCTCTATGTCCGTATCTCCCTGCCTGACCGTGGTTGCAAAATGTCCTGGCGAGCCGACATTTCTTTTCACTTCTGCATTTAATAGCACTTTGATTTTTTTGTTCTTATTAACCGCATCGATTAATTTATCCAGGTGCTTTTGAGTATCTTCACCACGCCAATTGCTCTTAACGTGGCGGGAATGCCCTCCGAGCTTATCAGTCTTCTCAACAATAGTGACTGCATATCCACTCTTGGCGATTGAGAGGGCAGCTTGGATCCCTGCCAGCCCACCACCTACTACCAGGGCCTGCTTGAAAACCTCAATTTCTCTTAAAGGAGGGGGCACAAGAAACTCGGCCCTGGCAATGGCGGCCCGAACGCGATCCTCGAGTTGTGGGCCTGCATCTTTCTCACTGACAACTCTTAGATCGACGATCTCGTACAAATAAGGATTCAGGCCATTTAATCTCAGTGCTTTTTCCAAAATCGCCTTATGGATATCTGGAGAACAGCTAGCAAAGACGATCTTATTGGCCTTTGATTCTCTCAATTTCTTACGAAGGTCGCCCAATAGATCCTCTCCGAGCCGCACTGCTTTCACAACCCCATTGAGATTGGAAGCGATTTTTTCTGCCCTTTTGCCAAGGTGAGCGTCCGTTCCCTCAGGGATATGGTAGGCGAACAATATTTTTGAAGCAGGATCCAGATCTTTCAAAGGAGGATATCTGTATTCCTTGGTTAGAGGTGATGGCTTAAGGAACGATAAAATTTCCGAGACAACCGCTTTGGCCTGGGTAATTGAGCCCTTGATATCTTCGGGGGATGTAATACCTCCGCACGCGAAAATGCCCGCCTTATTAGTCTGCACCTCAGAGAAAGCCCGGGTTTCAATATACCCTTCTGTGTTAATTTTCACGCCCATTTTTCGAGCTAAATCCACTGCCTCTGATGAAGGCCTGAGCCCAACTGAGAGAACCACCAGCTCAAATTTTTCTTTCTGTAATGCCCCTTTATCATCCACATACGTAATCAAAAGATCCTCATTATCAACTAGATCAATAGTATGAATGCGGCTTCTTATTAGTTTTACACCCCTGGAATTTGCATCGTTCATATACCTTTCGAAACCTTTTCCATGGGTTCTCATGTCCATGTAAAAGATAGTAGTGTCTATGTCCTGGTCGAAATCTTTAGTGTTGACTGCCTCCTTCAAGGCATACATACAACAGACGGTTGAGCAATATGGTGCGTCGCACGTATTTATGTCCCTTGAGCCTACGCATTGAAGCCATGCTATTTTTTGTGGTGTTTTTCCATCAGAGGGCCTCTTTATTTGCCCTCCTTCTGGACCTAAAGGTTTTTGCATTTGCTCATATTCCACGCTGGTAATGACATTGGGATACCGGCCATATGAGTATGTGTCATACAGGCTTGGGTCAAAGGCCTTTACTCCGGAGGCGAGAACTATAGATCCAACCTTAATTTCTTGCTTCCTTCCATTGATTTGCAGTTTTACGGTGAAATCACCTTTTGTGCCAGAAACTGCTAGTACACTACTATTTGTTAGGACTTTAATGTTCGGATCTTGCTCGCATGAAGCTATCTTAGGGTTGAGTTTACAACACGCACATATTGGATATAGTCTTTGTAAATTGGGGATCATTCCGCCCAATGAGGACATACGTTCTACGAGATAAACTCCATACCCAACGCGGGACAAAGAAAGCGAGACTTCAATTCCACTTATCCCTCCCCCGATTACTAGTACCCGACCTATTGCTTTCTTGGACGCCATAATCTTTTCTCCTACCAGTCTATTTGATTGGGGAATTTGTGTTATTTCGAGCCTTGGCTCTGATTAAGTCAATTTGTGAATTCTGTTACATGCCACAATTTCTTTTACGCTGTCAAGGATAAAACCACGGAGATTTCGGACATTGCTCAATTGATAAGAGTCAATTAGTTTTTACTGGGATCCAACATAGTCAAAAAAAGGTGACTTGCCAGCAATGGTAAATTAAGATAGTATTATTTTTGATTTGAATATTTGAATTAACTGAGACCACGATTTAGCTCGCCGTCTTTGAAATTCAAAAATGATGACACTATAAATCGAGGAAGGGGGGCTCTGTTTGGGCCAAATTGGCACATAGGGGGTGGCAAAATGCCTATCTATGAATATGAGTGCAGGGCTTGTAAAGCAGTGTTTCAAGCTCTTATTTTGAATATTGATGAAGAAGGTGATCTTGCTTGCCCTAAGTGCAACGGAAGAAAGCTCAAGAGATTGATTTCTCTTGCCTTTTATCACACAAGTGAGTCAGATCGGTTGGCCAGCTATGACCCAAGGGCCCAGAAAGAGGATAGCTTTTATAGAGATAGTCGCAACATAGGACTCCACGCAAAATGGCGCGCCAAGCAGATGGGCGTGGATTTGGGAAAGAGTTTTGAGGAAAAACTGGATCGTATAAGGACTGATCCCTCGAGCGTCATTAAAGACAGTGAATAAGTAGGTGGACTATGCGGAATATAGGAGAGGTTGTCTTGATTTATTATGATAATCAGCCAGCTGTATATGGCCGTATTGAGAGCATCGAACCAGATGTCAAGAGGGACTGGTATCAAATTACCCTGCTATTGCTCACAATCCCTGCGCATCCTGTAACCTGGATTTTAAGGGAATCATACATTGATGGCGAGCCGTTTACCATGGGGGGTATTCCCATGAGGCTTGAGGAGGTAAAAAGAGCTCTACCAGAAGGTAAACCTCCTGAGCCTGAAGGGGAAGAGAAAGGGAAAAAGGAAGGGGCAAAGAAGGGGCAGATTATCCCTTTTAGAAAGCTATAGCACTTGCCAGGTAATTCAATGCCTCAAATGATTGTGCGTCGTGAACTGCTTTTTTCCACGTTACCGACTTTGCTTTGCGGTTAGGAACTAGGGGCGAGGGCCGAATTGATGGGATCGTTTGAAATATTCGTTATCAGGGCGTTGCTATCCGGACTATTTGCATTTTTCTTGTGTCGATTCTTTTTCAAGCAGACTCCCGCGCCAAAGGTGGTGGGGCTTGCGGTTTTGATGTTGGGATTGGCGTATCTGTTGGAATACGTAAGGAAACGCAACCAGGGAGGAAGTGATGAGTCCTAAAAAATACGTTTACTCATTTGAAGAAGGTGACGGAAAGAACAAACAGCTTCTAGGAGGCAAGGGTGCCAATTTATGTGAAATGACCCAGATCGGACTGCCTGTTCCTCCCGGGTTTGTTATCACAACTGAGGCATGCCGCTTTTATCTTTCGAAGGAGAAAAAGAAACTAGATCCTGAGTTGAAGAAACAGATCAAAGACGCGATGGCAGCCCTTGAGAAGGAAACGGGTAAGGGTTTCGGAGACTCGAAAAATCCACTTCTTGTTTCGGTGCGCTCCGGTGCGGCAATCTCCATGCCGGGGATGATGGATACTATTTTGAATCTTGGCCTCAACGATCAAACGGTCAAAGGGCTGGCCAAAAGGACAAACAATGAGCGGTTTGCCTATGATTCGTACAGACGTCTCATACAACTGTTTGGGTCAGTGGCTTTGAATATAAGTGATGAAGAGTTCGATAGAGTTTTCAATGAAATAAAGAAAAAATATAAAGCTAAAAATGATATTGACCTGGATGCCAATTCACTTAAGGAAACGTGCTCAGAGTTTTTGAAGCTTATAGAGGAAAAGGCAAAGAGGCCGTTTCCCCAAGATCCCTATGAACAGCTCGAGGCGGCTGTGGAGGCAGTTTTTAGGTCTTGGATGGGAAAGAGGGCGGTGGATTACCGCCGCGAATTCAACATCACCCCTGATATGGCAAATGGTACGGCAGTAAATATATGCACAATGGTTTTTGGCAATATGGGAGAAACAAGTGCGACTGGGGTAGCCTTTACGAGGAATCCAGGCACCGGTGAAAATAGGCTCTATGGTGAATACATGGTCAATGCCCAGGGTGAAGACGTGGTGGCAGGAATTAGAACACCTAAGCCCATAAGAGAATTGCGCAGGGAGATGCCTGGAGTTTACCGCGAGCTGGAAAAGTTAAGGCATACCCTGGAGAGGCATTATAAGGAAGTGCAGGATTTTGAATTTACAATAGAAAATGGAAAGCTCTATTGTCTACAGACCAGAAACGCAAAGATGAATGCCGCGGCATTCATCAAGACATCCATAGACATGGTGAACGAAGGGCTCATAACCGAGCAGGAAGCGATCCTGAGGGTCCAACCAGACATGCTGGCTCAGCTTCTTCATCCGCGCCTTGATCCCAGTGCCAAGGCCCAGCTACTGGCAGAGGGATTACCCGCATCTCCTGGTGCTGCCTCAGGAAGATTGGTATTTGACGCGGATAGGGCCGAGTCCAAGGCAAAGCTGGGCGAGAAGGTGATTCTGATCAGGGAGGAAACCAAGCCCGAAGATATTCATGGTTTTTTTGCAGCCCAAGGTATTCTCACAAGCCGTGGCGGAAAAACCTCACATGCAGCGGTGGTGGCCAGAAGCATGGGTAAGCCATGTGTTTCTGGATGCGAGCCCATGACCATTGACCATCAGGCCAGGGAGGCCGTGGTGGGAGGCGTAGTGCTGAGGGAGGGCGACGTGGTTACCATTGATGGCAGCACCGGAAAGGTTTACCTCGGGCAAGTTCCCACCATAGAGCCGGAATTCGTGGAGGACTTGCTAGTGCTATTGGAATGGGCCGACGAGATCAGTGAACTGGAGGTCATGGCAAATGCCGATACCCCAGAGGCCGTGGAAAAGGCCAAAAAATATGGCGCCAAGGGAATAGGGCTGTGCCGAACCGAGCGCATGTTCAACCATCCAGAGCGGCTGCCCATCGTCCAAGAGATGATACTGGCCGAAAATGCCAAGGAGAGACAGGCGGCACTGGATAAGTTGCTACCTTTTCAGAAGGATGACTTCAAAGAGATTTTTAGAATCATGGACGGCATGCCTGTGACCATTAGGCTTTTGGATCCTCCGATACACGAGTTTTTGCCTTCTGCCGAGGAGCTTGTAAATGAGATTGCGCGTCTGCGCGAGCTGAGAAAGACGGTGGAGGGCATGGCCGCACTTCCCGAAACCTTAAAGTTATTGGACCCAGAGCTTCACAAAAGGTACGCGGCCAATCTGGAGATGATAACCAGGGGCCTAGAGGAACTTAAGGACAAGCATCTGGCTGAGGACCTGATAGAGGCCAAGGAGCAAATGCTGAAGAAGGTCAGGGCACTGGCGGAGATAAACCCCATGCTGGGTCACAGGGGGGTGAGGCTGGGGATCACATATCCCGAAATCTACAGTATGCAGATCAGGGCGATACTTGAGGCAACAGCCGAGCACTTAAAAGACGGAGGGCAGATCGTTCCTGAGATTATGGTGCCGCAGGTGTGCACACTGCAGGAACTCAAGTATGTCCACAGGTATGTCACGGAAATCCACAAGGATGTTGAGAAGAACTACAAGATCAACGTGCCTTACAAGTTTGGGACTATGATCGAGGTAGTTAGGGCTTGCATGAGGGCTGGACGCATCGCTGAACTGGCAGAATTTTTCTCCTTTGGCACGAATGACCTTACCCAGGCCACCTTTTCCTTCTCAAGAGAGGATGCAGAAAACAAGTTTTTACCCCTTTACAAGGAGAAGGGAATCTTGCAGCACAATCCTTTTGAGGTGTTGGACATAAAGGGTGTGGGCAGGCTGATGATGATCACCTGTGAATGGGCGAGAAAGACAAGGCCTGACATGAAGATAGGCATATGCGGTGAGCAGGGTGGAAACCCCGACTCCATCCGGTTCTGCCACCACATAAAGATGAGCTATGTGTCATGCTCGCCTCCAAGGGTGCCCATTGCAAGGCTTGCCGCGGCCCATGCCAAGCTTACGGAAGAGGAGTATGAGATTATTTAGCCGTAGCGCATAAAGCATAAGGCATAGGGCATAAGGCTGAAGGCGGGAGAAGGGGGAGGTATGCAATAATGGGGGATGATGGAATACTGGAATGATGGGCTAGAGGCATAAGGGAGAGAGGAATATTGAAGATCGAATGTCGAATGAAGAATGCCGAATTAGGAAGTGAGGACCGACTGAGTTCGTAAAATTCGTGCCGTTAAGCAAAA
>Ga0190359_1000261_pt1 | contig 36217 bp, 35 predicted proteins | sample 48721823_MG_FD_161269 | JGI IMG/M metagenome (GOLD analysis project Ga0190359, IMG submission 161269) | Hydrothermal vent microbial mat bacterial communities from Southern Trench, Guaymas Basin, Mexico - 4872-18-2-3_MG | ecosystem: Environmental > Aquatic > Marine > Hydrothermal vents >... | reverse complement strand
GCGCGCCGAATTCGTTGCGCATTCATTTATTATCAAAAATATTAGAAAAAACTTACGGAGGAAGCAAGGCAATTCATCTCAAAGCTAAAGCTTTGAGTTTCCTTGCCTGAGAGAATGATAAACACGCTATTACTTATTATTGGAATCTTAATTCTCTTGAAAGGTGCTGACTATCTAGTGAAGGGTTCCTCCTCGCTAGCAAAAAAGATAGGGGTTCCTTCATTAGCTATTGGTCTTACCCTACTCGCATTTGGAACCTCAATGCCAGAATTAATAGTAAACATAGTAGCAGCAATAAAAGGTAATGAAAACATAGCATTTGGGAATGTCATAGGAAGCAACATAGCCAATATATTATTGGTTATAGGAACAGCCGCTTTAATAACAAATCTAAAGGTAAAACCTTCTACAACATGGATAGAAATACCAATATCCTTCCTTGCTGTTTGTGTTCTTTTCATTTTTGCCCATACGCTTGCTCTAGGAGGATACAACAAACATGTTGATAGGATTGAAGGCATAATTCTAATAATCTTCTTTATATTGTTTATTTACTATGTGTTCAAACTTGCAAAAAAGAAAAAGGTTAAGCTAGAAGAAGAAATCAAAATTGAAAAATTATCATATAAAACTATTATTCTAATGATAGTATTGGGTATAGCTGGTTTATATTTTGGAGGAAAATGGACTGTAGAGGGTGCAATTGGTCTAGCAAGATTAGTAGGCATAAGTGAATATTTTATTTCTCTAACAATTGTAGCAATAGGAACATCCCTACCTGAACTTATAACATCCATAGTTGCAGCATTGAGAAAAGAGGCAGACTTGGTGCTTGGGAATGTTGTAGGAAGCAATGTCTTCAATGTGTTCTTAGTGCTTGGAATAAGCTCAATAATAATCCCAATAAGAATGCCAACCTTTGCTATCATTGATTTAATCTTTCTCTTGATTATAACCCTGCTTCTGATAGCCTTTATATACCTTGGAAAAAAACATGAAATCGTAAGATGGCAAGGAGTATTTTTTATTATGGCTTACTTTCTTTACTTGATATACCTTGTTTCTAGAAGAAGCTACCTCAAGTTTCTGCTATAAAGCCATAGCAATCATAAATAAAAACATTTTTAAATAAACGGCTTCCTAATAGGGAAAGAAATGAAAATAACAATAAGAAACATAAAAAGGATTCTTGAAAAGCAAGACTCTAAAAAATTGAATCTACTACTTAAAGACAGCTATCCCCATGATTTTGCTATGATTCTTCAAAAATTAACTATTGAACAGATGAGGGATTTATTCTGCTTAATGGAAGATAAAAAAGCTGCTGAAATATTTAGTCTGCTTGATATAGAAATACAAATACAATTAATTGAAGTACTTCCAAGAAAAAAAGTAATTGACATAGTTACCTTAATGGCAAATGATGATAGAGTAGATTTACTTAAGAACATAAAAGAAGAACGTAAGGAGTTAATTCTCAGGGGAATTGCCCAAGCGGAAAGGAATGAAATACTAAATTACTCTAAATACCCTGAAGACACAGCAGGCTCAATTATGACTTCAGAATACACGACAATTCCACCAGACATGACAGTCAGGGAAGCTATTAATCATCTAAGAGAAGTTGCCCCAGAAAAAGAAACAATCTACTACTCATATGTCGTAGATAAAGATAGAAAATTATTAGGCTTCATATCACTAAAAGACCTTATCTTATCAAAACCAGATGAACTTGTAAGAGACATAATGCATAAGGAGGTTATATCAGCAAAGGCTAGTGAGCACAGAGAGGATGTAGCAAGAAGAATACAAAAGTATGATCTTATTGCTTTGCCTGTTACAGATGACGAAGGCAAACTGCTAGGAATCATTACCTATGATGATGCAATGGATGTAATTACAGAAGAGTACACTGAAGACTTTCAGAAATTCGGAGCTGTTTCTGGAAGATATGACACAAACTATCTAAGAACGCCTGTGTGGGTTCATTTTAAGAACAGGGTTGTTTGGATAGTAATCCTAGCAATACTAGGGCTGTTTTCTGGTTATGTAGTAAGTAGTTTTAAGGATGTTCTATCAAGTCTTATTGTCCTAGCGTTCTATATGCCAATGTTAGCAGATACTGGAGGAAACACAGGAAGCCAAGCAGCAACAGTTATTGTTAGGGCTATAGCTCTTGGCCAGATATCAGACAAAGCAAAAGACATTATAAAGGTGTTAGTAAAAGAGCTAATAATATCACTCTTGTTGGCTCTTGTCCTTGGCTTGTTGTCTTTCGCAAGAGTTCTGTTCTTTACTAAGGATACGATGCTTCCTGGAGGGCTAACCATTACAAAAGTTGCTCTAGTAATAGCAATAGCTCTTTCAGTGCAAGTAATAACCGCAACAGTGATAGGTGCTATGTTGCCTCTCCTAGCTGCAAAGCTTAAAAAAGACCCTGCAGTTATAGCCAGTCCTGCTTTAACTACATTCGTAGATATCACTGGGCTGCTAATTTATTTCACAACAGCAAAGATATTGCTTGGGTTATAGGCTATTTTCTTAATAACACCTAGAGAAGTTTTTTAAATACAGTAAGACTACCTCATTGTTATGATAAAGGCCGTCTTATTTGATTTAGACAATACCTTAATTGATTTTATGAGAATGAAAAGAAATAGTTGTGAATCTGCTATTTCAGCTATGATAGACGCAGGTCTTAAAGTAAATAAAGAAAAGGCATTAAAGCTATTATTCCAGCTCTATGACAAATATGGGCTGGAAGACAAAAAGATATTCCAGAAGTTCTTAATGAAAGTTACTGGAAAAATAGATTACAGAATCCTAGCGAATGCTATAGTAGCCTACAGAAATGTTAGGTCTTCGTACATGCACCCATACCCTCATACCGATTATGTACTTATAAAACTAAAAAGCAAAGGAATAAAGCTTGCAATAATCAGTGATGCTCCAAAGCTTAAGGCATGGATAAGGCTTATGGCTATGAGGATAGGCAATTTTTTTGATGTCGTTGTTGCATATGAAGACACAGGCCAACTAAAACCATCCTCACTACCATTTGAAGCAGCATTGAGGAAACTAAAAGTAAAGCCAGAGGAATGCCTAATGGTAGGAGACCTCCCACAAAGAGATATAAAAGGAGCAAAAAAGTTAGGGATAAAAACATGCTTTGCAAGATACGGCAACCCAAAAGAAAAAAGTAATGCTGACTATGAGATTAATGATATTGAAGAGCTACTAGAACTTATCAAATAATATCTTGATTTCTTAAAATTACTACTAGACAGAAAAAAATCAAAAGGTTTAAATAGTAGTATATGAATTACAAATATATAAATTATATAAATTCAATGTAAGAAGGGTGGTATTAAAAATGATATCTGAACAAAATAGGGAAGATTTAAGAAAATATCTAAATGAAGTCTATCCGATTCTAGAAGATACGGCAAGAAATTGGGGTTTTGGAAGTGAACCAGCAAAAGATTTAGTTCAACAGGCATATGTAGAGCTTCTTAGCTCAAGAGACCCAACCTTGCTTTTAGAATTCCCACCCGAAAGCAGATTAGAGATATTAGCAACTATGATGAGTGAGATAGCTGATAGGCTTCCTCTTCATTCATTTGCTGGAACAACATCTCTAGAAGAATATCTAGGAATATCAGGAGAGGAACTACCACCAGAAGCACAAAGGGTAACAGAATTTTTAAGCTCCTCTACAGAAGCGGTAAGACCACAAAAATCCAAATGGAGAGAACCAGCAGTTTATCAAACATACATTCCTACAGGATACACACTAGAAGAAATAAGCATGATTGTCCAAAAAGGAAAAGGCCCAGATTATAAAGAAGTAGTTCAAAAAGCAATAAAAAGAGGAGGTCCTCTTTTAGCCTTAGTCATGGAGCAAGCACTACTTGCTAATCCTAATCCAACAACAGAACAAAGAGCTATAGGCACTACCAATACTAGCTATGGACCAATAATGCCCTACACCACAGAAACACAAAGAGATTATGGAGTATTAGAATTAGCACCAAATAGATGGCCTCTTACAAAACCATTGAGAATAGGAAGAGCATAAACCCACAAAAAAGTTTATAAATAATTATTTTCTCTTTCTTTACTATGAGAATTGAGCAAGCTGAGAGACTAAAGAAGATAGGTGACTATGCCTTTGCAGAAGTAGACAAAGAAGTAGAAAAACTAAAACAACAAGGAATAAGTGTAATAGACTTTGGGGTAGGGGATCCAAAAATACCAACACCTGCAATTGTAAGAAATTATTGCAAAAGAGCAATTGACAAGAGAAAAGAGGAGGGTTATCCAAGCTACATTGGTACACTAGAATACAGAGAAACAATAGCAAGATGGGTAAAAGAAAGATTTAATGTAAGCCTTGACCCAAAAACAGAGATATGCTCAAACATAGGAGCAAAGGAGGCTATCTTCAACTTTCACGAAGGAATAATAAATCCTGATGACTATGTAATTATGCCAAACCCTTGTTATCCTCCATACGAGAGGGGAACTATATTCGCAGAAGGCAAACCTTATTTTTATCCTTTACTAAAAGAGAATGATTTTCTTCCAAAACTAGAAGACATTCCCAAGGAAATAGCAAAAAAAGCAAAGCTTATGTGGATTAATTATCCAAACAATCCAACCGGAGCAACAATACCAAAAGAAAAACTTAAAGAAATAATAGACTTCGGCATAGATAATGAGATTATAATAGGCTCTGACGAATGTTACTCTGAAATATACTTTGAAAAACCACCAATATCAATCCTAGAGCTAACAAAAGAAAATGTTTTTGTTGTCCAAAGCCTAAGTAAAAGAAGTGCAATGACTGGTTATAGGGTTGGTTGGCTGATGGGAGACCACAAAATCATAGAAATCTTCAAGAAGGTAAAAACAAACATAGACTCAGGCACACCAACATTTATTCAAGATGCCGCCTCAGCAGCATTATTAGATGAAAGGCATGTAGAGGAATTCAGAAACCAATATAAGAACAAGATGAAGATTATAATTGACGCACTAACCTCAGTAGGGCTGGAAGAATGTAAACCAAAAGCAACAATATATGTCTGGCAGAAATGCCCCGAGGGTATGGCAAGCCTAGAATTTTCAAAAAAGCTACTAGAAGTAGGCCTTGTCACCACACCAGGCTCATGGCTTTCAAGAGAAATAAACTCAATAAACCCGGGAGAAGGCTATGTAAGATTTGCTCTTGTATCCACAGTAAAAGAATGCAAAGAAGCTGCTGAAAGAATAAGAAAACTAAGATTCTAATCCAGATATTCTAATTATCTCCGGACTGGAAGTCCTAAGTTGAATACAGCATCAGCAACCGCCCTATAGTATTGCGAAGAAGAATCATATTGAGCAGTATTCAATCTCTGCATAGTCTCTTCTGGAGAACTAGTAATAGCTCCTGTCCTACTTGCCCTCACTAACTCAGCAATATTAAGGATTGTACTAGGAGAGGTTGTAAATCTATAGTCTGGTTTCAGCAAGTATATAGCCTTTTTCACATCATCAAAACTCAGTCCTTCTTCACTATTCGCAGAATCCCTAACTGCCTCATACAACGGAATTACAACCATATCAAGATTTGCTTTGGTTACTGTAGGACTCTTCCATGGAATCAACCCAAGTAACCTTGTTTTTTTTCTAAAAGCCCTCCTTACTGCATTACTTAACAGCATATAAAGAGGATCTCCAACTTCATTTCTTCTTGAAAACATTTTATTAATCCCAGAAAAAAGATTAATACAACCAAATTTAAATAAGTTTCCATAATTCCTATTCATAAGACCTAAAGAAATCTGTTAAAACCTTATGAAGCTCTTCAACATCAGATGCTATCTTATCATCATACCTATGAGTCCACAGCTTATAGATAAACTTATCAACCAGAGTTCTTAGAAAATAATAAATGGGTTTCTGCTGCCATCTTGCAGCAATATCTGTCTCTAAGATTCCATCAAGTATTATCAATACTTCTCCTCTGTGCATTATTTTATAGCTCTTACCTGCCTTCACCTTAACCTCCCTAACATTTTTAAACAATGCATCAAGCCTGACTATTGTCTTAGCCCAATCAGCAACCTGTTCCCATATCTCAACAAACCACTCTATACCCTTACCACCCTTACCAACATGCTCTAACTTTTTCTTAATCTCTTTCTCCTTACCTTTTTTCCTAATCCAATCCTCAACCACCTTATAAAATTCAATAATATCAAATGTCCCCCTATGCTCAAGCTTCATTCCTTCAACAACAAATTTTTTTTCAACCATCTTAATGTGAAAAGTGTGGAACTTTACTTACTATCCTCCAATACCTATATGTATTCAGAAAGGATTCAATTGTATGGTAAAGATCATGAACATCTTGGGTTAATCTTTGCTCAAACCTTTCTGTATAAGCCTTATAAATAAACTTATCATACAAGGTTCTTATGAAAATAAACAAAGGCCTATCATCCCACCTATGTTCATGGTCATGTTCTATAATACCATCAAAATACATTAAAACCTTTCCCTCATCTGTAGTTATCCTCTTATCATTATGAACCAATTGCACCCTTTTTAACTCAGAAAAAAGAGCCCTTAGTTTGATTATATATCTAGTGTAATAGGATATTTTTTTCCAATATGATATTTCATATTCTATTGACTTACCGGAAGGAAGGTCTTGCTCAAAATTTTTATCCTCCTTTTTTTGCAGTCCCTTTTCCTTGTGCCATGCTCCAATCAGTTTAAATAGTTCTTTAACCTTTAATGGTCCCTTGTACTCCAATCTTAGATGATCAACAATTATTCTTGTTTCAGACATTTTTAATATTTCCTATAGACACCAGAAAAGTATCTATGCTCATACTCTTCTGACTCCATCTTCAGTTTTCTTTTTATCATTGCATGCAAATCATACATCTCATACCTTAATTTTGGTCCCCAACCCATTGTAAAATTCTTCTTTATGATGTATTTGTTATAAAAGCTCTTTAAGTGAGTTAAAAAAAGACTCTCATCAAATCTCTTTTCCCAATCACTTACAAGATTAGCCTTTATCTCAATCCATATCCTTCCCTTTGTAAAGGTTTTTCTAGAACCATCAGGCATAGCTACTTCTACATCATGTGCATCGTAAGTATGTATATAGATATCATAATGGATTTTAACATACTCAGTTTCATATCTCTCTGCCTGCCAGATATATTGCCTCTCCACTCCAAACGGACTAGGATGTTTATGTTTGTAAACCCTCTCATGAAATTTATACTTCCTCCTTCTAAACCACTCGGCTATAGATTCATACAAATCCTGCATATCCCAAACTCCCTTATACCTAATATAAACAACAGGCTCTGCAAAATCATCCCACAATCCTTCAGCCATACTCAGTTTACTAATAACTATTGTATATAAACTTTTTGATTTGGTTTTGATTTAAAATAAAAATAAAAAAACCAATTAATTTAATCAAAAATTATTCAACAAGTTTACAAACAAAAAAGAAATCTTTAAATATAAGTTTTCTAATTTTTTAATGCGATTATCTCATGAACATAGCACTGACTTTTAATCTGAAACCTTCTTTAATCAAAAAAAACGAAGAAGACCTTCATATAGAATATGACTCCATAGAAACAATAAATAATCTAAAAGAAGCAATAGAAGCAAATGGACATAAATGCATACTAATTGAAGCAAACGAAGAAGCTTATATTAACCTAAAAAAAAATAGAGAAAAGATTGATTTTGTATTTAATTTTGCAGAAGGAATAGAAGGAAGAAGCAGAGAATCACAAATACCCATTTTCTGTGAGATGTTAAAGATACCATACCTTGGTCCGGATCCACTTACATCTGGAATAATCCTAAACAAAGCAAGAACAAAAGAGATTTTAGGATACTATAATATACCCACTCCAAGGTTCCAGATTATGAAGAATGAAAACGAAAACCTATTGTTAGAATTTCCAGTTCTTGTAAAGGCGATAGCTGAGGGTTCATCAAAGGGATTAAACAACAAGAACCTAGTGAACAATGAAAATGAATTAAGAAATGTTGTCAGGAGAATAATAAAAAGATACAAGCAAGAAGCTATTGTTGAAGAGTTTCTAGATGGAGAAGAATTTACAGTATCTATAATAGGAAACGAAAATCCCATTATACTGCCAATAGTAGAGATTAGGTTCCACCATTTACCAGACCATCTAAACAATTTTGATTCCTATGAAGCAAAGTGGATATATGATAACCCAAAAAACAATAAGGAAGCAGACCCGCTAATATGTCCAGCAGAAATTGATAGAGACCTTGAAGAAAAAATAAAAGAAGTGTCCCTAAAAACATTCAGGGTTCTTGACTGTAAAGACTGGGCAAGAATAGATATAAGGCTAGACAAAAACAAAATTCCAAATGTCCTAGAGGTTAATACTCCAGTTGGCTTGATTAAAGACCCAAAAGAAAACTCAAGAATGCCCAGAGCAGCATATACTCTTGGCTGGAGTTATGAAAAGCTTGTTGGAGAGATATTAAACGCTGGTTTAAAGAGATGGAAAATCAAAACAAAGCTAGCAATAGGTAGATGATTGGTTTTTATGAAAATAGCAGTTGTATTTACGAGAAGAGAAGACGATTCAAAAAGCTACGAACCTATTGATTGGGAAGGTAGAGATACAAATGATGATGCTTTTTCTGTCATGAATGTGTTAAAAGAACTAGGACATGAAGTATTGCAATATTATGTAGACCTAGACCTATTTGAAACTTTACGAAACAATAAAAAAAATATTGATATGGTATTCAACTTGTGTGATGATGGTTTTTTTTCAGACCCCACCCTAGAACCACACTTACCCGCAATACTTGATATTCTTGGAATACCTTATACTGGCTCAGGTTACTTAACCTTAGCGATGTGCTTAAACAAAGCAAGAGCCAAAAAAATACTGATGTACCACAAAATACCAACTCCAAAATTCCAAGTCTTTGAGAATAGCAAAGAAAATATCAAGAAAGGCCTAAGATTTCCACTAATAGTGAAACCAGTTCGTGAGGATGCATCTATTGGGATAAGAGACGACTCTGTTGTAAAGGATGAAAAAGAGCTAAGAAAAAAAATAAGTGACATCATAGCCAAATACAAACAACCAGCACTAGTAGAGGAGTTTATTGAAGGCAGGGAATTCAATGTAGGGATTGTAGGAAATGAGGTATTACCTATTTCTGAGATAACTTTTGATGGACTACCAAAAGATAAGCCAAGAATCGTTAACTATAATGCAAAGTGGAAAGAGAATACCATTGACTACAAGGAGACAAAAAGAAGCTGCCCAGCGAAGATTGATGAGAAACTAAAAAGAAAACTAATCAATTTAGCATTAAAGGCTTCAAGGCTTATGATGTGTGAGGATTATTATAGGGTTGATTTTAGGGTAGACAAAGAAAACAACCCATATGTCCTAGAAATCAATCCGAATCCTGACATCTCAGAAGATGCTGGACTAGCAGCAATGGCAAAAGCAAAAGGATACACATACAAAGAGCTAATAGCAAAAATAATAGAAAGTGCCTTATCAAGATGGAAATAAAAAGCAGATTGTTAAAAACAGGCTTCTCTATAAATCTTCAAAAAAACTTTAAAATTGAATACCCAAGGGCTGTTTGGGAATCCATCAGTAAAGAAACAAAAAAAACTATAGCTGAAAACATAATTTACCTTAAAACATCACCATATTCATTGTTCCTAGAAGAAGAAATACACTACAATTTCTCTGTTCCATATATGAGGAGACTAGCTGACAAAGGAATGGAACTAGACATCCCAAGAATAGCCGAAGAAGACAACATCTCTTCCAAAGAATTAATTGAAAAATTTAAAAAAAGAAAAATTAGGTTTAAGTATAACTATACAAAGAAGATTAAAAACATTTCCACAGAAGGCTCTAGCATAGTTAGTATCTCCTTTGGCAAAGACAGCCTATTATCTTATGCTATTGCAAAAGAACTAAATCTAAATCCCAAACTAGTCTTAGTACAAGATTTTTGGGACCTTGAAGCATATCATAAACTCAGGTTAGTAAAAAAATTTAAAAAAGAGTTCAAAGAAAAGATAAGCATAGTGTATGACTATATAGACGATATTTCTACTCACAAAAGGATAAACAAAACAAACTCAAAAGGGATTGTAGCTACAAATGCCATGAGCTCATATATGGCTATATTGCTTCCATTTGCAATATACAACAAATCTGAATACATAATATTTGGGAATGAACAGAACTTTAATGATTACTTTACCAACAAAGAAGGATTCAATGTATATCCATCACACGAACAAAATAGTAACTGGATGCTAGAGCAAAGCAAATCCTTAAGAGGATTCACCAATAACAAAATAAGACTGTGTAGCCTTGTAGAACCTCTATATAACATAGCAGAAATAAAAGTTCTTTTTAACAGATATCCTGCTATCGCAAAATATCAGATGTCCTGTTCCCAGGAAATAGGGAATAAAAAAAGTAGATGGTGTTACAATTGCCCCATGTGTGCAAAAGCCTTCTTATATCTTGTAGCAAACAACATAAATCCAAAGATTATAGACTTCAAAATTAATTTTTTTAATAAAGAATACAAAAGATTATACCCTCTTTTTAATAAGCCATTTAGAATATATGAAAAGCCAAAAGCTGTAAGGGATGAGCAATTACTTGCATTCTATTTGGCTTACAGGAACAAAAAGAATGGCTACCTAATAAAAAAATTCAAGGAAAACTTCTTAGCAGAAGCAAAGGAAAGAGAAGACGAACTCTACAACAGATTTTTTAAGATACATACTGCAGTTTCCATACCAAAAAAAATAAAGACACAAGTAAAATCAATCTACAAAGAAGAACTAAACAAATGAGATGGAGAGAAATATCAAAAATAATAAAAAAAGCATGGGAGGAAAAGATAAAAACAGATGACGGAAGCTATTACAAGAACCATATAGCAGATATAACAAATAAGAAAAAAATTCTTCTTAAAGCAACAAGAACTTTTGACACCCCATTATACATACTTGATGAAAAAAAGCTAAAAAAAGATGCTATATTCTTTATCAACACTTTCAGAAAATATGTAGCAAACTCTGAATTTTTCTATGCCTTTAAATCAAATGATTTGCCATACCTAATAAAAACACTACAAAAGGAAGGATATAACGCGGATGTTGGTAGTCTTTTTGAGTTACAATTGGCTCTGAAGTTGAAATTCAAGAAGATAATATTCACAAGTCCAGGCAAAACTATAAATGAAATAAAGGCAGCTATAAAAAACAAAAGCAAAGTGATAATAAATATTGACAATCAAGACGAGTTAGAGAAAATAATAAAGCTGACTAAAAACAAAAGAATAAAAGCCAGTATAAGGATAAACACAGACAAAAAGATAATGAGAAAGTGGTCAAAGTTTGGGGTGGATTTAAAGGATTTAGGAGGAACAATAAAAAAAGCCAAAAAGAACAATATAAAAATTATTGGATTGCATTTCCATTCCTCATGGAATGAAACAGCAGAAAGATATTGCAGAAATATTAAACTGATTGGTTCTTATCTAAAAAATAATTTTTCAAAAGAAGATATATCAAAGATAGAATTCTTGGACATAGGTGGTGGGTTTTACCAAAAAGATACAGCGTTATTATTAAAGTTTAGTCACAAATTCTCTTTAATAGAGATGATAAGAGATTTCTCAAACAAAGATGCTAACTTTGACCCATATAGGTTCTACATTGACGAAGTTGACCCATTGGAAAAGTTTGCAAAAGACATATCAAAATACCTTAAGAGATATATCTTTACTCTAAAAAAAGATATTAAAATCTTCTTTGAACCCGGTAGATACATCAATACAAACTCAACTCACATCCTAGTAAAGGTTATTGCTAGAAAGAAGAATAGCATAATAGTTGATGGTGGGATTAACTTAATAGGTGGGTCTGATTTTTCAGAGTATCTATTCGCCCCAATAATTAATTTATCAAATCCTTCGTTCAGATTAAGGAGGGAAATAGTATATGGTCCCTTATGCACACCAAACGATTTATGGGGCTACTCATATTACGGAAGAAAAGCAAAAAGAGGAGATATCTTAGCAATACTGAATCAGGGGTCATACAACTTTTCAAGAGCTTGGCGTTTTTTAAAAGAAACTGCACCATATGTTGTTATAAAAAACAAGAGGTTAATCTTAGCAAAAGAAAAAGAAAAATTTGAAGACAGATATGCAAGATGTAAACTATAATTCTCGCCGATTAAATAAAAAAAATTTAATTTTTTATTGCTTTACTTTGCAAAATTCTTTAAAATTTTTTAAGATTTATAGACGAGAAATTAAAAAAATAATAAGATTTAAATATAAGTAATTTCAAAAAAATAATAAAAAAATAGGAGGTAAAACTAAAAAAATTGGTGGAAAGAGATGATAGATGAAAAGGAAAAAGATTTCTTTTATTTTACTAAAAAACAAATCTATAATAATACTATAAAAACGAAAGAGTGAATGCAAATGATAGAACAACAATATGAAACCCTGTTGAAAAAAAATGTTGTTCAAGAAATAAAAAATATTTCTGTATGGAAAGAGTTACTAGGAAAAAGTGTTGTAAATGAAGAACAGTTAGATTTAATCTGTAAAGGAAATATTGACAAAGAAAAGATAAGGGCTGTAATAAAAAGATATCCTATGAGAATCAACCCATATTATCTAAGTCTAATAAAGAAAAAAGATGATCCTATATGGAAGCAATGTATCCCTGACATAAGAGAATTAGAAGATCCAGAAGGATTTGAAGACCCATTATGCGAAGAGAGAGATTCGCCTGTTCCTGGACTAACCCACAGATATCCTGACAGGGTATTATTTCTTGTTTGCAATCAATGTGCAATGTATTGTAGGTTCTGTACAAGAAAAAGAAAGGTAGGGGATCCGTTTAAAAGAATAACAAAAAAACAGATTATGCAAGGCATTGAATATATAAGAAAACACAAAGAAATCAGAGATGTTTTGCTATCTGGTGGAGATCCACTTTTGCTTTCTGATGCATATCTAGAATGGATTCTAAAAGAACTAAGAAAGATACCGCATGTAAAGATTATAAGAATAGGCACAAGAATACCATGTGCCTTACCTCATAGAATAACTCCAGAGCTGTGTGAAATGCTAAAAAAGTATCATCCCCTTTACATCAATGTCCACTTTGAGCATCCAGATGAAATCACTGAACTAAGTGCTAAAGCTTGTGAAATGTTATCAGATGCAGGAATTCCATTAAGTAGCCAGACTGTTTTACTGAAAGGGGTTAATGACGACCCCAAGGTTATGAAAGAACTAATGCAGAAACTATTAGAGATTAGGGTAAGACCATACTACATCTACCAAGCTGATATGACAAAGGGGATAAACCATTTCAGAACAAAGGTTGAAAAGGGGATTGAGATAATAAAAGCCATACAGGGCTGGACATCTGGCTTAGCTGTTCCTCATTTTGTTATAGATTCCCCCGGAGGAGGAGGAAAAATCCCTCTATTACCAAACTATGTAGTGGAAAGGGATGACAAGAAGATAGTTCTAAAAAACTACAAGGGGAATATGTATACATATATTGAACACTGCTAAGAGATTAGAAAAGTTTATTAAGAATTCTCCCCTATCATTTTATATTATGAAAAGAACAAACATCATTTCAATCCTAGGAATTTTTTTAGTTGCTATGTTGATTGGTTGTATCAAACAGGAGGTTGTTGAAAAAGAAATTCATAGAACAACAACCATAAAAGAAGAAAAACAAATAGGGGGTGGTAGCATGAAATTAACAAGTGATGATTTCAAAGAAGGAGAGATGATTCCAAGAAAATTCACTTGCCAAGGAGAGGATATAAACCCACATCTAAAATGGGAGGATGTTCCAGAGGGAACAAAAAGTTTTGCTTTGATTGTTGATGACCCAGATGCACCAATGGGAACATGGGTACATTGGCTAGTAAAGGATATCCCACCAGAGGTAAGGGAAATTCCACAGAATAGCGTTCCTGGGAAGCAAGTTATAAATGACTTTGGTAAAGAAGATTATGGAGGGCCATGTCCTCCATCAGGAGTGCACAGATACTTCTTTAAGCTATATGCCTTGGATGTAGAAAAACTTGAAGCAGAAAACAAGGAAGATTTCTACAGGGAAGTTGAAAAGCATGCTATTGCAAAAGCAGAGTTAATGGGCAGATACCAAAAAAGCTAGATTGAAAAGCCCTTAGGCAATCTGCCTTGAAACCTTTTCATTAATTTGTTTATATCTCCCTTCCCTCCCATCATCTTTATCAATTTCTTAGACTGCCTATACTGTTTTATCAGCAGCCTAATGTCAGATATTGGAACACCAGAACCCTTTGAAATCCTCTCAATCCTACCTAGATTAATAATCTCAGGATTTTCCAGCTCTTCCCTAGTCATTGATTGTATAGCATATTTCCATTTCTTAAGCTTATCTTCTTGAACCTGTAATAGTTCCTTGGGCAATTTTAATTGACCGAATCCCGGAATCATCTCAATCAGCTTAGAAAGAGGTCCCATCTTACTCATTGCCTCCATCTGTTCATACAAATCAATCAGGGTAAATTCCCCTTTAAGCAAGCGTTTTCCTAAATCCTCTGCCTCTTCCTCTGTTATTGCCTCCTTTGCCTTCTCCAAGAGTGCCTCCAAATCACCCATCCCAAGCAACCTGCCAACAAAACCAGGTGGATTAAACTGTTCCAAATCATCAAGTTTCTCTCCCACACCAATAAACTTTATAGGTGCTTTGGTTACAGCACATGCACTTAAGGCACCACCCGCCTTAGCACTGCCATCCATCTTTGTTGCTATCACACCAGTAACATGACAAGATTCATGGAACTGCTGTGCTTGTTTTTGGGCTGCCTGTCCAATGTCTGCAGAAATAACAAGAAGATTTTCATTCGGCTTTATTTCCTTGTTTAGTTTTTCAATCTCTTGGATTAGCTCTTTAGACAATGCATCTCTCCCAGCGGTATCAATAATCAGGATATCATATTTTTTATACTCATCCTTGAATCTGTTCCATATCTTAACAGCATCCCTTTCCTTTTTATCAAAATAAGCAGGAACATTTGCTTGCTTACCAATCTGGGCAATCTGCTCCATGGCTGCCGGTCTATGAGTATCTAAGCCTACAAGAGCCACCTTGTATCCTCTTTTTGAGAAGTATCTTGCTAGTTTGCCTGCTGTTGTTGTTTTTCCAGAGCCGAACAAACCAACGAGCATAATTTTGAATGGTCTTTCCCTTATTTCTATCCTGTATGCCTCCTTTCCTAAGAAATTCACAAGTTCTTCATAAACAATATTAATAAGGTGTTCCTTCTTTGTTAATCCCTTTGGTGTTTCCTCTTTTTTTATCCTTTCTTTGATTTTATTGGTTAAATCAAAAACAAGCTTAACATTAACATCAGCCTGTAATAATGCTCTTTGTATATCCTTGATTAGTTCGTTTATCAGTTTTTCATCTACAAATAGGGATTTTGCTATTCTACTTAATGTGTTTCTTAGGCTTGAACCCAATTTTTCTAGGACCATAGTAAAAGGAACCCCTCTTGCATTTATAAAGATTATCCAAAAACTTTTAAAGTATTTGTTTTTGATATATTAAATATAATGGTAAGATTGGTAATTTTGGGCTTAGGAGCGGCTGGGTTTGGTGCGGTCCTATCTGCAAAGAAACAAAGAAGGGACATAGAAATAACAATAATAGACAACAAAGATTTTGATTTGATGCATTCATGTGGGTTGCCTTTCTTTCTTGAAGGGACTATTGACAACATAGAAAAACTGAAACACTCTATAAATGCAGAAAGGATGGGTGTAAGGCTCTGTCTGAATTCTCATGTGACAGGCATCAATATAAAAGATAAAACAGTAGAATATGAAAAAGATGGAAAAAGAGAAAAGATAAAGTACGACAAACTAATAATAGCCACTGGTTCTAAGCCATTCATACCACCAATAAAAACAAACAACAAAGTATTCACTATAAACAGGATAGAAGATGTGGAGAAACTAGAGACAAATATTGAAAAAGGAAAAAAAGCGATAATAATTGGTGCTGGTGCTATTGGGCTAGAGTGTGCTGTTGCACTAAACAAAAGAGGGATAGATGTAGAAGTAATAGACATGTTACCATCAACATTTCCGAAGGCTATTGATAAGGATATTTCTGAAATCCTAGAAGAAAAGCTAAAGAGGAAAGGGATTAAACTAAGGCTTGGAGAGAAAATAGATGAAATCAAAGAAAAAGCTGTTGTCATAATGGCTACGGGAGTGAGGCCAAATATTGATTTTCTGCCAGATGAAATAGAAACAAACAAGTTTGGGATTAAGGTTAATGAGGAAATGCAGACCAATGTTAAGGATATTTATGCTGCCGGGGATTGCTGTTGTGTTTTTTCATTAATAAACAAAGAAGAGATGCCATCCCAACTAGCGAACAATGCTTACAAAGAAGGAACTGTTGCTGGTTCTAATGCTGTTGGTGGAAATCAAAAGTATGATGGAATCCTTAACACATTTGTTTCTCTTATTGATGACATAGAAATAGCATCAACTGGTTTTAATTCATTCTTTGCTGATTACTTTAAGATTAAAACAATAACAAGCAAAGCAAAAGGTCTGAATAGACCAAGATGGTTTGGCGAAAGTAAAGAGATTGTAGTCAAATTAATCGCAGATGAAAAAGAAAGACTCATAGGAGGGCAAGCAATTGGCACAGGAGCAAAGGAAAGGATAAACATCATAGCAACCGCAATAAAGTCAGGATTCACCCTGAAGGATGTTTTTAATCTGGAACTAGCATACTGCCCAGCCCTCTCTGACTATTATGATGTCCTCAACATGGCCGCAGAGTACGGTCTAAGAAAGCTAAATAAAAGCTGAAGATAAGAGTTTAAGAGTATTAGATATTTCAATCCTACTATAGTTCTATTTGAATTAAAAAATCCCCGTTCGTTAAATCCTGCCTTCTGCATTTCAATCCTACTATAGTTCTATTTGAATGTTCTTTATTATCTTCCATCCTTCTGTTTCTTTTTCAATTTCAATCCTACTATAGTTCTATTTGAATATAATAAGATTAAAAACATGGTGGGCAGAGAGATATAGATTTCAATCCTACTATAGTTCTATTTGAATCTGATTATATGTTTTTGGGAACATTCACAGGAGACCCAATTTCAATCCTACTATAGTTCTATTTGAATTTACAATGTTAAGTTCGCAAAAATTGATTTGACTTCATTTCAATCCTACTATAGTTCTATTTGAATTTGGTTTTGAATTGAACTAAACATTTTTATAGTTTTATTTCAATCCTACTATAGTTCTATTTGAATCTATTACTAACATTTTATCACCCCTTTTCAATCTTATTTCAATCCTACTATAGTTCTATTTGAATTTTTCTTCTTCTCTTTCTTTTCTCTTTCTTTCTCTATTTCAATCCTACTATAGTTCTATTTGAATCAGATGATGATTCAGAAGTTCCTGATGACATCACTATATTTCAATCCTACTATAGTTCTATTTGAATCACAGCAGGGAGAACACAAACCCCCCTTTAATAGAGCATTTCAATCCTACTATAGTTCTATTTGAATTTATAGTTAGTAAAGAGGGTTACGATGGAGTAGCCCTATTTCAATCCTACTATAGTTCTATTTGAATACAGAGGAGTTAGAAGTAAAATATATATACGCATACTTATTTCAATCCTACTATAGTTCTATTTGAATGCGAAAAAGGTTTTTGTCTGGCTAGCTGTAGTACCATTTCAATCCTACTATAGTTCTATTTGAATTGTGCTGCATCTCGGAATGCTCGCCACGGTTCTAGTAATTTCAATCCTACTATAGTTCTATTTGAATGACGAAGCACTTGAACATATCTTTACTGCTTCTGCTGATTTCAATCCTACTATAGTTCTATTTGAATGTTTGTAAATTCTTCTAAGTAAGCCTTAACTGCCCATATTTCAATCCTACTATAGTTCTATTTGAATGCATAAAAAAAATAATAAATTTTATAATAAATCCTCTATTTCAATCCTACTATAGTTCTATTTGAATTTGTGTGTTTGCTCTTTCCCATTTCTTGCTCTGTACATTTCAATCCTACTATAGTTCTATTTGAATGAACTGTAGCAGATTACAACACCCAATCAGCATTACCATTTCAATCCTACTATAGTTCTATTTGAATTGATGAAAAAAGGAAGCTTATAGACCAGCATTTTATATTTCAATCCTACTATAGTTCTATTTGAATACTAATTGCTGGAGCAATAGCAGGACTAATTAGTCCATTTCAATCCTACTATAGTTCTATTTGAATGTTAATTGCGAACACAAATACACAATTCCAGACGAAATTTCAATCCTACTATAGTTCTATTTGAATAATATCCGCTGTTATTTACTGCGTTTTGTATGTCTTTATTTCAATCCTACTATAGTTCTATTTGAATAAATTGTTCGCTCTTCTTTAAGGAATTCTTTCACTCTATTTCAATCCTACTATAGTTCTATTTGAATGTACTTCTTGAGCTAAATGGATACCAAACTACAACAGGATTTCAATCCTACTATAGTTCTATTTGAATGTAATTATGGAAGTAGCATATTCCTAAAGGTAACAGTATTTCAATCCTACTATAGTTCTATTTGAATATGTGTAACCTTGCAGGCAATAAGGGCATTGTATCCGTAATTTCAATCCTACTATAGTTCTATTTGAATACTATATCAGATGTCCTGAAATATATAAATTTTGAGGTTCTGTAAGTCCTTTGGAAGTCATGTTTTAATCTTGTACTTTATTTATAAAGGCTGACTTTGATTTGTTAGATTATTGATGAAACAGGATTTTTCTCTTTTCCAAGAATTTCTCTGCTTAACCACTTTTTACCTATATCAAATATTATTACTGAATCATCTTCTTTTATCATCTTCTTTAATTTTTCTTTTATAAAGAAAAATTGAGATTCAGAAACCTCTCCTTCAAACACGCTATTCTGAATCCAATGTAGATATTGCCTTAAAAATTTACAAAATTTACTAACTCTTTTCTGATTAACATCATAAACAATTATTATATACATTTTACCACCATACCCTAAATGCCTTATATTCCTTATCTCCTAATAGGTGTTTTATTAATTTATAACATTCAATTCTTATTAAATGTTGATATGAAACATTTCTCTTTAGATGTTTATGTTTGATTGTTGTTTTTAGTCTAGAATCAAATTCCTGTAAAAATAATCTTTTCCCATTGTCTTTAAGATAACAAAAGTTAAGTTGCCTATCAAAGTGTTGTTTATTTATCATTTGATTATTAATGAGCCTAAAAATAACCTTATCTACAATAACTGGTTTGAAAATTTCTGCCAAATCCAAAGAGAGACTAAACCTCCTCTCTGAAGGTTCATGCAAATAACTAATAGTAGGATTAAGCTGAGTATGGTAAATCTCAGTTAGGCAAACAGTATAAAGCAAGGAGTTTCCAAAACTAATCATTGCATTTAGCATATTTTTTGGTGGCTGTCTTGTTCTCTTTTCAAAGTTAAAATCTCCCCTTAAGATTTCAGAAAAAGTTTGGTAATAAATATTCCTGCTATCCCCCTCTATTCCCATCAATTCTCTCCTCTCTTTCACTTCTTTCAGTTTTCTAAGATTTTCTTTAATTTTCTCTATGTTCTCAGAAACATCTTTACCATGTTTTTTATAATGCCCTATATTTTTAAGGATATTAAACAAAGCTGCACTTACAAACTCTCTTGCTATAAAACTTCTTTTTTCATTATTAAGATAATGCTCAACTTGTTTGACCAACAATAAACCAGAATTCAGATATTCTCTAGGATAAAAACTTCCAACATAAAAGCCATAGTAATTGAAAAAATGAACAGGTATTTTGTTTTGCGACAAAAATATAAGGAGTTTTGTGTTAACATCAACTTCTCCAAAACAAAATAAAGAGTTTACATTGTTAATTGGAATTGCCTTTGCTTCTTCATTTGTTTTCAAATAAAGAGTATTTCCTTTTCTTCTTAATTTTCCTGATTTTAGAATATAATAATTTTGTGGCATTTTATAAAAAGTTATTTTTATTGAAATTTTTTGGAATAGTATATCTTTTTTTTAGTATTTTAACAGACCTAATTCTGCTTACTCTGAACTTTCTGATTTCCTTTCTAAGATAACAGTAAGCTATCATATACTTTCTGCTTAAATAATAAATTTTTAATTTTCTTTGTGTGAAATCTCCAGAAGATAATGAAAAATATTTTACTTCGACTTCTTTTAGGTTTTCAAATGCTCTTTCAAGTTTTGAGAAAACTGCCTCGTCTATGTCATTCCTAAATGGATGAAATTTTCTTAGAAGAACGCTTTTCTCTAAATTCTCTATACTCTTTTCTTCCAAAATTTTTTTTAATTTCTTTGAAATCTTCTCGATTTCTTCCAAATCTATAAGATCATCATTATAATAATCTTCTTCCCACTCCTTATCCAAATAATCAATAATACCCTCTTCTATCCCTTTTAAAACAAGATAGATTGTTTCTAACTCTTTTTTAGTCAATTTGTATTTTTTTGATTTTTTTGGCATTTCATCGGATTTTTATAATCCAAGAATTTTTCTTAGTTTAAAATATATCTTTTCTGTAAATTTTATAACCTTCTTTGCATACTCCCTATCTAATTTTGTCCCATAATAAAGCATTCCATTTCTGTAATATCTCATTTTATCCAGAAATTGAACATAAGCTTTATTAAAATTTAAAATCTTCAAATAAGAAACCTCTGCTTCATGGGCGTGATTGCCAATTGCATAATAACCACTCAAAAGCATTTTGGCTCTTACTAAAAACATCAAACAATCATAACACATAAGTATATACTCGTTAGCAAGCTCGTCATCAATGCCTAACACTTTAATTTGTCTATATATAACCTTAAGTTTTCTCTCTGCTTCTTTTACCAAACTTTTAGCTCTCTCAGGATTTGACGAAACCTTCCTCACCGTTCCGTCTTCAATATATTCAGAAATTTTTTATCATATTTCTATATTTCCGTGTAAAACTATGCCATTTAAAATATTATTTTTCAAGTGCTTATTTATTTTTTTCCATGAATCAAAAAACAAAATATGGATAGTTCTATTTAGTATTCTTTCATATTTATCTAATTGAAGAATTTTTTCTTTTCTTCCAATAATAGCAATATCAATATCAGAATTAAAAATATCTTCACCTATTGAATAACTGCCAAATAAAATAATAGTTGTTCCTGGCAGATTATTTAACAAAAAATCAGAAAGTCCTGATAAATATATCTGTCTTAAATTCTCAATTCTTTTTAATTCAATTGCTTTTTGTTCGTCTCTATTAAAAAAAACAAAATTTATATTTTTTGTTTTTTCAATTTTTATAAGTTTTTTCTCTATCAATCTCTTTATAGTTTTAGAAACAGCAGTTGGAGAAACTTCTAAAAGTTTTGCGATTTCCCTCTGGCTAAATTTCTTTCCTGCATTTTGAGAAAGCAAGGAAAAAATTTCTTGCTCCAATAGTGTAAACTTAAGTTTATGATTGTCCATTTTAGTTTATAGATGTAAACTTAAGTTTATAAATGTTTTGTTATGCAAAGCACAATTCATAATAGCTACAACTCTTGCAGTAAGGTTTATTGATTGGGCGGGGAGGGATTGGGTAGTTTGTTATTTTTCTTATTTCTTTTAAGATTTGCTTTATTTTTTCTTCTTTTTCTTCTGTCAGCTTAACTTTTTCAATTTTTCTTAATTTTGGATATCTTATTAGGCCTTCTGCTTTTACTCCCCTTTTTTTCAGAATAAAAAGATAATATAAAAGTTGCCAGATGTGTGCTTCCTCAATTTTATCTGATTTTTTAACTTCGTTAATAATGATTTTATCTCCTCGCCTTATAAAATCAAATTTTGCTGAACCAATTTCTATACCCTTCTTTTCTTCACCATAACTCAATTCATGCAAAAGTTGGCCTAAAGCTACCAACTCAGAAGTTTGTTCCATGCTTAGGTCTTTAGAAAAAAGCCACAGCTCCCTTTTACATACAAAATAATAATTAATTTGTGTGGGAATTATTCGCATTTTAAATGATATTCTCCAATTCTCCCTTAATGAATCCTCTATTTATATCATATACTCCTTTAATATTAGGTAAAAAAGGAATAGCTCTATTCATTTCTAATAATTCTTCAATAAAAACTTTATTTCCAAAATAAGAAATATTAATTAAAAAATAGTTTATTATGCTTAAAAACTTTCTTATTTCTACTTTTTTCTTTAAAAATGGTATTGATTTATTCTTTTTTATTTCTTCAAAAATCTCCAAAATTTCTTCTCCTTTAATTTTTGCTTTTTTTAATTTTAGCTTTTCTAGTATTTCTTTTTCTTTTTTTGAAAAAAGCTCAAAAGGAATTTCTATATTCACTAAAATAGATATTTGATTTTTATCTTCAATCACATTGACCTTATTAAGATTTTGGAAATTCAGTTTTCTTAAATTTTGAACATCTTCTAATGAAACTTTAATAAGAGGATTCTTGCTTTTTTCATTTAATTTATTTATATAATCTATAACTTTATTATAATAAGAGTTCTCATCAAAAAAGAAATTTCTATTTTTTAAAAACGAATTAATTTTATTATTGTAGAGGTATTCTTCTTCTAAGATTTTCCATCTATAGCTATTTTTATATATTTTTTTTCCTTTATTTAAGTTTATAACATACAAATAAGCTTCCTTTTTTTTAGAATTTCTATTTACCCTCCCAGCCACTTGTTCAATTGAATCAAAAATAGCTAAATCTCTAACTCCAATATCAGCATCTATATCTGCTCCAGCTTCAATACTTTGAGTTGAGATAAGAATACATTTTTTAACTTCTTTAAATTTTTTAATTATTTCTTTTCTTTTCCATGATAAAATTGTTGAGTTTAATAGAAATATTTTATATTCTTTTTTTATTAAACTGTTCTTGTGACATAGGTCATATAACTCCAAAGAATCCCCTATTGTATTAACAACAATAAGGATTTTGCTGTATCTCTTTTTCAAGATTTCTTTTATGATAGATAAAACATCTTCTATACTTTTAACATCGTCTTTGTAGATAAAATTAACTCTTTTTTTAAAAAGAGTATGTTCATATAATTCGCGGGAAAAATCTTCTTTAAGTAAAAAATCTATAAAATTCTCATCTCTTTCTAATCCAAGAGCTATTTTATCTATCCTGGGAAGAGTGGCGCTCATTATGATATAATGAAAGTTAAGAAATTTTGAACTAAATCTAATAAAATCTGCAAAAAGAGTCCATTCATGATCATTTAAACTTTGAATCTCATCTATTACTACTACTGAATTGGCTATATTAATTAATCTCATATTTGATTTTTTTCCATTTTTAATAAAGGTATTAAAAAAAGAGACATTGCTACAAACAATAAAAGGGTAATTAAAAAATTTTGTATTTAAGAGATATTCATATTCTTCCTCTTCGTTTTTTGTTTTTATATCCCATGCTTTTCTAGAATAAATTGGTGAAATTTCCTTTTCTATATTAAGGGTTTCTTTAATTACCTCGTAATTCTGTTCTATTATATTAATATATGGGAATACGTAGAAGACTCTTTTTATTTCTTTCTTTAATTGGAGTAAAGTTAAGATTAACTTTAAAGAAATATTTGTTTTTCCTCCTCCTGTTGGAACATTTAAGTAGAAAACTTTTCTATTTGGATTTCTTTTTATTATTTTTTTAAGATTTTCTTCGGATTCTAAAAGAATCCTTGTTCGTAAATCATTAATATCTGTCATTTCTTTTAATGGTTTCTGCTTTAATTTTTCTACATAATCTTTATCCAATAATTCCCTATTATAATTCCTATTTTTAAAAAACTCATCATTCATTTTTTTCTTAAGACTATTACTTAAAAAATAAGGTTCAATTTGTATTCCAGTTTCAAATTCCATGGTTGCATAATAATCAGATAAAGAAAGGAGAGAGAATATTAATTTATAGAGATAGAAAAGAGCTTCCTTTTGTTCTACATCAAGTTTTTCTATATAATCTGAGAATTTATAAAGGGATCTTAAATGTTCCTTACTAAAACCCTTTTTTGTTTTTTTAATAAGAGCTACATACAACTTTCTAGATTCATTATATTTTTTTATAGTTTCTTCTTTTTTAATTAAATAATCTATATTTTCTAAGAAAGAGTGATGGCGAGCAATACAAGAACTTAACAAAAAAATCAATTTAAGGTCATTTTCATTAAACTTTTCTAAATTTAAATAATTCAAACACACTGAATCAAAGATAAACTTCCCATATTCAGAATGGGTGGTATCTTGAAAAGAAATATTTAAATCTTTAATCGGATTTTTCATTTTTTCTTTTTGGAAAGAAGGATTCAATTTACCAATGTCATGAAAATAAACAATTTCCATGAGAATCTCATAGAATTTATCTCTTTTTTTTATTCCAACTAAACACCCTAAAAGACTTAGTATTATATTTTTTAATTCTAATTTATCAATAAGCAGATTAAAATAATTAAGAGTTTTTTTAGAATGTTCTTCCAAAGTTTCATATGAATTATTATTTTCATTTATATGAGCATAAAATTTTTGAGAGTATTCTTTTCTTATTACATTTTCATATCTCAGCATTTTAGATAGTTCAAAAAAAATAAACTATTTTATCTTTTATTTTCAAAATCCTAGAAAATTCTTCAAATAATAATTCTTTCTTTTCTACCTCTTTATTGGTATACTTAATTTTGAATAAGTTGTATTGCATATTTTTGTCGAAACCTATGGGAAAATTCTCATAAAATTCAAATCCCCATCCTTCTTTTTCGTCAAGCAACCCTTCTCCTTCAACATAAAATTCTTTGGAATCTAATCCTTCCTTTGATTCTTTCTTCTCTTCTTTATTAATAGGTTTATGAAGAAATATCGAATCTATTTTTCCTTTTTCAAAATTTTCTATATCCTCAAAGTTACCAATTTTCTCAAAATCACTAATCTTTAAAACAAATTCATTTTTGCCCATATAAGGCATAAATATAACCTTATTCCCATTCAATAAAGAGACGAATTTATTAAAAAGAGAATCTTCATTATCTGATAAAACAAAAATCTGATATTTTGGTCTTATGAGGAGTTGCTCTTGAATAGTTATGTTTTCATATTTTGCACTTCCAAAATAACTATTTTTACTATTATATTCATTTATTATTTTATTAAAAGGAAAATTGCCTAATGGTTTAATACCTGTTCTCCAATGTTTAAGTTTCCCATAGTATTCTGGATATTTTTCACCTTTTTCATATTGATGTTTTAGTCCTTTTAGTCCTAAAATTGCTCCAAATATCCCTAAAAGAAGCGGTTTTGGTGGGAGATTATAAGTTAAATAAACCTCGTTAATATCTGGTTTTTTAAATAAAGCAAAATCTGATTCTATCTTGAAAGTGATTAACTTTTCCATAAAATTGGGATTATTTAAAAATTTAAATAATTTTTTGTTTTTAAGCAGATGTTTGATTTTCGTCAATCTTTTCTAAAGTAATTATATCAAATTTTTCTATATTTAATCCACCCTCATCTTCCGGAACTCCCAATATTTCAGAAAGAGAAGGGTTATAATAAATTTCAATTTTTTCTACCTGATCGCTATATCCATTTAAGACGTTAAAAACTTCTGTTAAATCAATCTTAGTTCGATTATTCTCTTCTTCTATTTTAACTAAATCTTTTAAAAGAGGCAAAAAGGTTCCTTCTAATTTTTTACTCTCTTTATCTTCTTCAGTTTTTAACTCTACAAAGAGAAGAAGTTCTCCTTCAGATCCTATTTTTGTGGTAGAATTTACATAGTTTACCCCTTTACAGATAGCTTCTTTAAATTTATCCACATCATCTTCTGTTAATATTAACTTTTCTCTTTCTTCTTTATCTAAAAATTCTAAATCATCAATGAGATTATTTGGATTTATAACAAAATCATAAACATAATGAGCTTCGAGAGTTTTTGTTTCATTTCCTATCGTAGACTGCTTTTTTTCTTCTTCAGTAATATATGGTGAAAGAATATCATTATTGTAAAATGTATTCTCATTTAATTTATTAACTCCATAAGATAATTGAACTGGTCCTGTGATGGATAAATTTCTTTGTTCTTCTTTTTTCTTGGATTTTTTAGCAAATGTAACTCCAAATAATTTAATATCAATAGCTTTTAAAAGATTTGTAATTATGGCACTATTTTTTTCTTTATCATCAACTTTATAATTTTTATCTATTTCTTCTTTCTCTTTTAATAATTCAATAAATTTCTTATAATTTTCTTCAAGAGAAATAGGATCACCACTCTCTCCGTATCTTCTCCACACAAAAACCAATTCTCCTTTATCAAGTAAGTATTTCCTAATACAATATTTCAATGCTTTATCTGTAGCGTAAATAGTTCCATTTTCATCCGGTAGTCTTCTCGGTAATCCGCTGAAGTCGCTATTAAAGGCGCTGTTCTTAGATTTGACAATAAAAATCCCTTGTGCAAATTTTGTGTAAGGTTTCGGTTCTGTCATGTTATTTATACCTCCTTTTTCTTTAAAAAGATATTATCATCAAAAACTCCTGTGTAAAAATAAATTTTTAAATCTATAAAAGATTTTTGTATTAGATAATCAGAAACCTTAGAAGATACTACTGAAAATTTCTTATTTTGCATATTTATTGCATGCTTAAATTTCTCAAAAAACTCATTTAATGTTTTCTTTATAAGTTTTGTAGTTGAACGATTTATAAATGGCTCTATCAAAGCGTAATTTTTATTTTGAGATTTTGATTGATACGCCAAATAATAAGCAAGTTGCCCAACCCAATAGGCCCATTCTTCACTATCTCTAATATCGAATTTATCATAATCTCCAGAATTTAAAACTTCTTTCATATCTTTCACTTTATTTAAGATTATGCTCTTTTCATTCATCTCAAACCCTCCTATTAAGTGATAATTGAAAAGGAAATTTAAATATTTTTTGGAATTCACCCTTATAAGACTATCTTTCTTTTTAGGGTCTTTGATGTCTTTTTCTATTTTAAAAATCACTAAATTTTCTATATCTTTTTTAGTTAAGTAATTTTTACTTCTGTAAATGAAATCAAAAATTTTTTGTCGTATTTGATACTCTTTAGTTAAAGATTCATTATCTTTTCCTTTCAATTCACCAAAATACTTAACATTGTCTTTGTTGTCAAGAAGCTGAGCAACCTTTTTTTCTATAAATTGTCTGGATACGTTAGAAATTATCTCTCCCTTCCTATATTGCCTATTTTCTTCTTTAAAATCAAAAAAGAAAAAATAATTTCCTAAAAGCCATCTGTAATTAGTTACATAATCAAAGAAAACAATTCCCCCGCTATTCACAACAAGATAAAAATCCATATTTGAGGTCTCTTCCTTTAATTGTTCAAAAATATAAGAAAAGATGTTTTTAGTCTTACTATTTAAAAGTTTTATTTCTTTTTCACGAAAAGAAGAATCAATAAAAAGAGGAAAAATTTTTATTTTAAATCTTTTTAAGATGTTTTGGAAATCTTTTAGTTTTAGTTGGCATTCTGAACATATAAATAATGGTTTTTCTTTTATCCTTGTTTTATGATTGAAGTAAATTTTATCTACATCCCAACTTGAAAAGAACGAAGAATAAGAGATTTTTCTTTTCTTTTTGCATATAGCACACTCTCCTTGAAACTTTTTAGCACTTTGTTTAGCTTCACTCTTTTTTATTTTAATGTACTCTCTACTCCACGCAAACAATTTAGAAAAGGTATCTTTATCTAATTGAATAATTACATATGAATTTATATATTTTTCTTTTAAATTCTCACTTGTAAATTTTTCTTTGATTTTTTTAAAAAAAATTTCATAAATATTTTTAATCTTTGAAATTAAGTCCTCTCTATCTTTAATATTATTAAGTATTTTGTATCTGTTTGAAATAGAAGAAAATGCTTTATAAGTATTATCCACTTTTTTATTGATATTCCTTTTGTCTTCTTTCCTTTTTAATAGTGAATTTATAATTTCATCTCTAAATTGAAAAGCGAATGGAACAAACGTCAGGAGACCTCTCCTTCCACCTAATGCTTTGTTGCCACCGATTTCTTTTGGAAAAATAAAATTGTCAAGGTTTTTAAAAAATTCTTCATAATGGTTGTGAACATTTAGCCATTCTCTTATCTTATCTCCTTCAAAAAAAAGAGCATTCTTGTATTTGATATGCTCACTTTTCTTTTCAGTTTCTATAATTATAAATTTCTTCTTCGAAAAATCAACTTCAAAATCTTTTAAAATCCCGCTTTCTTCTACTTCTTTAACAAATTGAACTGCCTCCTTTATCATCTCACACCTCCTCCATCAACCTCACAAACCCCAAAATACCAGCATCAATAAACCAATTTCCTGTGAATTTTAATTTCATTTTAGTATGAATTTCCATAATGGGATAATTTTAATTTTTCCTTTTTTTGTTTCTGTATTTTTACTAATCATTAAAGCTTTCTTGCATTTAAATTTTTTCATAAAATATTCAAGATATTTAAAGTCCTGTCTTTTTATTTCTTTCTTGAATTTTACTTCTACGGGAGTTATGTTTTCAAGAACAAAATCTACTTCCTTTTCCTTTTCCCTCCAATAATACTTGGCTTTAGTTAAAAATAAAACTAAATTCTCTATGAACTTTCCTTTGTCTTCACAGTTAAAAGCCAAACTAAAACAAGGATGGACAGGATAGTATTTCCTTAATTTTCTTGAAGATGCCCTAATTGAACCTCTAAAATTTCCTGCAGATCTAATGAGATATGTAGTTTCTAAGTAGTAAAGATAATTGCTTAGAGCTTGTCTGCTTATTCCCAATTCTTTGGAAAATTGTTCGAGATTCATAATCAAGCCAGGATTAAGAAAAATAAGTTTAATCAATTTTTCCAAAACCTCAAATCCTCTTATTTCAAACAGTTCTTTAATATCTTTTATTATAACTCTGTCAACTATACCCTCTTTCAAATATTTTTTTACAAATATTCCAGAAGCATTCACTATTTCTGGAAAAGGTTTTTCTAAATATTCTCTAACTAATGTTTCAATTTCTTCTCTCCATAATTCTGGCCTTTTTTTAATTTTCTCTATAGAGACATTTTTAAATTTCAAAAATTCATCAAAGCTTAATAAATCAAGGTAAAAGTAAAATATTCTTCCTGCAAGTGTTTCTTTGCCGTGAAAAATTAAATCAATAGATGCTGAACCAGAAATAATTATTTTCATCTTAGGATGGGTATCGTATAAAAATTTAAGTTTATCTTGCCATTTTTCTAATTTTTGGATTTCGTCAAGAAAAAGAAAAACCCTTTCTTTTGCGAGATTTTTCTTGAGTATCTCTTTCTCATAATACCCTAATATTTCATCCAAATCCTCTTTCTCTTCATCAAAAGAAAAATAAAGTATATGAAAAGGGTCAACTCCCTTTTCTATTAAATATTGAATTAACTGATAAAGCATAGTAGTTTTTCCAACCCTTCTTAAACCAACCAACGATATTATTTGCTTCTTATTTAAATAAGGAATCAACTCATAAAACAAATTTCTTTTGATTTCAGGTATAAATTCTTTTCTAACTCTTCTTTCTTTCCACCAGTGATTCAAAATTTCTAATTTCATATATGTTAAGGACAATTAACGAATATATAAATTTTTCGTTAAATGCAGTTAACGAATATGAATAACCTTTTACTTGTTCAAATAATATTAACAAGATCTAATTCTTATTTAGAATATAAAGAATTTAGAAACAAAATATATCTTATTCTTGTCCTTAAATCTAAAGTTGGTTTTGTTAAACAGCCCATACCTTTAATAAGAAAAACCGAATATAAAAGCCCTCTCCTTATAAAATAGAAATAATTAAGAATATCTTTTTCTAATTTTATCCATGGCTCTTTAATTTACTGGCAATTAATTTATTAATATAGCCTCTTCTAAATTTTCAAGAAATTTATTATTGACAAGCTCATTAAAAGCATGGAGAAACTCTGAAGCATCAAAAATTCCTATTCCTATAACTTTACCATCTTTATCTAAATCTATAACCAACTTTTCATCATATTCAATGCTCTCTTGATATTTAGAATTAAGACTATAAATAACAAGAATATCATCTTCCTTATCATAATGAAATTCAAATTTCATTTATAAAGTGGTCTTTTTAACTTTCATTCCCATTAATCTATCAAGTTTTTTATTTTTTCAATTAAATGCAATAGGTTTTTTATAATTTCTTCTGCTTCTTCTTTGTTTACCTTTCTTCCATAATAATTAATAGCATTTCTGATTTTCCTTAATTTATTAAATTCTTCAGCTTCTTTTGGTTTGTTCAAAATTTCTTTTAAAAAAGCAGCATAACATTCATGATTATAAATCTTATATCCATTTTCTAAAGTTAATGCTTCTAAATAGCCTCTTAAAGCATCATACAATAGAGTTATTTTACTTACAACTAAGTGTTTTGGCAATATTTTAGCTGACTTTATCTTTATTTCTGCGATTTCTTTTATTGATCCCATTAAGTTTTTATCTTTTTTTACATCTTTTACTATTCTTTTCTTTACACACTCTTCCCAATCCATTTTAAAATTCTCCCATAATTTTATAACCATTTAGAATGTTATTAAGCAATTCTTTATTTTTCACATTCTCTATACTTTTAAAGATAAATAACTGAATGTTTCTTTTTAATTTTTTTTCATATCTCAACAACTCTATTTTCTTTTTAGTTATAGTAAATATAGCCAAATCTATATCAGAATCTTTTTTTGCCTCAGCTTTAGAAAGGGAACCAAAAAGAATTACTATTGGAGAGAGGAAGTTCTCTTCTATAGAATCCAACAATCCCGAGGATTTTAATTTTAATTTCCAGTAGATTCTTGATAAATCAACAAACAGCTCAGAATCTTTATTAGCATAATATAATAAGTATTGTTTTCCAACTTCTTTTTTTAATAACCCCTTTTTGTGCATTTTACCTAATAATTTTGAAGCAGTTGGCGGGCTTATTCTTATAATTCTCGCATACTCTCTTACATGAATTCTTCTATAGCAATCTTCAAAAAAAGGTTTTAGGTTGTTAATTATTTCTAACATCTGTTAATTATTATTAACATTAGTATTTAAATTTATCGGTTTGTTAATTATTTTTTACAGGTGTTAAATTTTTTTAACATTTGGTATATAACTATCTAATATTCACAAACCCAAAACCATAACTATTTTTCTCTCCAAAGCCACAATCAAGAGCAAACCCAAGCAATTTTTTCTGCTCATTATTAAGCCAGTCAAAATGAAACTTCCATAAGGAACCGAAAAACCTTTGTTCCTTGCCATTAATGACAACATGATTAACTAGTGTATCCTTAAACTCCAATCTCTGAAATAAAGGCAAGACTTTATTTTTTAACTCATTAAATTCTTTTTCCTTTAATTGGTAAAAATCCCTATATTTATTGAGAAGATTATTTGTTAAAGGTTCTATAAATAATTCAAAAGGCCATTTTGGACGCCAAAATAAATATTCATAATCTTTTGATGGTTTAACTCCATATCTCCTATATGTCTTCCTGCCTATCCTTAAAACTATTGGGGTTTCTGTTTTTATTGTCAGGTTTTTTCTCCCCATCCTCAAATCAACAAGTTTAGGTTCTTCCAAATAAAATTGCATCTCCCCAAGATTTATCAGTTTATTTTCATCTTTAATTTTTTCTAACCTTTCCCGCAAAACATAAATAAAGCCAGAATCTGGACTTGAAATAAGCCAGAACTTTGTTTGCCCTTCTTTAAATGTCTCTATTTTCTTATTTTTTCCAATTCTTAAAGGAAAAATATTTGAAAAGCAAAAAAATTTGCAACCTTTCTTTTCATGTAAAAATCTGTAAGGAGTATCAATAAGCTGCTTATAAATAAAGCCCTGAAACTTTGAATGATATTCTCTATCATAAGAAAACTCCTTTGCTACTTTAAGTTTTAATTGAATCCTCATCTTTAAGGAAGGATGTAAATAGATTTATTAAATCTTTTCTAAAACAAAGCAAAAAAATCAAAAACCTTAAATAATAATCTGTTTTTTTAAGGGAAAAATGGCAACTGCGGAAGATATAAAAAACCTTGCTGAAACATTAAAGAAATCTGGATTAGCTGCTTCTATACAGGATGCAATAAAGAGAGCAAAACAGATGCTTGAAAAAAAGGGGGAAGAAAAAACAGAAGAACCAAAAAAAATAGATGAAACACAAGTAACACTCACAGAGATTGAAAAGAAAGAAGAAAAGCCAGAGAAAAAAACAGAGGAAGAAAAACTAAAGAAAGAAGAGGTATTCTCAACCACCACAACAGAAAAGGAGCAAGAAAAAGAAAAGAAAAAGCTAGATTACTCTGCTGAAAAAAAGGTAAGTCTCAGCAAGATTTTTGATGTGAACAAAAACAGCTAATTTAATATATACTTTATTATATATATTCTAGTATAATAATATTTAAATATAAAATGATACCACTCTAAAATAACAATAAACTTATGGGGGTAAACAAAATGAAAAAGATACTTGTGTTAAGTCTATTTTTGATATTGCTGCTAGCAATGAATGTTAATGCAACAAAAAGCATAAGCATCTCAACAATACCAACAATAGAAGAAAAACCATCCAAAAGCTTTCAAACAACATTCACAATAACAAACACAGGTGATGAAAACCTCACCCTGACAATAAGACTAGATTCTACAGAGCTAGGAAACTTCGGAATCACAATAAACCCCTCAAGCCTTACACTAAACACGGGGGATTCTAGGACAATAAGCATAAATGGAACAGTACCAACAGACATAACAACAAAAAGAATCGGAGAAGACGAAGAGAAAGGAACAAGCCACACTGGAACCATTAATGTCTTATCTGACTCAACAATACTCAATTCAACAAGCATTAATATAATTGCAGTATCACAACTATATCTAAAGAGAGTAAAATCAAAAGTAGATGGAGACACCTCATCACTAGACCCAGGAGACAAGATAAGGGATGTCAAACCAGGAAGCAAGCTCACAATCTCAGGAGAAGTAGAAAACCTATTCACAGATGACGAAGACATTGACATTGAGGATGTAGAGGTAACAATCACCATAAAAGATATAGATGATGGCGATGACTTAGAAGAAAGCGAGGATATAGGCGATATAAGAGCTGATGACAAAGAAAGCTTCAGCATTGATTTTGAAATACCAGAAGATGTAGAAGATGGGGAGTATGATATTGAGATTATAGCAGAAGGAGAGGACGAAAATAATGCAAAACACAAAGTTGAATGGGATTTAACATTAGAGTTAGAGAAAGACAAACATGACATAAAGATAACAAAGGCAGTTGTAACGCCATCTACTATAGATTGTGACAGGAACATAAACATAAGAGTTGACCTAAAGAATTTTGGTAGAACAGACGAAGATGAAGTTGCTATAGAAATACTAAACAGTAACCTAAAAATCCAAGAAGAAGACACCTCAATACCTGAAATAGAAGAAGGAACTGGTGATGATACAGAATTCAGCAAGGTTTATCCTTTCACAATTGACGAAAATGTAAAAGAAGGAACATACCCAATAACAATAAAGGCATATTATGACTCTGATATATTATCAGACATAAAGACAATCAACCTAGTTGTAGAGAAATGCGAAGAGGCAGAAGAGGAAGCACCACCAGAGGAAGAAGCACCACCAGAAGAGGAAGTAATTGTAACAACAACAGAAGAAAGACCATCAGAAGAATCACCAGAAGAAGAGCAACCAGAGATAATAACAACACCAATAGCACTGACAACAGAAGAATCATTCTTGGAATCTAATACATTCCTATATATACTAATCGGAGCAGTAATAATAGCATTTATTTTAGTAGTGATATTATTAGTAATCTTACTCTCAATGAGAAAGAAGGTATAAAAGATTTCTTAATTTTTTAATTTTTTATTATTGTATGAGTAACTACTAGAGAATACTAAAAATATAGAAAAGTTTAAATAATAGTAATACACTCTTCCTCTAAATAATCAGATATTTCCAAACGAAGGGGGTTACTCAAATTGAAAAGATTAATACTGCTATTAACACTTTTAATGATAATCTCCAATGCAGCTTCTATCAATGCAGATGTCTTTATCAATGAATTTATGGCAAGACCATCATCAGGATATGAGTGGATTGAGCTTTACAATAATGACACATCCCCAAAAAACATAAGCAACTGGAAAATAAATGATAGCATTTCTACAATAAAAACAATACCAGACAACACATCTATAGAAGGGAAAGGCTATCTGGTATATTTTTTCAACAATAAACTAAACAACAATGGTGATGAAATAAAGCTAATAGATAACCTTGGTAATATAATAGACAACTACACTTACTCAACAGCAGAGGAAGACATATCAGAAGGAAGGCTTCATGACGGACTAGAAGAATGGGTAAGGTTTACTACACCAACACCAAACTCAACAAACAACAGGCTCCCAATCGGCACAATCCCTAATCAAACGATAGAAGAAGATACACAGGTTTCTATAAATCCAAGTGCAACCATAGTAGACCTAGACAATGATCCCTTAACCTTCACTATTGTCAAGGAAAATGTATCAAAAGTGGATTGTAATGTTATCAACAAAACAAACATTACACTAACGCCTGCTCCAAATTGGAATGGAATAACAGACTGTAAAGTAAGGATTAACGATACCTATTCCTTTATTGATGTCCTCTTTACCATAAATGTAACCCCTGTAAATGACAGGCCTATTATTTATTCAATACCGGAAATAATATTAGATGAAGACAACTACAATGATACAATAAATCTTAGTGATTATGTTTATGATATTGAAGACAGCAAAGAAGATATCGTCTGGTATTATCTTCCCGTAGAAAATATATCAATCAGCATATCTCCAGATAAGATACTAAATATAACAGCAGACAAGGACTGGAACGGAAAAAGGAACATAACACTCGGAGCAACCGACACTGGAGGTTTAAGCAGTTCTATAAATGTAACTGTTACTGTAAACCCTACAAATGATGCTCCTTTATTTGTTCAGAATATACCAACACCAATAGAATGGCAAGAAGACACAGCAAACACAAAAATTAACTTAACGCCAGTCTTCTATGACCCAGACAATGATGTCCTGACATACGAGGCTACTCCTGTAGAGGATATCAATGTAACCATAAACCAAAACACAGGGATAGTAACATTACTGCCAAACACTAACTTCAATGGAATTAGGAACATAACATTCAGAGCATTTGATGGCACCTTGTATTCAAACTACAGCAATGTAGTAATATTGAATGTAACCCCTGTAAATGATGCACCCCAAATAACAAACTTTAATCCACCAGCAATCGGTACTGTAGGTGAAGAATACAATTATCAGATACAGGCAAATGATGTTGACGGGGATAATCTAACCTTTAATGACAACACGACATTGTTTGATATCAATAGAACAACAGGAGATATCAGATTTACACCAAATATCTCAGATATTGGTACATATACAATTAACATAACAGTATCAGATGGGCTATTAAACACATCTAAAGCATTTACATTAAGCATCTATAATGCACTGAGCCTAAGCAACATTAAAACAAAGATTAATGATGGCTATTACAAACCGCTAAATGCAGGAGAAGTTCTTGATAATATTTCCCAAGGAGATAGAGTAAAAATAAGCCTTGATGTAAAAAACTGGTTAAGCACACACGACCTAACCTTTGTAAAAATAAACGCCACCATAAAGAACAACTCTCAGACAGTATCCACAAATAAGACTGACATAGATATATTACCAAAGAGACAATCACAGAACATAGTCATTGACCTAGGAACCATACCCGCAGTTCAAAATGGTATTTATGACCTAATAATCACAGGAATAGGAGAATATGACTTAAAAAGGGTATATG
>Ga0190359_1000260_pt1 | contig 36224 bp, 35 predicted proteins | sample 48721823_MG_FD_161269 | JGI IMG/M metagenome (GOLD analysis project Ga0190359, IMG submission 161269) | Hydrothermal vent microbial mat bacterial communities from Southern Trench, Guaymas Basin, Mexico - 4872-18-2-3_MG | ecosystem: Environmental > Aquatic > Marine > Hydrothermal vents >... | reverse complement strand
AAAAAAATAAATTTCGAATATGTGAAAGATATTCCTGGCGGATCTGTAATAATAATTGACTCAAAAGGAAATATTTTTGAGAAGCAGGTTATTAAAAAACCAGAAAAACCTTGCATGTTTGAATTCGTATATTTTGCAAAACCAGATTCACGAATTAATGGCCGTTCTGTTCATAATGTGAGAGCAGAGCTTGGTCGTTTACTGGCAAAGGAATATCCTGTTAATGCAGATATTGTTGTTCCTGTTCCAGAATCTGGTCGTCATTATGCTACAGGTTATGCACGCGAATCAGGCATTCCACTTGATGAAGGTATTATGAAAGACAAAGATGAAAGGTCTTTTATTCAGCAAACTCAGGAGAGTCGCGATAAGGTTGTAGAAGAGGGACTTTCTTATTTGCGTTCAGTATTTAATGGTAAACGTGTTGTTTTAATTGATGATTCAATTGTTCGTGGGACAAATATTCGAAAGCTAATAAAAGGTTTGAGAGGTGCCGGTGCTAAAGAAGTACATGTAAGAATCGGCTGTCCACCTTTAATTGCTCCTTGTTATCTTGGAATTGATATGCGCAGTAAAAAAGAATTTATTGCACGCGATGAAAAAGGCAGAATTAAAACATGGGGTGAAATTGGAAAGGAGATAGGGGCAGATTCATTAGCATATACAAGTATGAAAAGCTTACGAGAGGCTATCGGCTTTGATACCTGTCGCGGTTGTATTGATTTTCCTGATGGATATCCATCAGAATGGAAAGAAGATGTAATTAAACTTTTTAAGAAGGACAAAAAAGGCATCCGATCTTACGAGTAAGATATGATTGAAATTGTTAGAGGAACCCTGGAAGAAAGAATAATCGGACTTTTACAAAAAAATTATCCAATAACTGTAAAAGAAATGCAGGACGAGTTACATCTCTCAAAGAATAATGTTCTAAGAGTTTTAAATAAATTTCAAATAAAGGGCATAGTTGGATTAGAGGCATTGCCTGGAAAGATATATGTAAGATTGTTAAGGAATGACTTTAGTTTTATCGGAAAAAAAAGACAACGCAAATTTATAAAGCATCATAAAGACAAGAATAGCAATGGAACAAAAGAATATGATGGAATAATGTACACATAATTTCAATCTGACTTAATATTTGTTTTTTTTGGGAAAGTTTTCATAAAGATTGATTCAATATCAAATTGATTTATTCTATCAAAATGAAACGAACACTTTTTACCAGTTAAGGGATATTCTCTCATGAAAGTTATTTGAAAGACTCCTTTCTTAATTTCGATATTTTCTATGCCATAATACTCTATTGTAAAGTTTTTCAAATTTTTATCCAAAATCTCTTTAATATTTTTTTCTGGTGATATATCATTTTTAAATTTATCTTTGATCTTTCTTTTCTTTGTTATAAATTTAGCTAAGGCAACTATATCAATTAAAAAACTGTTATTACCATATAACGGTCCAACATATACATTTTTATCTATAAATTCAAAGATTAATCTTCTATCAGTAAAAATTAAATTATAATAATGTAGCGTACTTATCCCCTTTGGCCAAAAACGAATATTGGGAATAATTTTTATTATATTTTCTTTCATTTTCTCAGCTATAAAAAACAGCTTTTTATTAAAAGATTATCCGATAACCTGTACAACGTGTTTATTAACAATTAAAAATTCAGCCAATTCTTTAGATTCCTTTAATTTTTTAAGTAAATCATAGTCCAAAACATGCTCATATGTGGAAAGCACTCTGCTGCCACTTGGACTCCAACTACCTATTTCTATATTTTTCAAATTAAAGTCTTTTACACTGCCGAGTATTGTAAATGATTCTGCTCTAATTTTAAAATCACATTTTGTGCATTCAATTACAGTATCATACGGTACATATGCATTTTCTGCATCTTGAATTGGATCTAACTGTACTATAATCATTTTACTGTGGCATTTGGGACAAACCATCGATCTTTTTCCACTTTTGTCCCACAATCCAGCTACAAGATCTACATTTTTACTACTCATCTCTGTTTGCACAAAAATCCAACCTACTATATATGTAACCTTCTCACATAAATACTTTTTTGAAAAATAGGTGTCTAACTACTTTTTATATAATAATTTAAATCCCTGCTTGGTGAAATTATGAAGTATGTCATAGTTTATTGGTCAAGATATGGTAATGGTAAGAAGGTCGTATATGCTCTTTCTGAAAAACTTAAAAAGAAAGGAGAAGTCCAAATTTTAAAGACTAGTGATGCAGACCCAACTGCAATACCTGAGGCAGACTTGTATGTATTCTCTTCTCCAACGGAAGCGTTTAGGATTCAAAGAAATATGAGGACTTTTATGAAGAAACTGACAGACATGGAGGAAAAAAAGTACGGTATAATCAATACACATGCAATGGACAGAAACTGGCTTAATGCGATGGAAAAACTACTTTCCAAGAAGAAGATGATTAAGGTAGCCGGTGTGGATTTTAAAGTTGGAAAAAAACCTGAAACTGGAAATGCACTTACGGATGGTTGGGAAACAAAACTCGATGAATTTGCAAAAAAACTATAAGATTCTACTATTGTCTTTTATTTAATTATTGCATCCAATAGCCCATGGGCATAATTAATACAACCAAAAGCTGTGAAATAATCCTTTTTTTCTAAGTAATATTTAGTATCTTCGTAATATTGAGTTGCAAGTTCAATTGTTTTTTTCTGTGATCTTGTAAGTTTTATGTTATCTGCTTGTTTAATATTTTCTTCAAACATCGTTAAGTCTTTTTGTATCCTTGTTTTTTCATCTAGCATACTTTCACAAAAAATAGTGACAGATTATACAGAGATAAATTTTTCTAAAAAAGATTTAAAAATATAAAAAAGAGAGGTTTGGGATTTTATCCCATATTTTATTGTGCGCTATATGTTGGTGGCATTAGCAATATCTTTCCTATTAGCCATCCTTCGAACTCAAAGTCTTGTGTGTAATCTCCATCTGTCAATGATATCTTTACTGTAACTCTGCCGAATCCAGATGGTATTGAGCTTGAGCCTATTGGCCATCCAGTAGTTTCTCTGACACTGTCACCGACTTCAATTGAGTCTATTGTGCAGTTCACCTCGTATTCGACTCTTCCTAGTAATCCACCGGTCACATTAACAATCCAATCAACGTTTTCCATATTTACATCGCCGACATTTTCAACAGTGAAAATAATTCGGCCAAAGCTTAGTGTACTGACTGACACGTTAAGTTCTTTTTCATCTGGAACTGGCGCTTCTGTAATTACTACTTCATGTTCATAGCCTGCTGGTGTCCATTCGCTTTCGTGGCCTTCAGAATCTTTTGCCTTTGCTTTTATTATATATGTTTCGACCTCATCAAATGTGTAATTATGATATATTTCTACACCAGAATCCGATGGCCCAATCCACCCAGTTACATCTCCACCAAAGTCTATCATGTAGTAAACTTGATCCTCATCTGGATCTTCGGTGACAAAATAGAAAGTTAATTCCTGACCAGTTTCACCACTTGTTGGTCCACGTATTGATGGTATACTTGGTGGACAGCTTGGGCATCCAGATATTATTGTTATATCGTCATCCATGAAGAAAGGTTCTCCAGGGCATCCTACTAAACCAGTTACATATGCATAGTTAACAACATCTGCACATTCTTGGCATTCTCCAGTTACTCCTACTACCTCAGCATCAAAACAAACTACAATTGAGTCACCATCTTCGATTATTAAACTGCCTGTTGAGTTGAACCAAATTGTTTTTCCATCTTCAGATAATTCAACTGTAAAGTCATCTGTGACATCTTCGTTATTTAAACTGATAACAACGTTATCTCTGTATTCTAAAATACATGGCATTATGTCAACAAATTGTATGTCATCCAATGCCTCTTCCCCATAGTATTCCAGTCCTAATCCAAATTGAACTGTATCTCCTTTCTTGACTTCGATTTCATCGTCTTGCCATACATCATCTAATCTAGCTTTTTTATCAAATTTTGGTACTGGGGGCGTACAATCAACTGTTGCGTTATCTTCGCCAAAGAAGTGATCTCCACTGCATCCCCAAGCTTCAACGTAAGCCCAGTTATCATCAATTCCTTCACAGTAGTTTGTCATATTTGCCTCGAATTCAATTGTTAGCACATCTCCATCATGTAATACTACGTGGTTATCAAATACCCAATCCCAGGTTACTACTTTTCCACTTGTGTCAACTGTAATATCAGCTGGATCAAGTTCGGGACCAGTAGATGTAACATCTATTGTTGAAAGATATTCAAGACAGCATGGTAATTCATCTACTACATTCATGTTTAGAATCTCATATCCTGTGCCACAATCGTGGTAGATAACTTCGATTTTGAATTTAACTATATCACCTAATGTAAGGCCATCTACATATTCGGACCATGCAGTTCCATTCCAGACTTTCTTAACTACTTCTATTCCAGGTTCACATTGCTGTTCAACTGTAAAGTTTGTACAGTCGCAACCAGAGAGCTGGCACCCACAACAATGTTCTATTGCATTTACGTCAACACAATTGTCAAATTCAGCAAGACCTTCTACAGAAGTTGGCGTAACATAGAATTCTATAGAAACGCTTTCCCCATCAGAGAGATGTATTCCAAAATCATCTGTAAGATTCCATATTATTGTCGAATCGTGCTGTTCACTTGGTGCATAACTAAAATCATGTATTGTATAAGCTAGAACACCATCTATGTCGTAGTTATCTGTTACAACTATATCTGTTAAGGTTTCCCCACAGCCAGCATGGTAAGTGATTGTTATATTGAAAAGAACGTCTTCGCCAAGTTCAGCTTCATAGGAATCTGCCCATCCGCATCCATCAAATATCTTTTTGGTAACATCTATCGATCCGCACTGCAGTTCTTCTACAAGTACTGTTGCACTGGCATCACCGAACATTGGCAGGCCACTGCAATGTTCAGTTGCATTAACTTCAACATAATTCACGTTTTCCCCATCATCTACTACTGTTGCGTTAAACTCTATTGTAACATTGTCAGGTATTAGGTTACCTGGATTTTGTTCAGTGCCTTTTAGGTATAACTCAAGGTTTCCAGTAAATGTGTTGTATGCTGTGTCATAATCTTCTGTTAGATTCCACCAAATTATTTGCCCGTCTACACAACTTTCTCCAGTAAAAACTTCTGTTCCATATGTTATCTTTACGTCATTTGCATAAGTAAGGCACTCTGGTAAAGTATCTTTTATCACTATATCTGTTGCTCTATATCCATGTTCTGGATCAATTTTTTCAGTATATGCAACAGTAATTTTAAACCGTACAACATCACCTATGTGTGCAGTAATTTGATTAACCCACTGTTCTTGTGCAGGATCCCAAACTTCTTTGGTTACATCCAATGTTTCTTCTGGTTCTGATTGTGTATCTGCTAAAGTCCCTATAGCAAGAGTAGAGATGATCATCAATAGCGCCATTATAATACTAATTCCAGTCTTTATTTTCATTTCTATTTTCCCCTAAAATATTTTATTTTTATTATGAGTTTTCTATATAATTATAGCTTAGCTAGTATATAAATATTGCTATTTTATACATAATATAATATTAACATAAGTAATATAAAAATTATTTATAAATTTTGGCTTTCGTTTTTAATAATTAAACCAACAAATTAATCCATAAATCATGCTATATTACTTCCACCTATTAATATAGATGTTAAAATGCAGATAAATGCAGTCATAATTCCAACTATTAACATCTGTAAACCATATTTAATCATATTCTCATCGCTGATTTTTGCCAAATATGTTCCAAGAAGCGTCAAAACTATCAATGTAAGGATGATACTTGAATAAAAAGCGATTTCTGAAGGAATGAGGCCAAAAGTCGCAATGAAAAAAGGGGAAATAACAACCATTGCAGCTAAGGCAGGGGAAACCCCATCAACTATGGCTGCAAAAGCAGCTGCAAATCTATAAGATTTTCTATGTACGCCATTTTCTAAATCTGCCAACATTGCATGTTCTAAATCTTTTAGTTTCTTTATTCTCTCTGCTTTTTCAGTCATATAGGCTCCACTGATTCCTGATGCACCCATGGCAACAGACCCAGCAACACCTGCGCTTATGATAAGGCCAGGTTCGTTAATTTTTGCGACATATGCACCGATAACAACACCAAGCATTGTTAATGCCCCATCAAAAGCGTTCATGACAAAATATCTGCGTGTTATCACACCTAGATCTGAAATTTTGTGATACTGTTTCCATTTACTTATAGTTTTTTTAATCATTTTTTGACTATATTGTCAAAGAAGGCTTAAAAGTTTTTGAATGGTATTTTGTCGTCTTTATTCCGATAAAATTGCCTAGTAATTATATCGTCTCATATCCGATAATTTGTTTTTTCTGAATTCTATAGGAGAAAAATCATTTACTTTTGCTTTTCAAAATCTAGCTAAATGTTTTATCGTTTTTTGCCCGACAAAATAGAAAAGTATTTAAACTCCCAAAACAACAATATTATAATAAAATTTAAATAAAAATGGAGTACATATAAATGCAAGGCTCTGGAAACAACGGTAATAAAAATATCGAAAAAACAGTAAATGATATACTAAAAAGTAGAGCCAGATCTCGCATTTACATATATCTTTTAAGAAAAAATGGTGCAAGGGCAGACCAGATTATAAGGGGTACAAAACTCCATCCAAGTACTGTTAGAGAAACACTTGCTAAAATGCACCGACAAAAACTAATTTACAGAAAAAAAATCAAAAACGATGCGATTGGTAAGAATCCATATATGTATTATTCAATTTCTCCAATCGAACTTTTAAGAAGATATACTGATGAGATTGAAGAGCGTCTAAATAGACTTGCAAGCCTTGCTTTTAAAGATACTGATTATGGAAATTATAGGCCTATAAAAATCAAGATTAGTGAAGGGGGGAGGGTAGATGAACATTAGATCATTGGCGACACTGATGGCAAAACGGCCAAGAACAGTCATTTTAGTGTTTGCGATTCTCACTATTTTTGTAGGCCTGCAGGCTCAAAATTTATACATGGAAACAGATTTTTCAAAATATTTGTCGAACGATGATCCAAACTTACAATTGTGGGAAAAAATTAATGATGAATTTGGTTTAGGTTCAACAATAATTGTTTTAATTAACCAAACTGGGGCTGGATATAGGATAAACACTCCAGAAGTTCTAAAAGAAATGGATGAAGTATATCGTGTTTTATATGAATACCCAGACAGCTTAGGAAAAGATAGTGGAATATCTTCAATTGCAAGCCTGTCTAATTATATAAGACATGAAAATGCTAGACCAGAGCCAATAGGCTCCGGTGGGGGAAGAGGCATTGACGACATCCCAGATAATGTAAATGACATCTCAAAATATATGTCTAGAGATATTATTCGTAATTTAAAAGGAATTTTGTATACAAATGATTTCAACTATGCTGTGATGGTTATACAACTTAAAGACGATGCTGATTTTAATAATGTTTTAAATAACGTTGAAAAGGTAATTAGCCAAAGAGGAGTCAAACATGCTAAAATGACTATTACTGGCTCAATTGCAATGCAAAAGGCAAACCAAGAACAAAGTATGCGCAGCTTTATTCTGGTACTGCCAGTAGCATTGATTTTTACTTCAATTGTTCTTTTCTACTTTCATAGAACATTCAAGGGAATATTAATAGCATTCTTGCCAATCGCATTTGCTCTGATTCTAACATTTGGAACTCTTGGGGCTGTACGCCCTGAATTGACTATAATATCTGTTTCAATTGTAGCACTTTTGATGGGTCTTGGCGTAGATTATTCTATTTATCTTATGAATAGAATGAATGAAGAAAAGGACATAATTGATGATGTAGATCGAATCGAAAAAGTTCTAAAATCTACAGGTAAAGCAGTTATTTTGTCTACCATTACAACATTTATTGGTTTTTCATCTCTCATGATATCTTCAATGTCCCCAATGGTTACATTTGGTTTTGGATGTGCTATAGGGATATTATACTCTTTTATATCTGCGATAATAGTTGTACCATGCCTAGTTATACTTTTGAAATTTGATAGTACTAGTAAAATTCCACACTGGTCAAAGTTTGCAAAAATCATAATCAATAATAGAAAACGCATCATTTTAATAGCAACTTTTTTTGCAATATTGTCAGTCGCAATTATACCTCAAATTAAAACAGATGCCAATTATCATGACATGACGCCAAAAGATGTTCCTGAAACTGAGGCGATGTTTGTTTATAGCGAAAATTTTGGCACAGGTGGTAATTTCAATGCATTTTTAGTTGAAACAGAACCGTATGGATTGGAAGATCCTCAAGTAATCGATATAATTTATAAAATAGAAGAAAACATGCGGGGGAGAGTGGGAAACAAAGGTGTAACCATTTTGTCAGTTGCTGACTCATTAAAAGAAATCAATGATGTAATAGATAAAAATGCAATTTTGGAGAAATTTAAAGATTTGATCGATGTAGAAGAGCTTATTTTTAGTAGAGTTGCAAAAGAAGGAATTATAAATGAAGATCATTCAAAAACTTTAATTATAGTATCAATCCCCGTTGGTATAAGTGTTGAAGAAACCGAAGAAATCATAGATAATCTTAATGAGGTAGTTGAAAAAAAGTCGATTCCTAGAAATGGCCATATATCAAAATTAACAGGACAAGATGCTGTTTATGTTGCTGTTAGTAATAAACTTAAAGATGAACAATCCCGCTCAATGATGATTGCATTAATATTGGTTCTTGCTGTGCTAGTCATAATATTCAATTCAACAAAATATGGTTTTCTTACAATGATACCTGTGCTGTTTGTATTAATGTGGGAGCCTGGTTTTCTGGTTGCTCTGGATATACCTTTGTCTCCTGTAACTATTACTGTTGCTTCTATAATGATTGGTGTAGGTATTGATTATGGAGTACACATCACTCATAGATTTAGAGAGGAACTTGCAAAAGGATTATCAAAAAACGATGCAATACAGAATTCAATAGAAAAAACTGGGTTGTCTCTTGTTGAGGCAGCATTGACAACATGTGCTGGCGTAGCAGCAATATCTATTGCAGGCATTCAGGCTCTTAATCAGTTTATAATAGTAATAATATTTATGGTGTCTGTATCATGTGTAGCAGCAGCTATGATACTTCCTGCCTTTTTAAAATCTGTAAAAGTTAAGAAATAAATTATTTTTTCTTGGAATGTTTAATAAGAGATATTATAAAAGGAACATCAAACAAAATATTTCCAATTATAATAATTATCCCAAGAATTAAATTAATATTAAAACTAGAATCTCCACTTAAAAAACCTCTTGTGTACCATTCATAAATAAATATAATTCCAACGATTAAAGGAACTATGATGAGCATAGGTGCGAAAAGAATCTCGGTTCTTATTATTTTTTTAATGTTTTTCTCTTTTTTCATATATTCCATGTTTTCGTTCATAAATATCACCAGGGCATTCTTGCAGGAGTAATTATTTGATCTGGAGGTAAGTTCAAACCAAGATAGGATGCGCTAAGCCAAAATATTATCAACAAAATTGCAGGCAATATCTGTATCATAAAATCATCATCAATCCACCAAAACTGTTTTGATTCACCAACAATTGCACCTAATCCACCTATAATAGAGACAAGTAAAACCAAACGAAAATCAAATGAATGCCACACAACCATAAAAAATAGCATGCTGACCAAGAAGCCTAGAACGTAGCTGTATGTTTTTCCAAAGCGTTTTCTCGCCTCCCCTATAACGGGGTCGCCAAGACAAGCACATAGTATGCAAGGTATTGCAATTGCTTGCCACGGAATCATCAAAAGAATCAGAATTCCAATGGCAAAGAAAACATAACTGCCAACACGATTTTTCTCATACATCCTCAATCCAAAAAAATGATTACTACTAATTTTTCCCTTTAATCTAAGAATCTCTAAAGATATTGCAAGCACAACTAAGATTGGTGGAACTATTAATTTTAAAATATTAATCCAATCAACATCTGGCAAAAGATAATAAATTAGAAAACTTACTCCAAATGCATGAAATACGCGACGATACCAATGGGCATCAAAATCAAGTGAATTTATTTTTTCTTTGGTATTTTTAATTATTCTTTTCGTGTCTTCAAACTTTTTTTTAACTTTATTCATATTTAAACAACTGATTCTTTTTTATTAAGAGTTAGAACTCCTTGTTTTCCTCCAACAATAACTTCATCGACTAGACCAATAAACAATCCATTTTCAACAACGCCAGGGATATTGTTTAAATTTACATGAAGCTCTTCAGGGTTATCTATTCTAATAAATTCACAATCTAAAATATAATTTCCATTATCTGTGATGAAAGGTTCTTCATTCATCACTTTACGAAGTTCGACGGTGCAACCGAACTCTTCCAACGTCTTTTTTGTTGCAGGCCAACCAAATTTTGTAACTTCGACAGGAAGCGGAAAATCAATACCAAGACATTTTACTACTTTAGAATCATCAACGACGATGATTACCTTTTCAGAGTTAAAAGCAATAATTTTTTCCCTAGTAAGTGCGCCACCACCGCCTTTAATAAGATTAAGATTTGAATCTACTTCATCTGCACCATCAATTGTTACATCTATGACTGGATTTTCTTCTAGTGTTGTTAATGGAATGTTTTCTTCTTTAGCAATGCGTTTAGTATGAACTGATGTTGGTATTCCTTTTATGTTCAACCCATTTTTAACAAGTTCTCCTAGTTTTCTAAGGGAATATTCGACAGTAGAACCAGTTCCAAGACCCACAGTCATTCCATCTTTAATATATTCAACGGCTTTTTCTCCAGCAAGTTTTTTCAATTCTTCTTTTTCCAAAAGTTCACCTAGACCTGTAATAGCGATTTAGTACAAAAATTTATACTTGATATTATATTTACCGGGATGATATTATGCTATCAGAATGCGAAGAACATGGCTATTATCGTGGTGAAGCCTGTCCAATATGTGAAAAAAAGGGAAAATTTCTAATGAATGATGGTGAATTAAATTCGTTAAGCAGAATTCTTGCGGGTGCTTTGAGACATTTCCCTGAGAAACTAGGATTGATGATGGATGGAAAAGGTTGGGTCGAAATTTCGTCTTTGATAGATGCTATAGGGACAAGTAGATCTGGTTTTAAATGGTTAAGGATGCGCCATATCGAGGCATTAGTTGAAACAGACCCACGAGGCAGATATCAAATTGATGGTGGAATGATAAGGGCAACATATGGACATACTATTGATATTGATCCTGACGATCTTCCTCTAGCGGATATTGATGAATTTTATTATCCTGTTACTGAAGAAGAAGCAGACATAATACTTGAAGGCGGACTTCAACCAATTGATAGAAAAAAAGTTCATTTAAGTGGTAGCATTGAAAAGGCATTAGAAGCAGGTAAGGTTAGAACAGAAGAACCTTTAATCTTAAAAATTGATGGCAAAAAGGCAAAAAAAGATGGCTTAAAGATATATCATGCTGGAACTGATGTGTACATAACTGATGGTATTGATGCAAAATATATTTCAAAAATAGAAGTTAAGAAGAAGGTCAAAGAAAAGAAATAATGACTTCTTTCTTATTTTATATCCTCCTGTTTTTGGGCTTGTAGCTCAGCTAGGTAGAACTAACTAACTCAATCTGCTCTTCTGTTAAAGTTTAAAAATTATTTCGTTATATAATATAACGAAAAGACTTAAATACCATCTTTCGTTATATAATATTACGAATGTGGTACTATGGGTAGTAAAGAAAATCATTTTAAACTTTATGAAAAATTCAAAAATGATGCTGAAAACACAAATAATTTTGAAGGAACTCGTGTAGAAGCATATTTTCTATCTGCTTACCATTTAATAGAGTCTTGTGCTGCTCATGAAAGAGTCCATATAAATAAACATCAACATTTACGATCTATATTAACTGAAAATGATTTTATTTTTAAAGATAACACTGAGGATATTTGGAGAAATTTTCAGAAAATTGAAAATCAACTTAGGCCAAAATTTTCATATGGTTTTTCATGGACTGATGAAGATATGAAAAATGTAGAAATCTGCTTTAAATTAATTGAGCAAATATGCCTTGAAAAATTAGGTGAAAGTGCGAATGAATAAAAAGATTGATAATTTACTAACAGAGATTAAAAGAATTTCAAAAAATTATTCAGAAATAGAATCAGTGATAGTATTTGGATCAGTAGCAAGAGATCAAGCAGGAAATGAAAGCGATCTTGATATTTGCATTGTGCTAAAAAACGAAAATATAAAAGACAATATATCAAATAAAATACTTGATCTTGAAGAAAAATATGACAAAAATATCAATTTAGTTTTTACAGATTCTTCCTTCAAAAGTTTGGACCGACAGTTTATTGAAACTATACTGCGAGAAGGAATTACAATATACGGAAAAAAACCTGACGCCTCAATACAGCAACTCGAGCTTGAACCATATGAAATAATTAAATTTGATCTCAGTAATCTTGATCAATCAAAAAAAATGAAAATTAAAAAATTGCTGTACGGCATCAAAACAAAGAAGAGATACAAAGGAAAGATATACACAAACAAACAAGAAGGATTGGTTGAAAAATTAGGTGGTTTACGAATAGGAATAGCATCAATATTAATACCTGAAAAAAATTCTTGGGAGCTTGAAAATATACTAAGAGAAAATGGGGTTTCTCTTAGAAAAATAACAATTTGGCTATCTAATCCTTAATAGTTATCTTTTAGTTTCTCATTACCACAATATTTAAAATCAATGAGCCGTTAGCCCTTTTTCAATCGTAAATTTCTCCTGTAGGGGCTTGTAGCTCAGCTAGGTAGAGCAATCGGCTCTTAACCGATTGGCCTGGGGTTCGAATCCCCACAAGCCCGCTTGTTATATTTTTATTTTTAGATACTCTTATATTATAAAAACTAATACAATATTTCAATTGGAGGGTCCTTGTGAGAGATTTAGTGTCAAAATCTGGTATTGGTGCAGGAAAAATTTGGTCTGCATTGAACGAGAAAGGCTCTCTAAAAAAAGAAGATTTGTTGAATATAACAAGTTTAGATGAAAACGAGTTTTTCAATGGATTAGGTTGGCTTGCACGAGAAAATAAGATTGCAAAAATTGATGAATGGTACAAACTTGACAACACAAATCTAGAACCAGAAATTGGCATGTATGCTGGTAAAATATGGAAGATACTTGATACTTGGGAAGATGCTGATCTGCAATCGATAAAGCACTTAGCAAATCTTAATGATGAGCAACTTCAATCAGCCATTGGTTGGTTGGCTAAAGAAGATAAAATATGTATTAATGAAAAGAACAGATTTACCTTAAAATAAAAGATTAGGATTAACTATTGGATTTAATTCGTTAGAGGAACTTGACCTAAATGCTAATGGTCGATGGGTTAGTGTAAAACCTGAAATAAATGTGATAAAGGAGTAGTAGATGAAAATAGCAATGCTTGGTTGGGAATATCCGCCATTTAAAGCAGGTGGTCTTGCTACTCATTGCTATGGGCTTACTCGCAGCCTTGCTGATAAAAATGTAAAAGTTGACTTTTATATGCCTAAAACAAAACATGGTGCTAGTAGCAACAATCCAAATTTAAGAATTATTGAAGTTGGCGAAGCAGAAATTTTTCCTTACGATAGACCAGATGCTAAAGAAATCGGAGGACAGTTTTATTTTGCAGTAGATAGATATAACAATCTAGTTGTTTCAAGTGTTCAAAGAGCTATAAATTCTAATGGAAAATATGATGCAATACACTGCCATGATTGGCTTACCATGAAGGCAGGTATTAAACTTAAGGAAGAAACTGGTACACCTTTAGTTTTAACTATTCATTCAACCGAATATGATAGGTCAGGTTGGCTCTGTCCAAATCAATGGTTTATCGATATTGAAAGAGAGGGCATGGAAAAGGCAGACAAAATTATTGCTGTTAGTAATTTTACTAAAAAGATAATTGTTGAAAAATATGGGATAAATCCAGATAAAATCGCTGTCATTCATAATGCAGTATACCCAATTGAGGAGGGGCATAAACAAGATATAGTTTTATTCTTAGGTAGATTAACCATACAAAAAGGTGCTGAGTTTTTCCTAAAAGCGGTTCAAAAAGTTAAGGATTATGAACCTGATGCAAAATTCGTTGTGGCAGGCGCAGGGGATATGCTCCCGCGTCTGATTGGGCAGGCCATCGATTTAGGTATCTCTGATCACACTATATTCACAGGTCGCCTTTCAGATGAAGAAGTTAAACATATTTATGGAATTTCTAGCGTGTATGTTATGCCTTCTGTAAGCGAACCTTTTGGAATAACAGCATTGGAGGCAATTTCTGCAGGTACTCCAACCATTGCTTCTAAGACTGCGGGCTTTTCTGAAGCGTTTGTCAATTGCTTAAAGGTTGACTTTTGGGATACTGATGAGATGGCGAATAAGATAATTTCTCTACTTCGTTATGACCCTCTACGTAAAACAATGGCCCAAGAGGGTAAAAAAGAGATACAGTTATTTACCTGGGATCGCGTTGCAGATAAAACAATTGAGACATATCGGAGTGTAGCATAATATGACTTCAGTTTGCTTGTATTTCGAAGTACATCAGCCGATAAGGTTGAATCGTTTTTCGGTCTTTAGTATAGGTCATGGAGACTCTTCAAAATTTTATTTTAACCAGAAACTAAACCAAGAAATTTTTACAAAAGTTGCAAAAAAATGTTATCTTCCAACAAATAATTTACTCCTTGATTTAATCAATAGAACCGATGGAAAGTTCAGGATCTCTTTTAGCCTTACAGGAACTTTTGTTGAGTATTGTAATGAATTTATGCCTGAGGTAATTGATAGTTTTAAGGAGCTATTCAAAACTGGTGCAGTAGATATGATTGAGGAGACTTATTATCATTCACTGTCTTCATTATATGATGAACTAGATGAGTTTGAAGAACAAGTAAAATTGCACCGTCAACTGATAAAACAACTTTTTAATTACAAACCTAAAGTTTTTAGGAATACAGAAGCAATATTTGATAATCGAATTGCTAAAAAAGTAGCAGAGATGGGATATAAAGGAATTATTACAGAAGGAACTGAAAAAATACTTGGGTGGCGTTCACCAAACTATTTGTACAAACCGATAAATGTAGATATAAAGACACTTTTGAGAAACTATACACTAAGCGATGATGTTGGATTTCGTTTTTCAGCACGTATGTGGAAAGATTACCCTCTTACTGCAGATAAATTTTCTCACTGGATATTGCGCAGTCAAGGCGACCTAGTAAATCTATTTATGGATTATGAGACATTTGGAGAACACCATTGGACTGAAACAGGAATTTTTGATTTTCTTGCCAGTTTTCCAGAGGAAATCTTGAAACACGAGCATCTAGATTTTGTAACGGTGGGTGAAGCAGTAGAAAGATATGAGCCTGTTGGAGAGATAGATGTTCCATGGGCAATCTCATGGGCAGATGAGGATAGAGATGTATCTACATGGCTTGGTAATGATATGCAAACAGCATGTTTCAATGAACTGAAAAACATTGGACACAAAATCAAAGAGAAAGGCGATACTAATCTTCTTGAAACTTGGCGTAAACTTCAAACTAGTGACCATTTATATTATCTCTCTACAAAGGGCCTTGCAGATGGGGATGTGCATGCTTATTTCAGTCCGTATGATGGGCCTTATGACGGTTTTATAAATTATATGAATGTTCTGCAAGATTTAAAACAGAAACTTGATTAAGCCCTACTTATATTCTTTTTTTGAGGAGAGCTTTATTTGAAAATAGTACATTTTACATGGGAATTTCCACCAGTAATATATGGGGGTCTCGGTACATTTGTTACAGAGCTATCTCAAAAACAAACTAGTTTTGGAAATGAAGTTACTGTTTTTACATTAAATAAAGATAATAAATTGGAGACCTATGAAAGGTGGAATAATATTATAGATGTTTATCGGCCAAAAACTCTAGATGTTAGTTCCACGTATTTGTTATTTGCTGATCACGATTTCAGATCGTGGGGCGGATATTTCAAATTTTTTTCTGATGTAGTTAGCTATAACACAATTTCAGCATCACAACTTGTAAACTCGTTAGTTAGAAAAGAAGGAAGAAAGTATGATATTATCGATGCGCATGATTGGCTTGGCATCATGGGTGGAATGATTGTAAAAAGGGAGTTAGGGCTTCCCTTGATGTTTCACGTTCACTCAACTGAAGTTGGTAGATCTGTTGGACGTGGATCGCATGTAATAAAAGATATAGAGTTCGAAGGCGGTCAAGTAGCTGATTGCGTGATTACAGTTTCTTATGCAATGAGGGATGAACTTGAAAAACTTGGTTTCCCATACGATAAAATACGCGTTTGCTGGAATGGTGTAGATCCCGACAAATATGACCCCAATAACGTGTCAGATGAAGAGAAGAAGGGTCTAAGACACAGATATGGAATTGCAGACCATGAAAATATGCTATTTTTTGTAGGACGTCTTGTGACAGTGAAAGGTATTGACAATCTTGTTAAGGCTATGCCACATGTTTTACAAGATTTCCCTAATACAAAACTTGTCGTTCTAGGTGTCGGTGATATGGAATGGGATCTGAAAGCAATGGCAGAAAACTTAGGGATTAAGGATAAAGTAATATTTAGAACAGAATTCGTAAGTGAGCCAGAACGTATCTTACATTATGCAGCGTCTGATTGTGTTATTTTGCCTTCAATTTATGAGCCGTTTGGAATAGTTTGTACCGAATCAATGTCTATGGCAAAACCAACTGTTGTGGGTGCACGTGGCACAAACGGCTTTAGAGAGCAGATTATCCCAGAGGGAGACAAACAAAGTGGATATCATATAAATCCTTTTGATCCAAATGATATTGCATGGGGTATAAAGCAAGTTCTTGAAGACAAAGGACGAGCAGCGTGGATGGGCAAAAACGCACGCCAAAGAGTTTTAGATACATTTTCCTGGGATTCTGTAACAAAAAGAACAATTGAAATTTACAAAGAATTTATGTAGTTGATTTTATGAGGGAGTGGATAGTTACAAACGGTCTTGGCGGCTATGCATCCCTGACAAACAATATGACTAATTCTAGAAAATTTCATGGCTTGCTTGTAGCTAGTTTAAATCCTCCGACTGAGCGTTGGGTTTTTGTTTCAAACATTTTCAATACAGTTCACATCGGGGATAAAATATATGACTTAACTAAATACAAAAGCAGATTTTCATTTGAGTATTTTCCTTCGTTTACACATAATGTTGAAGGAGTAGAAATCAAAAAGACAGTGTTAATGCAGCATCTAAAGAATACTACTATCATTAGATATGATGTTAAAACTGGTCAGCCAATAACTATTACCCACAACCCAATCGTTAACTCTAGACATTTTTATGATGTAAATCGTCAGAGATATTTAGATTTTCAAACAGAGTTTTCTAATAATGCAGTATATATCAAGCCAAACAACATAGATAAAACCTTAAAGATTATTGTTGATGATTGTATTTATGAGCCTGTATTTTACTGGGAAGAACTGTTTTATCATAAGGATCACGAACGGAAGGATGCATGGGTTGATAACAACGTACATATCAGTAAAGTAAAGAAAAATCTTGAAGGGTCTTCAACATATTATGTTGTCTTGACAATTGAAGAAAAAATAGATATTAATCCAGATAAGATTTATAGTGAAGAAATTCAAAGGAAAAAAGAACTACTGGTAAAAGCAAATCTTGATAGGAAATTTGAGAAACTACTTTTATCTACAGATAACTTCATTGTCAAGAAGGGAGAAGGAAAGTCAGTTATTGCAGGGTATCATTGGTTTGGAGATTGGGGGAGAGACACTCTAGTATCCTTGCCCGGTCTTACACTTGTCACTAAGAGATATGACGATGCTAAACAAATACTTGAAAGTTTTAGCAAATACTGTCAGAAAGGGCTTATCCCAAATGCATTCATGGATAGAGATTCCAAGGCTGTGTATAATACAGTTGATGCGTCTTTGTGGTACATTGATCGGGTATTTCAATATATGAAGTATACAAATGATAAGGAATTTTTAGAAAAAATATGGGGGACACTTGACTCTATTATTTTTGACTATAAAAATGGAACAGACTTTGGAATTCATATGGATGAAGATTATCTTATAAGCCACGACCCTGGTCTTACATGGATGGATGTTAAGATTGGAGATTATTATCCAACCCCTAGATCACGCAAAGCAGTCGAAATCCAGGCTTTATGGTATAATGCACTTAGAATAATGAGTCGCTTTTCTAATATGCTCGAAAAAGAAGATAGTTATTATTTATTATCTAAAAAAGTTAAAGAGAGTTTTAATAACCAATTTGATCAGCTATATGATGTAATTGACACGAAAGATACCTCTTTTAGACCTAATTTAACATTCCTTGTTTCACTTGATCATACGATGATAGAAGAGCATACACAAAAAAAGATTGTTGAAGATACTAGAGATAAGCTTTTTACTATTGTTGGGCTAAGAACTCTTTCACCAGATGATCCTAACTATAAAGGAAGCTATTTTGGAGATTACAATAAAGATATTGCTTACCACAATGGCACTATCTGGCCATGGCTAACTGGATCATTTATCAAAGCATTTGTTAAAGTTAAAAAACACGGCGATGTCTGGAGAGAATTTGCATATAAAAATTTTATAAAGCCTCTGATAAATCTATATGGTCCAAATTGGGATGGCTCAATACATGAAATTTTTGACGGAGATTCAATCCATGAACCCAGAGGATGTATTACTCAGGCATGGAGTGTGGCAGAAATATTACGGGCGTGGGTTGAAGATATTGAAAATATTAGGCCACCTTTTGAAAAAGAATATATTTCATCTGAAATATGCGTTTAAGACGTACTGCTGTATCATTCTATTTGTGTTAAAAAATGAAGCATTGATTGCTATACAACTGCGCATAGTTCGAATCCAATTATCCCTATCATTGTAGAACTTTGGAATAATCCAGTTTTCTAACTTATCGTAAAGATCTTTTTTATCTATCTCGTCGTCTGATTCTTTTTCCTCTGTTCTTTCAGGTCCAATTGACCAACCAGTTATATTTTCGATACAACCCTCTAGCCACCATCCGTCTAATGTACTGAACTGCGGTACCCCATTATGTGCTGCTTTCATACCAGAAGTGCCAGATGCTTCTCTCGGTCTGCGCGGTGTATTTAGCCATAAGTCAACACCAGCTGTCATCATTTTGCCAATAGACATATCATAGTTGTGTATGTAGGCAATTTTTACTTTTCTATTCATCGCATTTATTTGCTTCATTGAATTAAAGATATTCCTGATAGTATCTTTGCCACTGCCATCTTTTGGATGAGCTTTACCGGCATAGATTATCTGAATCGGTCCTGCTTTTTCAGCTATTTGTACTAACCTTTCTTTATCAGACAAAAGCAAATCTGGTCGTTTATATGCAGTTTGACGTCGGCCAAAACCTATTGTAAAATCATCATAGTTCATACCAATATTATATCTTTCATTGACAAAATTTATAAGGATTTGTTTTGCCTCTATATGGGCATTCCAAACTTCGCTTTTATCTATACTAAAGGCAGATCTAAGAATATATGGGTCAGAGCGCCAACCTGGCATATGCTTATCAAATAATCTGCGAAAAGGCCCTGAGACCCATGTAGTAGTGTGAACACCATTAGTAATGGAATCAATAGAATATCCAGGAAACATTATTCTTGAAACTTCGCCATGTTTTTTTGCAACACCGTTAACATAATGACTAAAAAATAATGCAAGCCGCGTCATATTCAACTTGTTGTCAAAAGTAATATCATTAATAATAAAATCCGGCAGTATACTTCCAATCATTGGTTTTGCAAAAGATAAATCAAATTGATCATGACCTGCAGCTACTGGAGTATGTGTTGTAAATACGCATTGCTCACGTACTTTTTCTATATCATTATACCTGTTGAAAAGTTCGAGAGTCCCAAGGGCAGCATGTCCCTCATTCATATGATATCTATCAATAGTCCCATATCCTAGTTCTTTAAGTATCCTTACGCCACCAATTCCAAGGACAATTTCCTGAGCAAGGCGATATTTGTTATCACCACCGTATAAATATTTAGTAAGTTCTCGATCCCAGTTATCGTTTTCCTCAATATTGGTATCAAGAAAAAAAACTGGAACAATAAAGTCGCTTATCCCTTTGTATTGATAAAGCCAAACTCTAATTTTCACATCTCTGCCATCGATAGTTACTGAGGTGGTAGTTGGTAATAATTTTAAGAAATTGGAGACTGCAAAGTTAATCGGAAGTTCTATCTGGTTGCCATTTTCATCAATTTTTTGATAAAAATATCCATTTTCAGAGAGAAGAGTAATACCAACAATTGGGACATTCAAATCAGCACAAGATTTGATTGTATCCCCTGCTAAAATTCCAAGACCGCCACTATATGATGGAATATTTTCATCTATGCCTATCTCCATCGAAAAATAAGCAATCTTTGGTTTTCCCCCTAGACCTGCAATAGTCTTGTTTTCTTCAATAATGTTAATCTCTCCATCCATCTTAGCGGATTCCACCATTCATTGTAATATATGTGGTTTTTATAAAATGTTTCATTTTACTAACAGTTTAATGGTTGCATTTATAAACCCCATAAACATTTGAATTTTCAGGAGGTGTCAATATCCCTCAAAAAACATGTAGTATATGTAGCAAACAAATTTCTTTAAGCGATCATCCTTTTGGTCTGGTCTTTGATGATGAAATTTTCGTTTGTGAAGATTGTTGCAACACACACTCAAAAGAAGAAATAGCTACACTGACAAAAACAACAATGCAAAATCCTGTGAATGGTATGCCTATTGCTCTGTGGCTTATTCATGAGCAAAACAAAGATAAAACAATGATGACTGTTAGAAAAAGATAATCAAGCAATTATATGAAAACCCTTTTTAGAATATATTATATTTAGTGAACCATGTTTATTGTAAAACTCGGTGGAAGTGTAATAACTGACAAAACTAAAGAACATACTTTTAGACCAAAAATAATGGACCGATTAGCATCAGAGATAAAAAAATCAGATAGACAGATGATTATAGTACATGGTGCTGGCTCATTTGGACACATACTCGCAAAAAAATATGAATTGAACGAAGGATACAAGAGATATGAGCAGGTAAAAGGATTTTCTTTAACTCATGAAATGGTTCAAACACTAAATTCGCTTGTTCTGAAAATTCTTCAAAAAAATGATATTCCTGCAGTGTCGATATCTCCCCATTCTATAGTAAAACTTGATAATCATAAACTTACAAAAATTGATTTAACAGTTTTTGAAGAATATCTTGAAAAGCAATTCATTCCTGTAACATTTGGTGATGTAGCTCTAGATAAAAAACTTGGTTTTTCAATCTGTTCTGGGGATATTCTTGTTATGGCACTTGCAGAATATTTCAAACCTGAAAAAGTAATTTTTGTAATGGATGAAGATGGGCTTTATACCTCCAATCCAAAAATAGATAAAAAAGCTAAATTGATTAAATCAAGCAACCTGAAAGAGTTAGAAAAGTTATCCACCTCACTTGATAAACATGCTGATGTAACTGGTGGCATGGGTGGAAAATTAGATGTAATAAAAAACATTTCAAAACAAGGTATTGATACCGTTTTACTAAATGGTAATAAACCTAATAGATTATACAAGGTACTTGTTGGAGAGGCTGCAACCTCAACCATTATTTATGGGGATAAAAAATGAATAAAACAGAAAATAGAAAAGACGAACATGTGAGAATTTCGATTGAAAAAAATGTTTCAGCCGAACATAATTACTGGGACGATGTAGTACTGATCCATGATGCACTTCCTGAGATAAATAAGGATGAAATAAATTTATCAACAAATTTATTTGGTAAAAAACTTGGTGCGCCAATAATTATTGCCAGTATGACTGGCGGATACAATAAAGCAAAAAAAATTAATGAAAATCTTGCAATTGCTGCCGAGAAATATCAAGTTGGCATGGGTGTCGGTTCACAACGTGCAGCTCTTGAAAAAACTGGACTTGCAGAAACCTATGGTGTGATTAAAAACTATGACATTCCTCTTAAGTTTGCGAATATTGGAGCTTCACAAATTGTTTCGTGGGGCCCTAAAAAAACCCTTGAAAATGCTAATAAAATGATCGATATGATAGATGCTGATGCTTTTATTGTTTGCCTTAACTTCTTACAGGAAGCAGTAATGCCTGAAGGAGAAGCAAATGCAAAAGGAGTTTTAGATGCAATCGAAAAACTTGCCGACGATTTAGATAAACCTGTTATTGTTAAGGAATCTGGTGCAGGTATGTCTTATGACGTTGCAGGTAGATTATCTGAGATAGGTATCGCTGGTTTTGATGTAGGTGGACTCGGTGGCACTAGTTTTTCTGCCATAGAGCATTACCGTGCAGATATAGCAAATGATAAACTTCACAAACGTGGCGGTAAAACCTTCTGGAATTGGGGAATTCCAACACCCACTTCGATTTTAGAAGTTGGTGATGCGACAAATTGGATATTGCCAATTATAGCAACTGGCGGTATTCGTAATGGTCTTGATGCTGCAAAAGCTCTTGTTTTGGGGGCTGACTGTGCAGGTATTGCACGTGCATTACTCGGTCCGGCTACTAAGAGTAAAGATGCAACTTTATTTGAATTGGAAGCGATTGTCAAAGAACTCCGTGCAACTATGTTCCTTACAGGAATTAACAATGTTCAAAATATAGAAGATGTTGATTGGACAGTAATTGGTGAAAAGCTATGGATTTGAAACAAGAACTATCTAAAAGAGCAGATTTTTTTAATAACGAGTTGAATAAATTCTTAAGTAATGGTGAGCCTGAAAAGTTATATGATGCAGCGCGACACTTGCCTTTAGCAGGTGGAAAACGACTGAGGCCTGCATTGGCTATGATTTCTTGTGAAGCTGTATCTGGGGATGTACGTAAGATTGTGCCCCTAACCATTGCTCTTGAGCTTGTCCATAATTTCACTTTAGTTCATGATGACATAATGGACAATTCTAAACTTAGGCGAAATATGCCATCTGTTCATGTTAAATTTGGCAGTCCAACGGCAATAATGGCTGGTGATTTGTTATTTGCTAAGGCATTCGAATCAATGCATAATCTTCCGTCAGATTGTAAAGATTTTAAAAACGTAGAATATGGTTTAATTGACTGTGTCAAACAGATATGTGAGGGTCAACAACTTGATATAGAATTTGAGCAGAGAAAGATTGTAAGTGAAGAAGAATACATAACTATGATATTGAAGAAAACAGCTGTATTCTTCCAGTATGCTGCTGAAGCTGGAGGAATACTTGGTGGAGGAACCAGTGAACAGACAAATGCATTGAGCGAGTATGGTAAGAGCTTAGGACTTGGTTTTCAGATTCATGACGATTATCTAGATATGAGTAGTGATGAAAAGACGCTTGGAAAAGACATTGGAAATGATATACGTAATGGTAAAAAAACACTTATCGCTGTTCATGCACTGAATAATGCAACGGGATCGGACAAGAAAACTTTAGAAAGGATATTTGGGAACAGAAATGCGACCAATGACAAGGTTAAACAAGTCTATAAGTTGTTTAAAAAACTCAATTCAATTGAATATGCAAAACATAAAGCAATTGATTTTATAAACAAAGCTAAAAAATCATTGGATGTTTTACCAGACTCCGATGCAAAACAATTATTGTTAGATCTTGCTGAGTATGCTATAAAAAGAGAGAAATGAATAAATGTCTAATGAAAAAATTGTAAAGACAGCAAGACTTTATGCACTACAAAACGCAGTACAATTTGGTGGAAAAGCCAATATTAAGGCTGTTGCTGGAAAAGTTATAGCATTTTTAAGCAAGGATGGCATTTCACATAAAGATATACTTCCTGTTGTAGAATCTGTTGTTAATGATGTGAATGAACTTTCTTTAGAGGAGCAAACAGCCGAACTTCAGAGAGTTGCACCAGAATTACTTATAAAAGAAAAGAAAGAAAGAGATTTTTCGTTACCTGACCTTCCAAATGCAATAAAAGGTAAAGTTGTTACTCGTTTTCCGCCAGAGCCTAATGGCTATCTACATATCGGTCATGCAAAAGCAGCAATAGTTGACTATGAATATGCTAAGATGTATGATGGTAAGTTTATACTTCGTTTTGATGATACTAACCCTGAAAATGCTGAACTAGAATTTTATGATGCACAAAAAGAAGATCTGAAATGGTTGGGCATCGAATGGGATAAAGAATATAGAACTTCAGATAATCTTAAAAAGCATTATGAGCTGGCTGAGCAGCTAATAAAACAGGGAGATGCATATGTCTGTGATTGCTCACCTGAGTTTGTAAAGGAATGTCGCTTTGATGGCAAGGAATGTGATTGTAGACGCAACGATTCTGGAACAAATCTTGATCAGTGGAAAGAAATGATTTCTTCAGCTGTTTATGGTCGTATTTTGAGATTAAAAGGCGATATGAAAAGTCCAAATACAGCAATGAGGGATCCTACATTATTTAGAATCATCGAAAAGTCACATCCAATACATGGCAGTAAATATAGAGTTTGGCCAACCTATGATTTTGCTGGGGCAATTGAAGATAGTATTAGCGGTGTAACACATCCATTTCGTACTAAGGAATACGAACTCAGGGATGAATGTTATTTTAAATTACTCGATCTTCTTGGTCTTAGGAAGCCGCAATTAATGGAGTTTGCCCGTCTTTCTATTGAAGGAATGCCAGTTTCCAAAAGAAAAATTAAACCTCTGATTGAAAAGAATCTTGTTTCAGGTTTTGATGACATACGTTTACCTACGCTTCGTGGATTGAAAAAGAGAGGCATAAAACCAGAAGCAATAAAGCAATTCATACTTTCACAGGGTATTTCTAAAGTTGAAAGCTCAGTAGATTTTGGATTGCTGGAAGCAGAAAATAGAAAACTCGTCGACCCAATTGCTAAGAGATACTTTTTCGTACCAAATCCTGTTGTGTTGTTTGTTGAAAACGCTCCGGATATTACTAAAGAAATTAATTTTCATCCTAGCGATTCAAGTTTTGGTACTAGGGCAATAAAAACAGGAAATGTTTTTTATGTTCCAAAATCAGATATGGATCAACTTAAAATTGGAGACATTTTTAGATTAAAAGATCTTTATAATGTAAAAATTTTGAAAAAGAATGAAAAAGTTTTAGGTGAGTATGCAGGTGAAAAACTTATCTCAGATTCACTAAAAATTCAATGGACTACAGAAGACTTTGTTGAGATGGATGTTTTAAGACCACATCCTCTATTTATTGATGACAAATACAATGATAAAAGTCTAGAGAAAATTCATGGTTTTGCAGAAAAGGCTGTGCAGGACGTTAAAACTGACGAAATAATTCAATTCGAGCGCTTTGGTTTTGTAAGGATTGAAAATAAAAATTCAAAAATAATCGCTTATTTCTCTAATAAGTAAACTATTTAAGTAAACAAAAGATTTATTTTATGTCTCGCTAGGAAGGGCTACGAGAGAAATGGGATGTTGCATGCATATTAAAAGAATAATGACAAGTTTATCCTTGTATTTATTGTTACTTTTATTATTAGTGGAGGCAACATCTGCTGAAAGCATCAGACCGTCGCTAGATTCGATAGGCATAACAATTGCACTTGTTATTGCTGTAATTGCAACTATAGCTGCTTTTTTTACATTAGGTGGAATAAAGTATGTAACCCCAGAAAATGTTTTAGACACTGAAATTCGAAAAAATCTGTATCATTATATTGAAGAATACCCTGGTTCACATTTAAGAGAAATAGCAAGAGAATTAGATCTTAAACCAAGTAATGCTGCTTGGCACCTGAGAAAATTAGAGCAAACAAATTTAGTAAGAAGCAGAGAAATTGGTGGAAAAAAGGTCTACTATTTAGTTGATGGTGGCATAGAAGCAAGGAAAGAGGCAATTGCTGAGGCTATATTGAAAAATAAGAACGCCCGAGATATAATGCTTTACCTTGCAGAAAACCCAGGCAAGCATCTTCTTGAAATTGCACATGCTCTTGAACTAAACCATCATACTGTTAAATGGCATATTAAAAAGATGTTTGAAGCAGAGTTAATTGATGGTGATACTAGCACTTCTGCATATCCAGTTTATTATCCAACTGATCTTGGATATGAAGCCGCCAAAAATTTTTCAGATTACTTGAAAAAACCTATTGCCAGAGCAGCTTAAAAAAATACTTCAGATTCTTCCAACATCTGTTACTTCTACGCTCTCTACGTTTTCAACCTTGGAGATTTCATCAACTATTGGATCTAATCCACCAGCACCATCTGGTATAAGCACTGTTACATTAAGACCTCTTAATCCAAATGCTACATCCTTAATCTCAATTTTCCCAAGTTTAGCAGGTGATTTGACAACTTTTTTAATGTCTTCTATCATCTTTTCGATTTTATCATCACCTATAACTTCACCCGGCATTACACGTATCAATCCAATTACATCGCCCATAAGTTATTCCTCTATTGTTTTATGGCCCTGTGAAACCGCATTTCAAGCAGACATATTCTACACTTTGCTCTCTGCAACTTCCACATCTACCTATTGTCTCACCGCAAATGGGACAGGGAAATGTCGTAGAGCCTTTTTCTACAAGTCCTTTTCCGCATGAAATGCATCTTTCTGCCTTTTTCATAGATTTGGCTGAATACTATTACCGTTTTTAAATGTGACGCCTTATAATAATTTTATAAAAAATGTTCATTTACAACTATTATTTGTTTATACCTTCGTCTTTTTTCAACATATCTACTGAAAACGATGCAACCGAATTAAAAATTCTATATTGGAAGATTGCACCAGCAATTAGATTCATGTGGTATGTGATAAATCGATACAGTATAATGAAAACCCCAATAATAGATCCGCCGATGAGAACGCCATAAAGACCTGCGATACTAATCTCAGCAACACCTGCACTTCCAGGGGTAGTAGGCATCATTATAATTACTAACAATAAAATTTGGGCAGCGTACGATTGAATAAAATAAGGTTCTAGCCCCAATCCCAAAAGAATCATTGAAGGAATCATAAAACCTGTTGACCAAAATAAAACAGTAAGAATGCTGGCAGATATTAATGATTTTTTTCTCTTACCTACAAAACAGGTCATACTATTATGAAAGTTATCTACTTCCCCACTAATTTTTTTTATAACTTTTCCTTCACTTTCCTTCTTTTTTGAAAATCGACTAAACTTTCTGTTAAGATAAATTAAAAAAGATTTTGTTTTTTCAGGCTTTAACATTGCATACAAAAACAGAATAATTGCCAAAATAAAAACAAATATACCAATCCATAACCCATTACTAAGAAATTGAATACCTGCTTCATCTTTGTAAACGAATATTGCAAAGGGGACAACAAATAAAATAAAAATAGCATCAATCAACCGCTCACCTAATACTGCAGCTGTAGAGGAGCCAACGCTCATGCCTTTTTTATTCAATAAATAAATTCTGACTGGCTCACCTCCAGCCATTGATGGGGTGATACCTGCTAAGAAAAGATTTGTTATAACAATCTTTGTAGAGTCCCACAGAGTAATTTTAACATCTGGGTCGATAGCATTAGCTAGAACTTTTAGTCTGGCAGCCCATAAAATCCAATACAAAATATTCAATAGGGCAGCCAATATAAAGAATTCATATCTGATTTTAACCGTCTTCAATTTTTCGACGGTATCAGCATCTATTGTAAAATATAAGATTGCAATAATGATTGCAATGCTAAGAGTAAGACTGACAATAATTGATAATTTTATTGTCTTTCCTTTTTTCTCCTTATCAACCACAAGTATGTTATTCCGAGATTTGTATATTTCACTTATGGTTATTTTAAAATAAAAAAACTTATCAAACATAAAGCATTGTCCAAGAAAAAAATAACTGATATTATGAAAATATTGCCTGTTAGCAAATATCTCAAAACAGCAAACTATGCTTTACAAAACAAGTTGGCTGGGGAAGCTATTTATCCTTTTTATGCATCTTATAAAGTAACACATAAATGCAACCTCAGATGTGAATTCTGTAACGTCTGGATGGAAGATACGCCAGATCTTAAAACAGATGATGTTTTTAAGGTTATAGATAACATAGCTAATTCTAGTATTATAGTTCTCAGTCTTGAGGGTGGAGATCCTTTGGTAAGAAAAGACTTGGGAGAGATATTGAAATATGCATACACAAAGCCATTTACTTTATTTTTTACAACAAACGGTCACTTATTAGACAAAAGACCTATGGATGAATATGGTAAATACATTGACTACCTTCACATAAGTATTGATGAGGGGCACGATAACTTAGAATTTTTTGACAGACTTGAAGAATTTCAAAGCTATGGTCCAGAGATATGTGTTCAAACAGTTGTTACTAAAGATACAATGGATGCTTTGGAAGAAAAAGTTAAAAGAGCATATGAGGTAAATGCTAGGACCGTAGTAATGCCGGCATGCCATCTAGATGGAACAGATGATTTTTATCCAGACCCCTCTAAGTTTAGAGAACTTGTTATAAAACTCAAAAAGAAATATCCAAACACAATTACGACACCAAAGGGATTTCTTGACAATATCAACAAACCACATGGATGCTCAACCTCATCGGTTATTATCGACTCAGATGGGGGATTGTTTTATCCATGTAGAACTATAGGGCAGAGGCTGTACAATTTTACTGAAGGATCATTTATGAACTTTTTGAAAACTGAAGAGGCAAAAAAAGCAAGGAACGATATGAAAAAGTGCACGAGAAGATGTGGATGGTATCAATACTTTGCTACAGATGTATTCGCCTCTCCTCGTACTTTGCTTTCTTCTTTAAGCCCTTATATTTTTAAATAAAATCAATTCTTTTTACATTCGTTTAATACTTTTTTATAAATTTCTTCTGTTTGTTTAGAGATTTTGTCCCAACTATGATTCTCAATAACATATTTTCTGGCTTTTTTACCAATATTTTTAGATAATTTTTTATCACTAAGAACCTTGACACAAATATCTGCAATTTCTTTTTTTGTATACTCTTTTAATAAAATCCCTCGCTCACTCCCAAGTATCTTTTTTGCATTCCCAACATCTGAAGATACTACAGGCAGTTCACAAGACATAGCTTCCATAATCGTAAAACTAGCGTTTTCCCCCCTAGATGGAAATACGACTATGTCGGCAGCGCGCAGATAATCTAATAAATCTTTATCTGAAATAAAGCCAGTCATTATAACATCTTTATCCTCGGCAATCATTCTCTTAAGCTTGTCATATTGGTTGCCAGTTCCAATAATTACAAGCTTTACATTTTTCATTTTTTCTTTTATTAGTTTAAAGCTTTTCACAAGTAGTTCTACATTTTTTTGATAATGAAGTCTACCAAAATAAACAATTATTTTACTATCCTTAAATTCTTTTTTAATATTCGAATCTCCTGGAGAGAATTTGTTTGTATCGACTCCATTTGGAATAAACGTAAGTTTTTTTGAATCAATTCCCCATTTGGTAAAAACCGGTATATATTCTTCATTTACACAGATAATTTTATCAACGTTTTTGCCAACATATCTCGTCATCCATCTTATAAATTTGTGATAGAGAACTGCTGATAATCTGTTGGCTTTTATATTAAGCAGATAATGAGTTGTCATCACGACTGGAAATTTCTTTTTTTTAAGAAAACCATGTAAAAAAGTAAAAAGAGGACTATGAAAATGCACAAGATTTACATTTTTATCTAAGAGAATTTTTTCTAATTCATTATATGCCCCCGGACGATTAATAAAAAAAACTTCCCACATTGATTTAAGGAGTGGGATATGATAATAAAGAAAACCCCTCTCTTTTTCAAAACCTGATTTTTTCGTATTTCCAGTTACAATTATGGTATCTAAATCAAATCTTTTTACAAGTTCTATAACATGGGTGTATGCCCCACCTTCTTTGTATGTTGTTATTTCTGCTACTTTCATAATCGATCAGTTTGGATAATTTTCTTCAATATATGTCCAATTAACTCTGTAAATTTCTGCCCAGTGTATCGACTCATTTCTGACAGGATCAATATTCTTTGACTCATTTCTATATAATAATTCAAATGGTTGATTTGAGAATTTATCATATGCTGCAGTCCAAGTTTCATTTGTCATATAAATTCCTGGTTTTTTGTGGCCCATATGTACAACATCATACTTCATAATATCATCTATTATTACATGTGTTATTCTACTATAATTTTTATTGACACCCTCTAACTCATCTACATATTCAGATAGATTGACAGCAGTCCAGATTTTGATTACTTCATCTTTTGTGGTATTAAATCCTTCAGCCTCAGATAGTCTCTCAAGGCGATGGTCTGAGGCAACTGTACTATAATTTTTATCTAATTTTTCGCTGATATATTGCATTAGATCTATGTCTTCTTGAGTAATAATTTCGTTTGCCTGCTTCAAAGCTTCAAAAGAAGAATATATGGATAGCCCTGATGATGTTACAAGTAATGCAACCAAAATAACATGAATTTGTCTTGCTCTTTGCGAAATCTTTATTTTATCTGAATTGTAACTGACTTCAATATCTTTCTTTTTAGATATTTTGGAAAGAAGACCTTTGTAAAAAGGATCTGAGAAGACACCGCCAAGTCCAATGACTGTCAGTATTGCTACAGGATACATTAGATATTCCAAATGCCTATCTGGCAGCATTATCCCACTATCTGTAACAAGTCCATAAAATAAAGACAGCAATATTGCAAATGACCATCCTCGAATAAAAAAACCATTTTTTATAAATCGTGTATAACGAAATCCAGCTACAGCAAAAGCAAAGATAATTAGTAGAGATATTGCTCTTCTAGTCGACTCAAAATTTAATCTGAAATTTGTCCAGGGTAACTCAATTATTGCAAAAGTAATTATAATTCCAAAAATTATTATTAAAGAAAAAGTAAAAACTATTAAACAATTTTTTGAAGTGTACCATTTTTTTTCTGAGATAATGTTTGTTTTTCTAATAAAATAAATAATTGCCAATGATGTGAACAGCATGATATAAAATATGATTAAAACAAAATTAGACCCAAGCCTTATAGCCCCAAATGAAATTCCAGATTGCATAAAGCTATTATAGACAGTTTTTGCTACTACAGCCCAATAAGTAAAAGTCAAAATACTTGTCAATATTATATATATTAAATCTTTTTTTAGAGATAGAGCCCATTCTTTTTGATAAAAATTTTCGAAAAACATTATGCCAATTAATGAAATTATATAAAAATAAGTGGTAAGATGATGTGACATTATTAAAAGAAGTGTAGAAAACAACAAAGGCACTGCATAGATATTTTTCTCCCTATATTTGACAAAAAAATACAAAGAAAGCATCATAAAAAAGTGTCCCATTGTCAAAGGTGAAGCATGACTCGTTTGATAGGGGTGAAAATAAAGTACAGCAAGAAATAAAGCAGACAGTAGTGCAATTTTTTTGTTTTTTAACAGTTCATTAACTAAAAAATAAAATATTGTAACGCTAAGCCCGCCAAAAATTGGGATAAGTTTTGGCATGAGTATTATTACATCTATTCCTGTAATCCAGTGAGCTATAGCAGTTATTGCATATAATACTGGAAATTCGTTATAAGACGACCCCCAACCAGCGTATGCTGGGAAGAATTCAACGTCTTTTACAACATTATCTGCAATTTGTAAATATATCCCAAAATCGCACCCCCATGCAGCATATAACCAAGCTGGAAGACATCTAATAATAATTGCAATTGCCGAAATGATAATTAACCAGAAAACCCAGTTTTTTATTAGATCCCTTAGTTTGATGATAACTCCTTCCTCCGAATTCTCAAACAATACAGTATTTATATAAATGATTTGCCAAAATTAAAACATTTATCTTTATTTAAAAGGGCTTTTATCAGTACTTGAAATTACATTTAAAATATTTTCTACAGAGTTATTTACATCACATTTTCTTTTAATCCCTATAGATTTCTTAGCAATTTCAATGTCTCTAACTAAATCAATCTTATTTTGACTAACTGAGTAAAAATTGTTTTTACTATTGTGATATTTTGCCAGATATTCTTGTTCAGTCTGGCCTGGCGTAGGCATCATAAGAGCTTTATTGCCAATTACTGCAAGATCTAAAATTGTTGAGTAGCCACTACGAGAAACAACCAATTTAGATCTGTTTAAAACATCTTCACGCTCTTCTTTGGTCATGAATGAATATGTCTCCACATTGTCATTCTTTATTTTGTCTTTCTTTTCGGTTTTTCCCAGAGTAACAACAACTTTTCCATTGAGATTAGCTATCTCTGGTAATAATTTATTTTGTAAAATGCTTCTTTGCGGCTCAGGACCTGTTATTGATATCAGATAATCAATGTCTTTCCTTGTGTTTTTCTTTTTGAAGTCGGATAAAACGCCAACATAATGCAATTTATTCTCGTCAATTCGATGCAAATTATGTGAGAGCTCTCCAGATAGATTATCTTCATCTTTATAATCTGGTATTAACACACCTGCAAATCTTTTGAAGAAAAACAAGTTAAAGATTTCACTACCTCTTTCAAACATTCTTATTCTTAAAGGATTCAGAATTCTCACTTGATGGGTTATTAAAAAAGAAGGTATTTTTTTACTATATGACTCATATCTTCCATCTGATATAATTAAACCATATTTCTTATTTTTAAGCAGTTTTGTTACCTTAGTTAACCCTCTTCTCATTCTATAGATAAAATTGGGCCAATAGATTACGCTTTTTGCCATGAACTGTCTAGAGTTCTCAGACAATAGCATGGGATAATCTGGGATATCGTAATATTCAAAATTGTTTCCCAATTCTTTCTTTAAAAGCTCTAGAGATCTGTCGTGTGAAATGATGGTAAGATCATTTCCTTCATCTATAAGCTTTCTAATCACTGGAAGAGATCGTGTTGCATGTCCAAGTCCCCAAGAGCATACTGAGTAAACTATTTTCATGGAATACAAGGCTGTATTCTATATTCTATTAAATAAATAACCCGAAAATATCATCTTTTTATACCATGTGCTCTATTACCGGTTGAAAATCTATGAAGTTTGAAGAAAAACTTTCAAACGCCGTAAATGAAAAGAACAGCCTTTTGTGTGTAGGACTTGACATTGATGAAAATAAAATACCAAACGGCTCTTATTTTGAATTCAACAAAGGAATAATTGATTCGACAAAAGATTTGGTTTGTGCTTATAAACTAAATATGGCTTTCTACGAGGTTTTTGGAAAACAAGGATATGAATTAATTGAAAGAACTATAGAATACATTCCAAAAGATATTGTGATAATTCTTGACGGTAAGCGAAACGATATTGGAAACACTGCAGAAAAGTATGCAAAAAGTATTTTTGAAACATTAAAAGCAGATGCAGCAACAGTTAATCCATATCTTGGGTCTGATGGAATCAAACCCTTCTTGAAGTATAAGGATAAATGCACCTTCATTCTTTGTAGAACATCAAATCCTTCAGCCATAGAGTTTCAAGATATTAAATCAAGAAACAAGCCATTGTATGAGAAGGTTGCAGAAAAAATAAAAGATTGGAACAAAATTGGATGCTGTGGAGCAGTAGTTGGAGCAACTTATCCAGACGAGCTAAAGAAAATACGTAAAATATTGGGTGACAATGTACTAGTATTAATACCAGGAATTGGCAAGCAAGGTGGAGATTTAGAAAAGGCTGTTAAATATGGTGGCAAAAACACGATTATTGTCTCTGCACGTAGTATAATCTATGCAAAAAATCCCAGAAAAGAAGCTTTAAAATTAAGAGATGAGATTAACAAATTTAGATAGTACTTTTTGACCAAAATACATATTAACTAGAACTTATTTTTAGTACTGCCTTGATTCGAAGATCCCAATGATAAAATGATTTGGGAGGCAAATTCAAGGATACATGAATTGATGCCACACAAAGGGTCCCTCTTTGATCAAGCAGACGTAAAGTCAAATGAGATGAAAAAGAGGACAACCATGGTGTCAAATAATGTCGCGATATTTGCTTGGGGGTTTATTCCACTGCTGCTTTATCGGGATTTCCTTTAAAGCAACACCCAACAAAGTTTACACTAAGTTGGGTGACAGCGACAAATAAAAAAAGAATTTTAAGAGTATTCTATATCCAATACAATCTTTTCTTTTGATACTATTGGTATTTTTTCTCCCAAACCGTTGAGATCGCCTGGTAAAAATCCCATCACCGATAGATGTAATGTAAGATTCTCTCCGTCATTGTATGTTTCATTATCAATTATGTAAGAAACTGGTATTTCTATGGTGTTGCTTGCGTTCTTACCAACCAATCCACCAATAATATTAACAGTATTAAATAAAGATCTCACTGGAAATAATCTGTTCAAATATCCTCTAAATGGCAATAATTTAACATCGGATATTTTTCTTGACATTATCACGCTATAATATATTGATCTTGGGAATAAGAAATTTCTATCTGAGTTATTTGTAATATCTAAGTTGATAATTAACGTGTCATTTACAAGATATTCGTTTTCTCCAGAGTCTGTGAGCTCGGCATCAAAAGTTACAGATTGATTTTCAAGGTTAATTTGAGGATATACTATACCCATCCACTCATTAATTTCAACATCAATATCTCCAGTTAACGTTTCATCTGCACTTGCGAAAGATATTGTTGATATGGTCATAAATAGAAGTACTACACTAATTGATATTATTTTTTTCATATTAACCACTTAGTTTTGTAAGTAATGTATAATAATATGTTCAAATTAGTATTTAATTTTTTCTATAAAAATATTCTAGATTTGAAAATTAGATAATATTTATATAGTAAATTATATATACTATGATTTATAAATATTATAGTGTAATAAATGTTACTCCTAATGAAGGAAGTGAATATTCATTTAAAAAATACTATCATGTTGGGGAATATAAATGCAAAAAATTCACAAAAAACAAAGTAAGGCTGTTAAAAAATTACTAAGTGTTTTTATTGTTTTTTTCCTTGTATCAACCGCTCTTTCAACTATTGTAAGTTCAAAAGGCGTACTGTCTGAAAAACTATCAGAATTTAAGGATAAGCTCGACGATTTAAAAACAGGAAGACGGCCAATTAAAGATTCAATACGAAATTCGTATTTGAAAGAAGGATTTTTGAAAGAAAGATTTGAAACCATAAAAGAAAAAATAGAAAATATTATTAATAAAATAAAACAACCACGAGAAAACCCTCTAATCAATAGCGGAAAATTATCCCCTCTCGAAAATTCCCCAAGAAACAGTTTACTTAGATCATTAGTTAGCTATATCTCTCTAAAAGAATCTAGTTCGTTATTAAGTTTTTATACAAATTATGCAGGTAATGAAAAAACAACACCACTTAGATTGGGATCCTCTAAATCAATAGATGTTGATGATGATGGCGATAAAGATATCAGAGTATCTTACAGCACATATCCTGGTATTGAAAGACCACTTATATTTACTTTTAATGTCAGATTAAAGATAGACAGGCTTAATGGGTTTGAAGATCCAAATGAATTCTTCGAAGCATATATTCAATTACACTTTTTAGGTTTATTAAATGCAAATAACACAAATGACAAAGTAAAATTTGGATATGCTTCTGAAAAAGGATATGAAGTGCCAAAAGACTTTGTTGTTACATACAAGTATCTCCCTTATTTCTTTTACAAGGAAAAACCAAAACATAAGATTCACTATAATCCTGGGTTAATGGCAAATGAAGATATTTTAGGATTAGTTTTCGGCTATGACAATGCAGATGTGGAGAATGGGACTTACAAATCGCAAGGAAAATGGACTACATTCCTTGATCCTGTTGTAAAAACAGATATTACATTCGGTGGTGCTGATGACTATGTTGGCCGTCAGTTCATAATTGAAACTTCTAAAGAAACCAAAGCAACGATAATGTATGATCGTATCGCAAAT
>Ga0190359_1000259_pt1 | contig 36339 bp, 29 predicted proteins | sample 48721823_MG_FD_161269 | JGI IMG/M metagenome (GOLD analysis project Ga0190359, IMG submission 161269) | Hydrothermal vent microbial mat bacterial communities from Southern Trench, Guaymas Basin, Mexico - 4872-18-2-3_MG | ecosystem: Environmental > Aquatic > Marine > Hydrothermal vents >... | reverse complement strand
ATTCTTGGTATTCAGGAGATTGTCCACATCCAGATATATATTAAGGATTACCGGCCTCGATCTGTTTTTGGAGAGGACAAAATCTTTATCCATCCTCATTTTAATGTTGGTAGTCCATGGAAGGCGTGAGCCGTTGAGGCTTCCTTTTAATCCCGGTTCTCCCACACCATTAACCCGTGAATACGGGTAACCTGAACCGGTAACAACGGTAAAGTTGGCTCCGGCCCTGGAGAGGATATCCTTCCCAAACAAAACCGGTCCGTTATAATCTTTCCCATCGAAGAAACGAATATCCAGATTGATATTGAATTTATGACGCTGGTCCCAGTTGGTCGGAGCCAGAATCCTTAAATTAGGCTGATTGGTCCGCAACAGGTTCATCATTTGTGAAGAACTTGATCCGGTTGCAAATGAATAGCCGAGGGTGTAATTGGCCCTCAGGGAAATATTACCGGTTCTTCTCAGGTCATATGAAATAGATATCCCTTTTGAAGTACCAAAGTCGATATTACCGTAGCTGAAGTAATCCACCGGATAAGCGCCCAGTACCCTGATGGCCTGTTGCATATCGCGTTGTTCCCTGTAGTAGGCTGATATTTTCAAAGAGGAAGTATTGGTCAGTTTCTGCTGGAATCCCAATTCATAATCAATAGTCTTTTGCGGTTTCAGATTCGGATTCCCTACAGTTGCTCCCGGATTCTGAGCCAGGAAAAAGTAGGTAGCCGGATTAAATGCTGAACTGGGCCGTCTTGACAAAATGTCATAATGGGCAAAGAACAGCGCTTCATCCGAAATCGGGAATGAGAAGGAGATTCTTGGCATAACCACAATCTGAGGAGTATAGTCTTCAAATGCATCCACAGTGATTTCATTCAGTTGTACCTGATCCGGATTAACCAGATAGGGAGCAATACCGGTAGAAGAAGCAATAATGGCCGGATCTTCGATTTCCACACCGTATGCATTGTACCAGGTACTTCCGTTACGATACCCGTTAATAGTAGAGGGATCGCTCACATCATCCACATAAACCACATAATTCTCGCCCATATTGGATGGGTGCGATCCGGTTGGGTTCATAGAGCCCGACACATCACTGACCCGTTTCGTAGCATACAGCACATAGGGATCTTTCAATACATACTGGTTTTCATCAAAACGGTCAACTCTGACTCCCACATTAAAGATCAGGTCATTAAAAGCAAATTTATCCTGTATGTATCCGGCAGCATAGATGGGCTGATAAGGAGCCACCAGGCGAAGATAATTACCATCTGCATCCTGTGCGGTAAAATAATCTTCAAAACTGGGTTTCTCTTTCAGCCGGTTGCCGTACAGGTCATATCCCCGGTAACCCACAGCGGAAGATCCGTTATTCAGTAATTCATCAGGGCTGAAATAAGTTATATCGAATTCGCTGGGATCATAAGAGAAAATATCGATGAAATTCTTTCCGTCTACAGCCATTCCATGGGCTTCCCTGAATTTTTTATCGAATGTCGTCTGGCCGTCAGCATTATAGAGTCGTTCATACTTGATCGTATCCTGGAATATTCCGTTGGCATCATAAACCGGAATAGGATTGGACCAGTCGAGGAACTCAATCTGGCGATTGACATACTGGCGGGCAAGACTCCAAAGCATAGAACCACTTACACTCCAGCTTCTTTGGTCTCTTTGTTCAAATTCAAACCCGAAGGAGATTTCATGGTCTTTGATATCGGCCGATCCTGAAGCCCCAAGTCGAAAAGTGGTGTTATCACCCAGACTGTATCCCTGCGGTTTTTGTCCCGGAAGTGCAAAGAAACCATAGACACTCCCGAGGTTACCACCATTCAGCATACCGCCACCGCCAATTACCTGTTGCCAGTTTTCATAGTGATCGGGAGCATCATATGAATTATAATATTGTGAAGTATAAGCAGCCAGTTCCGGGTTAAGATCGCTGGGTGTAAACTGGTAAAGAATATCTTTATAATTATTCATCACCATTACTCCATTGGGATAACCCGGCAGGGTATCGGTCCACTCATAGGTTTCGATCTGTGTGGTTTCAAATTTCCCTACGTAGGCATATTTCCAGTAATCTCTTCCGTGCGTGGCATTTCCACTCTCATTAAAACTTTTTTCTATCTGGGCCTGCACCTGGTAATAGGCATTCTTAATCAGAGAAGCAGACCGTGCATCCTGGGCCGGGGTGCGACTCGAGAATCTTTGGGTGAATCTTCCCCAGATCCGGTAAGTATACCCATGGGAGAATCCCACGTTATCCCAGTTAAATACCATATTGCTGAATCCAAGATTCTTATTGTCGTAATAAGAGAGGTATCCTCCAAAAGTCAGGTCAATATTTGGTGTGAAATTGAAAGATAATTTCGCATTTACATTGACACTGAGATCTTCATTGTTCTTGTGATACCAGGTGTAAGTGAAATCTGATGTATCAAGAAAATCAGCAGCGTATTTAACCACGCCGGTAGGACTCGGTACGATCGGTTGCTGGATCAATCTTTGCCTGACATCTTCTTTTACAATCGGATATGGCCAGAATGACCTGACAGGATTACGATTGTACGTAAAGTTGGATGCCAGAAAATATCCGACAATGGTACGGGAGCGGCCATTGGCAGCTTTACCTTTAACCAGTGGCCCTGAAAAGCTGAGCGCCCCCAGGTTATGACCCAGTTTATCCAAAAACTCTGAAGTTTCAACATCTGCTGAGCCATGGAAGGTTGGACTGGCATTTTTGGTAGTCACACTCACAATACCCCCGGTGACATCTCCGTATTTGGCAGACATTCCACCAGTGATTACCTGCACCTGTTCCTGGGCTGCTTTCGGAATATTCAGACTTCCGTTAACCCGCACACCATCCACAAAGTAGATGTTTCCACCACGGGCTCCCCGGATGTTACCCACTCCGTTACCGGTACGTGAGGCCACACCCGCCACAGTGGATGCCACCTGCATGACCGAACGTCCTGGCATTTTTTCAATGTCCTCGGCAGTGACCGTCTCACCGGTTTGGGTATTGTCCTTATCGATCAGTGGCACTTTATATGCCACGACCTGAACTTCTTCAATCTGCTGAGTTGCGGCAGTTAACTCCAGATCCAGGAGGTCGATCTTATCGACTTTTACCACATACCCATTCAGACTCAGAGTTTTATACCCAACCGAATGAGCCTGGAGTGTCCACTTTCCAGGAGGAATCGGTTTCAGGGTGTAATTTCCCTCAAAGTCGGCTGCAGTACCCACAAGTTGGGTCTCGCCCGACAAAATTACCACCGTTGCAAACGGGATCGGTTGGCCGGTGGCCTTGTCAATCACTCGTCCCTTTACGGTACCGGATTGAGCAAATACGCCGTTAGCAAAAACGACAGCTAATACTACAAGGAGTAATTTTCGAAACATAATCAGAAATTTGATATTAGTTACTGCAATTCCTTTCCGTCAAATGACAGAAGTCGTAAATGTAAATATTCTCTTATGAAAATGCCAACATTTTTCCTTAAAAAAAAACATTTTTAACAGCATTAGTCATACTTCCGCTCTAAAAGAACAGTATAGATCACGGCTGATTTCAGATCGAAATGGTTAATTTCCGGTGCAGATTCTTCCAGCTCGTACCCGCCAGATATCTGATTATCAATCTGTTGATCCACTGATGGTTGAGCAGGCTCTGCATGACCTGCAGGGGGAGGGGAAGGTGCAGGTTTCGCCGGTGAGGTTTCGGGTTGAGGGGATACTTCAGGGGCATCCCAAAACTCATTCCAGAGGGAAGAGAGCGGTGAAGCTGATTCTTCCGGCTTAGAAACGGGTTCATCAGGCACAGTAGTTTGGACTGCTTTTTTCTTCCGGCTGAATTTAGCCAGTACGAAAATCAATCCCAACACTATATATAATATGGTACTTAATCCTGCATGCATCAGAACAAAAGTAAGATTTGAATCCGGATTTCTCAAAAAAAAATTAATTTTAAAAAAATAACAATCATTCTACCCCGTTACTTTCGATAATGAAACAACGAATCCTATCTATAATCCCGGCTCTGTTACTGTTATTGGGAGTATTATCCTCCTGCGACCGTCACAGGCAGATACCGGTACCTTACGTATACGTAAATTACACCGTCTATCTGAACAACCCCTCGAATTATCCGCTTCAGGTACCGGGCAACTATCTGATCCTGCCGGATCTGGGAAATCACGGAATTATTCTTTACCGTCGAACCATCGGGGAGCCGGATGACTTTGTGGCTTTCGATCTGACCTGTACCAACGAACCTCTTGACGAATGTGTATTGTCAATGGATAGTACCGGTTTTTACCTTGAATGTCCCTGTTGCGGATCCAGATTCTCTGTCTGGGACGGTATGGTAGCCAAGGGCCCGTCCCGGTGGCCGTTGCTGCAATATCAAACTGCATATAACGGTACCACGGTCAGGATATACAATTAAAGCTTTAGTACCTGTAATGCTCCGGTTTATAGGGCCCGTTAACCGGAACTCCGATATACCGGGCCTGTTCTTTGGTTAACTGTGTAAGTTTCACCCCGATATGTGGCAGGTGGAGCCGGGCAACTTCTTCATCCAGATGTTTCGGCAACCGGTACACACCCAGTTCATATTGTTTCTGCCACAGTTCCATTTGAGCCAGGGTTTGATTGGTAAAAGAGTTGCTCATAACAAAGCTGGGATGGCCGGTAGCACAACCCAGGTTTACCAAACGGCCTTCAGCCAGCAGGATGATTGAGTGTCCGTCTTTAAAATAGTATTGATCTACCTGGGGTTTAATGTTTTCTCTTCGGATTTCCGGATGATGATCGAGTTGACCGACCTGTATTTCATTATCAAAATGGCCGATATTGCAAACGATCGACTGGTCTTTCATCTTCTCCATGTGTTCCAGACGGATGACATCCCGGTTTCCGGTAGTAGTCACATAAATATCCCCTTCAGGAAGAGCCTCCTCAAGCGTTTTCACTTCAAATCCTTCCATAGCAGCCTGCAGGGCACAAATGGGGTCGATCTCTGTCACAATTACGCGGGCACCGTAACTACGCATAGAACAGGCACTTCCTTTACCTACATCACCATATCCGCAAACAACCACTACTTTACCGGCAATCATAATATCAGTGGCCCGTTTGATTCCGTCGACCAGGCTTTCACGACAACCATACAGATTATCAAATTTCGATTTGGTCACCGAATCATTCACATTAATGGCCGGGAAAAGCAGATTACCCTCCTCCATCATCTGGTAGAGCCGGTGCACTCCGGTTGTGGTCTCTTCTGAAACACCCCTGATTTCCCCGGATATCCGGGTCCAAAATCCCGGATCCTCTTCAACTCCCTTTTTTAAATTGTCCACCAGAGCGATAAAATCATCCCCGGTTTCTGTCTCCTCCATTTTTTTCACTTCATCGGGATGCTGCTCCAAAGCTACTCCGAGATGTACCATCAGTGTGGCATCTCCTCCGTCATCCACAATCAGGTTGGGCCCCACTCCTCCTTCAAAGGTAAGCGCCTGGCGGGTACACCACCAATACTCCTCAAGGGTTTCCCCTTTCCAGGCAAAAACGGGAATCCCCGCTTCGGCTATAGCTGCTGCCGCATGATCCTGTGTACTGAAAATATTACATGAAGCCCAGCGTACCTCAGCTCCCAACTCAACCAGGGTTTCGATAAGTACGGCTGTTTGAATGGTCATATGAAGAGAACCGGTAATCCGTGCACCTTTCAGGGGTTGCCGATCCCGGTATTTTTCACGTAAACTCATAAGCCCGGGCATTTCCGTTTCGGCCAGTTCGATCTCTTTTCTCCCCCATGGAGCCAAAGAACGATCTTTAACCCGGTACCTGATAACCTCTTCTTTATTCTGAAACATAGTTTATTTTATTTATTGCAAAGATAATACATACCTTCCGAACGCCAATCAGTCAGGATCTCCATGGTCTGTTCCCGGTCTTTGACCAGTTGTGCTTTTAATTCATCCAGGCGATTGAATTTCATCTCATCGCGCAGTTTCCGGACGAAGAAAATACGTAATGTTTCACCATACAGATCCTGCGTAACATCAAACAAATGAACTTCGATGGTTTTGTGGTTCAGGTCATCAACCGTGGGCCGGACACCAATATTCAACATACCGTTATAACAGTCGCCTTTTAAGTTAACCTGAACAGCATATACTCCGTCTGCCGGAATAATTTTTGCCAGGTCCGGCAAACCTACATTAGCCGTTGGGAATCCCAGTGACCGGCCCACTTTTTTACCGGTTATCACTTTGCCCGTAACCAGATAAGGATATCCCAATAATCGATTTACAGAAGCCAGGTCACCGGATTGCAGGCACGAACGGATAAAAGACGAACTGATCTTGTGCGACCCTTCAAGATGAAGATCGACAGGATGCACCTGAAAACCGGTAGTTCGCCCAATCTGCCTGAGCATTGACAGGTCTCCGGCTCCTCCCTTTCCAAAGCGGTGATCATCACCAATAACTAAATGAACGGGAACAAAATAAGCAGTCAGGTAATTCCGGATAAAATCTTCAGCCGGCAGTGCAGCAAGTTTCATATCAAACGGGATCACCCAACAGTAATCAATCCTCATTTTCTCAAGAAGCCACAGTTTTTCGCCCAAAGTTGTCAGCAATCCGGACTTATTCTCATGCGGATGTACCACGGATCTCGGCTGAGGCCAGAAAGTGATCACCAAAGTTGCACGCTTTTCAGCAGCAGCCAGATTCACCATCTTATCCAACAACGATCTGTGTCCCCGGTGTAACCCGTCAAAAAACCCAATCGTTACTACCGGCTTGTCTATCCTGATGGATTCGGTTTGATGGTAGATCTTCATGTGAATCAATGAAATTTCCACAAAAGTAAAAAAAAACCCTACATTTGTGGATCATTATAAACGAATATTATGCATCGGATAACTTACTGTATCACAGTGATTTGTATGGCATTATTATTTGCGTCATGTCACCCTGATCATAATTTTACACTGACCGGAGAATTGACCGGTTCTGCCGGAGACACTCTGTTGGTTGAAGAGATGGCAGGTAAAACCCTTGAAACACGTCACACCCTGATCACAGATAACACGGGTCAGTTTTCGTTCACTGATACTGCGGCAAATCCCAGGTTATTATTTCTGCACACACCTGAGCAGCAGTATATCACCATTCTGGCCCTGGAAGGTGATCAAATCCACATCACTGCTGAAAAGGGTAAAATCAATGAATCGCTAACCATTGAAGGGTCGCCGGCATCCAACCTGGTATTGACGCTTAATAATGAATTGATTCGTGCCAACGGTATTTTGGATTCACTTTCGGAACAGTACCAGAAACTTCAGGGGACACCTTTTGCTGAACAGGCCATCAGCCGGTTACAGGGAGAATACCAGAAATTACTGAGCCAGCAGCGGGATTTCGTACGCAAATTCATCGACCAGAATTATGAATCACCGGCGAGCCTGCTCGCCTTGTCACACCAACTGGCACGACAATCTGTGTTGAATCCGTCAACCGACTTTGATCTTTTTACCCGGGTTGATTCCGCCCTGTATAAAAAATATCCTGAATCCACCCTGGTACTTAACCTGCACAGGTTTGTGGTTTCTTACAAACAGCAACAAGCCGCTCAACCCGCGCAACCATCCAGCTGGATAGGAAAAGAAGCTCCTGATATCAAATTACCCTCTCCGGAAGGAAACATGGTATCACTCTCTTCTTTACGGGGTAAATATGTTCTGCTGGATTTTTGGGCCTCGTGGTGCGTCCCCTGCAGAAGAGAAAGTCCCAATCTGGTAAGTGCCTATCATCAATACCACAGCAAGGGATTCGAAATTTTTCAGGTATCACTCGATAAGCGTAAAGAGGATTGGGTAAAAGCTATTTCGGATGATCAGCTTAACTGGTTGCATGTCAGTGATCTGAAATACTGGAATGCCGCTCCTGCAAAACTTTACGGGGTGCAATCCATCCCTGCTAATTTTCTTTTGGATCCCAAGGGTAAAATTATTGCCCGAAATCTGAGAGGTCCTGCCCTGGTTAACAAATTGAAAGAGCTATTCGATTAATGTATTGTGGAACCGGGAAAAAATATCTATTTTCTTTCTGACGCCCATCTTGGTTCGCCCGATTATAAAAGCAGTCTGCAACGTGAAAAACGGCTGGTCAGCTTTTTAAAACAAATTCAATCTTCCGCCTCCGATATTTTTTTCCTGGGTGACCTGTTTGATTTCTGGTTCGAGTACCGGCGGGTAGTCCCCCGTGGATTTACCCGGTTGCTCGGCACCCTTTCTGAACTCTCCGATGCCGGCATCCGTCTTCATTTTTTTACCGGCAATCACGATATTTGGCTGTTTGATTACCTCGAAAATGAAATAGGGATGACTGTTTATCGCCGGCCCGCCCGGCTGACTCTGGGTCAAAAAGAGTTTTTTTTAGCTCACGGGGACGGATTTGATGAAACCGATCACCGCTTTAAAATTATCAAGAAAATATTTACCTGCCGGATATTACAATGGGGATTCTCCAGGCTGCATCCCAATTTTGCCATCTGGCTGGCACATTCCTGGTCAAACCGCAGCCGTGAAAAACACGGGGAGGATCCCTTCAGGGAAGAAGAAGAACCCATGGTAAAATACGCCCGGAAACACCTGTTAAACCGGGGTTACGATTACCTCATTTTCGGACACCGTCACTGTCCGGTGAATTATCCGCTGGATGATCATACCCGCCTGATTATCCTGGGCGACTGGTTGACTCATTTTTCCTACGCCATGTTTGACGGGGATACTGTAACGTTGGGAAACAAGTTGCAATAAGAGCACAGGGGGTATATCCCCCCGTGTGCCCATACAATCCATCTATTTTTTTATCCTCATTGCGTAAAACGACCGGTAAACAAATACCAAACCGACCGCCAGAAATACCAAACCGATATAGGGGGCAATATTGGTACCTCCATTAGCTTGCGCATGCTGGACCATTTCGATGGAGATCTCAGCAGCCAGCAAACCAAACAGGGTTGAGAATTTAATAATCGGGTTCAAAGCTACTGATGAAGTGTCTTTATAGGGATCACCCACTGTATCTCCAACTACTGTTGCTTCATGTAAAGGAGTCCCTCTTTCATTGAGATCCACTTCAACCACTTTTTTGGCATTATCCCATGCACCTCCCGCATTGGCCATATACATGGCCTGGAACAATCCGAAAACGGCAATGGAGATCAGGTAAGAAACAAAAAAGTTCGGGTCAAAGAAAGCAAATGCCAGGGTCATTGAAAAGAGCACGATAAAGATATTCCACATTCCCTTTTGTGCATAAATAGTACAAATTTTGACTACTGATTTCGAATCCTCCACATCTGCTTTATCCTTATCTAGTCGAATGGTCTTTTTAATAAATTCAACCGCCCGGTAAGCTCCGGTAGTCACCGCCTGAATAGAAGCACCGGTAAACCAGTAAATCATTGCCCCTCCGGCAATGAATCCCAGAATCACAGGAGCATCAGTCAATGAGATACTCAGCATTCCGACTTTTTTTAATATCAGGATAATACTGAATATCATGGTGGTAGCACCTATTACTGCTGTTCCGATTAATACCGGTTTGGCAGTTGCTTTAAATGTGTTACCGGCAGAGTCATTGGCTTCAAGATAATGTTTCCCGGTTTTAAAATCCGGTTTAAATCCGAAATCTTTATTAATCTCTTCCTCTATATTCGGTATTGATTCGATTTTAGAAAGCTCAAAAACCGACTGGGCATTATCCGTTACCGGGCCATAACTGTCAACTGCGATGGTCACCGGCCCCATCCCCAGAAATCCGAATGCTACCAGTCCGAATGCAAAAATCGTCGGATAAGTCATGATGGCATCCAGTTGAAGTGTGGAGATCATAAAAGCAATGAACATTAATACAATAATCACACTACCCTGCCAGAAAGCTGAAAAATTACCGGCAACTATCCCTGAAAGAATATTCAAAGAGGCACCCCCTTCACGGGAAGCTTGAACCACTTCCTGGACATGACGCGATTTAGAGCTGGTAAAAACTTTCGTAAATTCGGGTATCAAAGCAGCAGCAAGCGTACCACAACTGATGATTACGGCCAGTTTCCACCATAATCCGACTCCCATGGAATCGCCAATCAGCCAGTAACTGGCGAGAAAGGTCATGATGATGGATACCATTGAAGTAATCCAGATTAATGAAGTGAGCGGATTTTCAAAATTGAACGAGGTGGATTTTCCGTATTTCGCTTTACTATACCCATGATTAATCCAATAAGAGATCAATGAAGTAACCACCATCAACAATCGCATGGCAAAAATCCAGACAATCAAATTGGCCTGAAATTTCACGTTGAATACACCCAGCACAATAAAAGAGATCAGTGCCACACCGGTTACACCGTATGTTTCAAAACCATCGGCAGTCGGACCGACACTGTCACCGGCGTTATCACCTGTACAATCGGCGATGACTCCGGGATTTCTGGGATCATCTTCAGGTAATTTGAAAACAATTTTCATCAAATCGGCACCGATATCTGCAATCTTGGTGAAGATCCCGCCTGCAATTCTCAGGGCACTGGCACCCAGGGATTCTCCAATGGCAAATCCCACAAAACAAGCCCCGGCAGCCTCTCCCGGAACAAAAAGCAGGATGACCAGCATCATGATCAGTTCTACACTGACCAGTAAAAGGCCAATACTCATTCCAGACTGTAAGGGGATCGTAACCACATCAAACGGTTTTCTTTTGAGCGCTGCAAATGAAGTGCGGCTGTTAGCCAGTGTATTGATCCGGATACCAAACCAGGCTACACTGTAAGAACCGAGAATACCCAGTACCGACCAGAGAAGAATCAGCAATACCTTGGGAATTTTCAAACCATTCAATCCCAGGAAATAATAAGCCATGATCGTACCGACAATGGCAAAAAGAATCACCAGAAACCGTCCCTGCTGAATCAGATACGTTTTACAGGTCTGATAAATAGTGCCCGACACATCCAGCATGGAGTAATGCGCCGGGAGTTTACGGATACGGGTATACTGCCAGTATCCGAAAAGCATGCCGATCACTACAATGATCATCCCGTACAACAGCAGATCCCATCCGGTCAGCGCCCCGCCAAAAAATGTGGAATGACGTAAATCCGGAACAATCAGATCAGCTTCACCGGCCCGTGCAAGAGCAGGAGACAACAGGCTCAGTATCAAGGTAATAGATAATAATTTTTTCATAAGAAATGATTTTCAGATTTGAGTGCAAATGTAATTATTTTTTAAAATTAACCGGATTTCCATACCGGTCATAGAATTCCACTGTTCCGCCGGTGGCAAACTGTTTCAGTTTACCTGCCAGTGCCTGACGGTCTCCGACCACCAAGACTATACAGCTGTCGGGATGAAGGTATTTCCGGGCCGATTGTTGAATATCCGGAACAGTGACCCGGTCCATTTTTTCAAGATAAGTCGCATAATAATCCTGTGGAAGATGATAGCGGATGGTATTCAGGGCAAAACTGGCCACAGTTTGAGGATTTTCAAGGCTTCGTGCAAACTGTCCGGCAATCACATTTTTATTCAGTTGAAGATCTTCAGGTGAAACCGGTTCATCCCTCATTCTCCGGATCTCATAAAAGAACTGTGTTATAGCACTGTCAGTTACTGCCTTGGCTACCTGAGCTCCGGCTTCAAAATATCCGATCAGCCGGTCACTGTGCAATCCTGAAGTAGCACCATAAGTATATGCTTTATCTTCACGAAGATTCATCATCAGGCGACCGCTAAAGACCCCGCCGCCCAGGATGTTATTCATCATTTTGGCCGGAATTTCCTCAGGATCTCCCGGTTTCAGTTTAAGCGGCCAGGTAATTTTGACAACTGACTGTACTGCACCCGGTTTATCCACAACCGCAACCCTGACTCCTGAAATAGGTTTCGGATCAGGATAGGCATGTGAAGGAACAGTTGCCTGTTCCCAGGAAGAAAAATAGGTCTGTGCCAGTTTTCTGCTTTCGTCGGCGGTCAAGTCTCCTATCATAATCAGGTAAGCTACGTTAGGTCTGAAATAGGTATGATAAAATGATTTAACCCCATCCAGCGTAACCTGGCCGATCGTCTCTTCGGTAACCGGCTCGCCATAAGGATGATCTTTGCCGAACCGCAGTACATTGGCTACCGTAGCAGCAATGGTTCCGGCATCCGTACTATTCAGTTTGAGAGCCGAAAGGGTCTGTTTTTTTTGTTTTTCAAACTCCTTAACCGGAAAAACCGGGTGATACAGAATATCTGTCATCACATCAAGTAGTTCATCCGTATGCTTTTTCAAACCGGCTGCATAGATGCCTGACGAAGAGGTATTCAGGGTAGCCCCGATAAAATCGACAGCTTCATCGATCTCCTGTTTGGTACGGTTAACCGTTCCGCTTCTAAGCAGGGATCCTGCTAAACTTGCTGTTCCCGATTTTGCTCCTTCCAGAACGGGATCATAATCCAGTTGCAGACTGAAAGAGACCGTAGGTAATTTATGGTTTTGCACCAATATGACAGTCAGACCATTATCCAACTTGAAAGTATCATAATTCCCTAACTCCAGTTTTTTGGCTTTCCCGGGTTCCGGAGCGTGGGTGCGATCGGGTTGAGCAGATGCCAAACCGGCAAAACATAATAATATATAGATGAGAATAACCCGTTTCATGATTTACTGTTTTTTTTGTTTTGATTTTGGCAGGTAATAGAGCACCACCCGGTTATCTTTACGGAAGTAGGTTCGTGCAGCCTGGCGAAGATCTTCACGGGTCAGGCCCAGGTAACGGTCGATCTCGGTGTTGACCCGGTTGGTTTCACCGTAATACGTATATGCGGTAGCCAGAAGTTCAGCGCGCGACTCCAAAGAAGCAAGCCGGTTGATCATACCCGCTTCGGTCTGATTCATTAGTTTTTGAAACTCCTTTTGAGGGATCAGGTCGGTCTGAAGTTGTTCAACCACTTGATCTGCTGCCTGTTCGAGTTTTGTAAGATCTACTCCGATATTAGGAAGCAGCAGGGTCAGGGTAATCCCCGGCTGCTCAAGCGGCATCGGAACCGATACGGCTTGCAGGGCTAACTGTTGCTCATCCACCAGTGCTTTAGTGAACCTGGAGCTTTCACCCCCTGAAAGCAGCGTATTCAGCAGGCTTACCGCGTAGTAGTCATCCGTTCCCATAGCAGGTACCCGGTAGGCCTGAACAATTGCAGGCAGTTGTATCCGGTCATAGACGGTATCCCGGATCTCCCCGTTCAGAGGAGGTTCATCAGCCGGTGGCCGGGGAATCACACCTTTTCCTTTGGGAATGGTTCCGAAATAGTATTTGATCCACTCTTTAGCTTCGGCAGGGTCAAAATCTCCCGCGAGAGTCAGTACCGCATTATCAGGTACATAAAAGGTATGATAAAACTGTTGGACATCCTGATCGGTTGATTCTTTGATCTGTGCTGCAGATCCGAGAACCGGCCAGCGGTACGGATGTACATGATAAGCTCTGCGGAGTACTTCCCTCAGAAGAGAACCATAAGGAGTATTTTCCTCGCGTTGTTTGATCTCTTCGATCACCACCCCTTTTTGTGTGGAGATACTTAAAGAATCCAGCTTCAGGTGGAGCATCCGCTCTGATTCAAGCCATAATCCGAGTTTCAGCTGATGTGAAGGCAGCACTTCATAAAAGTAGGTGCGATCAAAAGCCGTATTGGCATTCAGCGTACCCCCGGCTTTTTCGACATAGCGGGTATATTCGCCCCTCGGTATATTATCCGATCCTTCAAACATCAGGTGTTCAAAAAGATGTGCAAATCCCGTCCGTTCAGGGTTTTCATTTTTGGATCCGACATGATACATAATTGACAGCACTACTATCGGAGTAGAGTGATCTTCCTGGAGGATCACATGCAATCCGTTGCTTTGGTCATACTCTTTAAAATCCAGTTTGACCGATTGCCCGAAAACTCCGGAGAGGGAGAAGAGTATTCCTGACAGAAACAGGTAACAGGGTTTCAACAAATTCATAAAATTGATATTAATCATACAATATTAAGAGGTACAAAAATAAGATTAATTAACACTAGTTAAAACAAATTACCATGTCTGCACGTTTACTTTGTGACCTGATATTAGTTAAATAGCTGCAAGGAGTAAGTGTTTGTTTTTCGAAACAGTTGAAAAGCCGGTCCCCGTAAGTGAGGCCGGTTTTTCTTTTCTATCCTCCCCAGATTTCACGGTCAAGGCTTCTGTAATTGACTGCTTCCGCCACATCCGATACCCGGATTTCGGGTGAAGCGTCGAGATCGGCTATGGTTCTTGAAACTTTCAAAATCCGGTCATAGGCTCTTGCTGTGAGTCCGAGCCGTTCCATCGCCTGCTTAAGAATATGTCTACAGGAATCATCCAGGCGGACATATTTCTTCAACAGTCGTGTAGTCATCTGGGCATTACAGAACACTCCGGGCAGTTGTTTGAATCGTTGTTCCTGTATCATCCGGGCACGAATCACCCGTTCCCGGACCCGGTTGCTGGATTCGGCAACCGGTATATGGGCCATCTGTTCAAAACTGACCGGTATCACTTCAATATGAAGGTCGATACGGTCAAGCAACGGGCCCGAAATGCGACTGAGGTATTTCTGTACCGCACCGGTTTTACAGGTACAGGGTTTGGTAGGGTGATTAAAATACCCACACGGACAGGGGTTCATGGCAGCTACCAGCATAAATCCGGCAGGATATTCGACACTGAAACGGGTACGGGAGATCCGGATCACCCGGTCTTCAAGAGGTTGACGAAGTACTTCCAGCACGGTTCTTTTAAATTCGGGCAATTCATCCAGAAATAAAACTCCGTTATGAGCCAGAGATATTTCACCCGGTTGCGGATAGGACCCTCCGCCTACCAAAGCCACATCACTGATGGTATGGTGGGGTGCTCTGAACGGCCGGAGGGTAATCAGAGAGATACCGGAGCCCATTTTACCGGCCACCGAATGAATCTTGGTTGTTTCAAGAGCCTCTTCCATGGTAAGCGGAGGCAATATGGAGGGCAGGCGCTGGGCCAGCATGGTTTTACCCGAACCGGGCGGGCCGATCATAAGCACATTATGACTCCCGGCAGCAGCAACCTCAAGTGCTCTTTTAACATATTCCTGACCCCTGACATCCGAAAAATCCGCCTCATATCCTTTGTACTGTTGCCTGAAAAGTTTTTGAATGTCCGTTTCAACCGGATCCACGGAATACGAACCGTCGAAAAACCCGACGACTTCCCGTAAGTGTTTCATGGCATATACCTTCAATCCCTTAACCACCGCTGCCTCTTCCGCATTGGCGGCCGGTACGATAAGACTCTTAAAACCCTCTTTCCTGGCCTGGACAGCTATGGGCAGGATTCCCCGGACAGGCTGTAATCCCCCATCCAGAGATAATTCTCCCATTATCAGGAATCCTTCAAGGGCTTCGGGCGGAAATTTTTCCTGAACCCCCAGCAAAGCCACTGCCAACGGCAGATCATACGCCGATCCCTCTTTACGGATATCGGCAGGAGCCATATTGATGACTATTCTTTTACCGGGCCACCTGGCTCCGATGCTTTCAAGTGCCGAGATAATCCGTTGCTGACTCTCTTTGATAGAGCTGTCAGGAAGTCCGACCAGATGATAGCCGATACCTTCGGCACGGTGCACCTCTATCAGAATAGTAATGGCGGTAATGCCATGAACAGCACTGGCATAAGTTTTAATGAGCATACTCTTCCCGGATTGGTTATTAATATTAGATGCATCGGGAGGACTGAAATGGAAAGAGACCGGGTAAAATTTATTACCTTTGTATATATAGAAGCATTCTTGGTAATAATCAAAGACCATGGCCTTTTTAAAAATTGAAAAACCCAAACAATTTACCTTTATACCCCGTTTCTATGATAAACGGAAAGAGGAGTTAAATCAAAGGATCGAAACCATTCGAAGAGAGATAGAGCCCACCTCCGATGAAAATTACCGGCCGAATATCCGTGGCCGGATGCATGAACGCCATGAGGCATTGTACGGAGTCAGGGCAAAACCCGGCAAAAGTTTAATCAGCAAATGGGTGGTAGTGGTAATTTATATCGGGTTGGTTTTAGTAATCGTATACATGATTATAAAATTACTGGCAGCCCTGCAATAAGTTCAATGTGTCATGGCTGATACCATTAGCGTACTGCCCGATTCAGTGGCGAATCAGATTGCAGCCGGCGAAGTCATCCAGCGACCTGCATCCCTGGTTAAAGAGCTCGTAGAAAATGCAGTTGATGCGGGTGCCGATTCTATACAGGTTATACTGAAAGATGCCGGACGCACTCTGGTACAGGTGGTGGATAATGGTTGTGGCATGAGTGAAACAGACGCACGGCTTTGTTTTGAACGGCATGCCACCTCTAAAATCAAACAGGCTGATGATCTGTACGCTATTCGCACGATGGGTTTCAGAGGTGAAGCCCTGGCCTCCATCGGGGCTGTGGCACAGGTTGAAATGCGCACCAGCACCGGAGAACATCCGGGCGGCACCCGAATAGTCATTCACGGTTCCGAGATACAGCTTCAGGAACCGGCAGCCTGTCCGGATGGTACTAGCATTGCCGTGAAAAATCTTTTTTACAACGTGCCGGCCAGGCGTAAATTTCTGAAATCCAACACCGTGGAACTCCGTCATATTTTAACCGAATTCCATCGTATTGCCCTGGCCCATCCCCGGATAAATTTTCAGTTATTCCATAACAATTCAGAAATATACCACCTGCAAGCTTCGCAATTGCACCAGCGGATCGTATCCGTATTCGGGAAAGGAATCAACCAAAACATCATTAAAATCCAGGCGGATACTTTAATGATCAATCTTTCGGGATATATCGGAAAACCGAAAATAGCCCGGAAAAAATTCGGCGAACAATTCTTTTTCGTGAACCAACGGTTCATGAAACACCCCTATTTCCATAAAGCGATCATGCAATGTTATGAGAGACTGATCCCTCCCGATACCATCCCTTCCTATTTTATTTTTCTGGATATTGATCCCTCAAGAATTGATGTCAACATCCATCCCACGAAAACCGAAATAAAATTTGAGGATGAAAAAGCCATCTATCAGATCCTCCAGGCAACTGTAAAAGAGAGCCTCGGGAAATTCAGCATTACTCCTTCACTCAATTTTAACCAGGAGGGGGCTATAGAAATCCCTGTTCCACATCCCGGTGAACCGGTATCCATCCCTGAGATAAAAGTGGATCCCGAATTTAACCCTTTTGCTTCGCACCTCCGCCGAACTGCAGTACCGCAAAACTGGGAGCGACTGTATTCCCGTGAAAACAATCATGATAATATCCGGGATCAAAGCAGTGAATCCATGTTCAGCCAACACAAAGCCGAAACACCTTCGTTTATTCAACTAAAAAATAAATTTATCCTTACACCCGTCAAATCAGGCCTTATGGTCATCCATCAGGTAAGAGCTTATGAACGAATTTTGTACGAGCAATTTTTAAAGAATACCGGTCTGGCCTCTTTCTCCGGACAAAAAAGTCTTTTCCCGGTAACCATCGAACTGAGCATTCCCGATGAACAATTACTGTTACAGGTAGCTCCTTCTCTTAAATCTTTAGGTATCGAACTGGAGTCATTCGGGGGTCAAAGTGTTTTGATCCGCTCGCTTCCTGAAATTTTAAGTGACCAGGATCCCAAAACGTTAATTGAGCAACTCATTGAAGCACTCCGCACCGAATCACTCAACCTGAAAGAACATCTTCGTGAAATGGTTGCCGGCAAGCTGGCCGGCGTAGCTGCACCATCTCTGAACCGCTATCTGAATAATGAAGAGCGCCGGTTCCTGATTGATGAACTATTCGCCTGTAAAGAGCCTCAATTTACACCGTCCGGAAAAAATGTCCTGACAATTCTGCAGTTGGATGAACTTGAAAAACAATTTTTTTAAAGAAACTATTTTATGATGAATTCCTATGGCAGCCGTACCGGCGGCATTCCCCCGGTAGTATTGAATCTTCTGATTATTAATACTTTATTATTTCTTGCTACTATCATATTACAGCAGTCGGGGACCGATCTGACTTCCTGGTTGGGGTTATACTATCCCGGTTCAGTTCATTTCAAACCCTATCAGCTGATCACCCACATGTTCATGCACGGAGGTTGGATGCACCTGTTTTTCAACATGTTTGCTCTCTGGATGTTCGGCAGGGTTTTGGAACAGGTTTGGGGCGGCCGTCGGTTTCTGATCTATTTTTTTGTAACCGGACTGGGAGCAGCGGGATTGCATCTGCTGGTACAATGGCTGCGTATCAACAGCCTGCAACATGAGGTCACGGCACTGATCAACACCCCCGCACCCGAAATATTCGCTCAGTTTGTAAAATCTCATTTCCCGCAATATCAGAGCCAGATTTCAGGATTTCTTTCGGGATGGGCTTCCGATCCGTCGAACCCCTCTTATATCAACCAGGCCATACAATACGCGCAACAATTGGTCAAATTACGTGTGGATGTACCTACTATCGGTGCTTCAGGTGCCGTTTTCGGTGTACTGCTGGCCTTTGGCATGCTGTTCCCGAATACCCGTCTGATGCTGCTCTTCCCTCCCATTCCGATCAAAGCCAAATGGTTCGTATTGGGATACGGATTGATTGAACTTTACTCCGGAGTAATTAACCAGTCAGGAGACAATATTGCTCATTTCGCCCACCTGGGTGGCATGCTTTTTGGTTTTGTCCTGATAAAATTCTGGAATAAAACACAACGTAACCGTTTTTACTAATGATAAATTTTAACAGCCAGATCAGGGATTCCTTTAAACGGGCCAATGTGCTCACCCGACTGATCTATATTAATATCGGCGTATATATCCTGATTAAATTCCTGAGCCTTTTTTTCTTTCTGCTGAATCGCCGGGAGCTTGACGCTACACTGCTGGGTTTTCTGGCATTACCGGCTGACACCGGAGTGCTTCTGGTCAGACCCTGGACCCTGATTACCTACATGTTTCTCCACTACGGTTTTTTTCATATCCTCTTTAACATGCTTTGGCTCTTTTGGTTTGGAAAAATTTTCCTTGAATACCTTGATGCCAGAAAACTTACCGCTATTTACCTGATCGGCGGGTTTGCAGGCGGACTGCTGTATATTGCAGCCTATAACCTGTTACCTGCGTTTCGTGACCAGGTACCTGTTTCAATCGCATTAGGCGCTTCGGCAGCTATCCTTGCCGTTGTAATGACGATTTCATTTTATGTGCCCGATTACCGGGTGAATCTGATGTTTATCGGTCCGGTAAAGATCAAGTACATCGCGCTGGGCACCATTCTGATTGATCTTTTCAGTATTCAATCAGGGAATGCAGGAGGCCATATTGCCCATCTGGGTGGAGCACTTTTCGGGATCCTGTATGCCTGGCAACTGACCCGCGGAAAGGATCTGGTCAGGGGGTTTAACAAGCTTCTTGATGCCTTGGTCACGCTTTTTAAACCCCGGCCCAAAATGAAGGTGAAATATAAAAAGCCCCGGGGCCGCCCTGAAACAGATATGGAATACAACGCACGTAAATCGACCGAACAGGCTGAAATCGACCGGATTCTGGAAAAGATCTCCAAAAACGGGTATGCTGCCCTAACCAAAGAAGAGAAGGAAAAACTGTTCACGTCAAGCAAGCGATAAGTTTATGAGGAGACCGAGACTTCGAATTGCGGGATTTATTTATATCCTCTTAACCATCCCCTATCTGCTGGCTGTGATGGCTCAATGGGTCTCTCCCGGTATTATGTGGCTACTGGCCCTTTTCGGACTCGTTTTTCCGGTGTTACTTGCTATACAGGTGCTTTACGGTTTGTACTTTCTTTACAAACTCCGTTGGCTGGTGATACTGCCCGTGTTGGTTATCGGACTGACAACCAAACCGATAATCAACTCTATACAATGGTTCAGCAAGCCAAAAAACCAGGTAGTCAGTGAAGGCATTGAGATTATGACCTATAATGTCAGGTTACTTGATTTTTTCGGCTGGAGTAAGATCCCCGACAGTGGAGAACATATGCTTCAGGCCATTCGTAATGAACAACCTGATGTACTTTGCATGCAGGAGTTTATGGTCCAGACCGAAGGTCGCTATACACTGGATAAAATCCGGTCAGACCTGGATTTTCTTCCTGAATATCACATCGTCTATAATTATCACTCGTACAAGAGAAACCATGGAATGGCAATCTTTACCCGTTATCCGATTCTTTCATCCGGTGAGGTCAGATTTAATAACAGTACCAATCTCTTTATATTCAGCGATCTCCTGATTGACGGTGACACCATCCGGATTTATAATGTACATCTGCAATCTTTTCACGTTGAAGCCGAAGAAGAGCTCCAGGGGCTTGATAATCAGAAAGTCCGTCGTTTAATTGCCAAAACCCGGATGGCTTATAAAATGCGGGCCGAACAAGCCAGGATATTATCTGCTCATTTACAAACTTCACCTTATCCGGTAGTAATATGCGGTGATTTTAATGATACCCCGGTCAGTTATGCCACCCACCTGATCCGGAAAAACCTGCATGATTCATTTATTGACAGTGGAAAAGGTTTCAGCTCAACCTATCAATACATCCCCTGGCTGAGGATTGACTACATTTTGCCGGATTACTCCTTTGTCTCTTCAGGTTACCGGACCGGTTCATTGAACGGATCAGATCATCGTCCGGTCATGGTGAATATCAAAAAGGCAATTTCGCCAGATCCACATTCCCTCCGCTAAGAATAATACCGATCCTCTTCCCTTTCCAATCCGGATCATGATCGATAAGGGCTGCAAGAGGCACAGCTGAAGAGGGTTCGATGATGATTTTCATTCGTTCCCAGATCATTTGCATGGTTTTCGCGATCGATTCTTCAGAACAAAGGCGGATATCATCCACATACTGCCGGATGACCTGAAAGGTTAACGAACCCAGGCTGGTCAGCAAACCGTCCGCCATAGTTTGCGGATGTACCGAAGGGATAATTTTCCCGGATCTGAAAGAGCGCAGGGCATCATCCGCCCCGGCAGGTTCTCCGGCCCAGATCCGTATCCGGGGTGACAGGGATTTCCCGGTTATGGCAGTCCCGCTAAGCAGTCCGCCCCCACCCACAGGAGCCATTAAGATATCCAGATCCGGCATCTCCTCAAGCAGTTCAAGAGCGGCAGTTCCCTGACCCGCAATGATGTCAAACCGGTTATAGGGATGGATGAAAGTACATCCCGTTTCATGCTGCACCTGTTTCATAGTGGATTCTCTTGCTTCAAGTGTGGGTTCACAATAATAGATCCTGGCTCCGTAGCCGGCCACCGCTTTTTTTTTGATTTCAGGAGCTGTCCGGGGCATTACAATAAAGGAGGGAATTCCTCTGTTTCGTGCAGCAAGGGCCAGAGCAGCTGCATGGTTTCCGGATGAATGGGTGCCTACCCCTTTGGCAGCATCCTGCGGAGACAAAGACAGAACGGCATTAGTGGCCCCCCTGAATTTAAAGGCTCCTGCTTTTTGAAAATTCTCACACTTAAAAAAGAACGTTGCACCCAGTATCCGGTTGATGCTGGCAGAAGTCAGCACCGGGGTGTGATGAATATGATCCTTAATTCGTTGACGGGCTCTCCGGATATCCTTAATCGTCGGTATAAGCAATCTGCCTTCTGTCATCTCACGTTTAATACTTTAGATATTGTTCCATCCACCTGTTCATCTCCCAAAGCATATGCAACAGGCTTTCGCGGGCCATATACCCGTGACTTTCCAATGGCAGCATCACCAGGCGCACAGTTGCTCCGTGTCCTTTTAGCGCCGCGTAAAACCGTTCACTCTGGATTGGAAAGGTACCTGAATTGTTATCTGCAATTCCGTGTATCATCAGCAGGGGATGTTTCATCTGATCGGCATGCATAAAGGGGGACATATCATAATATAAATCAGGAGCCTCCCAGTAGGTACGTCGTTCAGACTGAAATCCGAATGGGGTCAGGGTACGGTTGTAGGCCCCGCTCCGGGCAATACCGGCTGCAAACAAATCGCTATGGATCAATAGATTGGCAGTCATAAAAGCTCCGTAAGAGTGCCCGCCGACGGCCACTCTTTTGGGATCGGTTACCCCCATAGCCACCGCTTTGTCAATGGCTGCTTTGGCATTGGCCACCAACTGTTCCACGAAATGGTCATTAGGTTCTTCGTCGCCCTCTCCGATAATCGGAAAGGCAGCTCCGTCAATAATTGCATAACCCTGGGTTACAAACGGGATGGCTGAAGTCGGACTGACCCGTGAAAAAGAGTAGGGAGAACCGCTGATCTGTCCGGCGGCACTTTTCGACTTATATTCTCTGGGGTAAGCCCAAAGAAGTGTGGGTAAAGGTCCGTCGGAAGGCTTCCATCCCGCAGGAAGATAGAGTGTGGCACTAAGATGCACTCCGTCATCCCGGTCATATTTAATGATCTGCCTGGTTACCCCTGCCATAAACGGATAGGGATTGGCAAAATGGGTCAGGGGAGTCAATGTTCCGGCATCCGGTACCCGGATGTAATAATTGACCGGTTCGGTCACCGATTCACGCCGGGTGATCAGTACAATCTTACGGGTATCCAAAATCTTTATAACCGACTCATAATAAGGAGCTCCTGATTGCCATAAGCGGGTTGTGGCATGTGTTTTTACGTTGAACTTATCCAGAAAAGGTTGATTGCCTTGCGGAGACGCACCCTGGCCAACAAGAAACAAATTACGGCCACGCTTATCAAACAGCAGAACCTGCCGGCCCTGTTCATTGGTCTGTGTTACAAATCTCCCGGGATTATGATATCGGTCCTCAGATGAAAGATCCCAAAGGACTTCCGGTACCGGTGTTTCCTTTGAAGGATCAAAAATACGGGTAATCTGCTGCCGGGTTTTGGATGATTGTTCGGTCACCAGGGCAAAATCCTGCCTGCCCCAGGTGATGCCACTGTAACGCAGCCGGGTTTTAAACCAGGTAACCGGTGATCCGGAAAAGGGAGCTTTCAGCGTGTAGATCTGATCACGAAACGGCACCTGCTTTTTACCATTCCCTCCATCCAGAGCCTGCACCCAAACCAGTGTAGCAGGCATATCATTTCTCCATTGTACACTTCTCGGTCCCGGAATTGTTGCATCATAGCCGGTTGGAATATTTTCCATCAGAGGTTGCCTGAACAGGGTGGTAATCCGGTTACCGTTTGTATCCCATATCTCCGTTGTATGCGGAAAATAATAATAGGGCACCAGATAGGAGTAAGGTTTTGTCATCCGGTTCATAAGCAAATAGTTACCGTCCGGCGAAGGATCAATCCCCATATAGGCCGCCTTTGGGCCCAACAGAGTGGCAGACCCATCCGGTTTGACCAGGTACAGTTCAGACTGAACAAAATAATCGAACAGGGCGACGTCAAACGGATTTTTCAAGAGATCCTGGTAAGTCCTGACGGCTGCTTCAGATCCGGTATTCTCCTGAATAACAGGGCCAACAGGCACTTTTGGAAGCTCAGGTCGTGCTCCCCGCTTTAAAGGGATCAATTTTACCATCATCCCGCTTCCATCCGGCAACCAGACGACCGATGATCCAAGTAATTCATTCAGGGGTTGAGTGAGTAATTGCCGGGCTTTCAATTCAGTCACATCCACATACCAGAGATAAAGTCCATCCTGTTTCAGTTCAGTCAAAGCAAATCCTTTCCCGTCAGGAGACCAACTGACTGATGTAAAGCGGAAGGGATCCGGAAGACCCGTGATGGATCGTGAAATATTAGTATCTAAATCCCTGAACTCAAGAGTAATATAATAATGTGGCCGGCTCCGGCCATTGGTAGCCGGATCAATCCGGATCCCGCCCAGGCGAAGCATTTCGGCAGCCAGGTCTTTAATACCCGGATAACCCGGCCGCCGCATCAGTAACATATAACGGCCATCCGGATCAAACTGAACAGAGGGATTCCGCAGCGCATCTACCACTGCAACCAGCTCACGCGGAGGAGTCTGATATTTCAGATCAGTCTGTGCACGTAATGGAACAAGGAACACAGAAATCAGAAGAATTTGAAGTAAGAAGCGGGTTTTCATCATTGAATAAGTTTAGTTCTGTATCAAAAATATAAAAATCGGTCTAATCACGTTATCTTTAAGCCCAAAGCTTCTAATCATGGACAGATTGAAAGAGTTAATCGAGAAAGCGTGGAAAGACCGGTCGTTACTTGAAAATCCTGAGTTTTCCGACGCTATTGAACATGTTGTACAACAGCTTGATCAGGGAGTAATCCGGGTAGCTGAACCGGATGGAGATACCTGGAAAGTCAATGAATGGATTAAGAAAGCCGTGATTCTCTATTTCCCCTTAAAAAAAATGGAGATCAGCCAGGCCGGTTCACTTCAGTTCTATGATAAGATCCCCCTGAAAAAAGGATACGACAAATTAAAGGTTAGAGCAGTCCCCCATGCCGTAGCCCGGTTTGGAGCCTATCTTGCCCCGGGGGTGATCCTGATGCCTTCCTATGTCAATATCGGCGCCTACGTAGGATCAGAAACCCTGGTGGATACCTGGGCAACCGTGGGATCCTGCGCCCAAATAGGCAAGCGGGTACATTTGAGCGGGGGTGTGGGAATCGGGGGCGTGCTTGAACCGGTACAGGCAGCCCCGGTTATTGTAGAAGACGATGTATTTATCGGTTCACGCTGCATCGTGGTTGAAGGGGCCCGTGTGGGTCGTGAGGCGGTGCTGGGAGCCAACGTGGTAATCACCGGATCTACCCGAATCCTTGATGTAACCGGAAGTAACCCGGTAGAATATAAAGGATATATCCCTCCCCGGAAAGTTGTTATCCCGGGCAGCTATCCAAAGAAATTTCCGGCCGGCACATACCATATCCCCTGTGCATTAATTATCGGTGAGCGAAAAAAATCCACCAATAAGAAAACCACACTCAATGAAGCGCTCAGGGAGTATCAGGTTTCAGTGTAGAAAGTCGTGATGATGTGATAAAAGAAAGTTGAAATGGTTGAAAGGATATGTTGTTATCTGCGGTGATTATTACATATAATGAAGAGCGACACCTGAGGAAGTGCCTTGAGTCACTTCGTGGAGTTGCGGATGAGGTTTTCGTGCTGGATTCATACAGCACCGATCAAACAGAGCGCATTTGCCGTGAAGAGAAGATCAGATTTGAGCAGCATGAGTTTGACGGTTATATATCACAGAAAAATCGTGCGATGAAAAGGGCCGGTCACGACTGGATCCTGTCGCTCGACGGCGATGAAGCTCTTTCAGCCTCCCTCCGTAACCGGATCCTGCAATGGAAAAAACAGGATAATCTTCCTGCCGGCCGGAATATCCGGGGATATATTTTCCGCCGCCGGAATAATTTCTGCGGCCGGTGGATGAGGTTTACATCGTGGTATCCCGACCGCAAGCTCCGCCTGTTTGACCGACGGTATGCCACCTGGTCGGGATATGATCCGCATGACCATGTTGTAATAGTAAAAGGCGGAAAAACGGAAAGGTGGAAAAGTGATATCTTGCATTGGGCGATTGATTCGGTAGATGAATTTCGACAGAAGATGGATGATTTCGCACGAATCACCGCAAGGGCTTATCAGCAGGCAGGGAAAAAAGCATGCCTTCTTGAGCCGGTTTGGCATGGAGCGTGGCGCTGGTTCAAAGAATATATCTGGTACCTGGGCTTTTTAGAAAGACAGGCGGGCTGGCAGATCGCCCGTTATACGGCTATAAACGCTTTCAGAAAATATGCTTACCTGCGAAAACTGAATCATGGATATGAAATCTAACTGGTCTGAACCGGATCTGACACAAGCAATTGCCACTCTTAAAAACGGGGGGCTCCTGCTCTGTCCCACCGACACCATTTGGGGCATCGGCGGAGATGCCACACAATCCGGTGTGGTTGAAAAGATCCTGAAACTCAAACAACGACCTGCTGAAAAGGGGATGTTGGTACTGATAAGAGAGAGTGAGGACGACATGAAGAGTGAAGGAGTGATGGGTAAAGCAGTGAAGTTGATGCGGGCATCGATTGAGCCGCTGACCGTAATTATTCCGGGCACAGAAATTCCGGAATTGGCCGCAAATCTTTTAGCACCTGACGGAAGCATCGGTATCCGGATCCCGAAAGATGATTTTTGTCTTGAACTCCTCCGCCGTTTCGGTAAGCCGGTTATTTCAACTTCAGCCAATATCAGCGGGGGGGCAGCCCCGAAAACCTTTCATGAGATTCCACCCGTCCTTATCCGTGGTGTGGATTATGTGGTCTGGTGGCGCCGGGATGATCCACAGCCCGGTCAACCATCTGGTATTGTGAGAATTACAAAGGATGGCGAGATTGAAAGGATCAGGTAATACAAAAACCTTAAAAAGGGGGAAAAGAAAAGGGTCAAGGTTACAAATTGTACATTACAGGTTGAATAACTCAGGGGGTATCCGCACACGGATCGTTCGGTTACGGTAATCTGTCTCCAGAAGATATTCAGGCACAGCGGGAAGAAGCACTGTTTTCTGATTCAAAACAATCTCAATAAGGGGATTGGCTGTGATATTCAGGTGATCGGTCACTTCTCCTGATGACCGGCTGATTTCATCATACACTTTATAACCCGTCAGCTTCTTTGGCTCTTCTGTAACTGTTTCAAACCAGTCACTCCAGGTTCCCTCAAACCAGGCAGGCGCATTGAGAAAACGGGTGACAGACCCTGGAGTTTCCCATCTCTCAAGAGCCACCACCAGGTGCTGTGTGTCTTTCAGAAACACCTCTTCACGGCGTAGTTTGAAAGGCACCGGACGGCCTTCAAGTATTATAAAAATCCACTCGGGAACATCTTTCATCTCCCGGACTTTATTCTCAAGACGAAGCACCATCCCTCCCTGTATCCCATGGGATTTAATGATCCGGCCTGCAACAAAAGTGGGTTTCCGTATCCAACCTGAAGCAGAATTAATTGTATGAGTTGTCATTTAAAAACAAAAAGATAATTTTATAATTCATTTAATTTTAAGTTGATGGTACACATAAGTAAGAAATGTTGAAACGGTTAACACTCCAATAAAAATCAGCAGGACGGCACCGGTTGAAAATTGCTGATAGAACCAGGTACCCGTATTTCCTATGATCAGCCACTGGATCACATAAACCCAGGTGACCCGCACTCCTAAAAACCTGATCCATGAACCGATGAAACAACTGAGAGATTTCTGAAACGCCTGAAGCAACAAGGCTATTAAAAAGATAAATGATACAGCCCAGATAAAAAACAACAGACCATGATGGTAATATAAATCAAGATTTGTACTGATTCTCCAGCCCCGGAGCAATCCGGCAAGAAAAATCAATACAGCCGGAACAGCAGTGTAAAACCGGTATCTCGATTGATTTAAAACAAAGGGGTATTGATCAACCAGTTTTTTAATCCCGACACCCAATAACGGGTAAGCCAGCCAGGGCAGAAGCGGAAAATATGACCAGGAAACATTACCCGTAAAAAATGCCAGAAAATAATCGGTCCATTTGTGGCTCTCTGTTGTTATCGTAATTTGGTGAGCGAATAAGGAAGTGAAGAATGCCAGGAATATCCAGACAAACCAGGCAGGTTTAGTCAGTTTGAGAATCCCGGTTATTATAAGTGAAAGTCCGGCCAGGAACAGAATATCCACTCCAAAAACATAATGTAAAGGATTCACTGTGGTTTGATGCAGTATCCATTTCAGCAAAAGACTGGCATTTAAACCAATATTAAGCAAAAGCCCCCAAACCAACAGCTTCAGTCCACGCATAATCAGTTTGCCGGGGGCAGCATACCGGCGTCCTGCATAATAGCCCATCATCACCATAAAAAGGGGGGCAGCCGGTACTCCTCCCATGAACATAAGCAATTGCGGAATTGGTTGTGTCAATAAAGCCGGTTGGAGGAATAACTCAACAGAATGTACCCCGATCATCCAGACAACCGCCCATCCTTTCAGTTGATCGGGAAGCCAGTCGCGATGAGAAAATCCGGGTGCTTTCATTGGATCAACAATAAACCCTTAAGAGCTGACGGATCATCCGGATGATTGAGTAAAGCCTTTTGAAACAATAACTTTGCTTCAACGGTATTGCCAAGTTTTAACTTGATCCATCCCAGTAATACCACCGAATCATAATCAAACGGGAAGAGATTAACTACCAGGCTGATTAACCGGTCGGCTTTCAGATAATCCTTCCGGTTATAAAGAAGTAATCCATACCGGTAGTTGGCAAGGGAATTATCAGGATCAATCTCTAAGATCTTTTCATACACCTCAATGACCTGAGTCCAGTTGCCCATAGAAGAAAGCGGATAAACCAGTCCGAACCGGGCCTCTATGCCATAAGGCATAATTGAAATGGCTTTCCGGTAATAGGATTCAGATTCTGTTAATGAGCCGGATTTATAAGAGAGCCAGCCCAACCGCAGATTTATCTCATAGGATGATGCCTGGTAAACAGCTTTCAATGAATTGGCTGCTGCATGATAATCACCTTTATTTTCAAGTTGGTAACTTTCTTTAAAAGCAGCTATTTTCGATTCAAATTGCTGACCATGAAGCAGCGATACAGTAAAAATCAGTCCTGATAACAGGACGGTTATTTTCTTTAGAATTTCCATACAATTCCTCCTATTAAGCTTTGGAATGAATAATCCAATTGTTCGGTTCCGGCAGGTTCGTTATCCTGATAAAGTTGCCAGGATGTGGTTCGTTTTGACCATTGGTACCGAAGGGATAAATCCAAATGAGGTAATATATTAAAACCAAGCAGATTGATATCTGCCCGTGATTTTAGCGGATCCAGATTATTGTACACAACATAGGCTTGATTTTCAGACCAGTACCGGATGGTTCCAAAAGTATATACTCCTTCAACCCAACATTTTGGTAGTATTTGAAAACCGCTCAGAATCCGGGTTACAACCGGGTAATCTGTTGTACGGGTTTGGACCAGGCCTGTCAAACAACTCTCCCCCTGAAGATATAACTGCAGGTTTCCCAACGGATACCAGGTAAGGTGTAATCCGCCCTGATACCGCCAGACGGATCTGATTCGGTTAATATCTATTGAAAGTCCTGCATCCAGGTTGGGTAATCTTTTATGTAATTCGGTATTCATTGCCATATCTACATACTTTTGATCAACCGGGACATAAGATCCTCCGTCTTCTTGAGTTTCCCGGTATTCCATAACCCGGTAATTTGCGGTTAACACCTGCATACCGGCTATCAGGCTGACTCCCCTTTTCATGAATACCCGTCCGCCCAGGTACAAGGCATTTTGTCTGAAAGGCAGATTAAATTGGAAAGGGTCGAACCCGGCCACATTGAATTGCTGGCGGGCTGAAAAGTACATGGTTTGCCAGGCTGCCGTGAAACCGAGTGCGGGATTTATTTTCCCGCTAATCCCAACAGAAGAATAATCATATTTATAAATAAAATAGTGATGAGACACGGCCGCTTCAGGTCGATAAGACAGAATGGAGTCAAGATTCGGGGTGAACATTGTACCTCTTTCTCCAAACAGTGTCACGTACTTTGATTGAATACCCAATTTTTTTTGTAATGTCGCAGGCATTTTACCGGCTATCCGGTCGGCTTCACCTTTCCGGCCACTATTTATAAAGGCATAATAGAGAAATTCCAGCGCAACCGGATCATGGTTATTTAAACCCAAGGCTTTTTTGAAATGGGGTATGGACCTGACAAATTTTCTCTGCCGGAATAATGCGATACCCAGCCGGATGCGCAGGTAATAATAATCCATTCCCTGCCGGAGACCCTGGTTAGCAATTCTGATCACTTCATCCCAGTTTTTTTCACAATAAGCCTGGTAAGACAAACTGTCAATCTGTTGAAACGAGTAGAACCGGGTTTGATTGTTCCCGGGTGATTGAGCCCCGGCATCCTTAACATTTAAAAGTAACAGCAAAATCAGCAGCCCGGTACCAACGGTTTTATATATGATCATACGACACATATCTACTAAACATCTAACATCTAACATCCAATATCTAATATCTAATATCTGACATCCAATATCTAACATCCACCACCAAACATCCTCTTCTCTTACCGCTCAAGCCAAACCAATTCTCCGGGAGTACCCTTTCCGCGTATTTTGATTTTAAACAGACCGTTATCCGGTACATGGGTCATAAACTCCCGTTCACTCATCCGGTCGTTTCCTATCTGGCAGGTAACTTTTGAACGAATATTCAGCCATTCAGGATCCAGATCATCGTCTATCTCCGTGAAACGGAGTTCAAACCGGGTTTGCAGAAAGAGATAAAAAGGTGCAAGCCAGTCCTGCCACCATCGAATCCATTTGCCGGCAGTAACATTCACGGGAATTTGATCCTGTATGACAACTTTGCTTTCAAAAATCAGGGGAACCTGAAACTGAGCAAGATAAAACAGATAGAGTGGATTATCCTTTTTTCCGTCATAATGAGTCATATAAAAAACCTGTCCGTCATTTACAAACCAGGCTTTGGCATCTCTTTCGGGGTCAAACAGGCAGGAATTATTAAAGATATCCGTCTGCACTTCCCATTCAAAACGGCTTTTTTGCTGATCTGAGATGAACACTCCTTTAATTCGCTGGCCCGGTATAAAATGATAACTTCTGGTCATCAGGTTATTCAGCTCGAGATTAGAAACAGTCTCCTGTTCAAGGGGATAATCAAAAGAGTGAAATGTAATCCCATTGTCGTGATATTGCAGGTAATGGCCAAACGGATATTCAAGGGTCTTAGAATCCACGTATGGTGTTTGCTGGAACTGAAAGTGGAGATGAGGTTCGGGAGATCTTCCGGAGCTTCCCACCCTGCCCAGTTCCTGGCCGCTAACAACATATTGTCCGGCAACCACTTTAACAGAGCCCGGTTGCAAATGAGCATATTTAGAATAGAGTGCTTCTGCATGCCGCAGAATAACTGTGTTACCCCAATTCTGAAAAGTATTGGTATCACCCGGAGTATTATCGGGTATACCGTCGATAACGGAATCAACGTATCCACTGGCTGCTGCGAACACCGGTTTTCCATAGCAGTAATAATCAGGTAATTTAAATCCCTGATCCCGGTATGTTTTGTGATCGGCTCCGGTTTTTTCAAAATCCCAGGCGTGTCTCCATTCGCCCTGATGGGTATATTTACCCGAGTGGCCTTGGCTCACTATCCATTTTCCGAGAAACGGCAATGAAAAAAGAAAGGGAGTTTGTTTGCCGAGTCGTTTGCGATAATTGGCTACTGCATACAGGTTTTTCTCAGGTGAATTATGTTGAATAACCACCTCCTGCAAGGCATTTGATTTTCTTTGTCTGAATTGCAGAACATATAAAAAAAGCGGTACGACCATATTAAAAGGGAGTGCATACACTGATAACTGAAACTGGCCGAATAATTGTTCCATGCTGACGGACAGAAAGGTTACCAGCGGTACCAGCAACAGGGTCCAACCGAAGGAAGCCCATGAAGGAAGCAAATAAAAACCACCCACAGCGATAGACATCAGGATAAAATTAAAGCCTATATAAGTATAGTTCAGGTGATTAAGATCTAATCCGATCAATTGATAAAAAATGTAGGCACTGAAAAATCCAACCAGGGAAAGGAGGAAAGCAATCCTTGAATAGATCAGTAAACCAACTGCCACGAGTAATCCGGCCGGCAGAGAATATTGAAAAAATACTGCTCCCAATGAGATGATATAAGTTTGCAGAACCTGGGGTATCGGAAGATTATTTAACCATTGATAACCTCTTACCAATCCTATTCCCCCGAATTGAAACATCCGATTCCAGTCGAAAATTGAGGCATCACTCAGTTCAAGGGACGAAAACTGTCTGACTGCCAGCATCACCACCCATAAACCGATAAGAAAAGGCCAACTCAGGAAAGGCAGTCTGAACCGTAGCATCCATCCCCTGAATGCAATAGTCAGAAAGAAGGTCAGGAGTGTGGCAAATACCACGGTAAGCAGCAGTGTAAATCCGGGATTAAAATACAATCCGAGCGGCAGGGTAACCAGCACTACGTTATAACTTAGTATCCCTTTGGATATCAACACCCTGTCATATCCAAGCCAATGTGCAAGCAGGATAGACAAAGAGGCTCCTGCCAAACCTGCCAACCCTGAAGCGGGTACTAAAAAGGTAGCCAGGATCAGCAAAGCGGCAAACCAGCCATTATCCGAAAAGAATACCTGGGAATAGGCATTCATCACTCCTCTAACCAGGTAACTGTATTTGCGTATTTTCCGTTCCAGTTTCAACTTTTCAAATGATCCGGAATGATTTCCTGTTTCAATATAGTCTCTAGCGACTCTGTTTTTCTTATGATATGTTCCTCTCCATTCAGGTCAATCAGTACCACATTCGGACGGTAGGTAATAAATTGCATCCATTGGGTCATATTATATGCACCGACTCGGGAGACCACCACCTGATCCCCTTTTTGCAGCAACGGAACACGGGCTTGTTCACGTATTACATCTATATTCATACAAAGCGGGCCGAACAATGCGGCTTCATCTTTTGTATCCGAGACCTCCTCAACCGGATGCAACTGGTGGTCATACCAGAAAGCGGTAAACAGAAGGTTCACACCGAAATCAAGAACCAGGGCCTTTCGTCCATCGGCTAATCGTTTCGTAGCCAGCACCTGACCGGCCAGGTATCCGGCATCATCAATCAATGCCCGGCCGGTTTCAAGGATCAGCACCGGCAGGTGATCACGCTCAAATCCCGCTCTGAGGAGAGCACCGGTTATGGATTCAGCATATTGATCAAATGAGGGATTGGTATCCGAGGCATTATGATAAGCTCCTTTTAATGTATTCATTGAAGCAAATCCTCCTCCCATGTCAATGTATTTAATCCGGTGATGATACTTGTTTTGAATTTTAATGGCCAGTTTAGCCATTTTGTCTGTTGCCATCTGGTAGGCATTGGAGGTCATAATATAAGTACCAATATGGGTATGCAGGCCCGAGAGTTCGAGTTTTCCGCTTTTCATAATTTGGTCTATGGCTTCCATTGCCTCACCATTTTCATAATTAAATCCGAAGCGGTCCCATCTGGGATAAATCCCGGTATCCATATTAACCCGTATGGCTACCCTGGGTTTATGGGTTGATGTTTCAGACAAACGGATGACTGCAAAGAGTTCATCGAAATGGTCAATGTGTATATAAGACTGGTTCTCTATTGCTTTAATTAAATCCGCGTCGCTTTTATCCGGGCCGTTGAAAATAATTTTCTTTCCTCCTACTCCATTATTCAGCGCTTTATCGTACTCGAATCCCGAAACCACTTCTGCCCATGAGCCTTCCTGATGATAAATCCGGCATACGGCATCGAGGTAATTGGTTTTATAGGACCAGGCAAATTGCACATTGGGATACCTGGATGTAAAAGCATCCCGGGCCTGCTGGTACACCTGGCGAATGGTTTTTTCAGATAACACAAACAGGGGTGAACCATGCCGGCTGAGCAATCCTGAAACCGGGATTCCATCAATTTCAGCAAGCGGTTCCACACCGGGTTGAGTCCCGGCTTTCCCCGGAACATTGTAAGCCATCCGTTTAATAACGGGGATTTCAAATTTTTTCTTTCCCATTATTATAGTTCTCCTTGTAAAGTAAAACGCTGATGAGCAGTTACATCCACAATCATATCTATTGAATAGCGGATGAACATAGTACCCACCTTAAACTCTTTAAACGGTTCAACCGGTTGATCAAGGGCGAGGCGAACCAACGCTTCGGGAAGGTTCTGGCCGGCTCCGACAGCCAGATATACCCAAGCCGGGATTCTTGGATTGATTTCAATCAGAAAATACCGACCGCCGGATGTTTTGACCAATTCGAGTTCCATACCGCCTCTCCATCGCGTCTGTGAAATAATCTGATCGGTCAGTTGAAGTAAAAACGGATCTGCAATAGCGATTCCTCCCCATGCTTTACCCTTATCGGTAATGTACTGTTTTTTCATTGGTACAGCACCAATGGTTTGTCCCTTTCCGTCACCCAAAGCAACCACATTCACCTCAGTTCCACGGACATATTGCTGAACTATCACCGGAAGCCCCCATTTGGCACTGATTTTATAATAATACCCCAAAGCTTCTTCAGGGTTGTGTGCCAGATAGGCATCATAAAATTTTCCCTTGATCATAAAAGGAGCCTCCAATTCACGGCATACTCTGGTTAGATCAGCCGGAGAACTTACCGGGAAACTTTTGGGTACCAATACATTATACTTTTCACCGAATTGAGGCAGATTTGATTTCATGCGTTCTTCATACTGCTCCATTGTGGGCAGAAAAGTTTGTATGCCTTCTGTTTTCAGCAGATCGGCCGATTTGATCAACGGGAGTAATTCGGCATCAAAATTGGGTATCAGAACATCAATTCCCTCTTTCTGATGAATCGAACGGATACGGTTCAGCATTCTTTCTACTCCCTGAGAAGGATAAGGAATCAGATAAGTATGATCCACCAGGTCATGTAAATAGGCCCCCGGCTCCAGGTTTTCATAAGCCAATCCGATAATTTTTGCCTCAAAAGAGGCGGCCTCCCGCAATCCACGGATAACGGGTATACCAGGACCGGGATTATCCGTATTATTCAACCCGCTAATTGCAATAGTTATCTTCTTCTTACTCATTAATCAGCAAATTAAATGATTTCAGCATGGATTTGAAATCAATCACTATGCGATCAAATAGTTCCCGGGTTAAATTAAAAGATTGACTCAGTGATAAAAATATAGTTTCGGGATCTTTACCTTCGTACAACATTTTTATCAGAATGAGTCCACTCTCATTCAGGGTAAAAGTATCCCCTGTCTCAGGATCAAATAACGTTCCCTGATCACTGATCTGTAACGAAGGTTTAATTTGAATATCCATTTTGATTACATTTTTGAATCGTTACGCTACATGAAACTCCGTAAAATAAGAAAAGCCGTCTCCAATGAGACAGCTTTTCTTCAAAAAGGTTTATTCGCTTATTCGACTTATGTTTCATCGTTCGGCTTTTCCTTTGCTTCTTCAGCAGCAGGTTCCTCAACCTCCTTCTCAACCTCCTCAACCTCCTCAACCTCCTCAACCTTCTCAACCTTCTTCTCAACCTCCTCAACCTTCTCAACCTTCTTCTCAACCTTCTCCTCAGCCCCCTCTTCGGCAGGTTCTTCGGCCATTCGTTTCTTAGCCAGTTCGGCAGCCCGGGCCTCTTTGATCTTTTCCTCTTCAGCTAAACGGGCCTTTTTTTGTGAACGGGTATCCGCTTCAAGTTTACTGATAATTTCTTTCTTTTTAAGCTCGTTGGCATCCATCCAGGCCTGAAATTTTTCATCGGCTTGTGCTTCGGTCAGAGCGCCTTTTTTCACTCCTTTGAGCAGATGGTTCTTATACAAAACACCGCGTTGCTGTAACAAAGAGCGTACGGTATCGGAGGGTTGAGCACCTTTTTGCAACCATGATAAAGCCTTGTCAAAGTCCAAATCAATGGTAGCAGGATCCGTTGTCGGATTATATGAACCAATCCGCTCAACGAACTTACCATCCCGTGGTGCCCTGCTATCCGCAGCTACTATGTAGTAGTACGGTCGGGATTTTCTCCCGTGTCGTGCGAGTCTTAATCTTACCGCCATGGTTACGCTTTAAATGAATAGTAAAAATTCGTGGCTGCAAAGATACGAGCAAATTCGTGTTTTACAAACTGATTTAAACTTTTTAAAGAGTTTTAAACAGACCCTATATCGTGCCATAATAGTAATTATTTTTGATTTTCGTCAAATATCAAAATCCTGGAAAATAAACCACTGAAAAAGAGGCAGCCGGAAGATGAGTAATTTTGTCCATTTACATCTGCACACACAATATTCGATTCTTGACGGGGCCACCCCGATACCTGCTCTGATTGACCGGGCCGTAGAATTAGGAATGCCGGCTGTAGCCATCACCGATCACGGAAATATGTTTGGCGTCAAACAATTTTATGATGAAGCCCGGTCAAAAAAGATCAAACCGATCATTGGTTGTGAAGTGTATCTGGCGCCCAATGGCTATAAAGAGAAGACGGATGTGGAAGACCGGCAACGGTTTCACCTGGTTTTACTGGCCAAGAACCATCAGGGATATCATAATCTGGTAAAACTGGTCTCACTCTCCTGGTTGGAGGGATTTTATTAT